>Ga0315907_10000355_pt1 | contig 66527 bp, 62 predicted proteins | sample LakEriMetagenome_3_FD_203525 | JGI IMG/M metagenome (GOLD analysis project Ga0315907, IMG submission 203525) | Freshwater fungal communities from buoy surface, Lake Erie, Ohio, United States - Buoy 12 MA123 | ecosystem: Environmental > Aquatic > Freshwater > Lake > Lake biofilm | place: USA... | reverse complement strand
CAGGTACTGATTGGGTAAGCCTTTCTGAGATTACCGGTGTTGATGGTACAGGTACAGCTAATTACATTGCTAAGTGGCAGGATGCTAATACCATTCAGAACAGTATTATTTATGACAATGGTACTAACGTGGGTATTGGAACAGCAGGTCCATCATATAAGTTAGATATACAAGCTGCAGCAGGAGTTGCTATAAGAGTTAGAAATACCTTTAATACAGATGACGCTTATTTATTAGCACAAAGTACGTTAGGTAGTGCATTATTTGGTATTAACGCTGTAGGTCAATACTTATATACAGGAGATGCAATACCGTTGTTGTTTTATAATAGTGCTACCGAGAGGATGCGTATAACCGCTACAGGTAATGTTGGAATTGGAACGAGTAGTCCCGGTGATGCTTTGGTTGTTTACAGGTCAAGCGGTGACTCTTCAGGATTTTTTAAATCAGCAAACGGTGGTGCAGAGCTTAGTCTTGATTCTACAAATGGATATGCTTCATTAAAGATATATGCTTCGTCTGTTGAAAAGTGGAGAGTTGGACAGATAAATGATTCAATAGGATTTTCAATATGGCAGTCAGGTGGTGGTCATAGGTTGTATGTTACATCTACAGGAAATGTTGGAATTGGGACAACAGCCCCTGCGGTTAAGTTGCAAGTGGACAATAACACTCATAACTATATCCAATTAAACAGTACTGTTGCTAACGTTCAAACTGCAATCTCAGCTCAAAACACTTCTTCAAATAATAGGGCTACATTAGCTTGGGAAGACGGCACAAGAGGAGCTTATGCTGATTTATATTCCTCTACATATCTTACGATTACAACTCAGTCTTCTGAAAAGATGCGGATTACCGCTTCAGGATTGGTCGGAATAGGTACTTCTTCACCTTCTTATAGATTGCATGTAAAGTCAGCAGGACTAAATAGTGTTCCATTTGCGATTCAAAGAAACGCTAATACAAACAACATCTTCTACGTATATGAAGATGCGAGTGGTAATGGAACTGCTACCGTTGAAAACAGCACAGGCACAACCGGAGTATTTTTAAACTCAAGCGGCTCATCCTATTTCAATGGGGGGAATGTGGGTATTGGAACAACCACTCCATACTCAGGCACAAATGTTACATCATTAGATATTAACGCATCAGCTTACCCAACATTAGCACTAAGTGTAGCAGGCACATTTGTAGGTGGACTATTAGGTTTCACAAATAGGATTACTTTATATGCACCACTTAGCAGATACCTTGCGTTTGATACAAACGATACTGAAAGAATGCGTATTACCGTTGCAGGTAATGTAGGAATTGGTACAACAGTGCCTTTGACTAAGCTGCATGTTGTTGGTAGTATTACTGCAGAATATTCAGATTCTATATATTTAGATTATAGCCCTTCAGCAGGTGATTATAAAAAAGGTTTTTCCGGACTTAATCAAAGTACAAGTACGGCAAGAGGATTGCACATTTTTAACTATGATAATGATTCTAATCAGGGTATTAACTTTTGGGTAGGAACAAATGCTGCAAGACTGCAAGCTGCGGTCATTAAAAACAACAGACAGATTCTACTCAATGCTTATGGTAGCGGTTCCTATACCGGAACCGTAGCATATAACCTTGCCGTTGACTCTTCAGGTAATATCATTGAGACGGCAGGTGGTGTTGTTGACGGTAGTGGTACAGCTAACTATGTGCCGAGATGGCAAGATGCCAATACTCTTACCAATAGTATCATTTATGATAATGGTACTAACGTGGGGGTTAACACTTCTGCTCCTGTAGCCAATCTTCATGTTACAGGAGTTTGCGGTATACCATCAAGCGGAAGTCTTTCAATAGCAGCTCCTGCAAGTGGTGGTGGGTGTCCTTCTTACTTCATAATGGGTAATAACGATAGCGCAGGTGTAGCAGGACCGAATGTTATCATGTCAGCGAATAGAGAGCTTTTGTTTGGATTAGGTAATAGTTTCTCTTCAGCAACAGGTGGAACATTTAGTGAACTAATGAGAGTTTCATCTAATGGAAATGTAGGTATTGGAACAAGTAGTCCGGGTTATAAGTTAGATGTACAAGGAAATGCAGGGATTGTAACATTAAATACAAATGGTTCACTATCGGCAGGAGGTCAATTTATTTCAGGATTAGGTGAATTTGTATCAAGTAGTTCAGGAACAAGTATAAACTTTAGAGCAGGAGCAACACATTTGATGGTTCTCCAATACGGTGGTAATGTTGGAATTGGGACAACATCGCCAATTAACATAGGAACAACTATACAAACAAGTGGTGCTGCATTTAGCACTACTGCTACCAAAAACTCAAACATGTATGGGTTAACATTAGTTTCTACGACTAATGAAAATACAATGAGTGGAGTATGGTTTGGTAGTGGTGGAGGTGTGCATTGGAGTGGTATTGCAGGTTCAAGAACTAATTATACCGTTGATTGGTCTACCCATCTATCTTTTTATACTCACGTAGCTAACACTGTTAATATAACCGATGCTACTGAGAAAATGCGTATAACAGGGGATGGTAATGTGGGTATTGGCACTACTGCTCCAACATACAAGCTTCAAGTTGAAGGTGGAGGTCTTTATATATCTTCTGACTATGACCTTGTGTTTCAACAACCAAATGGCTATTCTCATGGTATTGTTTGGAAGAATACATCGTACACAAAAGACTCTGCATCAATTAGGCCAACTAATCAAACTTCTTGGGCAATACAAGGTATTGGATTCTTTACAGGAAACGCATCTAATTCCACTACTGCTCCATCATTAAGAATGGATATTCAGCCTTGGGGTGACGTGATTTTTTATAATAATGTAGGTATTGGCACAACTTCTACTGCAACTCGTTTAACTCTTGGGTCTTATTTAGGGGCTCGTTTACCATATATAAATGGAACCGGTAATTCTTTTAACGCTGAAGGTATTACTGTTACCTCTTCAAATACTTCTAATGCTTCAATAGGAGGAGGTCTTGATTTGACCAATAATGTTTATTCTGTTGGTTCATTCTCTCCTATAATTAGTTTTAGCTCAAGGACAACAAGCGGAAGTTATAATAATAACTATGCTGCTATATATGGTATTCTTGCAGGAGACTCAGGAGATGGGAATTGGAATACAGGACACTTAGCATTTGCAACTACCACTGCTTATGGTGCTACTGAAAAAATGCGTATTACTTCTTCGGGTAATGTGGGAATTAATACAAGTAGTCCCGGATATAAACTTGAAGTGAATGGTGGAGCCGTAGGGAATAACATTGCTCGATTTACTACAGGTGGAGGTGGCGGTGGAACAAGAGGAATGACTATATACTCAAATGATTCCTATGTAAAATTACAGGTAACAGATAATGCAGGTAGTGCTTCAACATGGGCGCACTTAGCTCTTAATCCTGATGGTGGGTATGTAGGAGTAGGGACAAGTTCTCCTACAGCAAATCTTCATGTTAATGGAGATGCGAACATAGGTGTGATGAATATATCAGGAGCTGTTGGTGGTGGCCCTACATTAATTGGCACATTCAAGCCTTCAAACTCATCATCGGTTAATACCACTTATGAGTTTCAGATGAATCCTGCAGGTGGGGCTTATGGAAACTTTACAGTTAAAAATGTTGACCCCGGTATTAATCAAACACTTTTTTATCTTGGAGCTCAAAGCCTTGCAGGAGATTCTTACATAAATGTTCCAAGTACTGCACAAAACATATCTTTAAGAGTTAGTGGAACTCAGAGATTTTATTTACAAGGAAGCACAGGATATATAGGTATTGGAACTACTGCTCCAAGCAGAACTTTGCATCTTGTTGGAACAAGCAGACATGAAAGAGTTTATGGATATGGGAACAATGTATTAGCAATTCCTAACTCAATTACTTATGGCACTGTTTGGGTTCATTTAGGAACTTGTGGTGCATTTACTACAGATAAGATTTACTATCGAGTTAATACTAATACTTCTGAGGAAGAAGGAGAAATCACTGTATCAAATACTTGTTCTTTACCTTTTGTTCAATGGCAGCGCAATACTTACAACCGAATGGTTGTTCAGGTAAAAGCAAGAATGACGGGTGGTTGTGGAAACTGTGAAATATGGGTACAAGTTTTGTATGGTAGTGATTTCTTAGGCGCAAACACAACGCTTCAGTGGCAAGCATACAATGGTACTGATAGTGGATTTAGTGTTGTAAACGCCATAGGAACTCCCGGTACAGGAACAAATGAGAAAAACTTATCAGGTGTTGAAGGATATTTCTACGCTAACTCAGGAAGTATATTTGCTGCTGACAATGTTGGTATTGGAACTGTTTCTCCTGCATACAAGTTAGACGTAAACGGTACTGCAAGATTCTTAAGTCTTGGAATCGTTCAAGCATCAAATAACTCTGATGTTCCAAATATTACTTTTACAAATAATGGTGGTGCATATACTTGGGGAATTGTAGGAGCACTTCTTCAAGGAGATGGTGATGGAGCTTTATATTTTAAAACAAAAATTGGTGGCTCTGTAACAGAAAAAATGCGAATCACATCGGGGGGATTGGTTGGTATAGGTACTTCTTCTCCTTCATATACACTTGATGTGAGTGGCGCAGGCAATATGTTAAATATCAATAAAACATCTGCAAGTGCAGGGTATATTGCAAATTTAGCAGTAAGTGGCTCACAAAAACAATATTCTTATTGGAATGGCACATCACTTGAATTTGGAGTAATTGGTACATCATATTTTAGTTCAAGAGTAGGAATAGGAACAACTTCTCCTGATAGTATATTAGTGTCTAATTATGGAACACTTACTACTTTTAATAGTTCTGATATAAGAACTACAACAGCTTTACTATTAACTGCAAATGACCCCGGTACAACGTCAAGCAGTCATGCGGTATCTCTCGCATTTAGACCTATAACAAATAGAGGTGCTGCTGCTACCATCACTGTATATAATGAGAGTACCAATAAAGAAGGAGGTGCTGTATTTACATTTAATAGTGGTGGTGGTGCATATCCATCCTCTATAACCGAGCGTATGCGTATTACGTCTGCCGGTAATGTTGGTGTTGCAACAACTACTCCAACTTCAAAACTATCTGTTAACTCAGCAATAAGCACAAGTTCTACTAATGTTATTTCTATAATGCAGAATACCACAGGGGCAAATAAAGATGCTGCTGTGTTTGGTGTTTCAATACAGAATGGTGGAGAGTCTACTAATGCTGCTGATTTATACATAGGTACTGCAAGCGGTGGCGCTATATCCGAACGCATGAGAATAACATCAGGTGGTAATGTTGCAATTGGAACAAGTGCTCCTGCGTCAAAATTGGGTATAAACTTTAACGGAAGAACAGTAACAGGTTTAGAATTAGCAACTGTTGATACAGACTTAAGACCTCCTTATTATGCTATAAGAGCTAACATTCCAACTGTAAGATTGGGTTCAAATAGCGTAACAGGAGTTTATCTTTCTTTTACTGAAACAACAGCCCTTGCAAATGGTAGGGCTACCGGTGTCTTAACAGAAGTAGATGGTAGTACATCAATAAATATTAACGGTGGAATCGTTGCTATTTACGGTAGAGTTGGTACAACAACCGCACATACTACGGGGCATGCTTATGGGGTATTTGGTCTTACATCAAATAGTAATACAAACGGATTTGGCGTTGTGGCAGGAATTGGTTCAGATGTGAATTGGTCAGGCAAAGCAGGTCTTCTTGCTTACTCATCAAACACTACTGATAATGTAGCTCTATTTTATAATGGTAATGGTGAGGTTGCTCGAGTAACAGGTGCAGGATTGGTAGGTATTGGAACCACAAACCCCACTTCTCCATTAACATTTGGTAAAGCTTCTTATGGAGCGCCATCAAGCGAAGACTTCTTTAGAATAAAATTTGAAGATTTTGGCGGCATTCATAATGACGTAGGTATTGGTCAATTTGCTTCCGGTTCTTTAGGATTTAATGTTTGCGCAGGTAGCTATATAGCATTTAACGAGGGAACAAATGGTGAGAGAATGCGTATTGCGGCAGGTGGGAATGTAGGTATTGGTACAAGTGGTCCTACTGCTAAATTAACAATAGCTATTAGCAATTCTTCACACGCTAACGAAGGGATTTTACTAACAAGTTCCGGTGGTTATGGAGAAGGTGCGATTTATCACGATTATGGTCAAGGAAATGGATTAACTGCATTTAAGATTAGAAATCTATATGGGGGTTCTGAGATAAACTTATCTCAAGACTCTTATAGCTCTTTTGGAAGTCCAAGTAGTATTATATTTTCAACATCTCCAATATCAGGGTCTAATACTCCTGTTGAAAGAATGCGTATTACATCAACAGGTAACGTAGGTATCGGGAACACCAACCCCGGTGACTTTTCGGGAGATGCCAATACGCTTGTTCTTGGAAGCACAGGTACTACACTTGCAGGTATGACCATTGCCAATAACACCACAGGTACAGGAGGTATTTACTTTGCGGATGGTACTGACGGGACCAATAAGGAATACAGAGGTTACTTCTCCTACTATCATGGTGATGACTCTTTGACTATTGGTGCAGGTGGTGCAGGTCGTGTGTCAATAACCGCTACCGCAACTGATGTTTTCTCAGGAAACTTCCTTGTTTCTAACGGCTCCATTAAAACAGGAACACCTACAGGTGGTACTGCCGTTCCATGGAAACTCGGAAGTAGAATCACAAACTCTTGTGGTCTGCCTACAACCTATGCTGACTTTGCGGCATCATTTATGGTAAGCAATAAAGTGATAGAAGTGGAGGTAGATGGTGTGCTTGTATATATTCCAATAGTAAATCCCGGATGGTGTTAAAATATTTTCTTAATCAATAAAAACAAAAACAAAATGGCAATCGTTTACAATTGGGTTGTATCCGCGATGGATGAATACCCTACAACTCCTGATGGTCTCGATGACGTAGTATTCACTGTGCATTGGAGACGCAACGCAACTGATGTAGTTGGTGACAACACTTACTTCGCTGATGTGTATGGCTCTCTTGCAGTGCCTGCTCCATCACCTGAAGACTTCACTCCTTACGAAGACCTTACTTTTGAGCAGGTTTGCGGATGGCTTGAAGCAGGTCTTGACACACCTGCAATTGATGCAGGTCTTGCAGTACAAATTGAAAATTTAATTAACCCACCGGTAGTATCACTTCCTCTGCCTTGGGCTACTCCTAATCCTTAATCACACATGGGAACTATTAATTCATACGCAACTGACAATAACGTATCCTATGCCGATAAACTTATCGGCACAGATGCTGAAGATTCTAACAAGACCAAGAACTTCACAGTTGGCGATATACTCGCCCTCCCTATCCCAAGCGTCCCTGTGTATGCAAATAACGCTGCCGCACTCGCTGCAGGTTTAGTGGCCGGAAACGTCTACCGCATCACGGGTACGGATTATCTCGGAGTTGTGCATTAACTTTGTAAATGAAATTTAATCTAATCTAATATGGACATCAGGAAAATATCTATAGGACCCGACTACAAGGGTAGTGCAATGCACTACATTGTAGGACAGAAGGTCCTTGGAGACAGCCATCACATTAACCTCATTAAGTTCGACCCGGAGACAGGAGATGTAAAAATCTTCATCACCAACGAAAAAAATGAAACGATGCTATGGAAGTCTTTTAATCACAATATGCCTGTGTCCACTGAATACAATATCGAATATTAATGCAATCTCCGTTTGATTTTATTGTTACAGGACAGCGCTATAACAATACCAAAGAAGTTGGTGGCATAGAGCTTATCGTCAACACCTCGGAGGAGGACCACAGGTTCTCTAACCGCTATGCTGAAGTGGTTGAGGTGCCTCGCGGCTACACAGGCCCCGTTCAAAAAGGCGATACGCTACTTGTGCACCATAACGTTTTTAAGTTCTATAACGACATTAAGGGTAGACGTAAAAGCAGTCGAAGCTTCTTTCGAGATGATATCTTCTTTGTAGAGCCCAACCAATTTTACCTCTACCGCCATGACGGCAAATGGCATACCTATGACCGCTACTGCTTCGTAAAGCCAATGCCGGCCGTAGACTCTTATATCAAAAAGCCGTTCACCAATGAGCCGCTTATGGGGACTATGGTTTACCCGAATGCTTACCTGCTGACCCAAGGCGTACGAGAAGGGGACACCGTGTGCTTTAAGCCTGACAGCGAATATGAGTTTGACGTGGATGGGGAAAAGCTATACCGAATATTTGACCATCAAATAACGATGAAGCTATGAACTTAATCATAACCGATAATGTCATTCATAATCCTGTAGAGTATGTTTCCGAAATACTTAGTAGTGAATTTATAGATGTATTTGATGGCGTCAATACGTTTCAAAACATTCAGCCACGCCCTCATGATGATGAGTTTGCAAGGTTTGCGCTTGAATTAGCGGGACCTGTTTACAAAGTGGCGTATAATTTCATTAGAAAGTCACCGCTTAATCAAGAAGAACCAAACTTTATTCATACCGATGAGATGATGGGTGACATTACTGCTATACTTTATTTGAGTCGCAGGCACCCTGATGAAGACGGTACTACTATTTATGACGAAGATGGGAAGCCATCATGTGTGGTGTATTCTAAGTTTAATCGTATATTGATGTTTGACTCTGAACTACCGCATAGCAGAAACATATTTGAGAACTTTGGCTCAGACGACTCTGCTCGTCTAATTCAAGTTGTATTCTTAAAAGAGAAGTGATGAGAGATATCAAAGCAAAAATTATTGAAGCAGGCTATCAAGCAGTCGAGCAGCTTATCAAAGTGGCGAAGGAAGATATTATCAAGCCTGACCCTGATGATGAGCTTGCAGCAGATAGGCTTAAGAACGCAGCAGCTACTAAGAAGCTTGCCATCTTTGATGCCTTTGAGATTTTAAATAAGATTGAGGCAGAGAAAGAAGCGCTTGAGATGCTTGAGAAAGGAGTAAACAGAACAGATACAAAACAAGGATTTGCAGAACGAAGGTCTATATCGAGTCGTACATGACTACGTGCCGAAGAACGCTGTCTCTAAGAAGAACACACTAAAAGCTTGGAGATATGGTTACAACGAGCAGTATGACATGGTTGTCATATCTAAGACGGGTCAGATTGGTGACATCATAAATGTCGCAGGGCTACTCATCGCCCTACCCCTCGCACCTAAAGAGTGTCTTCAAAGACACACCACCAAAAGTGAGCAGTATTGGGAAAGGCAAGACCTACCAAGGGAACTAAGCAAAATTCAATCAATATTTCATTGGAACGAGATGCCTACTGAGTTTAAAGACCGGTGGGTTGATTATATCGAGCAGGAGTTTGACAGGCGTGAAGGGGGTATGTGGTTTATGAATAACGGAGAGCCGACCTATATTACGGGCTCACACTATATGTACCTGCAGTGGTCAAGTATTGACATTGGCTATCCTGACTACCGAGAAGCTAATAGAATCTTTTTTATCTTTTGGGAGGCGTGCCGCGCAGACTCAAGAGCTTTTGGGATGATATATCTAAAAATAAGACGCTCAGGGTTTTCTTTTATGTCTTCATCAGAGTGCGTAAACATAGCAACCCTTGCTCGCGACTCTCGTATTGGTATCCTGTCAAAGACGGGTGCTGATGCCAAAAAGATGTTCACCGATAAGGTTGTGCCTATTAATAGCAGGCTGCCATTCTTTTTCCGTCCGATTATGGACGGAATGGATAAGCCAAAGACTGAGCTTGCCTACCGCGTTCCGGCTGCAAAGATTACCAAGAAGAACATGACCACTACCGAAGGAAGCGTTGTCGATGGTCTTGATACCACAATAGATTGGAAAAATACTGAGGAGAACTCCTACGATGGAGAGAAACTCCTGTTCCTTGCCCATGACGAGAGTGCTAAGTGGGTAAAGCCAAATAACATTCTTAATAATTGGCGTGTAACCAAGACCTGTCTTCGGGTGGGTAGTAAGATAATTGGCAAGTGCATGATGGGCTCCACCTCGAATGCACTAAGCAAGGGCGGTGATAACTATAAAAAGCTGTATGAGGATTCAAATATTCTTAACAGAAACGCCAACGGACAGACCAAGAGTGGGCTGTACTCCCTATTTATTCCGATGGAGTGGAACATGGAGGGGTTTATTGACCGCTACGGCATGCCTGTATTTAGAAAACCCGACAGTCCCATCATTGGCGTAGACGGGCAAGATATAACCAACGGGGCTATTGACTATTGGGAGGCAGAGGTTGAATCGCTTAAAAATGATGCCGATGCACTAAATGAGTTTTATCGTCAGTTCCCTCGCACCGAAAGCCACGCTTTTCGTGACGAGAGTAAGCAGGCGCTATTTAACCTGACCAAGATATACCAACAGATTGACTACAACGACTCGCAGATTCAGGCGCACATGGTTTCACGTGGAACATTTCATTGGAAAGACGGAGAGAAAGACACCAAGGTTATATGGACTCCTGACCCTCGTGGTAGGTTCTTAATTAGTTGGGTCCCACCTGTTCACATGCAAAATAGCGTCTCCACTCGCAGTGGAGTAAAATACCCCGGCAATGAACACCTTGGGAGTTTTGGCTGTGACCCCTACGATATATCAGCAGTGGTAGGGGGACGTGGCTCCAACGGGTCGCTGCACGGGATGACCAAGTACCACATGGATGACGCTCCGGTCAATCAGTTCTTTCTTGAGTACATTGCTCGTCCTCAGACGGCTGAGATATTTTTTGAAGAGGTGCTTATGGCTTGCGTGTTTTACGGGATGCCGGTGCTTGCGGAGAATAACAAGCCGAGACTACTTTACCATTTTAAAAATAGAGGCTACCGTCAGTTCTGTATGAACAGACCCGACAGACTGCTCAATAAATTGAGTAAGACTGAGAGGGAGCTTGGTGGTATTCCTAACTCTTCTGAAGAAGTGAAGCAGGCGCACGCAACAGCTATTGAGTCGTATATTGAAAAGTACATTGGCTTTGATTTAGCAGGAACATACAGACCTGCTGATGAGATTGGAACGATGCCATTTACACGCACACTTGAGGATTGGGCAAAGTTTGATATTAGCGACCGTACACGCTTTGACGCAGCTATTAGCTCAGGTCTTGCGATAATGGCAAACCAAAAACACGTATATTTACCTGAGAAAAAAGAGTCGAAAATTAGTGTTAATTTCGCAAGGTACACTAATAGTGGAACAACAAGTCAACTTATTAGATGAAAGATGTCATAGTCAACATATCCGCAACCGGTTTTCCAAGTCAGTTTGTAACTGATGCAGAGAAAGCTTCTGATGCGTTTGGTCTACAAGTTGGCCAAGCAATTCAATATGAATGGTTCCGCAAAGATGGAAACCAATGTAGATACTATAATCAATGGCGTGATTTTCATAGACTGCGCTTATACGCTCGTGGTGAGCAGTCTGTTCAGAAGTATAAAAATGAACTTGCAATAGACGGAGATTTGTCATATCTAAATTTAGATTGGACTCCTGTTCCTATTCTTCCAAAATTTGTTGACATTGTTGTAAATGGTATGAGTGACCGCTTATTCAAAGTGAAAGCTTATGCACAAGATGCAATGTCACAAGCGAAGCGCAGCAAGTATCAAGATATGATTGAGGGGCAGATGGTAGCTAAAGACGTTCTTATGCAGGTGCAAGAGTCTACAGGGATAAATCCATTTACAATGGACCCTGAAGAACTTCCCGAAACAGACGAGGAATTGTCGCTGTATATGCAATTAAACTACAAGCCCGCAATTGAGATAGCAGAAGAAGAAGCTATCAATACAATATTTGATGAGAATCATTATCAAGATACTCGTAAGCGTATTGACTATGACCTTACCGTTTTGGGTATTGGTGTGGCCAAACATGAATTTTTACCCGGAGCAGGTGTGCAGGTCTCTTATGTTGACCCTGCAAATGTGGTATACAGCTATACGGAAGACCCTTACTTTAATGATTGCTTCTATTGGGGAGAAATTAAAACTCTTCCAATAACGGAGTTATTAAAGATAGACCCAACACTTACTCGTGAGCAATTGCAAGAGATTTCAATGTACTCACAGAGTTGGTATGACTATTACAACGTAGCAAGATTCTACGAGAATAGTTTGTTCTATCGTGATACAGCAACTTTATTATATTTCAATTACAAGACCACAAAGAAAATGGTTTACAAGAAGAAGATTCTTGAAACAGGTGGTACACGTATAATTGAAAAAGATGACCAATTCAATCCTCCTGTAGAAATGATGGAGGAAGGAAAGTTTGAAAAGATTGAAAAGACAATTGATGTTTGGTATGAGGGTGTGATGGTAATGGGAACAAACTTCTTACTCAAGTGGAAAATGAGTGAGAACATGGTGAGACCAAAATCAACTTCTCAGCATGCGCTGCCGAATTATGTTGCAGTTGCACCAAGAATGTACAAAGGTGTTATTGAATCGCTTGTGCGTAGGATGATACCATTTGCAGACCTTATTCAATTAACCCATTTAAAACTACAGCAAGTTATTGCACGCACTGTCCCTGATGGTGTGTTCATCGATGCTGATGGTCTAAATGAGGTTGACCTTGGTACAGGGCAGGCTTATAATCCTGAAGACGCACTGCGTCTTTACTTCCAAACAGGTAGTGTGATTGGGCGTAGCTACACGCAGGAAGGTGAGTTTAACAATGCTCGTGTACCTATTCAACAGCTTACTTCTAATTCAGGAGCAAGCAAGACGCAGATGCTAATAGCTAACTACAACCACTACCTTGACATGATTCGGTCTGTGACAGGACTGAATGAGGCAAGAGATGGCTCTATGCCTGACCCGAACGCATTGGTAGGGGTTCAAAAGCTTGCGGCCCTAAACTCTAACACCGCGACACGCCATATTCTTGAGGGCGGTTTGTACGTATACAGGTCTCTTGCCGAGGCCCTTACCTACCGTGTTGCAGATATTCTGCAGTACGCTGACTTTAAAGACGACTTCGCCAATAAGATTGGCAAATACAATGTATCTATCTTAAATGAGATAAGCGACCTATATATCTATGACTTTGGCATCTTTATTGAAGTTTCTCCGGACGAAGAGCAGAAAGCTCAGCTTGAAGCTAATATCCAAATGGCATTATCTAAGGGTGACATTAACCTTGAGGATGCTATTGACATTAGAGAGATTAAAAACATAAAGCTTGCTAATCAGCTTCTCAAGCTTAAAAGAGTTAAGAAGCAGGATAGAGAAGAGCGCATGGAGATGCAAAAGCAGGCAATGATTGCTCAGCAGCAACTGAAGTCTCAGGAGCTTGCTGCGCAAACGGCTATGCAAAAGATACAGCTTGAGACGCAAGCAAAGATGCAAATCAAGCAAGCCGAGGTGGCTTTTGATATTGAGAAGATGAAGGCTGAGGCTGAGATGAAACGGATACTGATGAGCGAGGAGTTTAAGTACCAAATGCAAATAGCAGGTATTAAGGAAACCGCCATCACTACCCGCGAGGATATGAAGGAAACGGCTAAAGAAAAGCGTATTGCTATCCAAAATACGCAGCAGTCTAAGCTCATAAACCAAAGAAAGAACAACCTACCTCCAATGAACTTCGAGTCAAATGAGGATACCCTTGATGGTTTTGACTTAGCCGAGTTTGAACCTCGTTAAAAATGTAACATTTTTTGTATAAATTTGTAACAAATTAAATCTAATCTAATGGAAATTAAAGTACGTGCTCTTGATGGCGTAGAAGAAAAAAGTGTTCAGCAGGTAGAAGAAGAGCTTCTAAAGAAGCATGAGGAGGAAGTAAGTGGAAATGCTGAACCTGAAGTAAAAATTGACACATCTTCTCTTGAGCCGGAACCTGCTCAGGAAGAGGAGCTATCAGAGGAAAAAGTTCTTTCATATATTGGAAAGCGCTACAATAAGCAAATCAATTCATTTGATGAGTTGATGGCAGAACGCAAAGAGAGTGAACAGCTCCCTGAAGACGTGGCTGCTTATTTAAATTTTAAGAAGGAAACAGGGCGTGGTTTTGATGACTTTGTCAAGTTAAAGAAAGACTTTGACGCTATGGACCCCGACCAACTTCTTAGAGATTATCTTGCTGATACGCAGAAAGGTCTTGACAAAGAAGACATTGATATCCTCATGGAAGAGTATTCTTACGATGAAGAAGTCGATGATGAATCTAAGGTCAAGAAAACTAAGATAGCAAGAAAGAAGGCTATTGCGGAGGCTAAAAATTACTTCAACTCCCAAAAAGAGAAATACAAGTTTCCACTTGAGTCAAGTGGTCTAAGCTTATCTCAACAGGAGAAAGAAGAGTTTGAAGCGTACCGTCAGTATACACAACAGGCAAAAACCCTGCAGGAGGAAAACGAGCGTAAGCGTAAGTGGTTCGACCAAAAGTCCGAAGAGGTCTTTAGTAAAGACTTCAAAGGTTTTGAGTTCGACATTAACGACAAGAAGGTTGTCTTTTCTCCCGGTGCAGCAGCAGAACTGAAGAAGGCTCAAGCAACTCCGATGAACTTTATTAACAAGTTTTTGGATGAGAGTGGTCTTATCAAAGACGCTGCAGGATACCATAGGGCTTTGTCAATTGCAATGAATCCCGAAAAGTTTGCTAAGCATTTCTATGAACAGGGTTTAGCAGATGCGACTGAAGATGTTTTACGTAAGACAAAAAATATTAACATGTCTGAGCGTAGAGCCCCTGAAGTTGTAAACAAGGGTGGAATGCAGGTGAAATCGGTGACACCGGATTCCGGAAGGAGTCTAAAAATCCGAAGCATTAAAAAAATAAATTAAAACTAAAAAAATGGCTGTTTTACCAAATCCCGGTTATCAGCTTCAGCCAAGTGCGGAGCAGGTACCATTATCGACTAACTATATTACCAACTTCAACTTCCTTAATCAGTATCTTCCTGATACTTATGAGAAGGAGTTTGAGCGTTATGGTAATCGTACTGTAGCATCTTTCCTACGTATGGTAGGAGCAGAGATGCCATCTAACTCAGACATGATTAAGTGGGCTGAGCAAGGCCGTCTGCATACTAAGTATGTTGATTGTGCTTCTAACGGAGACGCAGGTGATGACACTGCAACTATCACTGTAAGTGATGCTAACGTAAGTGGTATCGCTATCCGTGTTGGTCAGACTGTTTACATCTCTGACAATGCCACAGGTCTTTCTAACAAAGGTATCGTTACTGCTGTTAACACAACATCAGGTACTTTTGATGTAGCTTACTATGAGGCTGCAGGTCAGACTTTCGCATCAACTGATACATTATCTGTATGGATTTACGGTTCTGAGTTCAAGAAAGGAACTAATGGAATGATTGGTTCTTTGGAAGCAGAAGACGAAATCTTCTCTAACTCTCCAATTATCATCAAGGACAAATACGCTGTAAGCGGTTCTGACATGGCACAGATTGGATGGGTAGAGGTAACAACTGAGAACGGAGCTACCGGATACCTTTGGTATTTGAAGAGTGAGCACGAGACTCGCTTGCGTTTTGAGGACTACCTTGAGACTGCAATGATTGAGGCTGTTCCTGCTGAGTCAGGTTCAGGTGTTGCTACTCAAACTGCAAATACGCAGGTTGGTAACAAAGGTTCTGAAGGTATCTTCTACGTAGTAAATGAGCGCGGAAACGTATGGGGTGGTGGTAACCCAACTACTCTTGTAGATTTCGACAGCATCATCTCTCGTCTTGACAAGCAAGGTTCTATCGAAGAGAACGTAATCTTCGTTAACCGTGCCTTCAGCTTTGACATTGATGATATGCTTGCTGCTCAGAACAGCTACGGTACAGGTGGTACGTCTTATGGTCTTTTCGACAACGATAAGGACATGGCGCTCAATCTTGGTTTCACAGGCTTCCGCAGAGGTTACGACTTCTACAAGTCTGATTGGAAATACTTGAACGACCCAACTATGCGTGGTGGATTACCTACAGGTGCACAAGCTGCAGGTACTGTTACAGGTCTTTTGGTTCCTGCCGGTTCAACTACCGTGTACGACCAAATCCTTGGCAAGAACGCTAAGCGTCCATTCTTACACGTTCGTTACAGAGCGTCTGAGACTGAAGACCGCAGATACAAAACTTGGATTACAGGTTCTGCGGGTGGTGCTCAAACAAGCGACCTTGACGCAATGGAGGTTAACTTCCTTTCTGAGCGTTGCGTTTGTACCTTGGGTGCTAACAACTTCGTATTGTTCCGTTACGGTTCATAATACAAGTAATATAGGGTGGGGTGTCTTTAAAGACACTCCCCCTTCTTTTTAAATCTAATTAAATTAAAATCTAATGAAACAGAAATTAGTTCCTGCAGACAGGATATATAAGCTAAAAGGGGATTCAGCTCCCTTATCTTACACTTTGCCTTCGAGAAACACGAGAAGATTCCCTCTTCTGTGGTTTGACGAGGCAAATAACGTTAATAGACCTCTCAGATATGCCATCAATCAGAAGACTGCTTTTGAGGATGAGCAAGACGGAAATGCAATTGTAGAGCCTGTAATATTTGAGAATGGGTTCCTTCGAGTACCCAAAAACAACCCTGTTCTACAGGAGTTTTTACACTATCACCCCTTAAATGGTAGAACATTTATCGAGGTAGACCACGAAAAAGATGCGGCCAAAGAGGTTGAGAAGCTTGCCGCAGAGGTTGATGCGCTTGTAGAAGCTCGTCAGCTTAGTGTAGAGCAGCTTGAATTGGTTTCAAGGGTACTATTTGGAAAAGACCCAAGTAGGTTTACTACCGCAGAGCTGAAGCGTGATGTGTTGGTATATGCCAAAAAAGACCCTCACGGGTTCCTTAATATACTCAACGACCCACAGCTGAAGCACCAATCAAATGTGCATGTGTTCTTTGAAAATAAATTGCTGACCTTCAGAAACGGGCAGAAAGAGGTATGGTTTAATACCGCTTCCAACAAGAAAAAGATGATAACTGTACCTTATGGTCAGGACCCTTATTTCACGGTGGCTGAGTTTCTGAAGACAGATGAAGGTATTGATGCCCTGAAAATGCTTGAAAATAGTTTACTGTAGGTTTAATATATAAGCAAGCAATCGGTTACGGAGGGTATTTCTATACCCTCTTTTTTTGTTTATATTTGTAAAAAGATTATAATGATAAATTCCGTAAGAAATACCGTTTTAGCTGTTCTGAATAAGAACAATTACGGATACATCTCACCTTCCGATTTTAACCTCTACGCAAAAGAGGCTCAGTTGGAGGTGTTTGAAGAATATTTTTCAGAGTACAATAAGTTACTCAACATGGAAAATGCTCGTATGTCGGGCACTTCGTATGCTGACATCAGAAAAGCTACTGAAGAAGCCATGGAATTATTTGCTCTTACATCAACGCTTACACAAGTAACACCCGCGACAAATAGATTTTATCTTCCGTCTGTAACTACAACAGGCTTCGACTATTTTATGATTAATAAGATTATGTGTTATGACGCATCGGGGCTTACACGTGTATTTAAAGGAGAAGCCGAGAAGGTAACGCATACAAAAATTACGATGCTTACTACTTCTAATCTTACTGCACCAACAGAGCAGTATCCTGCGTATACACAAGAGGGTAGTATTCTTACAGTGTATCCTGCGACAATCAATCTTGCCAACGAAGTTGATGCAAATTATTTTAGATATCCCAAAGACCCTAAGTGGACTTACATCACGCTTACTAATGGTGAGCCTGTGTTTGACCAATCTCAACCTGACTATCAAGACTTTGAAGTTCCGTTTGAAGATGAGTATAAGCTCATTACTAAAATACTTCAGTATGCAGGAATGTCAATACGTGAGATTACAGCAGTTCAGTTTGGTGCTGCTGAAGAACAAAAACAATCGCAATAATTATGGCATACATTAGTCAATATCAGTATTACGAAAATAGCGGTAACCAACCCATTGATAGGAATTGGGGGTCATATCAATACGTAAGCCTATATGATATTGTCAACAACTTTTTGTTGATGTATTCGGGCAATCACTCTCTTGTAAATAATGAAGAGAGATTTAAGATATTATTTCACGCAAAGCGTGCTATTCAAGAGTTGAACTACGATGCTTTTAAAAGCATAAAAGTATTAGAGCTTACAGTAGATGATGGTCTTAGATATATTCTCCCATCTGATTATGTCAATTGGGTTCGCGTAAATCTTTACAAAGACGGATACTTAAGACCACTTACCGAGAACATTCAAATCCTTTCTTCACTTGCTTATCTTCAAGACCAAACGGGGAAGATATTATTTGACCAAGAAGGTAATGCGCTTTCTCCTGAGTTCTCTGAGATTGATGAGCAGCGTTTAGCAGGAACTAAGAAGAGTATATATCTTAACCCACAAAGTAGATATAACGGACAGGAAGGATGGTGTGTTGATGGCATGTGGTATTTTGATTATAGTCTTGGTGAGCGCTATGGTTTAAACACAGAGACAGCTAACTTCAACCCAACCTTTGCTATTGACCAACGAATGGGAGTAATAAACTTTAACTCTGATATGTATGGTCAATCTGTTATTCTCGAATACATCTCTGATGGAATGGAGAATGGCAACGATGCTAACGTAACGGTTAATAAATTATTTGAGAAGTACATCTATGCGTATATCACGTATGAGGTACTAAACTCTAAGCTTGGCGTTCAAGAATATATTGTAGCTCGCGCTCGTAAAGAGAAAGCTGCACTTCTTCGTAACGCAAAAATCAGAATGAGTAACATTCATCCGGGCAGACTTCTTATGAACCTGCGTGGTATGGACAAGTGGTTAAAATAATATGGCGAACATTACAAGAAATTTCACAGCAGGTAGGATGAATAAAGTCGTGGACGAGCGACTTGTTCCAAACGGAGAGTATATTGATGCGCTCAATGTACGCATGGGGTCTACTGAAAATGCTGAGATTGGTGTTATTGAAAACACAAAAGGTAATGTTCAGCTAACTACTTTAAAATATATTGATGGCACTCCGCTCAGCTCAAGCGCAAAATGTATTGGTGCTATTGACGACAGTGCCAACGAAACTCTTTATTGGTTTATCCATGACTCAAACTTCCCTGTAGGTAATACGGGTAAGCTTGACATGATAGTATCATTTAATGTATACTCTCAGATATTAACGTATCATATTGTAAGTATTGACAATGGAGGTGGCGTGAATACCACGTTAAACTTTAATCCGCAATACTTGATTACAGGCATTGATATTATTGATAACCTAATCTTCTTTACTGACAATTATAATCCTCCAAGGGTTCTTAATCGTAAAAGAAATTATCCTGACCCTGTTGCCGATGTAGACCAATTCACCTCTGAATCTATTCTTGTCATCAAGAAACCACCCGTTGAAGCCCCGGGTGTCCAACCTATCACTACAGGTGCTCAGGATAACTTTTTAGAGACTCGCTTTATTTGCTTTGCCTATCGTTATAGATACGAGGATGGCGAGTATAGCGCAACGTCTCAGTGGTCAGCTCCTGCGTTTCAGCCTAACCCATTTGAGTTTAGCGTAAATAGTTATCTCAACGAGGGTATGGTCAATTTGCACAATGCTGCTATTGTCACCTACAATACGGGCGGGCCTCTTGTTGTTGGTATCGACCTGCTTTTTAAAGAAGCGGGAGCAAGTATTGTCAAGGTGATTGAGAAACTTGACAAAGCAAATCTTGGACTTGCAGATAATACAGACTATACTTATACATTTAGCAATAGCAAGATATTTACTATCCTTCCCGAATCTGAGCTACTCAGATTATACGATAACGTACCACTACTTGCAAGAGCGCAGACCATTATGGGTAACCGCTTGATGTATGGAAATTATACGGAAGGGTATGATATGGTTGACGAGGATGGCAATCCCGTAAGACTTGAGTATGACGCTAATCTTGTATCTGAGCTAATTGACACTACTTCGCTTACAGACTCAACAGCTTCATCAAACTATACCTTTGGTAGCTCACAGACAATTGCAAACTCTGCAGTTTATGTAGACCTCACAGGAGTTGAGCTAATTGAAGGGGCGTCTATCACTTTAGAGATGAGGATGACGCACAATACATTTGCAGGAAGTACTCCATTCCCTACGGAGCAATCTGAAAATATAAATGCGACATTCTCATTCACGCTGCCAACCAATTACGCTTCAGTATATGCACTTGCTACAAGCGTAGCATTTCAGGACGCAGTTGGTACAGTTGCAAATATCCAAACTGTTGCAAACTCTTGTAGCGGTACAACATTTACAGACCAAATAAACTGCGCACTGCCCAACAACTTGGATGCGCTTATAAAATATCAAAGTGGTATCACAGCTGCAGGTCAGCCAATTACAATTATAACATCTCCTTCGAGTCAGCTAATTGGTTTCCAAATGCCGGCTATGCGTTATGTAGATAATACTACTACGCCTACTATTAATGTGTACGAGTACTACTCTGTAAACTTTGCAGAATCGTTCTATCAGAAGATTAACTCTCCACGAAGTCTTCATAGTAATCGTGGGTATGAGATTGGCATCGTATACATGGATGACTTTGGTCGTTCTACTACATCGCTTGTAAGTCCTAACAATACGGTACACGTACCGTGCTCTGCTTCTGATACCAAAAACAGCATTCAGGTTACAATACCTACAACACAGAAAGCGCCTTATTGGGCCACTCGATATAAGTTTGTTATCAAGCCTGATGAAGAGGATTATGATGTTATTTATAGTAGTATATTCTTTAATGACCCGCTCAGCAATAACGCATTCTTTTTGCTTGAAGGAGAGAATGCACGCAAGGTTGAGCAGGGTGATAGATTTATTGTAAAGGCTGACACAAGCGGACCTACAAATAACTGCGTGTACGCAACAGTTCTTGAGAAAGAATCAAAGCAAGAAGGATTTATTACTATACCAAGTGAGCTTGACCCGAATGTAAATATCCCTGTGCCATCAGGGGTTTACATGAAGATTAATCCAAACAGCTTCTCAGTTGTACAGGATGAGCTTTCTATAATTGCTCCGGGTACAAAAGAAGTGAACGAGAATACACCGGGAGAGTATCCTATTCTTGGATATGACATGAATAGGTTTGATACCGTAACAGGTCTATGGGTTGACTATAGCGTTCCTGCGGGTAGCCGGATTAAAATGAATATCAAATTCCAACGCCTTGGTGTAGGTGCAGGTAATGGTGCGTGTGAGCGCAGGATATATATATTAGAGAAAACACTTATTGCTTCTGCCAACTATGACAATATGCAGGATTGGTGGAACGGAGACAATGTGGAGCAGATTTTAAATGACGGAACGCAGGAGGTTGGTGATGGTGGCGCTCCGATTGAAAACGAATATATCGCAACTCTTGCTACCTCTTGGAACGATATACCAACTGCAGGGGATACCAACTACTATAGATTCTATCGTGAAGCCGGAACAAATAGGCTTTCACTTCTTATGAGTGGTACGGTTCGCTGCGGTGGTGTACTATCTGTTGAAAAGCGTAGGTCTACAATCATTGCAAACTTTGAGGTGTTTAGAGCAGAGACTACACTTATATTTGAGACCGAGCCAAAAGATTCACTACCTGATGTGTTCTTTGAAAACGAGATGTCATTCCCTATTGTGAATGGATTTCACACAGGTAACGTGCAGAACCAAACAAGTTCTTTGCCTGCAATTGTAGATACTGAGTTTTTTAACTGCTTCTGCTTTGGTAACGGAGCAGAGAGCTATAAGATTCGTGACTCAATTATCGGGCGTACATTCAACTTAGGCAACAGGGTAACATCTGTATCTGCTCAAGACTATAAAAGGACGTTACGATTTGCTGATATTACTTATAGCGGTGTTTACAACTTCGAGTCCAACGTAAACAAATTAAACGAGTTTAATCTTGGTTTAATAAACTACAAGTATTTAGAGGTTTCGTTTGGCCCTATCTACAAGATGGATGGCCGTGAGACTGACGTGCTTGTACTCCAAGAAGATAAGATTTCCTATGTATTAGCCGGTAAGAACTTACTCTCAGACGCAGCAGCCGGAGGAGCCATCACTTCAGTTCCTGAAGTATTAGGCACACAGATTGCTCGTGTCGAGAAGTATGGTATCAGCTTTAACCCTGAGAGCTATGTGCAGTGGGGTTATTACAGATACTTTACTGATGTTAAGCGTGGAGCTGTACTTCAATTAATTGGAAACTCTTACAGCTCAGACCAATTAAAAGTGGTGTCTGAAAACGGGATGCGTACTTGGTTTAGGGATACATTCATTGAATCATTCAATACGCAAAAGCTTGGTGGATTTGACCCATACCTTAATGAGTATGTGCTCACTTCTAATACTGAGCAGTTGCCACAACCTCAAGAGTGTTTGGCTTGTGGTGTTGCTCAGACATTTAATATTGCTGCAGGTGATAGCGTAACTTACTGCGTTGACCTTGGCGCTCCAATAGGAGACGTTACTATTGCTTATAGCGTAGACCCTACATCTACAGCAGAGTTTGAGGTTGAAGTTACCTATGATGGAAATACAGAGACTTCAGGTATTACTGATGAGTCAGGCTCTATTCTTATAGACAAGAGTTCAAATAGCGTAAATACCGCAACGGTTCTTATTAGTGCCACAGATGCTGTGGTCTTAACAGTCTCAGTAAGCTGTCCGGTATCTCTTATGATGAACATCGTTAACGTGTGCTTGACAAGTGCTGTTGATGCAGGATTCTTTGTTCACAATGAGTACAGATATACTGACGGAGACTTCGTATCTCCTCTTCAATCTAACCTTGTAACATTTGGTAGCGGCACTTCTCCGATTGTTTCAAACTATAGCATCATAACAGGTGCAATTGGAACAGGCGGTTTCCCTCCTGCAGGTGCAACGATGGAGATGATATGCCACAAGTTTGGATTTGACACTTATGATTTTGACACAGTAACTGATTCGTTCAGATATTATAGAAGCAATACGCTATACCCTAATACTGCTGTTGGTATAGCTAATTTACTTGCTGCTTCCTCAGAGGCAACTCCTATTACGGGGAGCGGTGGATTCCACTCAGCACCATTTACTGTACCATCATCAGGTGAGTACTTGTATATGATATGGGATTACAGAAACTCACTTCAGATTAGTTTATGCTACTCTGATATAGACCTGCAAGACTCTTGCTGTGGGTGTGCTCCTCCTACTGCTGAGCTTTGCTATGCAAGCACAAGCGCTGCTGACGCATGCTGCGACTGCCCAACGCAATCTACATACTATTTAAACGGACCAACATTTGCTTCGGCAACGGGTGTATTTACAGATGAGGCGCTTACGGTAGCTGCTCCTAATGGATACTACGCGCAAGGCGGTTTGGTTCGTCAGCAAACAGCAGGTGTATTACAAGCTCAGCAGTCCTGTCCGGGTTGCGGGGTTGAGGTATCTTTATGTTATTCAAGCACAGACGCATTTGACTCATGTTGCGGATGCTTACTTTAAAATAAAACGAAATGGCAACACAAGGAACTTATTATTTAGACGCACCATCACTCAGCTCGGCAACAGTAGTGTATGACGATGCCAACCTAACAACGGTTGCAGCGGATGGATTCTATTCAGATGGCATTATTTCTCGCGAGCAATCATCGGGCGTTCTTCTTCCACAGGTAGCGTGTCCATCATGTAACAACGAGTTTTTGGTAGGATTTGGTGGGTCAACTGAAGATGCTTGTGGATTCTTAGCATCAGGTACAGTAACCGGTGACGACCCTACGTTCTGTGATTGTACGACATTTACAGGAGCTATCTTCTCTGCTGCTGCAACCGGAACGTATTACGTTTCATTTGGCGGTTATAGTCTTCAGGTGAGTGTTACTAACGGGAACCCTGTAGCTACTGTTACAGGAGTGTGTGTTACTTGTGTACCTTCTTACTCTGTAGGGAACTGCGGTGTGAGCAATGTGAATGTAACAGGTGCTTGTAACGATGCAGTAAACAATCCAAAGACCTTATATTCTGACTGCCCAATAGTTTCATTGGCTGTAGGTTGTGGTCTTTATTGGGATGCAGCACTTCAGTCTCCTGTTACTGAACTGTATGTGTTTGCAAATGTGAATTGGGATATGGACGGATATGGTATCATAGCAGCTTACTCAGCAACTCAATGTTAATAAATGCCAAACTACACACTATCATATAGCGAAGGCGTTCAAGGGTGGCCATCATTCTACTCTTTCAATCCTGATTACATGATTGGGATGAACAACTACTTCTATTCATTTAATGGCGGTAACCTCTATCGCCATAACGTAAATGAGTTGCGAAATAATTTCTATGGGGTTCAGTATAACTCAGTACTTCAAAGTGTATTCAATGATGCTCCACTTGAGAACAAGTTATTCAAGACTTTAAATTTAGAAGGAGACGACTCATGGGATGCCGAAATGCAGAGTGATATACAGAACTCAGGCGTTATTGATGCAGCATGGTTTGAGAAAAAAGAAGGGGCATGGTTTGCTTTTGTAAGAAACGAAGGAACTGTACCTGCTCAACCATCTGAGTATGCGCTTAGGTCTGTGAATGGTATTGGGAAAAGCACTACCATTACGGGGACGGGAGCGGCAGTACAGGTGAACTTTGCTATTGGAGCAAGTCCTATTGTAATAGGAAACATCTTAAGCATTGGCGACTATTTGTACTACAGTTTACCGCCAACCTATAACACACCTGTACTATTTGGTCAGGTAACTAATATACAGGTTGACTATCCTTCTAACTTAAATAGGATTACAGTGGACACGACAATACCCGGAGCGTCAATTCCCGGTATTCAAGACCCATACATTATGTATATCAAAAGCTCAATTGCTGAGTCGCACGGGGTGCTTGGTCACTACTGCGTTTTCACTCTTGAGAACGACAATACAAGTAAGGTTGAGCTGTTCGCTGCTGAGTCAGAAGTTATGAAAAGTTATCCTTAAATTTGTGTAAGATGCCACTTAATGTACGACCATTGAACGAAAATGATTATGACGGCATCCTGAAGGGGTGGTGGCATGATTGGGGATGGGAGCCTCCGCAAAAAGACTTTCTTCCTGACGATGGTAAGGGTGGTATTATAGTTCTTGATGAGGACGAACCGGTGTGCGCAGGGTTTATGTATACGACAAACTCAAAGGTAGCTTGGGTGGATTGGATTATATCGAGTAAGACGTACAGAAAACCTGAGAGAAAAGAAGCTATACTATTATTAGTCGATACGTTGACTAATATTTGTAGAAATACAGGGCATAAATATGTATATGCCTTGATTAAACACCAAAGCCTAATAGGTGCTTATGAAAAATTAGGGTACATAAAAGGTGATGGATATACAAGTGAAATGATTAAAGTATTATAACATGGCTATAACTACAGCAGCAGCAGTTGGATTAGGAATATCAGCAATTAGCACAGGTGCTTCATTTGCTCAGCAATCTAAACAGAAAAAAGAACAGAGAAAAGCTGAGAATGAGGCGGCTAAATTTTTAGCTGATGCTCGCAAGAAACTTGACATAAACTTCTATGAGCAACTTGGTATTCAAAAGGAACCTTATGAGCTTGCTCGTGAAGCGGTAACATCGACAGCCGCTCAAGCTATTGAGGCGGGAAGAGAGAGTGAGCGTGGTGCTGCAGCTACTGCAGGTCGTGTATTTTTAGGAGCAGGGCAGGAGCAGCGTAAGATAGCTACTGCAATGGGTCAAGAGATGCAGGCGCTTGATAAGCTTGCTATAGCAGAAGAGACAAGACTTCGTGATATGCAGGCTAGTCTTGACATTTCAGAAGCAACAGGTGCACAAAGAGCTGCAGCAGTAGCTGAAGCAAGAGCTGCACAGGCAGGAGCTCAAGCAATGAAAGGTGTGGCAAGTCTTGGAACTCAAATAACTGCAGCTTTATCTGATTACGGTAAATCAGAAGGTACACAAGCGTTTAATAAAATGGAAGACCTTGCGATGAATAAGAACAATCTTAGTCAAGCTGATTTTCAAAAAAGCGTAGCTTCTTTAGGTACGGTTGGTGGGGTTGACTTTAGTAAAGTTGGCTCAATGAACCCAACTGCTTTTGAGTCTTTTATGGTTGGGGTAAATCCAAATGTTTTACAACAAGTAAATCAGCAACTCCCAAATTCTTTACAATCATTTAGACCGGCTGATTATGCAATACCTACATTTCAACCAAATTTTTATAGCCCTTGGGCTATGCCTTCAATTGGAGGACGATAAAACGAAATAAGAAATGGCAAAGACATATTTTGAATACGCAGATAGGCTACCTGAAAGTCAGATAAATTGGTTTCAGGTTGGCAAGGATATTACCGATGGTATAAAAAAAGAAGATGAGCTTCGCCAAAAAAGAAAGGCCGAGACTGAAGCTGCGTTCCGTAAAGATGTTCAAGAGTTAGCTAATGCCCCTACGGGAAACTCCGACCTTGTAAACCAATACACTTTTAGTTATACGTCAAAGGCTACAGATTATTTGCTTCAGATGAATAGACTACTGAAAGCCGGTGCTATTAAACCAAAAGACTATAGTCTTGCAACGCAAAATCTAAGAGATGGAACAGGAGTTTTATTTAATCTCGTTAAAGAATATCAAGCTGAGTACGAGGAGAAGATGAAAAGAGCACAGCCCGGAGGCGATGGCTCTGCTGCTGAAACTCAGATTATGGGAATGGTTGAAGGCTTTGCTAACCTTAGAGATACAGAAGCTTTAATTAATCCAAATACGGGGGCTGTTGGTATAGGCAAAATGGAAACAAAAGACGGCATAAGAGTTCTAAAAGAAGGTGCTGATAATTATATGACCGTTAATCAGCTTCGCAATCGTATTAAGCAAAAGATTAATAAGTATCAAGTAAATGATGATTTAAAAGGCGAGGTTGATTTGTTGGGAGATGTAATAAGTGAAGTTGTGACAAAGACAGGTAGTTCTACTGAAACAGGTTTTATGACAAAGATAACCGACCCTACTAAGCGTGTTGGTTTAAGCCAAGAGGGCAAACAGGCTGTTGATGCTTACCTGCAATCTGAGAAAGATATTATTGCTGCAAAACTTACTAACCCTTACAACACATCATCTATTCTTTTTGATTGGGCAGGTGGCATAGACCCTAAGACTAAAAAACCTTATCAAGTAGTCTTTGATGAAAAGCTTGCTAATACAAGTTCTCATTATGTGCTTTATTCTTTTAAAGAAGGTGTGATGCAACCTGACTTTGACGCCACTGCAAATGGAAGAGAGCAAAAGAAAGAAGCCGAGAAGTACCTTACTAATAAGTTTCGTAGCATGCTTGAGCAGAAAACTGAGCTACAACCATTTGCTCAGCCTCGTGCAGAATATGCTCCTTCTTACTTATATGAAAGAGGAGACAAAAGAAAGGAAGCGCAGACTGCAGGTAATATGATTGGTATGTTGTATAGTGGAAATCCTGAACAACAGCAAGCTGCAGTTAACTATTTTATGGGGCTTCCGGGTGTTACTGATGTTAAGCGTAATGATAATGGAATTTTAATTACACGTAATGGTGAAACTAAGCCTATACCATTTATTAATAAAGTATCCGGAAAACGAATGTCGCTAGAACAATTTGTCGCTTCATCTTCAACAGGATTACTTGGAGAAAAAACAAACGTAGATGATATTCTTAGAGGTGCGCTTAGTACGGGTTCTAAAAATTTCCAATCCGGTACTGCTTCTGCAAGGTCAATAAGCTTGAATCCTAATGAGATGTATGGCAATTATGTAAACACTAAAATAAACCCATCATTAATATCCACTTCTACAGATAATGATAGAGCTGAAGTAGAAACATTAAAAAGCGTAAAACCATTAGTACAAGCGCTTGGGTTTGAAGCCGTAATTCCATCGACTCCATTTACAGTAGGTAAGTTTATTGAAATAAAAGGCAATGGAAAAACTACAGGGAAAATTGACCTTAGTAGTCCTGATGACGCTGTGGCTCAAATACAATCGTTCCTTATAGCAAATGTGCCCGGTAAGACGGAAGAAGAAAAGCTTATATTCCTAAGTGGCCTTGCTAAAAAAGGTGTGATTGCAGCACCACAACCACAGGACCAACAAGCTGCAACTACACAGGGCGTAGGAAGTAAATATAATTAATTAACTTTAGGTCACAATGAACGAGCAAGCAATAATAGACGCATATAATCTGTTCGTACAGAATGGATACAATAAATCTCTTGATGACTATAAGAAATTAATAGCATCAAATTCACAGGCGGTACAAGACTCTTATGATTTGTTTGTTGGTAATGGATACAGTAAATCTATTGACGACTTTAAATCGTTAATGGGTCTATCCGTTCCTTCTAAAAAAAAAGACGATACGGTATCTGCCTTGGCTCCGTCTTTATTGGCATCACCTTCGACTAAAGCCGTTGCTGAATCTACAGCCGTAAAGCCTGTAATAGTAGGGCAATCCCCTAAAAAAGAAGAAGGAGATAGCTATTTAAAAAATATATATAACAACCTTGCTCTTGGCGCATCATACGTCAATGAAGCTGTCGTATCTGTTCCTGAAACACTAATAAACCTTTTTGCTATACCTCAGAACTTTATAGCAGAAAAGACAGGGTGGAATATTGGCACTAATGCAGACCAAGTAAAAAAACAACTTGGTATTAAAAATCCATTATTAGATTACATACAAGAAAGCCAAAAGGTTATAAAGGGTGATGTATCAAAATATATAGCCCAAAACTATGATGACCCAAGTATTGTGGGTAACTTTCAAAAAGGAAACTATCAAGAAGCGTTTGAACTACTTGGTTCAAGCATAGCTCAATCAGCTCCTCTTAGCGCTACAATGATGATGGCAGGGGCTTATATGGCACCCGCTCGTCTTGCAGCTATTACTACAGTTGGTCTAACTGAAAGTCAAAGAAAAGAACTTGAAGAGATGGACCCTGAGATGAAAGAGTCAGAGAAAACGTTGAAGGCTCTTGGTATGTCTGCGGCTGAATCAGTGTTTGAATCGTTAGGGTCGGCTACTATTGGTAGGGCGTATAGAGATATTGCAAAGAGAGAAGGGAAGGAAGCTGCTAAAGATATTTTGAAGAATGGTCTTGTTCAAACCTATAAGAAAGCATTAGAAAAGACAGGAGCTGCTGCGGGTTTTGCAGGCGAAGGAATCGAAGAAGCTGCTACCCAAATAACTCAAAATGTTATTGCAGGAAAACCAACATTTGAAGGGGTTGCTGATGCGTTTGTTACCGGAGCAGGGAGTGGTGTAATATTTACTGCGCCTATATCTGCAGCACAAGCAAAAAATTACATTAACAATAAAGTTAAAACGTATCAAGCGAAAGACAAGATTGGGGAAGTGCTTGGCGAAAAAGCTGACAATATTAATAATCTTTATAATGTTCCTGCAAATTCGGATATTACTGCTGAACAACTTGAGGTTGCTAATGTCGACAATGCTCGATTGGTATTACAAAAGAAACTTAAAGATGCTGTAGATAAGGGGACTATAACAGAAGATGACGCAAAGCAATCGCTGTATGTTTTTGATAAGACTCAACAGGTATCTAACTCTGTAAAAGATTTAGATGTTAGTGTTGAAGATAAAGCAAAGATTGCTACACTTCTCAAAAAAAGAGATGAGCTTGCCACTAAAATACAAAACAAAGACGATGTATTAGTGGTATTGGAGAAGCAGCAAATACAAGAAATAAACAATCAGATTCAATCAATCATAACTAAACCAAAAGAAGATGCCGTTCAAAAGCAAGCAGCAGGTGAAGTACCTGTACAGCCAACTACCGGAATTAGCGAAGAAGTGGCGCAAGGAGAACCCCAATCAAAACCTGAAGTCGTTACCGAAGAAGGTGTCACGCCTGAAGTCACGGAAGAAAAAGTAGTGTCTTTAAAGACACAGCCTGAGATAACAAGAGAGTCTGTTGCTGCTTTTACCGATGAGCAGTTGGCTCCTGTTATGAACCTAATACCTAAAACTGAAGGGATACCCGTTCAAGATGCAGTATACGATGCCTATGTTGCATCTAAAAAAGAAGGGACAAATCCTGAATTAGTTAATCAAGTAGAAAATTTAGTTTATGAAAGTATACAAGATAAAGGGGTACAACGACTCGGAGAGCCTGTTCTCCCCACGCCCACGGAAATTAAGCTCCCTACAGCTCAGCAAGAGCGTGTACAACCTTCTCCAAAGCGAGAAGAAATCAAGCAGTCCCTTGACAGAGTCAAAAATGCAGGGGTCTTGGTCTCCGCTCAAACAGGGAAAGAAGGGATAACACAAGAAGAGATTGACGTACAGATGGCGCTTACCGATGCCATGGCTAACGTATGGAAAGAAACAACCGGCAATGATGACTTTTATGATACGTTCATTGAAGACATAAAAGTCGGTGATATTGACGCTATCAAAGAAAAGGGAGGTGCACTTTTCCAAAATGTTGAGCAGTCTCAGCGTCCCTTGTCTCGTGTGAGCTTAGCTATATTTGAGCTTCCTGAGTTTCAAAAGATGAAAGGAAGTACAGTTGCCGTTCAGTCTGTCACCGACATGATAAAGTCTCGCGGTAAGCAAATTGAAAAAGATATCATCAACACAGTACTTGGATACGATAAATACAAGGGACAGAAGAAAATATCTTTTGATGAGTTTCGTGATGATGTTGAGACACAGGTGATGAAGCTTGAAAAGATTAACACTAATACCTATGCAACATACGGTAAAGGGAATCTTGGTAATAAGGAAGATTATGGAACGGCAGAAACTATCATCTTTAATAGTCCCATTGACCACGGACAGTACGGTCACTTCCGCAATGACTTCACAAAGCAAGGACTACAGCAAAAGACTTGGAATATCAAACAGCTTCCGGGTACAGAGCAGTATGTAGCTATTGACGCTGATATGCCATCCGATGTAACACAAGCTGAAGTTTCGCAATACATTGGCACGGCAGGACCAAAAGCTGATGTTGAAAGATGGATAGCTGATAGAAATAATATTAAAAACGATGCTGAGATAAACAAAGGTCTCTTCGGTCACATTCGTGGATGGTTTAATAAAGAAAAAGGAATATACAATTTAGCTGAGCTTCAAAGCGATTACTTTCAAAAGAATAAGGCCAATGATTTATATGCTTCAAAAATTACTGAAGACGAGATTAACGAGTATCTAAATAAAAACTTCACAGTAGCGCTTGATAAGAAGTATGTAGACATAATGAAGAATGATTTTGATTTAGAGACTAAGATATTTAATGACGCAAATGGCAACAGAATTGTTCAAGTATTTAAAAAGTCAGACCCTGAAAATATCATTGAGCAAATGTCTTATGCGCCATCCTATATTCCTCGAATTGGGTATACAGTAGATGAAATAGGTGAATATTTAACTGTTGTATTGGCTGCAAGAAAAGTAGATTCAGCAAGAACAATTGCAAAAGCAATGGAAGAAGGGGAACAAGCTTTAGGCGATTCAAGATATAATCAACTAAGAGACCTGTACAACAAAGAAGAATATAATATACAAAAAGAAGAAAGACAGAAATACATAGCTAAAAGGGTTGAAGAGATTAAGAAGTCCGATGAAGGGAACTTAATGCTCAAGCAGTTTGCTGCGTCTCAGAAAGTACATGAGCTAAGACTATTTAGAGAAGCCATTAAACATGCTGCAGAGAGCGGAGCTACGGAACTTAGATTCCCCGCGCCATTTACTATTGCTACCATTGAAGGATATATCAGCGAGTCAGGGCGAGCTCCTTATGAAATTATTGAAGGAAATGAAAGTAGACTTGACCATGGTGATACAATAGATTATGGTGGAGTAGAGATGATGGTAGTAGACTCTTCAGCTTTTTCTATAACTGTAGCTCCAAAAGATGAAGTTATTATTTACAATATACCTGACTTAGTAGATGATGAAGCTAATATTAGAATGGATGAAATAGACTATGATATTAAAAAGCAGTTTGATGATGTAGACAACATTACAAGAGAAGACGCTGAAAATTATAAAGAGGATGAATGGATGGCAGGATATGTAACATTTCATCTTGATAATTACTTTAAAAATAATCCTGAAGCAGAAAGCGTTTCTTGGGCCCGGATATATGATATTGTAGAAAATGATGTGCGTACAGAGTTTGAGCAAATGGACATAAGTGATTTAATATCATGGTCAGCAGATATGTATGTGCATGATGATACCGTATATGCACTTGAAAGAAGGAATGCGGAAAGGCTTGGTCAGCCTGATGAGTATGATAGCGATGTAGATGAAGACAATTTTAGGCAAGACTTAGACGATGACCAAGAGACAGTCGTTAGTAAATACGAGTCACTTGGCGATACGATTAAAAAGATGCGTACCGATGCGCAAATTGTAACTGATGCAAATGGTAAAAGTTGGCTTTCGACAAAGATTACTGACGCTGATAGAATGAATCCTGTTATCGCCTTCCAACAAGAAGGTGGTAAAATTAAAGGAGCTATTGACTTCTCAAATGATAACAAAGCTTCTATTTATATTTTTAAAGGAGCTGACATCTCAACGCTTGCGCACGAAGCGACAGGGCACCTTGGTCGTAGAATGCTTGAGCAATTAGCTCAGCGTGACCCTATGTTTGCAAGAGACTATGAGGCAGCAAAAACATGGTCCGGAGTGAAAGATGACCAATGGTCAGTTGCGGCAGAAGAGAAGTTTGCAAGAGGATTTGAGCGCTACCTTAGAAATGGCAAAGCCCCTAATCAATCCCTGAAAAGCGTATTTGAAAAGTTAAGAACATGGCTTACTAATATCTACAAGTTCATCAAGGATAGTAGTATAGATGTTGAGCTTACGCCTGAGATAACTCGTGTGTTTGATAATTTGCTTGGAGGCAAAGAGCCAAGACGCGCTCCTTCTGCACAAAAAATATTAGGACAGAAAAAGACTAAGGTTACCGTTGACGAGATGGCTGCACTCAAAGACCAAATAAGACTTGAAGCTCGTGCTGCTCGTGAAGCAAAAGGTGACCTGAATAAAAAACGCAAGCAACTTATTGACGTAGTTCGCAAAATGGGAACTGACGGTAAGATGGACGTTAAGAAGGTCAATGCTCTTATCAATAGAATAGGTAAACTTAATCTTGACAGTCAGATAGCGGTAGATAAATTTGTAGACTACGCAGAAAAGGTATTTGCTGACGCAGAGTATGCTAATAAGTTGGGTGCTGCAACCATTATGCGCAGGCAGATTCGTAAGCTATCTAAAAACAAAGACAAGGCTGCAAACCTAAGAGACCTTGGGTCGCAATTCGTAGAAATAGACCCTTCAATGGTTGAGGATATTGATGCCTATAATCAAATGGCATCTATGCTGAGCGAGTCAATCAAGGGCTCGTCCATACGTGGTAAAGATGTGAAGTTCGCAGATATTGTTAGACAAGATGAGCTTGTTCCTTATATCAATAGAGAGATGGATGCTCAGCGTCAGAAGTTATTCGACATGAAGGTAGCCGAGATACAAGAACTGCTTGGCGTAGACGCATCTGAACTGAACTACGAACAGCTCGTTGAGCTTCTCGCTAAAGATAAAGAGATGCCAAAGGATAACGAAAAGCTTGTGCGCTCCGCTATCAATAAGGCTTTTGATATTTACTCCACTATGATTAAGGAGTCTATCAAGACCGGTAAAGACCTATTCACCGGTGAAGAAGTAAGCTACACCCCATCACAGAAAAAAGTAGTAGGCGAGTTCATGAATATGAAGCTTGACGAGCTAAGTCCAAAAGAAGCATTAGAAGCTGTTGATGGTCTTATGAACTTTATTCAGAACGGTTCTACTGCAAAAATGGAATCAGTGGTTCGTTCTTATACAGGAAGAGTCAACGCAAAAGAATTAGCAAACAAGGGGATTAAAGCATCCCCTCTTCGTAAGTATTGGTCTAAACCACTTGGGAGATTTTTAGGTGAGCAAACAACCAATCTAAATATCTTATTTGAAAAGATGTTCAAAGGTTTTGAGCGTGGTGGCATGGTTGAGGACAAGTCAGGCGTAACAGACCTAAAGAATGGAAAGTCAGCAGGACAGGCAGAAGCCAACGCTATTGTCAATGACTATGTTAAAAAATTCTACGAAAAGAAGGCAAACGGTGAAGCCTTTAATACAGACTTTAATAACGTAGAACGTGGTATGACAGCATTTATGATGCGTAATGTTATTGGTAGTGAAGCTGAGATGAAGGCTGAGTTTGATAGAAGAAAAAACCTTGTCAATGAATCTATCGCTGAACTTGAAAAAGGAAACGAGCAAGAGGTAGAAAAATCTAAAGTATATCAGGAGGTTTATGATAAGATTTTAAAAGACGCTACTAACATGGATGAGGTTAGCGCAAATGTTGACAAGACTAATATGGATGCAGTAAACTTTTGGCAAGCGCAGTGGGCTAATAAATATGAAGAGCTTGCTGATGTATCGCTCAATGTGTACAACAAAATATTAGGCAAAGACATCAACTATAACCCTGATAAGTTTACAAATCTGAGCACTGAGACAGGCACAGTTGAGATTGCTACAGATGATATGGCGTTCCACGTCAATAATGGAACCATTTATAAGAAAGAAACAGGCGTGCTTATGGAGGCTACTCGCCCTGAATCTCTTCCAAAAAACCCAAAGAATGGAGAGACAAGCATGTATATCGACCTTTCTTTTGATAAGAATAATGCTAACGCTATGTATGACGCGCTTGTTGATATTAAAACAGCAGGTCCAATCAGACAAGTAGAAAGCTTTCTTAACTCAGCATCACTTAAAAAAGTGGTACCACAAGCCGAAGATGCAGAGATATTAAAAGACAGGATTAGTCTTTTTGTAAATAACATTCGTAACAAGAATCCATACTCAAATGATGAGCTGTCAAGAGCAGTAAGAAGACTTAATAAAATTGCAGCTATTGGTGTCGGTCAGTCTCTTGGCGGTGTGTTACAGCCTGTTAAACAGGTTATACCTGTGGCTATGAACACGCTTATTAATGGTGGTGGTTTAGACATCGGAGCAGTAACTAATCCTGCAAAAAATAAATTTATTAGCAACTCAGGATATGCCATTGCTAATCGTGGTGTTGAGTCACAAGCTCAAATAGAATCTATTGATAAGTTAATTGATAAAGCAGCTAAATCAAAAGGAGAAAAATCACTTCAGTATATAGAGGAAGCCAATAGAAAATGGCTTGAAATATTCTTGGTAAAGCCCGATGTATTCATTGCGCGCTCTTCTTGGATGACTTATTATGAGCAGTCTCTTGAAAAGCAAGGTATCAATCCTAAGACTATTGATTATAATACGCATGAGATAAATAAAAAAGCAGCTGATTATGCTCAGCGTATGGTTGACCGTCAACAAAACATATCTGACGCGGACCTTGCCGGTAAACTCTTTGCAGGTAAAGAACCTACAAAGCAGGTGATGATTAAGATGCTTATGCCGTTTGCTTCATTTAGAATGAACCAATCTGCAAGGCTTGGCGCTGACCTCGGAACGCTCATGTCTAATGTGTCAACCGTAGAAGACAAGAAGATTGCCGCTCGTTCACTTGCAGGTTTTGGTGTAGAGATGGCGACCTTTAGAATGATTTCAGTTGGCTCAGCACTATTAATTGCAGCACTTGTTAAGCAGGTGATGGGAAGAGAAGATGATGAGGAGAAGGATAAGAAGAAGATGGACGCTATCGTGAAAGGTCAGCTTACAAGCACCGTTGCGGACATGTTTTCTCCTCTTCCGCTTACAGATAAGATTGTACAGGCAGGCGCAGCGGGCGCTCTTGAAAAAGTACAAAACGCATTAGAAGTAGCTGATGAAGATAGGCTATCAATTTACTCAGGTAATAAACAAGATTTAGTACAAAGTCTTGGTTTATTTGGTATCACAGCAGATAGAGCTCTTCAGTTATATGATATAGCTAATCTCTCTTCAGGTGGTTCTTTTAAAGATGACTATGGTCGCGAAAAGTATTTATCAGAGTCAGACAGGGAAGCACTTGCGTTACTTATTGCCCCTGCACTTTTAACCAATATCGGTCTTGCTCCATCAGAGGTTAACTCAGTTATTCGTTCTTCTGTCAATGATGCAAAGCGCAACGCAACTACCAATGAAAGTGGGGTGAAGAAAGAAAAGGGAGCAGGAAAAAAGATGAGTAAAGAAGATATGAAAAAATATTATCCTGATATGTACAATGAAATGTACGGACCCGGTGGTACTCTTTATGAAGTAGAACAAATGAAAAAAGAAATTAGAAAAGAAAAGCAATCACTTAAACAATAATACAATGGCACTACCAATATCATTTTCGGAATTTGTAAAAGAACCCGTAAAGGCTGTGATGTTCCTCTGCCTGATAGCAGTAGGATATCTCTATGTAGATTTAAAGATTAACTACAGCAACCAAATAGAAAAGCAGGGACAAAAGATTGAAGTACTTGAGTCGAAGATAGATGCACTGACTCAACAGCTTCGCAGGTCTGATAGCCTTCAGTCTGCAGCTAATTCTAAATTAATGTTGTTACAAGAATTGGGTAAAATAAAATGAGAAAGATATTACTTATACCATTCATACTTATCTCTTGTCAGCAGGAGCTGAAGGTGCAGCCGGAGGCTATGCCTGCAGTAGATAGCATTTTGATTAAGAGTATAAAGACAAGCGACTCCTCTGTAGTTGCACTAAAGATAGCAGACAAAAAAACAGAGCAAGTAGTAAAGGAAGTGGTGAAGAAGGTTGACAATATGAGAAACGAGATAAAGACTTTGAAAGAGACTATCAAAATAACAAAGTCAACTGTTGTTAGAGACACTGTATTTATTACTGAAAAGAAAAACTTTTGGGGCAAAACAAAAACAACAATAGATAGCACATCAAATGAAAAAGATTTTTAATTGGATTGGAGGATTCTTCTCCTCCGAAAGCAACAACTCAAGCAAGAGACTTGTAGGAATCATAGGAGCTATGTTTTTATTTTGGACGATGTGGGATAACTCTCACTCTGAAAACCATATAGCCCCCGCAGATTCATTAGTGTATAGCGTAGCTACGCTCGTAGCTGTCTCTCTTGGTCTCACCACCATCGAGTCAGTGGCTAACATATTTAAGTCTATTAAAGGGAAGGAAGAAGACCCTACGTAAACCTTACGTACTTCAACTCTCTTTGCTGTTCGTAGTAGACCATCATCTCTACATCAGTATTGCCTCCTTCTCGTGGAGCGCGACCACCTAATCTTACTTCACCGACAAGGCTAAACACCTTGCCGTAGATGATGCCGTCATCACACGCCCATATTAGCACGGGATTTAATCTCTTATCGATAAGCTTACTCACCTTACTCAGCGCAACAGGTAGAGGGTAGGCTGTCTTCATAGACTTTAATCTACCCTTCACCTCTGCATACGCAATCAAATTACCATCCTTGTCGAATACTTTATAGTCAATATCCTGTGGTCCAAGCTTTTTAAATGAACCTTTGAACACGTTTACGAATGTGTTAATGGCTTTCTTCTCTCTATCAAGGTCTTGCTCTGTTTCAAAAATCGTCATCTTCAATAAGTTTTATTGTTGCTCGAAGGTCTCGCATGAGTGATTTGATTTTTTCGATAGCGGAGTCGTATCTCCTGTCCACCAAGTTTTCATAGATGGAAGTCACGTCTTCGTGAAAGCCCTCCGTCATAAATGATATGCGGTGGCCCCTATCTTTTTCCTGCTCAGTCATCGAACATCTTTCTTATTTTGCGTTCAACAATTAACTCGTGCCCCACCGGAGTATTCTCTTCAATTAATTTAATAATTTTCATAAGCCTACTTTCATCAGCAATTTTAAGCTGAGCAAGTTCCTCTTTTAATAAATAGATTTCTGCCCTCAAATTCTCACAATCATCAACTAAATTTACAGGTTGTTTTTCAGAAAGAAATAGCTCACGGCATCTTAAATATTTCCGCATCGTGTGCATATCTGTCTCCTTCAAATCTTTTAGAGACTGAACGTAGTGTATGATTGTGGTATGGTCTTTATCAAGGGTCTCTGCAATGAAGGGCAGAGAATATCCTGCTTCACGCAGAAGTGTTGAATATATCATACGCGCTTCTACCACAAAACGCTTTCTGTTTTTGGCAAGGATGCTCACACCCGTTACCATCTCCACTATGTTGCGTACTACGTCAACATCAGTCCTTTGGTCCTCGATAGACAATTGCTTTAATTCCATGTTTAGTTAATTCTTTAATACGAAACTCTTGTAGTTTACTTAGCTTACCATCCGCACGCTTGACTTCAATGAACTCAACATCGCTATCCTTTGGTATAGCAATGAGGTCAGGGATACCATTCTTATTGGTCTTCATCAGTTTGATGACGTAGTATCCCTTATCCTCAAGCTCTTTAATCAGCTTGCTTTGTATCTGCTGCTCGGTCATTACAAGTAGTCTTTCTCAAAATGTTTTAAGGTATAATCTTTTTTCTTGGTTACCGCCTTGTAGATGTCATGCTCGATTCCTCCCTTGCTGAACACCCAATACACGTGGTTGAACGCACGTTCTTTGGTAGTCATCCTGTCCTTACTCTGCCAATAACTTGTAGCACTAAAGTCAATATTGTAGTACACTAAGTAGTCAGCCTGCTTAAGACTTATTCCCTCACGCCCACTTACAATCTGCAAAGCTATGTTCTTATTGGTGTCTTCAAAGACACTAAGTTCAGTTGTCAAGTCATCCTTGAATACTGACTGCAACGCAGAGAGCTCCTCCTTAAACTTGTAAAAGATTCCAATCTTACAACCGGCAAAGTATTCTTTAATGAACTCAGCCTTACTTGTGTCAAGCACCATGCTGTTGCCACTCTCAAACTTGATAGTCCCACTACATAGCTGATGCACCTTCATCATTAGCTTCACAGGAGTATCTGCAAGAATAATTTCGCTCTTACCTTCCACTACCAAGTCCTTTTTCAGCTTCTTAATCAACTCCACCGTGCTTGGCTTCATCTCCACCTCAAGTACTTCCTCAGTCACCTGCGTCACAAAGCCTGCGTCCTGCTGAGAGTAGTTGATAGTGTAGGGCTTCATGGCTTCGATGATACTATCAAGCCCCTTGCTGTAATCATTAACGAATAGCCCGTTGATTTTCTTCTTGGTAATCCTGACGTAGTCGTCAGCAAACCGATAGAAGTTTCGGTACCCGTGAAACGGGTTTCCGGGTATGCCATACACCTGATGATACATCTGCGAGTAACTCTCAGGTGTTGGTGTACCACTAAGCAGTATCACATACGGGTCACACTTCTCAATCAAATCTTTCACCATCACCGCTCTCTCGCTTGGTTTAGCAAAGGCTCCGAGCCCATGCGCCTCGTCAAGGATAATCAAGTTCCACATCTCATCATCCATCACCGTATGCAAACTCTCGTAGTTGATGACGGTAATCTTGAAGCTTGGGTTTAGCGCAGCGTAGTCATCTTCGATGCTACCGATAGCCTTCTTCTTTGTAACGAATAACACCTGCTTGAATCCTAACGCATCTGCTATACCCAAACTCGTGAGCGTCTTACCTGTTCTCACCTCCATGGCGAGGTAAAGGAAGCGATGTGCCATTAGGGTCTTGGACCCTAATGCAATTATCTCTATTTGATATGGTCTAAATTCCACTTGGCTACCTCCTTTTTCGTGTAGGTTTTTATAATAGTCTCGGCTACGTTGTAGCCGTGGAAGAATCTCCGGTGCATCCTTATACTTGTACACGTAGCTCACTTCAATCTTTACGCCCCTGCCTGTCTTCACCTCTTTCATCTGTCCCATCACACGGCAAAGAGTATCGCAGTACTTCCACATGCTGTAGTCAGAATACCCCGGTGTTCTCTCAACTATCTGCATCCTTTTCTTTTTTACGGTGAATAATAATCCATCTTCCATTCAGGTCGCGCCCTTCTTCAGGAACGATACCCTCTTTGTACATCGCGTAAGCAACCAACCATTTGTAGAACTTGGTCCTACTGATGGTCATCTTTGCCTTCGGTCCGTAGTCAGGATACTCGCTGATGAAGTCGTGATAGAGCTCGTTCTTGTACACCCTTACCCCTGTTTCAAGTGAAGTATTCTTAGGCTGTCCCTCCACAAGACCGCACCATTCAATAAAGTCGTGCGATGTCTCTGCTGATAGCTGACGAATCTTTAGGTTTACAAACTTACTCTTCACTAATCCGGTTCTAAGATAAGACTTGAGACAACCTATCATGTAGTTGTCAAACTCACACCAATCATCATCTGTCCAATCCCCGAACATGAGCTTACCAAACTCATCAAGTGGCGTATACGCCTTGGAATAATACTGATGTAGCTCAAGCTCCCACTTCCTACGGGCAAATGAATTACCGCTACCCTTGATGGCGTAGTTGGTAGTGATGGCAATCTTAGGACTCTTGCTGAATGGAATCTTGATGGCATCCTTGTTCTTCTTCTCAAGCGTGAGACCTTCGGTCACCACGCTGAAGAGTCGCTCAAAGTCAAAATGTTTCTTCACGTCATCAAAGCATAGTATCTGCGTATCCGCTGACACCAACTGATAAGCAAAACTTCGCTCAAAGGTGAAGCTCTTGCCATCAATTACCACAAGCTTCTTCATATTGCTCAGCGCATTCATAAAAAGCCCCTTACCCGTACCACCTTCAGGGTTATCGCTGATGACCTCGTCATTTAAAATCACCGCAGGACAGAAGCTCAGGTTCTTGTAGCCATGCAATAGGAATCCAATGGTACTCTCCATTGAAGCTGCCCTGCTGTCGTCACCACCACAGATATTGCGGATGAACTTCCTGTAGTCACACCTTGATGTCACCTTGCACATACTAAAGTTCCTATCTATCACGTGGTCCTTCCACACATACCCTCCCAAATCAAGGTAGTCAATAGGCTTTATCTCATCCTTTGTTATCTGCACCGCACAGTTCTTGTAGTACAAGTACGCTGCATCTTTGGTATCCTCAATAAAGTAGATGTCAATTGTACTCAGCATAGACAAAAACTCTTCCTTGAAGAATCTCGTGTTGTCAGCGAAGTAGTTGTACACCATGATGTCGTCTAACTCAAGCAGGTGGTTTAGGACGAAGTCCTTTATCTCCTTCTCTGATGTGTGGTCAATCAGATTATTTGTGACTTTCACAAATACATAGTTCTTCCCACCTTCAGGGCAGTACTTGTAGAACCCTGAGTCCTCTAAGAACTGCTTAAAGAGAATGTGTACTATCTTGATGACTCCCTTGTCGTTCTTGGTCCAAAAGGTTTGCTTCGCATTCTCCTCCTCGACCTTTGCAAGCACCGCTTCTATCGTGTCGCCATCCAAATTGGAGTCCTGCAGTTGGAGGCGCACCTCTTTTTTTGAGACACCGCGTCTCAGCTTTGCCTTGATTTGATTTACTCGCTCCTCATCCTCGTAGTACTTGGTGCCAAAGGATGCCGTGTTCCTGTAAGCCGACTCAATCGTGGTCTGTATCTCCTTTAAGGGGAAATCATTAGTTGCATACTGATTGAGAACATAGCTCGCCAAACTCTTATTAATCCCAAAGTCATTGAACGCCATCGCAAGGACGTAGCAGTTCTGATTGCGCTGCCCCTCGGTCATCGGGTACTTCTTCTGCCACCACTTTACAAGTATCTCAACTATCTTATTCTCGTCCGTAATGGGTATAGTTGCCGTGTCCTTGTACCTATTCACCTCCGTGTACTCCACCTCCTCGATGGTATCCCATACGCTACTATTCTCGTTAACGTGTATTAGAGGGTCATAGGACTCGTAACACACCCGACTAAGGTTCTTACTCGTTTTATCGAAGAAAGGGGAATTAAAGTACTTTTCTAAGCTGTTAAAGTAGTTTACGTGGTTGTCTGCATCAGCCGGTATCTTGACGAGCACCTTTAGACCATTGCCCGATGGCGAAATGAACACTGAGTATACGTATTTATTCTTACTCAAAGTTTCTTTATCATTTAGCAGTACCTTCTGCTTGTCATACCCATCAAAGTCAAGACAGATAAGACCACTATGCTCCACGATGGCAGTGTCTGCCCTCTTGGTAAACGTACCACTGAAGCAAATGGCGGGCAGTTGCTTTTTTAATTCATTGCGTTCAGTCTTACGCTTCTCCTGTCTTATCTTTTTGACAAGGTCTTTAGTCGCCCCCTCCTTGATACGCTCAAGGATTACACGCACATCTCTATGGAAGGGAGCGGCAGTTTCCTTGATGTTTTGGAAGATTGTTATCTGATATGTCATAAATGTTATCGTTATGTCGTTAATATGTACGCTTAAGCAATTGATTACTAACTTACTGTCAATTATGTCAATTTTTATTTTACTTTGTATTCTATAGAATAATAATAATATATAGAAATATATATATAGTATAGGGAGAAGAACAAATTGGCATATTTAAGAGAAAAAGAAAGGGGGTAGAAACCCCCCATTCGGTATAGCTATGGGACTTAAAACGGTAAATTGCCATCGTCTTCAGGTTCAGCTTTAGCAGACACGGCTGCGCCTGTGTCCTTTGGCTTAGCCTCGAAGGTGTCGAGCTCAACGTAAGGGTTTCCACTACGTCCCTTTTTCAGGTTAAGATTCACCCATCCCTTCTTCTCATACTTCTTGAGAAAGGCAATGGCTTCGTCCACTTTGATTGATAGATTCCCGATTACAAACTCAGGTGCGTTGTCTCTGCGCTTGATGATAAAACCATCGGCAAAGATTCTCTCTTGATTTTCCATGATTAGTCTAATGTTTCGTTAATAAAATGATTGTCTATATCCTCAGTCGCGTTAGGACCAAAGTACTTTTGATACACCTCAATGGCGCGCTCAACCTTTAGCTCCCCACCTCTGATGAAGTTCTCTGTGGGTCTAAAGATGCCGAGCTGTGCCGTCTCCTTGTCGATGACGTAGAAGACGAGGGGTTTGCCAAACAGCTGTTGGTAGATGTAACACTGCGAGTCATAGTGATAGGCTTTGGCTGACCACTTGAACTTGTTGATGTCAGAAGTAGTCTTCAGGTCGATGATAAACTCAGGCGTGACGATGTCAGCCTTCCCCTTCCACTCTACTCCTTTGATGTCCCCTACCATCGGCTCCTCATACAAAGAGCCTGCCTGATAGATGTCATCGTAAAAGGCAATGTTTGCTTTAATTACACCGACAAGCTTGTGAATCTCCTCAACCTCCTTTGTAAGCAGGGCGAACTCTAAATTGCGCTCCGAACAATATGTCTTGTACTCTTTGGTATTACGGGAGCTCACGTCAACGCTGTCTACCTTGTGAATCTTCTCAGGTTCAAGCAAGAGCTGATGAAATAGCCTTCCCTCAGCAAAACTCTTGTTATCATCCCTATCCTTTCGGAAAGATTTAGGATTGGTAAGTAGCGCACCGATGTCTGAATTGGATAGGTAGTTCTTACCTATCCCCCTGTAATACTCGTGGTCATCTCTAAGTTTATCGATTACTTGCATAGCTCAGCGATTTCTTTTTTGAGTGCGGGTGAAATTTTGTACTTACGAACAAGCTGTTTGCCGATTGCCTCAATGCCCTGTGCCTTGTTGTCCGTCACATACTTTACCACCGCCTCCCAATTCGCTGTGCCTTTCTTCAACTCAAGAAGCTCGTCCTGCGCGGGTTTCTTCGGTGCTTCAGCAACCATCTCAGGAAGGTCTTCACCCGTCCAAAGGGATAGTCCAAGTCCGTGCATCGCAATTGCCTTTGCAGTGCTTCGCTGAATAGCTTTGGTCACATCAATAGACGTCACCTTTGTTAGTGGGATGGACTGATTTTTAAAGTCCATGATAGGCAGGTAGTCAATATGCTCAATACCTCCAACGGTGATACCCACCTTCACCCAACAAGATGTCCCATCGCTGAAGTAGTTCATCCCGTCAGCGTTCTCATAAACTCTGCGCTGTGCATCGGGGTAATTGGATTTGAGCATGGACCAAGCATTTGCCCATGATAGATAGTCAAGGTTTCCCTTGCGTTCGATTTTCTCCTTGACGCTTATAGCCGACAAGGTTGCGTAAACGGTTTTTTCGTTTGCCATTACTGTAGGTTTTATTTGTGATTACTAAATGAAGACTGCTTTCTGAATATCCTTGACTACTTGCATGTAGTCGCTATCCTCTTTGACTCTGCGCTCAACGGTGTTCACCCCATGAATAACAGAAGAATGTTGGATAGTGTAGCCGTTACTTGCCATGTACTTTTGAATGTAGCCAAGCGTCATCGGTCTTTTGTAGCATAGGTAGTAAAGCAAGTGGCGAGCATCGACAAGCTCTCTGCGTTTTGATTTAGAGAACAGCTCGTCCCTTGTGATATGGAACAGCTCTGATATGCGCTCCACGTATTGATTAAAAACATCGCTTTTCATTAGATTAAATTTAGGTCTGCTAAGATATGTTAATTTGTTCAATTCTCGTTGAACTTTATCCACAATAATTTTTCCATTGCCTCAAGGGTGTGATGCTGATAGCCGTTAAAGAAAAACCACCCCGTCTTGAGCATCTGAATATACCATCCGTCCTGATATAATACGACATCTGTGCAGTCGGACTGAAGCTCCGCCTTCGGGTATAAATTAGTGAATGTCTTAAGGTCAACGATGCGACCGGTGTTAACAAAGTCTGTTTGTGTCATAGTTAATTTGATTAAATTTAGTACAAAGATACAATAATTTCTGACTAATCCAAAAGGTCGTTATACTTTACATATAAAAACCCTTCGTGTGTGATGGTGTCAGCCTTCTCCCATTTGAATGATTTGATTTTGAGTAGGTCTGAAAGCTGTTCGGCTGAACCGATTTCAATACAGATGTGCTTACCCTCCTGTGTTAGTGCGTAGGTTAGCTCGACCTCTTCCAAGATGGGTAGCTTGTATACGGTTGCACCCTTCTCCCACACAACGAACAGGTCAAGCGTCTTACCGCGCCACAGCTCATAGGCGTGCGGTGTGACGTTCATATACAGCATCCCGTCTAATGCTTTGAAAATTTTTGCCATAGTTTTTTAGTTAAGTTATAGATGTCATAAAAAAAGAATCCAACGTACACTGCTGTAATGACCATAAGAAATACGGGTGTAGCTACAAAGATGAAGTGTAGAAACTCACCCAAGATGTAGAGTCTTTGTTTCATATCCCTGCTTGTTTTATATCCCATCCACGCCCGTCCATTGGATTGCCGTAGATATGGATTTGGTCTGAGTAATAGTGTTTGACCTCACCGCCATGCAGTCTTACCACCCATACGCTATTGACGTTTAGTCCGTAGTCAATGAATAGTATCGCGTCCCCGTCCCCGTGTGGGGTCTTTACTGCGATTGTTGTTCTGAACTCATGTATCATGGTTTACTTTTTTACAGTGTGGACACTCAGGTCTGCTCTTTTTTTTCTTGACTATTGTCTGCGTGAACATGCGTCTACATGCTCTGCATCTTAGCCACTTTGCTTTTACGAGTGTCATATCGTTTAGGCTTTTTAATATTAAGTACATCGTTTGCTTCCTCCATAAAATTTGCAAAAATGACAACGCAAAACTGCGGGTAGGTCATACCCTTTTCTTTTGCTTTTGATTTGCGATAGTCTTTTCTTAGCATGTCATCAAACACGCCACAGAAGTCGTAAAACATTTCCATTTGATTTGATTTTAGGAGAACCATACTTCTCCGATTACAAAATATTGAAACAAAATATCACTTGACTCAGCGTCACCCGTCCCGTCACGCTCAGCTACGAATGCCCATCCGTAGTCAGGACTCATATCAGCAGCGTACAGCCCCTCCTCAATTGTTTTTGCAGTCAAGGTGCCAAGTAGCTCGTCCTCGTTCTCTGCGTCATGCACCTCCACCTCAACTCCGTGGTCGAGGATGGCGGTAAGCATAGCGGTTGCAAAGTAGGGGTCTGTTGATTTGGGTACAGCATCGCGCACCTTTTTGTGATTGGCGCTGTTGATGTGATACCAATAGTTACTACCCCCTTCGAGGGCAGTGACAAAGATGTTCTCAAGTAGTTGCCTGTCCATTTTAATTTAAGTTTATTTTACTGAATTTATCTTCTTCGATTGCCGCAATTGCAGTCATTATGAGAATGCCGAAGTGCGGGTCGTTCACAATAGCATCAGCAAGTATCGCGGTTAAGTCTTTTGCTTTGCCATGTATCTCAACTCTTGTGCCTTCGCCAACGGTTTCAATTTTTATGTGTGCCATTAGATGCTTTTTAGGTTACCGAATTTAACTATTTCTTTTTCGTTAAACCACTCATTGCACGATTGGCAGTAGTAGTTATTGAAAAAGTCATGCTCAAGGTCATGGAAGCAGTTGACGCAAACAGGTAGCTCCCCCTCAATGCTGAACTCGTCCGCATCATCGTATCTATTCATCAGGCAGTCATCGACAGGTGATGGCATGGGCGTGTAGGTATAGGGCTTGCGCGTTACCTGTTGCGTGTATGATTTGTGATAGACTCTACCCTCAATAGGCATATCGTTGAAGTATATCCACGCGGTGACCTCAACGCCACCGCTTAGCCTGATTGGTATCTGTTTGCGCTCATACCAATTTGGATGCCCTTCGAGCGCGTCAAGTCTTCGCAGGGTGTCATCGTCTACCTTGTACAATTCCACCTCTACATTGTGCCCTTTCCCCCGTCTGTTGACAAGGTATGGCAGTCCGTCAATTAAGAGTGGGTACTTGTCTTTTGTCTTACCCTTACCCATGAACTTGCTGTCCTCAAGGTATGCTCTGTGATTGCCATAGCCACGCTTTAGCGTGCCGTAGACAGCCACCACATTACTCTCAAGTACATTGCCTTTGCTGTACCATATCCCATCGCGCTGTGTCCACAGGTGCTTGTTGTACATTTGGTATGACTTGTTGCGGGTGTTGATGGTCACAAAACGGCAGGGATATTTGGATAGCTCATCGCGCCACTCATTGCGCGGTATCTCGCCAAGCATTTCGGCAAGTACCCTGCTATCGCTTTTGGTCTTGTCACCAAGCCCGAAGATTGTCCCGTTCATCATTAGCCACTCATTGCTGTTGCTCCCACAGGTGAAGGGGTGAGTGTTCTCTTTGTTGATTGCGCCCACAGTGGCGTATCTGAAGTGGGCAATGTAGGGGCGGTCGCTGAGTAGCACCTTGTGCTCACTCGACTTATGATAAGTGACCTCGAATGTGTCCATCCACATCACGCCAAGTCCGTGGGGATTGAGGCGCGCTGAAGTTTTTGCGACATCATGGGGCAGTCGCTTGCCCTTTTGTTTGACAATGATTACACACATAGCTGATTTGATTTATGGGTAGTACGCTGTGTCTTTGAAGACACAATACACGCACCGAGCCCTGTTATTGAACTAAATTTAGACAAAGATACGACAAAATTTGAACATATCAAACTTTTTTAACCCTTATTTTGCTCCGAATAAGTTCGGGATAGTCAAGGACGAGCCTGCTATACACAAGCTCGACCGCCTCCCACCTTGAGCGGGCAGTCACGAGCTTGACAAACTCAAGCCCGTAGTAAACTTTAAACAGGTACTCTCTCTCCATTGCTTTCGGTTTTGATGATGTCTTTGCCATACCTCACAACTCTGTCGAACTGATAGACGCTATACAGCGCGTCAAGGTAGCCGAGAAACTCTTTTCTCTTCTCCTCTGATAGGTACAGGAGTCTGTCATTGAGCCCCTGAATTAGATTAATCCTTTCTTCGTGTGTCATGGTTTACAGATTTACATGTGATTGAATAGCGCAGTCAATAGCAAGCCAAACTTGCTCAAAGGTTGCGTCATTTGTGAGGGCATCGTTTAGTATACTTTGCGCGGTATCTTCGTCACATTCAAACCTATTCATCACGTCATTAACGTGCCAAAGATTGTCCGTAAAGTACCCGTAGTTTTTTAGTAGCTCCTTCGCTTTTGCGATTGCTTTGTGGTCTCTTTCGTGTAGTATCATATTTGATTTGATTTGGTTAAGACGGGGGTCACACGGGCGAGCCCGTGTGATTCCGTTTCGGGTAATTTAACCCTCATCAGTTAACCTACCTACCTCGATAGCTAAATCAAGCCCAAACTCAAGCGCATCATTTATGTCTGCATAGCTTTCACACAGGCTTTCACTTTCATCATCATGCAATTTGTAAACCTCAAATAGCCCGCTTTGGAAAACCTCTTTTGCTTTGTTGGTCACCGCCAACCATACGAATCCGTTTCTGATTATCATTTTACTTTGATTTGGTTAAGACGTGGCGAGCTCGATTCACTCGCTCACGTTTCGGCTAAGCATAAGCCTCTTCAGTTAACCTCTTTGCCCGCTCGTAGTCCGCAGGGAGCACCACCACAAAGTGATTTGGTCTCCACTCTCCTGTCGTGTCAGTCTCGTGCCTGCGGTGCGGTATACCTTCTTCATTGAGTATTTTCTCCACCCCGCACAACTCGTCCGCGTCATGCGTGTGTAAGATGGCATACAATGGACGGCTGTACTTACCCGTCCACTCGCTCGTCATGTCAAACTCAGGTTCTTGAGGCACAGCCTGCCACTCGTATCCGTCCACCCTCGTCCACTCCCCGTCCCACTGCTGTCCGTTTAGATACCACGTGCCCCTGCGCTGTTGGATATTTACACCCGTCAGCCCGTTAAGCCTCTCCTTTGTTACGTTTGTTCGCCACCCCGCACTCGTTATCCATAGCTCACCGCCTCTGTCCTCCGCGATTTTGTTGCCATGTAGCCACAGGGACGTGCCGTCTGTGTAGCTGTTGCTCATCCGTAGCTGACGCCCTCTCTCGAAGGCGCACGCCATCATCTCAGTAATGCGTCTCATTTGTTTGGGTTTTTAAGGTAATCGAATAAGGTTGCAATAAAGACATAAGCGAAGAGACTCACCGCGCTAAGCGCGACCGCCTCCAAAATTGTAATGTGTGTTCCCATTTTGATTTGATTTTAATTCGAGCCTGTCGAGGGAGTCGAACCCTTGCCTCAGGGCATGCCCTGAGTAAGCCGTCACAGGCGTGTGTCTTTGAAGACACGCTCACAGATAGCGCACGATGTCCCCATGCCGTTCACCCGTTAGAATGAACTTGCGGAAGTGGCGCGCGAGCTCAAGGATGCCGTCCGTTTTCGCATCGTCCCCATTGTACATGCTTTTGACAATTGGGCGCACGCGCTTGAGAAGCGCCTCGTGCGAGCCGTTGGGGCAATTGATGGTGAAGTTCACCATCTCAAAAAGTAGCTCATAGCGTCTCAGGAGCTGTTTTACACTCTCAACCTTTGAAGGCAGGCGAAACTCAAGACACTTGTCTTTGACGAGCGCAACCTGATATTTTTCATGCCACCCGCCTGTCTCGCTATATTGCCCCAAATGCACCTCACTCTCTGTTTGCATCCGTCTATTTCTCGAGCAAAAGCCATTGGTCAAACGCTTGCGAAATAGGGCGTAAAGGATGCCACAATTTTTGCGGATGGCTTCGCGTAGCTCGTCCCCGCTCATCCCCTGCACCGCGATTGTAACGTGCCCACCGCACCGCTTATCGGACGGACTGAACCTGTCATCGATAATCTTCTCAGCCTGTACGAACATGTCAAACACTTTATTTCGCCACTTACTCGCAGGGAGCAGGGGCAAAATGTGCGTCACCGCCTCATATCCACACGACCCGTCACGCTCGAAGCCACAAAGCAGGGGGTATTCCTGCACCGCGTTTCTGTGTAGGGCGTTTTTTTCAATCTCAAAGCCTATCGTAAAGCGCGCGCCATATTCGCCATTCTCAAGAAGGATGGTATCCCTTGTCACCTTCTTTTTAAGCCCCGCAATGTCAACCGCGTGCCCGCCCTTTGAAATGTTGAGGGGATGCGGTTTGTCGTGATACGGCTGTACCTGACCGCGTGACACTAAATTGCCCCATCTGTTTTCGCCTGCACCATGCAAGCCGTATATAATGCCCTGACTCATTGTAAATTGATTGAAGAGGTTAACAATTGGATAGCTTCGCGAATATTCTCGCCCGAAATTTTGACCTGCCCCGCATCGTTGATTTTTATGGTAGTCTTGCCGTCAGGATGATTGAAGACAAGAGAAAGGATAATTTGCGGGCGCTCCCCTGTTCCACCTTCTTCGCTCCCCTCTTCCACCTGCTTCGCGTAGCTCAATAACTCCTCAATGCTCCGCTGTGCGTCCTCGCCCTGCTCGTCAGCCTGCGCGCTGTAGCGCTCGACCACCTCAGAAGGTAGCGAAGCCACCCGAAGCATTTTGTAGAAAAATGACCTTTGCCATCCGAAGACCTTCAACCCAAAGTCCTCAGCCGTCCACACGATACCCTCTTCGCTGAACTTCGCGCGTCCGTCTTCACTTTTAAACCACTCGAAAGCGGATTGAACGTGCTGAGACAGGGCGAGCGACTGCTCGAACTTTTTCTTTTTGGCGTTTGCAATCGTGCGCTGTATCGTGCGCACCTCAGAGAGGCGAAGCGCTGTGGCTACCTCAGGTAGTTTTAAAAAGTTGCGCTCAATGGTAAGTAAACTCATTTTGATTAAATTTTGAATAATTAAAAAACAATTCCGCAACAATATTACAACAATTCACGACACAAAAAAAGTTTTTTTAAAGAATTTTTTTTAGTGTGTACAATGTGTGCACAAACACAGCATTTTAGCCGTTTATTGCTCGTCTAACTATTTACTAATTCAAACAGGGGCGGGAGGGTTACCCCCTCTCTTTGGGTCTCTCTTTGTGTCTTTGAAGACACAGGGCGGGCGGGCGAAGGATGACAAAGGGGCGCGTCAAACGTAAAAGCGCGCAAGGTGCAGGGGGGCGAGCGGGGCGCGGATGCGGGGAGCGGGCGAGGGGCGCAAGGGGTGCAGGGAAAAAGCTAAAAAATCTGAGTGAACCGAAGGGAACTCGACCCCCACCCCCTAAAATAAAAGTCGTTTCGGGTTCGGGGCGGGCCGCGCAAAACCGGGGTATAACCCCCACACTCCGGTTATCTAAAGTTTCCGGTATTGTGTCACCCTTAGTTGTTTTAAGTTGTCGACACAAGTACGTATCTTTATGCTATGTACAATGATTTAACAGTTCGGAACGGTAGGCTTATCAACAATCGTCCTAATGATGTTACGGGAATCCAACAGGCTGTTCGTATCAAGAAAGAGATGAAGAAAGCTGAGAAGATTTCTATGATGTCAGAGGCCATGTATCAGGCGGAGATGCGTGCTGATATGATGGAGTCTTTAATGGAGCTCAAGAAGAAATAGACGAGGATTGTACAAGCTTACTTAATGAAGGGAGAGGTCACGGTTGTGGTTTCTCCCTTCTTCTTTTTATATTACCTGATAATCTGTCATTCAATGACAGATTTTATGTTACTTAACTTATTGATTATTATTATTTATGTCGATTATGTCGATTTTAAAAATGAACTATAACCATAAAATTCTATATAAAAGGAGGTAAATATATATATATAATAGGGAAGGAAGAACTTGTCATTTCGATAGCTCACTATCGAAATACACAGGAATTAGTCGAGTAATAAACTTTGTTATATCGTACGTAGTTATTACTTTTGTTTCACCATACTTCGTATGGTATAATCAAATAAAATCAAATGGAATATTCTCCTAAAGACTTAGTCTTTGCCGAACAGGGTCGGCAGAAGCTTATTAGTGGCATTGAAAAGATGGCACAAGCGGTTAAAAGCACGTTGGGGCCGAGTGGTAACACGGTGCTTATTGAGTCTCCTCAGCACACGCATGGTATTACGGTTACGAAGGATGGGGTTACGGTGGCTAAGGCGGTTGACTTGTTGGACCCTGTCGAGAACTTGGCGGTTAAGATGATGAAGGAGGCAGCAGACCGGACGGCCACCCTTGCGGGGGACGGAACTACGACAGCTATCGTACTTACTGAGGCGCTCGTACTTGGTGGTCTTAACCTGATGAAGCCACACCATAACCGGACGGAGGTGCTACGCAATATGGTGGACTTGTCCACAAAGGTGGTGGATAGGCTGCGCAGGCGCAGCAAGAAGGTCTCAAGCAGTATGCTTGTTGACATTGCCTCTATTTCAGCCAACAACGACCGCGAGATTGGGAAGATAATTGCCGAGGTGTATAAGGACGTGGGCCGACAGGGGATTGTGACCGTAGAGCGGTCACAGACCGCTGAGACCTATGCGGAGACCACCAAGGGCCTAAAAATCGACAGAGGGTACTACAGCCCACTTTTTATAAACGACCAAGGAAGGGACGAATGCGTCTTTGAGGACGTATACATTTTGGTAGCTGACATTGAGATAAGCAATATCCTGCAGATAGAAGCTGTTTTGAAACCAATTATCCAAGAGGGCAAGAAGCTGCTGATTGTGGCTCCCTGCCACGTGAACGTGGTCAATACCTTTGCCGCGAATGTGATGAAGAACAATCTCAAGCTTTGTGCGGTGCAGCCTCCGAGCTTTGGGTATAAGCAGCATGAGCTGATGCAAGACCTTGCCGTGTCAGTAGGAGCCATTTACTTTTCCGAGAAGACCGGTGACGACTTATCGCAGATAAGTTATGCCGATTTGGGACATGCCGCGAAGGTTGTGGTGTCAAAGGATACCACTATCATTTTAAAAAGTGAGCTGAAGGTCGACCAAGAGAAGGTGGAGACGAGGGTGGCGCAGCTTTGGGAGGCGCACAGGGTTGCCAAGAAAAAGGCTGACCGTGACCACTTGCTTGAGCGCATTGCTTCGCTTACGGGGGGTATTGGGGTTATCTATGTAGGTGGAAACACTGACCTTGAGCAGAAGGAGCTATATGACAGGGTTGACGATGCGGTGCATGCCGTTCGCTCAGCGCTTGAGGAAGGGATACTGCCCGGTGGGGGCAAGGCGCTGTACGAAGTTGAGGTGTTCGACCTTTTGGGTGAGGTCACCCAAGAGGAGCAGGACGTTGCAGCGCAGATACTGCAGAGCGCGCTCAAAGCGCCTCTTGAGCAGATACTTGACAATGCGGGGTTAAAAGCGGAGGACCACTATACATCGGACGTGTCCGATGGGTTCGGCTTAAACGTCAAGACCCGCGAGATGGGCGACCTGATTAAAATGGGGGTGATTGACCCACTGAAAGTCACTCGTTCAGCTTTGCAGAATGCAGTGAGCGTAGCAACAACCATTTTATCCACTAACGCCATTATCACCATGGCACGCTCATACGAGACCAAATGACCGTAGGCCAAGAGAACATAGCATATCCTATGGAGTGTGCGAGATGCAACTACCAATGGCTTGCTTTGGTTGAGGCGAGTAAGATTGAGTGGACGGAGTTCCACGTGGAACTATATCACGGTGACTTATTAGAGTGCCCTAAGTGTGGGCATTGGACTGAGATAAACAGAAGCGATGTTTAGCACAAATTCACATATCATTACGGCATTGGCAGTGATTCTGTCACTTGGGTTCATAGTGGGATGCGTCTACTTTGTCAATAAAATCTTTGTCAATGACACTAAGGAGATACTCGTAAAGTTTATCCTGCTTGTCTTCTCAGCTCTTGTTGGGGTGTACATTATTGACAAGGTAGTAGCATTTAAGATACCATTACTATCTGACAATCAAGACACTGAGCTGTTTGACTTAATAAAGACTTTAACACTGATGATATTCTCATATTATTTTGGAACAAAAAAATCAAATGAAAGCGATAGGTAAAAACATAATTGTTCGTCAAATTGACGAGGAGGTGAAAACCTCATCAGGACTTGTCCTGTCGGGTGAAGACACCAATCAGCTACGCTACAAGCGTGGCAAGGTGGTGACTCCGGGCACTGAGGTGAAAGCCATTCAAGAGGGTGACGAGATTTACTATGACAAGGCGCAGAGCTACACGATGATTATTCGTGATGAGCAGTTTACTATAATTCAGGAACGGGACGTGGTGCTTGTCCTCTGAGTTTATTCTGCTTGGTTTCTGCGTTCATAGCTCTAATCATATTGCGGTACACCTTATCGGTGAAGCGAACATTCTTTTTGAACATAGGGTTATTGCAGATGGTTTCGGGGATTTCCTCTCCGCTTAGCTTGTTGTAGATACCTGCTATCATTTTCTTAGACTTAAAGGTTAGGGTATAGAGACCCTTTACGGCACCGCGTCTGCCGGCTCTAAAGTTTTCAATCCATCCATCTCTGAGTAGGCGGTCAAAGCGTTTGACCTCCCACGAAATCAGTTGGGAGAACTCTTTGAACTTGTCTTTTCCAAAATATCCTTCGCTGTAAAGAAAGAGTAAAACATCGAGGTCGGCTTGGGAGAGTCCGTAACGAACTTTTGTGTACTGTCTAATAACTCTCCAATACTTGAGGTAATCGTGAGAATTTGATTTCATTTTATTATATTTGTGAACAAAGATAGAACATGATACTTCAGTTCTTATCAAAATTATTCAAAAAGAAACGAAATGAGCCCTTGCACACAAGTGGTGAAGGCAGCGACAATGCCGAAACCAAAGAAACCAAAAAAATAATTTCTAACCCTCAAAAATCAAAGACGATGAAAAAAGCAAAACCAAATTTGCCTGCATCTTCAATGCTGAAAGCTCCTGCTGCTGCTGCTAAAGTAGTAAAGAAAGCTGCTGCAAAGAAAGTTGTTAAAGCCGTTATGAAAAAAGCTGCAAAGAAAAAGTACTAATGGCAAGCAAAAGCAAAATGAAATGTAACCGTGTCGTGGCCTCAGATAGACCCGGCAAGAAGCGGATGGTGAAAGCCTGTGCAAATGGGCAAGAGAAACTCATTCACTTTGGTGCCGAAGGCTATGGCCACAACTATTCGGCTGCGGCACGGTCTTCATTCCGTGCTCGTCACAAATGTGACAGCGCAAGCAATAAGTTATCTGCGAGGTATTGGGCGTGTAAGAACCTGTGGGCGGGGCCCGGTGGTTCAACGAAGTCAAGTCCTAAATCACGTAAAGGAAAGTACTAATGAGTCAGTCTTGGAAAAGTAAAGGGCATTACCTCAAAGATGGTACAGAGTGGAAGGGGCATCAACATGCGTCCGGCAGTAAAATTATGACGGGCAAGAAGCATACTGCTTCAAGTAAACCGCTGTATCACTTTATGGATTTAAGTCCTGAAGCTAAAAGAAAAGTATTATCAAAGAAATGAAAGACGCTTGCTATAGAAAAGTAAAGGCATCGTATGATGTGTTCCCTTCTGCAAGGGCTTCACAGGCTATTGCTAAGTGTAGGAAACAGTCCGGTTCAGTTCGCAGAACTGAATCAGGCACTGCACTAAAAAGATGGCAATCTGAGAAGTGGGTTGATACCAAAAGTGGTAAACCGTGTGGGGCGGGTGGGAAGAATGAGTACTGCCGTCCGACAAAGCGTGTGTCTTCAAGGACACCAAAGACAAAGAGTGAAATTTCTCCTTCGAGACTTGCTGCAAAAAAAGCTGAGAAGAGTAGGGTAGGAATGGGAAAAAGAGTTTCTAAAGTTTAGTATATTTGTTCTATAAATTAAAAATCAAATCCAATGGCACAAAAAGTCACAAAAACAAATGCTGAATTACTTGAGTTGGTGCGTGCATTAAACATGACACCTGCAGAGAAAGGAAGCAAGAAAGAAGCAAAACTTAAAAAGATTGCTGAAAAAATTAAGAAGCTCTTTGAAGAGTACAATGAACAGCGTGAAGACATTCGTCTTGACCATGCGTTTACTGCATCTAATGGTGTGTTAGAGTTGAATGAAAAAGGTGAGTACAAGTTTACAAAAGATGCAATCAAGGCAATGGCTAAGGATATGAAAGCGCTACTTGATAAAGAGTTTGAGTTTTATCAATTTACATTTTCAACCGAAGGCATTGATGACCTGAAATTCCTCGCAGGATGGGTAGAAGGCATTGAGGCCGAGAAGCCATCCGATGATGAAGAAGTTCAATAAAGAATTAATAGGTTAGTAATTGTAGCAAGGCATCAGTTCCAAAAGGGCTGATGCCATTGTTGCTTAAAATAGAGCCAAATGGAAAAGAGTAAAGGACTTGGAGATAGTATTGAGAAGTTCACAACAGCTACAGGAATTAAGAAAGTTGTCGAGACAGTAGCCAAGGCAACAGGTAAAGACTGTGGTTGTAAAAAAAGAAAAGATGCACTTAATCGTGCGTTTCCTTATAAACAAAATAAAACAAATTAATCATGGCATATCAGAAACTCCAACCGGCACGGGCTGCTGCTGTTACAAAAAGTGACACAGTTGATATTCCCAATCCGAGTAATGGCGAGGTTGAAGGATGCGTTCTCTATGTTGGTACAGGTGGAACACTTCGTGTTCTTACTGCAGGTGGTGATGACATCACTTTTATAAACATACCGAACGGAACATTTTTACCTGTACAGGTAATTAGAGTATTTGCATCGACAACAAACGCAAACAACATTATAGCATTATGGTAATCGCTATTACAATACAAGTAAGATGAACCCAATAGAAAACAGCAGGCTTGATTATATGGCAGCAGAATTAGATGCGTTGAAAAATGACGTAGCTGAAGTAAAAGCTATGGTAACAGATATGTATCACATCTTGTCAGGCAATCCAATTGATAAAGACGCAAGTGGAATGATTGGTGATTTGAGGAACATGAAAAAAGAAGTCTATGCCATGAAAGCTGAGATAAAAAAGTACAAAGCATATTTCTATGCGATGGTTACGCTAATTGGCATTGGGGCATTAAAAGTGATAATTGAAATTCTTTCAAAATGAAATTGACTGAAAACTTTTCGTTGCATGAGTTAACCTTTAGCCCAACGGCTATTCGTAAGGGTATTGCAAACAAACCAAGTGAAGAGCATATTGAGAATATGCGTATTCTTTGTGAGAAAGTTTTGCAACCACTGCGTGAGCACATGGGATGCACTATCAATGTTAGTTCAGGCTATAGAGCTGCTGCGCTCAATGCAATGATTGGTGGGAGCAGAACATCACAGCACTGCTTTGGGCAGGCTGCTGATTTGCAGGTAGAGGGACGTAATCACGAGATGTTTAAGTTCATTAAAGAAAATCTTGACTTTGACCAAGTGATATGGGAGTTTGGAACAGACGCTGAGCCATCATGGGTGCATGTGTCTTTCAATGCAAAAAACAACCGCAAGCAAGTATTAAAAGCAGTTAAGATAAACGGAAAGACTCAATATGTTAAGGTATGAAGGACAAGAAGTTTAAGGACACCAAGGTTGGTCAGTTTCTTAAGACCAAAGCTCCAAATATTTTGGCGAAGGTTGGTGACTTGCTTCCGGATTCCGGAGTCTTAGGTATCGTAAAAAATTTAGTTGATAAATCTCCTGAGCTGAGTCCTGCTGATAAAGAGGCGGCTCATCAGCAGATAAAAGAGTTGTATGAGTTGGAGGTGCGTGATAGAGAGTCTGCGCGCACACGTGAGGTTGAAATAGCAAAGACAGGTAAGTTTGATTTCTTATTTAATCTTACCGGTCTAATTGGATTAGGCGTTTTTGTATTCATTGTTTACGCCATTGTCTACCTTGATATACCAAAAGAGAATAAAGAACTATTTATACATCTAATAGGGATTGCGGAGGGTGTTGTGCTTTCAATCTTTGGTTATTATTTTGGTAGTGCAGTGAAGAAAAATACTCAGTAATGGCACGGATAAGTACATATCCTTTAATATCTGTACCTACTTTCAACGATTTGTTGATTGGTACTGATGTGGAGAATCTTAATGAGACGAAAAATTTCTCCATTGGGGATATTACTGACCTCATTATAGCAGATAACTACGTCCCCTATGTAGGTGCTACTAAAAATGTTGACTTAGGTTTATTCAGTATAACGGCATCAGCCTTTATTGTACCGGGTGGACTGTCTACTCAGTTCGTAAAAGCTGACGGCAGCCTTGATTCAACGGTCTATCAGCCTGCGGGCAACTACATTACAGGGCTTAGTGGTGAGGCTACGGCTTCAGGGCCCGGTGTAGCGACTGTTGTGCTGAGCAATGGTGCTGTTATTGGCAAAGTTTTGACGGGTCTTACCATCACAGGGGGCTCTGTTAATGACACTGACACCATTTTACAGGCGTTTGGTAAGGTTCAAAACCAAATTAATAGCCTTGTTGGTGGTGTTCAGTACCAAGGAACGTGGAATGCGGCTACAAATACGCCCACTTTACAAAGTGGAGTAGGTCAAAAAGGCTATTATTATGTCGTAAGTGTAGCGGGTAGCACCAATTTGGATGGTATTACCGATTGGAATGTGGGGGATTGGGCGATTTTTGACGGAACAGCGTGGCAACAGGTTGATAATACTGATACGGTTGTATCGGTAAATGGAAAAGTAGGGGTTGTTGTACTAACTACTACTGATATTGCAGAGGGTACAAACCTTTATTACACTGACGAGCGTGTTTGGGCAGCGCTTAGCCTGACAACTACGGGAAATAGTGGGGCTGCTACCTATAATGACGAGTCGGGTGAGTTTAATATCCCTAATTATACGTTAAGTGGGCTTGGTGGTGTACCATCAACCCGTCAATTGACTATTAATGGGACAGCCTATGACCTATCTGCTGATAGGAGTTGGAGCGTGGGTACGATTACGCAGATAGATACTACCGGACCGCTTACAGGTGGACCTATAACAACTACAGGGACGATAGGAATTACGCAGTCGGGTGTAAGTTCAGATGGATATCTGAGCTCTACTGATTGGAATACATTTAACAACAAGCAAAACGCGCTTACTAACCCTGTTACCGGTACGGGTACTACGTATTACGTGCCGATGTGGACGGGACTCACTACTCTTGGAGATAGTATTATCTCTCACGGTACAGGCGTTGTTGACTTTAATTACAATAATGCAGCCGGAGCTACAGTAAGCTTTATCAATACAGCTACTACTACGTATACGTACTCTATCGTGATGAATAATGTCACGAGAACTACGTTCCATACGTATACTGATGGCAACGTTGTTGAGTATATTGGTGGTGTACAGGTGTCAAGACTATTTGCCAATGGCAATATGATACTTGGTGATAGCACTACTGATAGTGGGTATAAGCTTAGTATTGAGGGTAACCTTTACATTGAGACCATTGCAAATGCAGCCACTGACACAGATAAGTTTTTAGTATCTGACTCAGGGGTTATTAAGTATAGGACAGGTAGTGAGGTGTTAAGTGACATTGGCGGTGTCCCCACAACACGTCAATTAACTATTAACGGCACCTCCTACGACTTGTCCGCAGACAGGTCATGGTCTGTAGGCACCGTTACATCGGTAGATATGAGCGTTCCTGTTGGGTTTGCAATAAGTGGCAACCCTGTTACAGGAGCAGGCACGCTTGCTGTATCGTTTGCTGCGGGGTATTCGCTTCCAACAAACGTAAGTCAAGCGACTTGGGATAGTGCTTACAACAATATGATTGTATCTGCTACAGTTACAGGTACAACAACAAAGACATTAACCATGAATCAGCAGGATGGTGGGACCATCACTGCTTCATGGACGGATTACGATACTGCCCCGGTGACAAGTGTGTTCGGAAGGACAGGGGCGATTATAGCTCAGTCGGGCGATTATACAACGACCCTTGTTACCGAGGGCACTAATTTATATTTTACAGACGCACGTTCACGTGCGGCTATTAGTTTGACCACATTAGGCACAAGCGGTCCTGCAACGTATAGCAACATAACAGGTATACTTAATATTCCTGATTACGGGTCTGTACTTACAGGATATGTTCCGTACACAGGTGCAACACAAGATGTTAACCTTGGTACGTATGGACTGATTTCTGACTTTGTTAGATTTAATCCTTCAAGTAGTAACATTCCTTCTGCTGAAGGAGTAATGTGGTGGGATAACACTGAGGGTACGATTAGGCTATCTTTGAAAGGAAACACTTACAACCTTCCAATTGGAGAAAGTGTTGTAGCAAGAGTGCGCAATAGCACAGGAGGTAATCTATCAAGAACAGCTTATCAAGCTGTAAGAGTTGCGGGAGCGCAGGGACAAAGACTTGCTGTTTCGTTGGCGCAGGCTAACAATGACGCTAATAGTGCATCTACACTTGGATTGGTATGCGAGGATATATCAACCAATCAGGAAGGATTTATTGTAAACATTGGTCAGATTATTAACGTAAACACTACAGGTAATCTTCAAGGTGAGACGTGGAGTGATGGTGACGTTCTTTATTTGAGTCCAACTACTCCGGGTGCAATTACTAATATCAAGCCGGCTGCGCCACAGCATACTGTAATTGTTGGATACGTAGAGTACTCTAATGCCAACAATGGTAAGATATACGTTAAGGTTGACAATGGTTATGAGCTTGAGGAGCTACATGACGTTGCTCCTACCCCTTACATAAATAACGGTGTTCTATACCGTGATACCACAGTTAATCTTTGGAAGAGTGCAACTATTGCTACGCTTCTTGGATACACTCCGGCTAATCAGGCTATCACGCTTACCATCAATGGTACTACGTATGACCTGAGCGCTAATAGAACGTGGAACGTAGGAACTGTTACATCAATTACTGCAGGTTCAGGTCTTAGCGGTGGTACAATTACTACGTCAGGAACTATTAGCCACGCAGATACTTCGTCTCAGACAAGTGTTGACAATGCAGGTGGCACGGTTATTCAAGATGTAACGCTTGACACCTTTGGTCACGTGACGGGTCTTGCGAGTGTTGATTTAGATTTGAGATATGTTCCTCTTACAAGAACATTAAACGGCCTCGCGCTGTCTTCAAATCAAACGTTTGCTACCGGAACAACAGGTACTGACTTCAATATTGTTAGTGCAGGTACTGTTCATACGTTCAATATCCCTGATGCGTCAGCTTCAGCAAGAGGATTTGTGAACGCTACGACTCAGACGATAGGTGGCGCAAAGACATTTGCAAACTCAGTTACAGCTCCTGCGTATTATTTGACAAACATGGGAGCAGGTAGCGGTGCTTTGTATTATAATACTGCAGAAACAAGGGTTACGCTTGCTAACTACAATGTAGGCGGTAAGATAATGTTTGAGGTGAATGGTGGTAACTACACCATGTCACTAAATTCTGACTTAAGCATTCAGCTTATCGGGTATACTACCAATGGTATACTTAAGACTTCGGGCTCAAATGGTACGCTGATAGTTGATACTACAGCTTATACGCCTCAGTCAAGAACGCTAACGATTAATGGTACGACTTATGACCTTTCTGCAAATAGAACGTGGTCAGTAGGTACGGTGACAAGCGTAGACATGACTGTTCCTACGGGGTTTGCTATTGGTGGAAATCCTGTAACATCAAGCGGTACGCTTGCACTTACTTTTGCTTCAGGGTATAGCCTTCCAACGAATGCTGTTCAAGCTGAATGGGATGAGGCATACGATAATCGAATTACATCTCTGACGACTACAGGTACGAGTGGTGCAGCTACGTTGGTATCCAACGTGCTGAATATCCCTCAGTATCAAGCGCAGGGTAACTATATTACTTCACTGACGGGTGAAGCCACAGCAAGTGGACCGGGCGCAGCAAGTGTCACGCTCAGTAACTCTGCTGTTACAGGCAAGGTGCTTACAGGTCTTACAGTGACCGGCACAGCAATATCTGCTACTGATAGTATTCTTAGCGCTTTAGGAAAGCTTCAAGGACAAGTAAATGACCTTATAGGTGGACTTCAATATCAGGGTACGTGGAACGCTTCTACAAATACTCCTACCATCACTTCAGGTGTTGGTACAGATGGGTACTTTTATATTGTAAGTGTAGCAGGTAATACGACTATTGATGGCATTAGTGGATGGCAGGTAGGGGATTGGATTGTGTTTCACGGGTCCGCTTGGCAGAAAGTAGATAATACAGAGTCTGTTACATCAGTAAACGGATTTACAGGGGCTGTAGTTCTTACTACTTCTAATATCTCTGAAGGAACCAATCTATACTTTACTGATAGTAGAGCACGTCAGGCTATAAGTTTAACAACAACAGGAAACAGTGGTGCTGCTACTTACAGCAATTTAACAGGGGTTCTTAATGTCCCTCAGTATTCACTTGCGGGGCTTGGCGGTGTTCCTGATACTCGTCAGCTTACCATTAACGGAACGGCTTACGACCTTACAGCCAACAGAAGTTGGAGTGTAGGTACAGTAACGAGCATTGCTACTACAGGGCCAATTACGGGTGGTACGATTACCGGGTCAGGTACAATAGGGATAACGCAAGCAACTACAAGCTCAAATGGTTATTTGAGTTCCACTGATTGGAACACTTTCAATAATAAGCAGAACGCCATTACACTAACAACTACAGGTAATAGCGGTGCATCGACTTTAGTCGGAGCTACCTTAAACGTCCCTAACTACACGTTAAGTGGATTGGGTGGTGTGCCTGATACAAGAACTTTGACAATTAATGGTACGAGTTACGACTTAAGTGTTAACCGCACGTGGTCGGTAGGTACTGTTACTTCAATAACATTTAGCGGCCCGTTAACGGGTGGTACGATTACAGGCTCAGGTACTGTTGGAATCCTTCAAGCAAGCGGTTCACAGAACGGATACTTGAGTTCTACGGATTGGACTACGTTTAATAATAAGCAGAACACCATTTCAGTTACGGCTCCGATTACCCTTGTAGGAACGACAATTGCTATCACGCAGGCAGGTGCAAGCTCAAACGGATATTTAAGCAGCACTGATTGGAACACCTTTAACAACAAGCAGGCGGCAATAACACTTACGACCACGGGGACATCAGGAGCAGCTACTTTAGTAGGAGCAACATTAAATATACCTATCTATCAGAGTGTATTAACCAATCCTGTTACCGGTACAGGTACGACAAATTATTTATCGAAGTTTACCGGAACAAGTGCGATTGGAGATAGCTTGCTATATGATAGCGGGTCAGCAATAGGATTGGGTACGTCAACGATTAATGCTGCAGCGTTATTTGAGATGAGTAGTACGACTAAAGGATTCTTACCTCCACGTATGACGCAGGCGCAGCGTACTGCAATTTCAACTCCTCCTGAAGGATTGATAGTTTATCAAACGAATAGTGTAATTGGTTTGTATATTTACGCTAACGGAACTTGGCGTTCACTAACAATGGTATAAGATTATGGCAAATTTAGCTACGATAAGTAACAACATATTAGCAGATAGTGGTATTGACCCGATAAACCTTATTGTAGGTACGGGAACGGTTAACTATGTACCTAAGTTTACGAGTGAAGATACGATTGCAAATAGTTTATTGGTAGATAACGGTACTAATTTAACATATAGTGGAGAAGAGATTATTGTTAATAAAACAGCAGGTTCATTTTTAACATTATTATCAAGTACTACTGCTGAACAATATATACAATTTAAAGATGTAGATGGAGCTGCAGGTGCTATTGGGTATAGTCATTCTACAAACGCAATGATATTTAAAACCAATGGGGCAACTAATCTTACTTTAAACTCTTCAGGCAATTTAGGTTTAGGAGTTACACCGAGTGCGTGGAGTGGTTTTACTGCATTAGATATTTCTAATGTTGGCTCATTGGCTGTATACCCATCTTTTGGTGTTTCATTATTTAGAAACGCTTATTATGATGGTTCAGTATATAGATATAAAATAACAAGTGCTGCAAGTTATTATGACCAAAACTCAAATGCTTCACACATTTGGTACAACGCACCTTCAGGTACGGCAGGTAATGCCATATCATTTACACAAGCTATGACGCTTGATGCGAGTGGAAGATTAGGGATTGGTACTACGAGTCCTATATTTAGATTAGATGTTCAATCGGCTGCAGGAGTTGGTATAAGAGTTAGGAATACTTTTAATACAGATGACGCTTATTTAGAAGCTCAAACAACATTAGGTAGTGCTTTATTTGGAATAAATGCAACAGGTCAATATTTATATAATGGTATTGCAATACCTATTCTTTTTTATACTAATGCTACCGAGCGCATGCGTTTGGATGCGAATGGTAGTTTGGGATTGGGTTTTACAAATCCAAGTAGTTATGCAAAATTAGCTATACTTGGTTCAAGTTATCTTCAAACTGCTTCTGCGATAGCTTATAGTTCCACTTCGTTTATGGGAAGTGGTATGAATTTAAGATTGAAATCGGGAGGTACTCCTGTTACAGGAACAACAACAGGTATTTCACTTGGAGTTGGAGGCAATGCTGAAGCGTATTTTGGAGCAGTACAAAACGCGAGCGGATATGCAGAATTAGTATATCAAACATTTGATGGTTCTGCTTATGGCGAACGCATGCGTATCACTTCAGGTGGCAATGTTGGTATTGGGACAGCAAGTCCTTCATCAAAACTTTCTGTAGAAGGTTCTACTTATATATATAGTTCAGTTGCAGGAAACTTCATTTCTTTATTATTGCAAAATAGTAGCACTGCAACAACTTCAAGAAACACACTTCAGTTTTCTAATGACATTGGAGCAGTAGGATTAATTGATGCTTTTGGCAATAATTGGGGTGCTACCGGAGGTGGAGATGATGTTGCTAATGGATTTAGGGTTTTAGCACCGGGAGCAGGTGGATTGTCTTTAAGAGCTTCTGCAGGAACTTTAAGGTTTTATACGAGTTCTTCTGAACACATGCGCATTACTGCTGCCGGTCTTGTAGGTATTGGAACAAGTGCTCCTGTTCAAAAATTATCAGTTGTTGGAACGACAGATATTATTTCATATTCTAACGGGACTACAACGGGTTATTTATATAGCGATGCAAACGGCATTGGATTGTTTAATGGTGCTATCGCAAGCGGAACGGGTATTTACGCAAGAACATCTAATATTCTTGACTTTTATTATAATGGTAATATTGGTATTAGACTTAATTCAACAGGCGCTGTACGTTTCAATGCTTATGGTTCAGGCTCTAAGACCGGAACTGTTGCATATAATCTTGCCGTTGACTCTTCAGGCAATATCATTGAGACGGCAGGGGGAGTTGTTGATGGTAGTGGTACAGCTAATTATGTGCCGAGATGGCAAGATGCCAATACGCTTACCAATAGTATCATCTATGACAATGGCACCAATGTAGGTATTGGGACTGCTTCGCCTTACGCAAAACTTGATGTATATGTTGCATCAACTTTAGCTAATACCAATATGGTAAGTTTAACAATGCCTGCTTGGAGCACAAATGATGGATATTATAAAAACATAATTTGGAACGATAATCCAAATATAGTAGGTGCTATAGGAATGTTTTATAGTGTAGGGGTAACTAACATGGACTTCCATTCTTTTTATAATGGTTCTTATACATCTAATGTATTAATGAGAATAAGGGGGAATGGGAATATACTTATCGGAACCACCACAGATGCAGGGTATAAGTTACAGGTTTCGGGAAACACTTATATAAACGGGACACAAGGTTTAATAAGAGTTAGAACTGATGTTAATGGCAGAATAGATATTTTAGGGCAAAGTGGATATGCAAGTTTTATTTACTTTGGAGAGATAGCGCAATCAGATAAAGGCGTTTTGGGATATGCTGCAGGGAGTAATGATTTGGTTTATAGAAGCGGTGCAACAACAATTTCTGATGGTACAGAGAGGTTTAGAATTACCTCCGCAGGCAACGTAGGTATAGGAACAAATGCACCTGTTCAGAGATTAGAAGTTAAAGGCGCAGATGATAATATTGTTCAAGCAATATTTCAATCTACAGGTGGAGGCAATGCAGGTTACAATGGAGGTATTCAATTAGGTAATGCTGCTTCAAGCCAAAACTCACAGATATACCATAGTTCAGCAGGCGATAATACATTAAACTTTGTTTCTAATTATTCGGGCGGCACAACTAATAAATTTGTATTTGCGCCGGGAGGAACCGAAAGAGTAAGATTTTTACAAAATGGTAATGTACTTATTGGAACTACCGTAGATAATGGATATAGAATACAAATAAATGGAAATAGTTATTTTAATGGGGATATTTTTTCTTATAGCAACGGTGGTATTTTCTTTTCAGGTGCAGGAAATTATAATTCAGGAGTATATGCAAGAAATAGCGGCAATGATTTAGTATTTAATGCGTCATCTTCCGAGCAAATGCGTCTTACCTCTACAGGTTTAGGCATTGGTACTTCATCTCCCTCCTATAAATTAGATGTACAAGGAAATGCAGGTATTGTAACATTAAATACAAATGGGTCATTATCGGCAGGAGGTCAATTTATTTCAGGATTAGGTGAATTTGTATCAAATAGTTCAGGAACAAGTATAAACTTTAGAGCAGGAGCAACACATTTAATGATTCTCCAATACGGAGGTAATGTTGGAATTGGGACAACATCGCCAATTAACATAGGAACAACTATACAAACAAGTGGTGCTGCATTTAGCACTACTGCTACCAAAAACTCAAACATGTATGGGTTAACATTAGTTTCTACGA
>Ga0315907_10000353_pt1 | contig 66769 bp, 66 predicted proteins | sample LakEriMetagenome_3_FD_203525 | JGI IMG/M metagenome (GOLD analysis project Ga0315907, IMG submission 203525) | Freshwater fungal communities from buoy surface, Lake Erie, Ohio, United States - Buoy 12 MA123 | ecosystem: Environmental > Aquatic > Freshwater > Lake > Lake biofilm | place: USA... | reverse complement strand
GCCTGATTGACGCCACGGCGCTGATGGCCTGCCCCTGTGATGTACGCGCGTTTGCGCCCACTTGGGTGAACAGCTTGTCACCGCTGGATTGGGTGGCTGGTGTTCCGCTGGGGAGCCATGTTGTCTCGATGACGGGCACTTTGGATACGCAAGTTCCTGTGGTGTACTCGCAGCCCTATGTCAATGCCCTCGTGGCGCGAGGTATTCCCGCGCGGCAGATCAGCATTCCCGGGGCCACGCACTCGTCCAACACCATCTTCACGCAGGCTTTGGTTCAGGATCAAATCAGAACCTTGCTCCAGTAGAACCGAAGAGGGCAGGCGGCCAGCGGGTACTGTGCTTGACCACCGGCCCCATGGCTGCCCGCTGTGGAAACCTCGCACCCGGGAGCAGGGTGGTCGGGTTACAGTCTTGCCATGAATCCAATTTTTGGCTGGGGTTTGGCCGTTGCCGCAGTGGCGCTGGGCTGGATGAAGTACGGTTGGCAAGGTGTGGTGTTGGCCGTCACCGTGGTGATTTTTTGGCTGCTGTTGCAGTTCAGCCGTGCCATGCGGGTGATGAAGCAGGCGGCTGCTGCCCCTGTGGGACAGGTCCCCAGTGCCGTGATGTTCAATTCCAAACTGCGCTCCGGCATGACCATGATGCAGGTCTTGCCGCTGACACGCAGCCTCGGTCAACGCATTGACTCACCCGCCGCCAACCACCAGACTGAAAGCTGGCGCTGGTCTGACGAAGGTGGCAGTTACGTCACCCTGACGTTTGTCACCGGCAAACTAGACCACTGGCACTTGCACCGCCCCACACAGGCCGGCGACTTGCCGTCCGACATGGGCCGGGCGGGTGCGTCTTGACCGCGCCGTAAAATCCGCCCCTTCAACTCACTCAACACTTTTGGAGATGCGCCATGTCGATGGCCGACCGCGACGGAAAAATTTGGATGGATGGCCAAATGGTCGATTGGCGTGATGCCAAGATCCATGTGCTGTCCCACACCCTGCACTACGGCTGCGGCGCGTTCGAGGGCGTGCGGGCCTACAAAACGGACAAAGGCACTGCCATTTTCCGCCTGCGTGAGCACACCGAGCGCCTCTTCAACAGCGCCAAGATTTTGCGCATGAAAATTCCCTTCTCGCTGGAACAGGTGATGGATGCCCAGCGGGCCGTGGTGCGTGAAAACAATCTCGAATCGGGTTATTTGCGCCCATTGACCTGGATTGGCGATAAAAAACTGGGCGTCAGCCCCAAGGGCAACACCATCCACCTGATGGTGGCCGCCTGGGCTTGGGGCGCATATCTGGGTGAAGAAGGTTTGAAACGCGGCATCCGCGTTAAAACCAGCAGCTACACCCGCCACCATGTGAACATCACCATGACACAGGCCAAGGCGGTGAGCAATTACACCAACTCCATCCTGGCCAACATGGAAGCCACCGACGACGGCTACGACGAAGCCATGTTGCTCGACGCTTCGGGTTTTGTCAGTGAAGGCGCAGGTGAAAACCTCTTCATCATCAAGAATGGCGTTGTCTACACACCCGATTTGTCGGCCGGTGCGCTCAACGGCATCACCCGTAACACCATCTTTGCCATTTGCAAAGACCTCGGTCTGGAAGTGAAAGAAAAACGCATCACACGTGATGAGGTCTACATCTGCGACGAAGCCTTCTTCACGGGCACCGCCGCTGAAGTCACGCCGATTCGTGAGCTGGACCGCATCGAATTGGGCGCTGGCTCGCGCGGCCCCATCACCGAAAAAATCCAGGCGGCCTTCTTCGACATCGTCAATGGCCGCAACCCCAAGTACGCCGAATGGCTGACCTTGGTTTGAAGCCCACAACAAAGAGCCGCATGCCATGAATACCAAAGCTGCCGCCGTGGTTGAAGTCACCTCGAAAGACCTGCAGGGCCCTGGTGTGGTCGCCTGCCCCAACCCCAAAATGACACTCTGGAGCACCCACCCCAAGGTGTTCATCGACGTGGCCACCACGGGCGAAGGCAAGTGCCCTTATTGCGGCACGGTCTACAAACTCAAGGCGGGCGAGAAGGTTCACGCGCACTGAATTGATGGGGCGAGAGATGGCATTTGTGTGCCATCACTCATCAATTGCACTCACGTCGCCAAGTACCGCAACCGAGAAAGCCAAGACGATGAACAACGCATTCGCTATCCCTTTGAGTGGGTTGTTTGGATTGGCAGGTTTGGTGCTCGGTGGCTTGTTGACTTGGGTGGTTTGTTCTCGTCGTGCCGCACAACGCGAAGAGGCTTTGATCAACGCTGCACGCGAACAAATGGCGCAAAACACGCAGAACCTTCGCCTGGCCAATACCAAGTTGCAGAACGATCTGGACAAACTCAGGGCCATGGCCGCTCAAGGGCAGACCGCCGCCTTGGCTGAACAGCGTGCTTTGGTGCTGCATCTGCAATCGCAGTTGCGCGCGGCGAATATGGAAATGGACCGCCTGCAGCGAGCCACGCCTCTGGTGACCACGAGCATGACGCCCGAACACGCCGAGACCGATGGCTTTGCGATGACGCGACCATTCGAGCGCTGACGCCACAAGAATAACCCGGGGCGCAACAGAATGACTGCGGCCCCAGTGGGATGACCAGGCCACGACGGGACGCGCCTTTGCGCTGTCAGCCTAGCGTCCTTTCGCGTGCCCACACTTGCGGTTCGTACAATCCGGATCTGCGGCCATTTCTGAGTCGCGCCAGTCTCAACACTGCATCATGTCTGTTCCCCACGAGTTCGTTCTCACTTTGTCCTGCCGGGATGCCAAAGGCATCGTCTATGCGGTTTCAGGCCTGCTCTACCAGGCCGGGTGCAACATCGTGGACTCGCAGCAGTTTGGTGATGTGCAAAGCGCCGACAGCACAGGCCTTTTTTTCATGCGAGTGCACTTCGAGGCACCAGCCCACCTGACAGCGCCTGGCATGTTGGAGCAACTGTTCACCCATGTGCGGGAGCAGTTTCAGATGGACGCGCGGTTTTATTCGCTGGCGCAGCGGCCGCGTTTGTTGCTGATGGTGAGCAAACATGGCCACTGTTTGAACGACCTGCTGTTTCGTCAGCAGTCCGGTCAACTGGATGTGGACATCGCCGCCATCGTCAGCAACCACCCAGACTACGCCGAGCTGGCCAGGAGTTACGGGATCGCATTCCACCACCTGCCGCTGCCAACCGGTGCATCCGCCGCTGCCAAACGAGAGCAGGAACAACAGGTGGAGGCCATCGTGAGTGCAAAGCAGATCGACCTCGTGGTGCTGGCGCGTTACATGCAAATTCTCAGTCCTGAGTTTTGTACCTTCCTCAAAGGACGCGCCATCAACATCCATCACAGTTTTCTGCCCAGCTTCAAAGGGGCCAAGCCCTACTACCAAGCCCATGACCGGGGCGTGAAGTTGATCGGTGCCACGGCCCACTACGTGACTGCCGATCTGGACGAAGGCCCCATCATTGAACAAGACGTGGAGCGTGTGGATCACTCGTTGAGCCCGGAAGACTTCACCGCGGTGGGCCGTGATGTGGAAAGTGTGGTGTTGGCCCGTGCGGTGCGCTGGCATGTCGAACACCGCGTGCTGATGAACGGCCACAAAACCGTGATCTTCAAGTAAAGCACCATGCCACGCAGCAAGCCGCCCATCGCCAACCTGGCAACTGCCCAGGACACGGAAGCCCATTTTTATGAGGCTTTGCAGAGCGGCGACATCGAACGCCTGATGGCCTTGTGGTCAGACGAAGACGAGGTCAGTTGCATCCACCCCGGCGGCCCTCGCGTGTTGGGATTGGCAGCTGTTCGGGCCAGTTTTGAGTCCTTGTTTGAACAAGGGCCGGTGCATGCCCATCCCGAGCAAGTGCAGCACTTCGTCTACGCCGACTGCGCCGTTCACAGCGTGTTGGAACGTGTCTCGGTGACCACAGACCAAGGTCCGGGCTCGGTCTGGTTGTGGGCCACCAACGTGTACGCGAAAACGGCCCAAGGCTGGAAACTGGTCTCCCACCACGCGAGTCCCGGACTGCTTGGCCCGGCGCCAGCACAGCGTGATGTAGGCAATACCTTGCATTGAAGCAGTACAGCGCTCCCCGTTGGCTGGCACCTCCGGGTGCCCTTGGCGGCCACGTGCAAACCATTTGGCCCGCACTTTTTGGCAAGCGGTTTGAGGGTGCTGCGCCGCGCTACCGCCGCGAACGCTGGTCCACGCCAGACGGTGATTTTGTTGATGTCGACTGGCAAGACATCCCCCCTGGCATCGGCAGCAGCGCCAGTCAGCAAGTCTTGCTCGTGCTGTTTCACGGGCTGGAAGGCAGTTCACGCAGCCACTATGCCCAAGCCTTTGCCCACCAGGCCAGCCGCCTGGGCTGGCGATACGCCGTGCCACATTTCCGAGGTTGTTCAGGCGAACTCAATCGCGCGCCACGCGCCTACCATTCAGGTGACCATGTGGAAATCGCCTGGATGCTGCAGCAGCTGCGGCATGCACATTCAGGACCTGTGGTGGCCGTCGGCATATCGCTCGGCGGCAATGCCTTGTTGCGTTGGGCCCAGGAGGCGGGTGAGGCGGCGAATGCCATTGTTCAAGCCATGGCCGCCGTGTCTGCGCCCCTGGACCTGGCCGCTGGCGCCAAGGCCATTGGGCAAGGCTTCAGCCAGCTCAGCTACAGCCGCATGTTTTTGCGCAGCATGAAACCCCGGGCGTTGGCCAAATGGGATCAACACCCCGGCCTGTTCGACCGGAACAAAATGCGTGCAGCCCGCACCCTCTACGAATTCGACAACATCTTCACCGCGCCGGTGCATGGGTTCCGTGACGCCTTGGATTACTACCAGCAGTCTTCGGCCAAACCACAGCTCGCGCGCATCCGTGTGCCGAGCCTGGTGCTCAATGCCCTCAATGACCCCTTCCTGCCGGCTGAATACTTGCCGCGACAAGACGAGGTCGGCCAGCATGTGACTTTGTGGCAACCTGCGCAGGGTGGCCATGTGGGGTTTCCGGCTGGTCAGTGGCCCGGACACGTGCTTTGCTTGCCGGAACACGTCACGGATTGGTTGAAGGCGCATCTCTGAGACCAGGTCCGTTTGTAAGGAGTGATTTCATGTTTCGGCATCAAAAGTCATGGGTTTACCTGCTCTGCGGCTTGCTCACGGTGGTGGCACCACTGTCGGCAAGCGCTCAAACCCTTTACCGCTGCGGCAATCAATTCAGCCAAACCCCGTGTTCCAAGGACGCACCGGTGAGCCGTGTCCGCCCTTCAGCGCCACCGGATCGCCCCCAAACCCCCGCCGGTCAGGAGTTGTGTATCGCCCAGGCCTCGAAAATGATGGGCTTCTCCGAAGCACAACCCGCGGTCTTTGACAGCGTGAATAAAGCACCCGCACAAGTCATTGAATACGCCGGCACACCCATCGCCGCCAAAAAATACGTGCTTCAGTCTCGCGGCCGCGTCCATCAAGGCCTTTTGATACCTGACATTTCGTTGGAGTGTTTTTTGAGCGACGACGAACAACGTTTGCTCAAACTTGAGCCCCCTGCCAGGTCCTCAACGAATCGATAGGCATTCATATGGATCCCATCGTCCTCGCCGCCTTGGAAAAGTGGCCCAACGTGCCAGCCTGCCGCGGCTGGTTGGGACTGGACGCGAGGGGGGACTGGTACATGCGCGACGACCGCATTCAAGCCGCAGGGCCCTTCCCACAATCCAAAGGCAGCCGCATCACGCACGAAAAGCTGCGTCAGTTCATTGAACGCAACTACGCTGCAGACGAGGCCGGTTGCTGGTTCTTTCAGAACGGCCCCCAGCGGGTTTATGTGGAGCTGGAGGCAGCACCATGGATATGGCGCCTGGATGGCGACGGCACCAGCGCCCCGCGCCTGCGTAGCCACATCGGCCATCGTACTGAATGGGTGGCCGCCTATGCCGACGAGAAGGGACGTTTGTTTTTACACACCGAACTCGGATTTGGTTTGGTACACAGCATGGACATGCTCTTGGCGACCGTTCCCATCGAGTCCGGCGCTTGGCCGCTGCGAGACATGCTATTTGCTGACATGCAGCGCCAATTTGCTTATCGATGCAGCCCAGCCGCAGTTCACCGGGGCGACATTTAAGGGCACAAAAAAACCGACCCCCCAAGGTCGGTTTTTGTATGTGTGATGGCGCCCTGACTTACTTCGCTTCAGAGGGTGCTGCGGGCGCTGGCACCGCTGGTTCGGGAAACTTGGCGCCGCCTTGATTGGCCAAGTAGACCACGGCGCGGCCAATTTCAACATCACTGTAGTCGCCGCCGCCTTGTGCGCCCATGGCACCCTTGCCCTTGAGCGCAGCTTGCAGCAAAGCGTCATATCCTTGGGCGATACGTGGCCCCCAGGCGGCCAAGTCGGCGAGCTTGGGTGCGCCTGCGGCCCCAGATGAGTGGCAAGCCACGCACTGGCTGTTGTAAACCTGCTCACCCGTTTTCATGGCAGCCACATCAGTCGGGTCTTTGACGCTGACGGTACCGACGGGCTGGATTCGGCGAGCCGTTGCCTCTGCCGCCAAAGCATCGCTGCCAGCGGCAGGCCGCTGGTCCACCGCCACCTGGGTGACGAGCAACACGATCACCAATATCGGCACGATAAAGCTGAACAGCACGGCGACGATGACCTGCTTGGGAGTTTTGATCGGGCCCTCGTGGGGGCCATCGTCGTGGGGAGAGTGAGAGTCGCTCATGAAATCCTCAACCGGGGCGTGCATTGGTGGTAACGGGCTGGTGCTGTAGTTGCACCGGACGTAACCCGTAATTATAGAGGTCAGCGGCCGCACCTCAGGCCCGCCTTCGACCACAACCGCCGCGGAAGGGGAGAATCCTGTGAGCACCCTTGCGTTTTCCGAAGAACACACCCAAACGGATCACTCAGCTTCGCGTCTGAGAGATTGAGATCACTCAGGATCGGCTGTCCATCGTCTGAGCAGGTACGCCCGGCTAGAATAGTCCCTTGCTGCGCCCGTAGCTCAATGGATAGAGTACTGCCCTCCGAAGGCAGGGGTTGCTGGTTCGATCCCAGCCGGGCGCGCCAAGCTGCTGTTGTGCGGTCAAACCTGCGCTCGAAGCGGCTTGTCAAACAATCGTCAGGTGCTCCGTCCCCGCGGACAAATCGCTGCTGCGGGCGCGCTGGCTGTGCAGTTTGATTTGCAGCCGCAAGTCGTTCACTGAATCTGCATTACGCAGCGCATCCTCGTAAGTGACCATGTGGTTTTCGTACAGGTCGAAAAGACTCTGGTCGAAGGTTTGCATGCCCAGCTCACGGGAGCGCTTCATGATTTCTTTGATCTCCGAAACCTCGCCTTTGAAGATCAACTCAGAAATCAAGGGGGTGTTCAGCATGATCTCGACGGCGGCGATTCGGCCTTTGCCCTCTTGGCGTGGTAACAGGCGCTGAGACACCAGTGCTTTCAGGTTCAAAGACAAGTCCATCAGCAACTGAGCGCGACGCTCTTCGGGAAAGAAGTTGATGATGCGGTCCAGGGCTTGGTTGGCGCTGTTGGCGTGCAAGGTGGCCATGCACAGGTGACCCGTTTCGGCGAAGGCCACGGCATGCTCCATGGTTTCGCGGTCACGGATCTCACCCATCAGGATGACGTCTGGCGCTTGGCGCAAAGTGTTTTTAAGGGCCTGTGCCCATCCATCGGTATCGATACCCACTTCACGCTGCGTGATGATGCAGTTCTTGTGCGGGTGAACAAACTCCACCGGATCTTCAATCGTGATGATGTGACCGAAACTGTTTTCGTTGCGGTGGTCGACCATGGCCGCGAGAGACGTGCTTTTGCCTGAGCCGGTGGCGCCCACAAAAATGACCAGGCCGCGTTTTGCAGAGGCCACGTCTTTCAAAATACGGGGCAGGTTCAAACTGTCGACCGTGGGCAAAGTGGCGGGAATGGTCCGCATCACCAAACCCACATTGCCTTGCTGCACAAACGCATTCACGCGAAACCGGCCAATGCCTTGCGGTGAGATGGCGAAGTTACATTCTTTGGTGCGCTCAAACTCGGCCGACTGTTTGTCGTTCATCACGGCACGCGTCAGCGCCAACGTGTGCTGGCCGGTGAGGGGCTGAGGCGAAACTTTGGTCACTTTGCCGTCCACCTTGATGGCAGGCGGAAAGTCAGCGGTGAGGAAAAGGTCCGAACCGTTGCGCGACACCATCAAGCGCAGCAAGTCGTTGACAAATTTCGATGCCTGGTCGCGTTCCATGGAAGTCCTCTAAGCGTTAGGGTGGTGGCAAAAGATCAGCCAGGGAAGTTCTCAGGGAACTTGGCTTTAGCACGGGCTTCTGCAGGAGAGATCACGTTACGACGCACCAGTTCGGCCAGGTTTTGATCCAAGGTGATCATGCCCACGTTGTTGCCGGTTTGAATGGCGGAATACATCTGGGCAATTTTGTTCTCACGAATCAGGTTGCGCACCGCTGCCGTACCCAACATGATTTCATGCGCCGCAACGCGGCCAGAGCCATCTTTGAGTTTGCACAGGGTTTGAGAAATGATGCCAATCACGGACTCGGACAACATGGCCCGCACCATTTCTTTTTCAGCAGCCGGAAACACATCCACCACCCGGTCCACAGTTTTAGCGGCGCTGGATGTGTGCAAGGTGCCGAAAACCAAATGGCCGGTTTCCGCCGCTGTGAGGGCCAGACGGATGGTTTCCAAGTCGCGCAACTCACCCACCAAGATGCAGTCGGGGTCTTCACGCAATGCCGAACGCAGTGCGTTCGAAAAACTCAGCGTGTGCGGCCCGACTTCACGCTGGTTGATCAGGCATTTTTTGGATTCATGCACAAATTCGATTGGGTCTTCCACCGTCAAAATGTGGCCATACTCGCTCTCGTTGAGGTGGTTCACCATGGCCGCCAGCGTGGTGGATTTACCCGAGCCAGTCGGTCCCGTCACGAGCACCAAGCCACGCGGCTTCAATGACAGCTCGGCGAACACTTTGGGGCAATTGAGCTGCTCCAGTGTCAGAATTTTGCTTGGAATGGTCCGGAATACAGCGCCCGAGCCCCGATTTTGATTGAAGGCATTGACGCGAAAACGGGCCAAGCCTTGAATTTCAAATGAGAAGTCGCACTCCAACGTTTCCTCGTAGGCTTTGCGCTGGGAGTCGTTCATGATGTCGTACACCATGTCGTGCACGGTTTTATGGTCCAGCGCATCCACGTTGATGCGGCGAACGTCGCCGTGAACACGAATCATGGGGGGCAGACCAGCCGACAAGTGCAAGTCAGAGGCTTTGTTCTTGACAGAAAACGCCAGCAGTTGGGTGATGTCCATGGAGATATCGGTGAGGTTGTTGGAGCCGCCAGCAAAGGCGGCGCGTGCGCCCATATAGTCGACGCATTATGGCGACGATACAGACCAACACACAACAAGTGCACACCCGGATAAGGCAAGCGTGTGCAGCAGCACAACGACCCGAGAGCAGCGTGCGGTTGTTGTGTGTGAGCAAAACCTACGGACCAGAGACGGTTCGCCAGGCCTATCAAGCGGGCGAACGCTGCTTTGGCGAGAACTATGTGCAAGAAGGCCTGGACAAGATAGTGGCCTTGGCCGATTTACGCAATTCGCTGGAATGGCACTTGATTGGCCCCTTGCAAAGTAACAAAACACGCGCCGTGGCGGAGAACTTCGACTGGGTCCACAGCGTCGACAGGCTCAAATTGGCTGAACGTTTATCGGCGCAGCGCCCCACCTCACTGCCCGCTTTGAATATTTGCCTACAAGTCAATACCAGCGACGAAACCAGCAAAAGTGGCGTCCCTCCGTCTGGCTTGGCGGCCCTGGCACACGCGGTGCGAGCCTTACCCGGCCTGCGGTTGCGCGGGCTAATGGCAATTCCTCAAGCCACTGCTGATATGGCTGCACAACGCAAGGCCCACAGCCTGCTTCGTGAATTGCTGCTTTCTCTTCAGATGCCCGGTTTAGATACGTTGTCCATGGGCATGAGCCAGGATTTAGAGGCGGCCATTCTCGAGGGTGCCACCTTGGTGCGCGTGGGCAGCGCCATATTTGGTAATAGAAAGTAGCGACCCTACACCGGCAGGTTGGTGCTGTTTTTCACCTCTTCCATGACCGCGTAGGTGTGGGTTTCTCGCACACCAGGCAGCGCCCACACCACAGCGCCGATCAGTTCGCGGTAAGCGCGCATGTCGGCCACGCGGGTTTTGATCAGGTAGTCGAAACCACCGGCGACCAAGTGGCACTCCAGAATTTCAGGGCGCACCTGAACGGCAGCCTTGAACGCATTCATCACGTCGGGCGTAGTGCGATCCAACACCACCTCAATGAACACCATCATGCCTGCACCCAGTTTGTCGGGGTTCAGGCGCGCTTCGTAACCCAGGATGTAGCCGTCGCGGGTCAACCGTTTCACGCGCTCCAGCACGGCGGTTGGCGACAGGTGTACTTCGCCAGCCAACTTGAGGTTGGATATGCGTCCGTCCTGTTGCAACACACGCAGGATTTTTGCGTCGATTCGGTCTATGCCAACCTGAGATTCTTCGTCCGCCATGATGAATTTTCGTTTAAAAAATGGTGTTCGTTCGGTTGAATAATCTAGCTATTAGGCAATATCCTAGCAGCAAATTCTATACAGGAATCCCCGGATGTTGATCTCTACCAGTTTCGCTGAAGCCTCATTGACACAAGCCAGGTTGCCCGCGCCCAACCGGAGCGAAAACGCTGTTTTGGCCGACAGTCTGACACCGTTGATGGAGGCGCTGCCCTGGTCAGGGGTATTGAATCGCGCACGTCCCTGGGTGCAGGCGGTCCGTGACAACCCCGCCCCTTTTTGGGCCATGGAGTCCTTGTTGCGTGAGTACCCCATCAGCAGCGCTGAAGGTTTGGCCTTGATGCGTTTGGCTGAAGCTTTGTTGCGTGTACCGGACACCGCCACGGCAATCGCACTAACAGCGGATCAGCTGGGGCGCGCCCGTTTTGACGGCAGCCACAGCGACGGCACTGGCCCGCACAAATTGCTCGCCAGCCTGTCGGCCAACGCCATCGCGCTGTCAAAAAAATTCCTGCCCGACTCTCCTGACGCTCAAACGCCGGGTTTGTTGCAGCGATTGGGCTCACAAACTGTCGTGGCCGCGACCGTCCGCGCTATTGAGCTCATGGGCCGCCAGTTCGTCTTGGGTCGAGACATGGCAGAAGCCTTGCGAGAGGCCTCGGCTGCACGCAAAAAACAAACCGGTTTGTGTTTCAGCTACGACATGTTGGGCGAAGGGGCCCGTACGGAGGCTGACGCCGTTCGTTACTTGGCAGCCTATCGCAATGCCATCGAGGCGATCGCGGTAGGGCACAACAACAGCGGCCCCCGGCACGCCGACGGCATCTCCATCAAACTCAGTGCTTTGTTCTCCCGCTACGAAGAGGCCCAGCGAGAGCGGGTCTTTTCAGATTTGCTGCCCCGCGTTTGGTCGCTGATGGAGATCGCGGCGAAGGCCAATATCAATCTCACCATCGACGCAGAAGAAAGCGATCGTTTGGAGTTGTCGCTGGATGTCTTTGAGCGTTTGGCTCTACAGGTCGCACATCACTTCCCGCAATGGGGCGGTTTCGGTTTGGCCGTACAGGCCTACCAAACCCGGGCACTGGACGTGATTCATGAAGTGGCGCGTATCGGCAAACAAGCCGGCTTGAGTTTCATGGTGCGCTTGGTCAAAGGCGCGTATTGGGACGGCGAGATCAAACGCGCTCAAGAGCTGGGGCTGACGGGTTATCCGGTCTATACCCACAAACACCACACGGACCTGTCTTATTTGGCCTGTGCCCAGGCCTTGCTGTCCTACGCACCCCAAAAGGGATCTCACCCAACCGCGGGAACCATCTACCCCCAGTTCGCGACGCACAACGCCGCCACCATTGCCGCGGTGTTAAACCTCGCTGCGGCCCGAGATGCGGCGTTCGAAATGCAGCGCCTGCACGGCATGGGGGAAGGTGTTTACCGCGAAGTGATGCGCGACGTGGCCATTCCCCTGCGCGTGTATGCACCCGTGGGCGAGCACCGCGATCTTCTGGCTTATCTGGTGCGCCGTTTGTTGGAAAACGGCGCTAACTCGTCATTTGTCCATCAACTCTCGGATGAATCCGTCGACATTGATCTGCTGCTGGCCAGCCCGATTCATGTGAGCCGCGAAACAGGTGTGCCGCTGCCATGTGCCATGTTCACGGACAGGCGCAATTCGTTGGGGGTTGACTTGACCAACCAGCACGAAAGGCAGCCCGTGCAGGATGCGGTGGCGCGAGCGACAGTGGCTGACATCCCCTTGTCCAACATGGACCAAGTCAACACGGCGATGCAGGTGTTATCAAAGGGCTTTGACACATGGAACGCACACCCAATGCCGCACCGTGCCACCATCTTGCTTCGCGCCGCAGACATGCTGGAGTCGCGGCTCTCGGAGTTCTGTGGCTTGCTGGTCAAAGAGGCCCATAAAACCATGGGAGACTGTGTGGCCGAGGTGCGTGAGGCAGTGGACTTTTTCCGCTACTACGCCGTTCAAGCAGAGGGCTTAAAGAAAGACTTCCCTGCATCCGTTCCGCAAGGATTGGGCGTTTTCGTTTGTATCAGTCCGTGGAACTTTCCTTTGGCGATTTTTGCGGGGCAAATCGCCGCTGCGTTGGTCACCGGTAACACCGTGGCCGCCAAACCCGCAGAACAAACGCCCGCAGTGGCCGAACGCCTGGTGGCCTTGTTGTATGAGGCAGGTCTGCCCACAGATGCACTGGTGATGCTGCACGGCCCAGGTGAAACCATAGGTTCAGCCTTGGTGGCCCATCCCAGCGTAGCAGGTGTTTGTTTCACAGGGTCTACGCAGGTCGCACAAATCATCAACCGCAGTTTGGCAGCACGAGCAGGAGCAACGCCGCCGGTGCTGATCGCTGAGACCGGCGGCATCAACGCCATGGTGGTCGACAGCAGCGCCTTGCCCGAGCAAGTGGTCGATGCCGTGGTTCATAGCGCATTCCGCTCCGCCGGCCAGCGCTGTTCAGCGCTGCGTTTGCTGTGCGTGCATGAAGGCGTCGCAGATGCGGTGATCGACATGGTTCGTGGTGCATTATTGGAGCTGAACGTGGGTGACCCCTCGGTCTTTGCCACTGATGTGGGGCCCGTGATCGACGACGAGGCCTTTGATGCCATTCGCAGCCACATCGCTCGCTTGCGCAAAGAAGCCCGTTGTTTGGGCGAATCCCCCGTCACCGCCAAAACGCCGCGGCTGATTGCGCCGATTGCTTTTGAGATTGATCGCATCAGCGACATGCGGCAAGAGATTTTCGGCCCGGTGTTGCACGTGGTTCGCTGGTCAGGTGAACCAGAAGCCGTCATCGAGCAAATCAACGACTTAGGTTACGGGCTGACCTTGGGAATTCAAACCCGCATCGACAGCCGAGCCCTGCAGTTGGCGGCAAAAGCCCGCGTGGGCAATGTCTATATCAACCGGAACATGATCGGCGCAGTGGTAGGCGTCCAACCATTTGGTGGGGAGGGTTTGAGTGGCACCGGACCCAAAGCCGGCGGACCGCACTACCTTTATCGCTTCTGCAAGGACCACGCCCAAAGCGCTGCTGCTGCGGCACCTACCTTGCCCGCGCCAACGGCCAAAGCCGTCTCACAGTCGACCATCACGGCATTGCTCCGCGCTGTGCATCAGGCCCAGGCGCCTTGGGGTGCACAGACCTTGCTGTCCCGTATCGCCATTTTGGAGCGCGCCGCGGGCCTGCTTCCACCCACATCACAGCGGCAAACCATCGCCGATTGGAAAACCTTGGTTCAACAAGCGCCATGTCGTCTGTCGGTTCAGCCCTTGCCAGGTCCCACAGGGGAGAAAAACGAGTTGCACCTGCACGGGCGAGGCGTCTTTGCGATTGTGGCAACCGCCCATGCCAACCTGCGCACGCTTGCACAGCAATTGGCTGCTGCTTTGCTGGCAGGCAATACCGTCGTGTGGGTCGGTGAACCGCAGGAAGATGTCGAATCTTGGACAGCGTCTTTGCGGCAAGCGGGCTTGCCACTTCATGCCTTGGAGGTTTTGTCATGTGATCCTGATCAACTGGACGCTGTGGTGGGCTCAGCTGAATTGGCAGGCTTAGCAGTGGACAGCGCAGCCGATGTCGGAAAGCTCAGCCGTTTACTGGCAGCCAGAACCGGGGCCCTTTTGCCTTTGGTGTGTGGGGGTGTGACTCAAACCGACGGTACAAGCGCCGCGCTCGGCCGCCTCTTGTGGCGTTTTGTGGCCGAAAAAACGATCACAACAAACACCGCGGCGGCAGGAGGCAATGTGGAATTACTCGCACGCGCAGCGACAGCGGGGTAGGTGGCATCAAGGCTGAGCAACCGCCTTCACCACGGCAGTGGCCACGGGTAATCCAGCCGCTTTCCAACTGTGAATTCCGCCTCGGTACCAACCCACTTGGCTGTAGCCCAAGCGCCGCGCCCTTAGCGCGGCATTCACAGAAAACCAGCAATCACGGCTCTGGCAGTAAAAAACAACGGGCTTGTTCATGTCTGGGCTGAGTTGTTTCAGCAGACCTGCAAATCGAGTTTCATAGTTTTGTTCCAGGGCGACGTCATCGAACGCTAAACCGCCCTGGTACAAACTGCGTGTCGTCGGAATAACGTCGTAGCCGCCGCCCACGTCGATCACCATGGGCGGGCTTGGACCTATCAATGCACGTGCCAGGTCTTGGGTGTAGTAGGTGGTGACGCCTTCAATCTGTGGTGGTGTTTCACCCAAGGGATTGGCACCAGTGCGCAGGGTATTCGCAGTGAGCCAGCTCGAACCAAGCTCCTCGGAGCCATAAAACCGTGCGCCCGGCACCTTGAGTGCGGCGAACGCTTGCCGATGGCCTATCAGCGCAGTGGCCGTCCACACGCGTATGTCTTTGCCATTCAAGGTTTGAACGTCACACAAACGTGTCGGCACGCCTTGAACGTGGTTGCAGTTGTATACAGCCCGCAAAAAGGCTTGTTGTGGTCCCGCTTGTCCCCATGACACACCCACTCCGTCTTCCACGACAGGCGTTGCCAACGCTTTGTGTGGTGATGCCGTGACATGGTCGTCAAAAAGCTTGATGCAGCGGGAGGCACTTTTTGAGCATTGTTGCTGACTCAGACTCGACAGCGACGCAGCCGTGGTCGGCGGCAAGGACACCATCGATTTTCCGAACAAGGTGTTGTCCCTCAGAAACGAGTCGTTCGAGGAGGCATCAGGCCCCGTTGTCACGCAACCCGCCAAAAAAAGTACAACACCCACCCCGGCCAGACGAACGCAGTTCGGGCGAGACAACGGTCTGGCTCGGTGGTGCGGTGGAAAGAGGACGGGCATCGTGGTACTCATTCAGTTCATTGGAAGTGACTTGTTCATCGCGTTGCCCACCTGGGGCAGGCTTGCATGGGATTGTCGCGTTGCAACGCGTCCGACACCACAGCCCAGTAGTGTTGCAAAGGCCTGTCCATGCCCTGGATGCGCAAGGAGTGATCTGCCTCTTCGAAGACCACCGCACAAAGGGCTCGATTCTTTACACGGGCACGCAAATCAAACTGCCGCAGCGCCGCCAACGGCACGATCTCATCCCGACCACCAAATCCCAATATCAGCGGATGGGGCCCAGCCAACAGGGCTTCGCTGAAGCGCCAAGCGACCAAACTGCGCCAGTAACCGAGACTGCGCCCTGCCCAGATATGAGCGTCTGGCACATTGGTGGCAGCCGTTTTTTTCAGAAGGTCACGAACGAACTCGCTTGCGCCGATTTTTTCCGCCTGCACCGACAAAGCCTCCAGGGGGTCAAGCCCGCTGCTGCCCAGCAGCCCAAGCAGCTTGAGCTGCGGGAGTTCAGTGGCGATCATGGGCAGTAACTCAGCCCCTTCAGAGATACCCACCAAGGCCATGGGTTGGTTCTCACGCAGAGGGTGGGTTTGCAGGTGCCAGCGAATGAAAGCGGCGGCGTCATCCGCCCATTGTTTTAAGTTGTCATCGCGTAGAAAAGCGGCCGAGCATGAAACTGCTCCGGCTTGCCAATGCTGGGCATCCACATGCCGTTTGTGGGGAACCACGACTTCCCCATGGCTCAGGCCCTGGAAATAGTCCACGGCGATACTGGCCAGGCCGTTGCAGCCCGAGCCAGGTATGACATAGACCCGATATTGGGGGCGCTGATTGAGGCCCCAGTGATGGGGTTGCAGTGTCAGGTAGTCCAGCACGCCACCATCGGGCAGTACAAAACGGGCTGATGCTGATGAAACGGAAACCGCCCCGGCATGTGGTGGAAACTGGGCGGTGGAATCAGCGGCTGGACTGGCGCAGGCCACCAAAGTGGCCAGGCCGATCAGCGCGCCAACACGCTGAAAATTGAACACCTCACTTGAATACCATGGTGGGGGGTTCCACAGGTTTCACCATAGGAGCCGCAGGTGCTGCTGTAGGGGTGGTGCCCGCACCTGCCGCCGAACCAATGGGCGGGCTGCCTTTAGGACCCAACTGATCCACCAGCTGGGAATAAACGCTGTCGGCCAAACTCAGTGAAGTGGCGCGAATCACCTTGCCGCGGTTGGGCACGACCACATCACCGCGGTTGCTCAAAATTTTCACCTCTTGCCCATTGCCTTGGGCACTGAAGGCCGCACTGATTTCCAAGGTTTTGGTGTTGATGACACTGAAGTCGCTCACCAAGTCCAGGCTGAACAAATACGACGCACTTGTGGTGCCCTGCAGTGGTGAAAGTTCGTTACGAAACTCAATACTGGAAACAGTACCGAATAAGACATAGTCCGCACCCGAGAACTCACCTTTTTTGATGCGGGTCACGATGTCGTGCACGCTGGGCTGACGCACAGGTTTGGCAGGCGCCTTCCCCGTTTGCATTTGGTGCAGCACCTGTTCAGCCTTGGTGGGCTGAGGCGCGCCACCATCAAAGGCGCGGGCTTGAATCAGCTTCACGCCGCCGCCTTTGAGCAAAGAGCCTTTGATGTCCGCTGTGAAATTGCGCAGCTCGCCTTGTTCAATGTAGGAGTAACTGCCTGCCGCATAAGTCACGTCGGCCGACCGGTTGGCGTTGTAGGAGTAAGGCGTGGCATTGACATTGGACTGGGTGCGAATTTGCGCGACTTCAAAGTATTCACGCACGCGCTCAGAGTAAGCCAGATCAGTCACTGCCACGCTGGGAATGCGCTGTGCAAGCGCGGGAGCACTGACCACCAAAGTGGACAGCAGCAATCCGATGAAAGGAAAGGTTTTGGTCATGTTGGACTCCCGTTGACGGCAAGGTGAATCAGCGTTTGCTGGTCTTACGGATTTCTTTCTCGTCTTGCCATTCGATGGTGCCCTCTTCAACGTCATACATCTTGAGCGTGAATTTGTAGAACACGTCTTTGGTGGTGTTGTTTTGTTTGACGATGGAGGTGAGCTCGCCTTCAATGCTGTACTTGGCGCCCTTCATGTTGCCGACCTTGGCGGTAGTGCCTTGTTTGTACAGGCCGCTTTGGTTTTGGCGCTGCAGCTCGTCCACACCGGCTTGCATCTCAGAAATACTGCGGGTGAACCGCACCTTGCCACTTTTGACCAAGGCGGTTTGAATCGAATTCATGACGTTGGTCGTGTCGATGTATTCGCTGGTTTTGTTGCGCACGGTGGAGATGGTGACAGTGGGACGGCCCGTGAAAATCGGAGTTTCCAAGAGAGAGCCGGTCATTTTTTCGGCAATCATTTGCAGGTCGGTGGAGCCAAATTCGTTGGTCACCAACTCAACCGCTTTGCTGTCGCCATAGTTCACTTGGCGATCAAAACGCACCACCGGTGAAGACACTTTGGTTTCGCAGGCCGCGAGCAGCACGGTGGCCGCCAAAACACCCAGCAGGGTGCGTGTTTGTGGGTTGAGGTTCATGAATACTCCCTTAATGGTTAACGGTACTGGCCGGTATCTCAGCGCTTTTCGACGTTCATTTCCAGGCGGAAATCCACCACATTCATGCCGGGTGCGGTGCCACGCACGTACTGCGACTGCTCTCCGTACATCACAAGGGGTTTCCATACTTCACCGTCACCGACTTGCATGCCCGAGGCATCCAACCAGCGGTAACGCCAAAACACCTGACGGTCGGCTTTCTCGGTATTGAGCAGCTCGGTTTGCACCACGAGGATGTCGCTGCGCTTTTGGGCACGCATGTCGACGATCTTCACGCCATAAGCTTCGCCACGCAGCATCAGCTTGCTGGCGGCACTGCCCGGCTCCGGTGGCGCAGTAGAAACGGCTTGCGCGCTGGCCCACTGGCAAGCTGCAGCCAGCATCAGTATCAACAAGGGTCGTGCGGCGTTCATAAAAATCCTCCTGAGTTTCGCTGTGATTCGGTAGACGGGTGACAACGGATGAGATGCGATGGCGGTTGACCAATTCGTCAAAAGCAGCAGCAATGCTTCCAACCCACAGCGTTCACGGTGCGGGGGCTTTGGTCGGCACACCACCAGCAGGTTTAACACCCGATTTGGTGGAGGTCGTGGCGGGGGGGGGCGGAGTCGTTGCCTTCGCCGTTCCGGCAGACGACGGCGGGACGGCACGGGCAGGACGGTTGGAGGCCGCCGTGGAGCCCGAGGTGCTGCTGCGGTTGGTGGTCGACATCACACGCGTCGTTTCAGCAGGTTTGCCGGGTTCTGGCGCCGCAACTGCTGTGGCACCAGGAGCCAGCTTGCCAAAGCTGGCCACATCGCCCACCACCAAATTGCTGGTGTAAACACGAACAGGTACCAGCGCATACTGACCATCAATCACCACTGGCTCAGGCAATTCACGCCCGTCGATCGTGATTTTGTGCGTTCCTGGTGGCAAATAGGCGCGGGCCACATACACGCGCTCGGGCAGCATACGCCACATGCGATCATCGGCTTGCTCGGTTGCGATGGAAGCGACAGCCGTGACCAAGCCACCCAACGCACCGAGTTTCTTCTGCGCCTGATCTTGGATCACCCCTTTGGTGATGGCACGGGTGATGTTACGAACCACCATGGCGGGCATCTCGTCTTTGAGTGCACGGCGCGCCATCACATTGAAATCCACCACCGGCTGGGTTTTAACCTGGGTGTTGGCCACGCTGATGTTGTTGATGTAGGGTGAATTGGAGGGCTGAATCACTGGATAGGCCACCGACACACTCACCAAGCCTCGCCCCGTGGGAACAGGGACTGTGAAATTGGTGGATTTGCGGGCCGGTGCGGAACCGGCTTCCACCAAGAACAGCACATCGGTCATCTTTTGTCGGCGACGGTGGGTGAAACTGGTGCGCTGGTCCAACCCCCGCAACCCCTCTTCAAGGATGGCGGCATTGGGATTGAGTTCAATCGCTTTGCGGTAACCCGGTGCAGCCAAACCGGGTTCATTGAGCACTTCGTATAGAAAACCAGCCAGGTAGTGACTCAGCGCGTTTTGATAACCATTTTTGAGGGCCAAAACAGCCGGGTCTTCCAACGTTTCTACCGGGTAACCATTGAGCTCTTTACCCCCGACTTTCGCACCGTTTTTCTTGGCTTCTTCCTCAGCGGCGACCAGCTCTTTCGCACGCAGCTCGGCAATGATGGCTTCGCGTTCATGTGTGCGCTTGACGTCCACCCGCGCGTTGTCCCAATCGCCCAACGCCATGCGGTTCAGGGCCAACCGAGTGGTGAGCATGACTTTTTCGTAATCTTGCCCTTCGTAAGATTTCAGACGTTCACTGATCACCGCAGCGCCCAGTGTGCCCAGCAGTTTTTCAGGGGATGTTTTAGCGGTTTGCTCCCAGGTTTTCACTTGTTCATCAGCGACCATATAAGCGTCGGTGCTGTCGCTGTAACGTTTGGCCAAACGCAAGAGCTCGCCCCGCTCCAGGTTGTAGAGCAGTTCTTTCTTAGCCGAATCACTGCTAGCCGAGGCTTCGAGTTGTTGCAGCGCGGCACTCACACTGCCAGACTCCGCCGTAGCTTGCGCGCCGCCAACGACGCTGTTGTGGCTTTGCATGGTGGCGCATCCCGCCAGCACGACCAAAGAACCGACAACAATCGCACTTGAAATTTTTCTCACACCTGCTCCCCGATGATGCATATATCCCATGTAATTTAACCCCAACGGCCGGAGTCGCCCATCCGTCATTTGAGGGGTGGTCGAAAGCAAGGCCTAAACTGACGCAATGGAACCTTCTATGCTTTGTTTTATTGGTGGCGGCAACATGGCCCAGGCCCTGGTGGGCGGGCAAATTCGAGCGGGGCGCAGCGCGTCGTCGATTTGTGTACTGGATCCCAACGAGCAGCAGCGGGTGCGGCTACAAAACGAATGGGGCGTGCGAACACTTGCACAAGCAGATGCGTCATTGGCCCAAGCCTCAGCAGTTGTTTGGGCCGTGAAGCCGCAGGTTTTCGAGTCGGCTGCAATGGCTATGGGCTCTGAGTTGCGGCACGTGCTGCACATCAGCGTGATGGCGGGCATTCCGAGCCGTGCGATTGAGCGACTCACCGGCAGCCGCCAGGTGGTGCGCACCATGCCCAACACACCGGCGCTGGTTGGAAAAGGGATCACTGGTGTATTCGCGGGCGAAGCGGTGACTCAGGCCCAACGCCAGCAGGTCAGCGATCTGCTGGCGCCCACCGGTGAGCAGCTTTGGGTCCAAAACGAAGCTGACCTGGACGCAGTGACAGCCTTGTCCGGGTCTGGTCCAGCCTACGTGTTTTATTTCCTTGAGGCCATGGTGCAGGCTGCTCAGGACATGGGTTTGTCGGCAGAACAAGGCCGCTCCCTGGCGCAGTCCACATTTGCTGGCGCCACCGCACTGGCCCAAGCCTCAAGCGACCCGATTCAAACCCTGCGTGAACGCGTGACCTCCAAAGGTGGCACCACGCACGCGGCGATCAGCCACATGCAGGAAGTCGGTCTGGCGCCCGTATTTATTCAGGCAATCCGAGCTGCGCAGCGCAGGGCAGAAGTACTGGGCCATGAGTTTGGCGGTTGAGGGTTGCCGGCATACGGACAGCAACCCTGCACGCGCGTAGAACTTCACGCTCACAGCGCGGTCCATGCCCGCCCCATTGATCGCTATGCAAAAGACGCATGACGAACAGTGACAAACTCAGCGCAGTCCCGCCTACAGTGCCGGTCAACGCACGCAACAGCGCTTTTGCAAGCGTCCGTGTCCCCTATTCATCGACCTGTCTGGAGCCTCGCATGAGCAACTTGTCCTATGTTTCATCCCACACCGACAGCCCGTGGCAGACCTATCTGTCGCAGGTGGATCGTGTACTGCCTTACCTCGGTCACCTGGCCCACTGGGGCGAGACACTCAAGCGCCCCAAGCGCACCTTGATCGTTGACGTGCCCATCGAAATGGACGACGGCACCGTGCGCCATTTCGAGGGTTACCGTGTGCAGCACAACCTCTCGCGCGGTCCGGGCAAAGGCGGCGTGCGTTTTCACCCTGACGTGACGCTGGAAGAAGTGATGGCGCTGTCGGCCTGGATGACCGTCAAGTGCGCTGGCGTGGGCCTGCCTTACGGCGGCGCCAAAGGCGGCATCCGTGTCGATCCGAAAACCCTCTCGCGCAAAGAACTGGAGCGCATGACGCGCCGCTACACCAGCGAGATTGGCATCATCATCGGCCCACAGCGCGACATTCCCGCGCCCGACGTGAACACCAATGGCCAGATCATGGCCTGGATGATGGACACCTATTCCATGAACACGGGTTCGACCGCCACTGGCGTGGTCACCGGCAAGCCGATTCACCTGGGTGGCTCGCTGGGCCGTGTCAAAGCCACAGGCCGTGGTGTGTTCGTCACGGGTCGCGAAGCCGCCAAACGCATTGGCCTGAACCTGCAAGGCGCCAAGGTGGCCGTGCAGGGCCTGGGTAATGTGGGCAGTGCCGCTGTGGAACTGTTCGTCGCCGCTGGCGCCAAACTGGTGGCGGTTCAAGACCACACCGGCACACTGGCTAACCCCAACGGCTTTGACTTCAACGAAGCGATGGCTGTTGTCAAACGCGAAGGCGGCATTGGCGGCTACAAAAACGCCGAGAAGATCGACGGTGAAGCGTTCTGGGATGTGGACTGCGACATCCTGATTCCCGCCGCATTGGAAGGCCAGATCACCACCGCCCGCGCCAACCGCATCAAAGCCAAACTGATCCTCGAAGGTGCCAACGGCCCCACCTTGCCCGAAGCGGATGATGTGCTGAAAGACCGCAACATCCTCGTCGTCCCTGACGTCATTTGCAACGCTGGCGGCGTGACCGTGAGCTACTTCGAGTGGGTGCAAGACTTCTCCAGCTTCTTCTGGACCGAAGACGAGATCAATGTGCGTCTGGACAAGATCATGGTCGATGCGCTGAACCACATTTGGGACACCGCTGACCGCCACAAGATCACGCTGCGCACCGCCACGTTCGCTGTGGCCTGCGAGCGCATCTTGATCGCCCGCGAAGAACGCGGGCTCTACCCCTGATCTGCTGAACCGTCGCGGCGAACAAGGTGTTCGTCGCCTCGCCAAATCCAGCCACCGCGCCTTACCGCCGGTGGCTTTTTTGTGCTCGGCGTGTACCTATTTCAGCCAAGCATCCACCAGCACACCCATAAACACCGCCAGCCCCAACCAGTGGTTCAAACGAAAGGCTTTGAAGCAGCCTTCGCGCGCTCGGCCTTTGATGAGGCGGTAGTGCCACAGCGCCATGCCGGCGGCCACTGCCAGTCCCAAAAAATAAGCCACGCCCAAGGCAAGCAATACACCCACAGCAGCCCACACCACCAGGTAAAGCGCGTAAAACAGCATCACCGCCGCCACGTCCCAGCGTCCTAAGGTGATGGCGGAGGTGTGGATGCCGATCTTCAGGTCGTCATCACGGTCCACCATCGCGTACTCGGTGTCATAGGCCAGCACCCAAAACAAATTGCCCAGCAGCAGCAGCCAGGCGATACCAGGCACCTGGCCCCACACCGCAGAAAACGCCATCGGGATGCCGAAACTGAACGCCACGCCCAGCACCGCCTGCGGCATGGACAAAAATCGTTTGGTAAAGGGGTAAACAATCGCCACCGCCAGCGCCGCAAAACTCCACAGAATCGTGGGTTTATTGGTGGTCAATACCAGTGCAAAAGCCAGCAATGCCAGCACAGCCCCCACGACCAAAGCCTCTTTGACGCCCAGTGCGCCACTCGTGACCGGTCGGTGCGCGGTACGTTTGACGTGTTTGTCAAAGTCACGGTCGGCCACATCGTTCACCGCACATCCGGCACTGCGCATCAGGAACGTGCCCAAGGCAAACACCGCCAGCAGATGCCAACCTGGAAACCCACCCGCCGCCATCCACAACGCGGACAACGTGGGCCACAACAACAAGTAGGTGCCCGCAGGACGGCTCCAGCGGATGAGGTCAAGGTAAAGGGCGAGGCGGGTGTGCATGAGGAAACTCAAAATGGCGGGTCAGGGAACCTTTGCTAAACCCGCCAGAGACGCATCAATCAGGCCAAACAACCGCGTCCAGCCTGCCGTAAACACCGTCCGCGTCCACCCCGTGGACGGGCTCGCCATGGTTGTAGCCATAACTCATGAGCACAACAGGACAGCCCGCCGCGCGGGCAGCCTGGGCGTCATTGCTGCTGTCGCCCACCATCAGGGTACGCGCGGGCGCCGATCCCAGTGCAGCACAGGTGCTGAGCAGGGGTTCGGGGTGGGGCTTTTTGTGCGCAAATGCATCACCCCCATAAACCGCATCAAAGAAGCCGCTCAACCCCTTGGTTTGCAACAACGGCTCGGCCAGAGCGGTCGGTTTGTTGGTGACGCAGGCCAAACGCAGACCGCGTTCTTTCATCTTTTGCAGGCCCTCTGGCACACCGGGGTAGACGGTGGCGTATTGGCCATTGATTCCAAGGTAGTGCTGCATGTAAAACGCCAGTGCTTGGTCGAACTGCTGCGCGTTCGCATGGACCTGCGCCAAGGTGCGACGTACCAGGTGTTCGGTGCCTTTGCCTACGGTCTGCTGAATGAAGGCACGGTCAACAGCAGGCAGGCGTAAATCACGCAACATCGCACCGAGGGCGGCCTCGAAGTCACCCAGGGTATCGACCATGGTGCCATCCAGGTCGATGATGGCGGCTTGTAGTCCGGCGGGAAGTGACATGGGGCGGGGTGTCAGGCGACTTTGGCCAGCTCGCTCCGCATGGCTTGCACCACCTGGGCATAGTCGGGCTGTCCAAAGATGGCGCTGCCGGCGACAAAGGTGTCGGCACCCGCGGCGGCCACCTTGGCAATGTTGTCGACCTTGATGCCACCATCGACTTCCAGGCGAATGTCCCGCCCACTGGCATCAATGATGCGGCGGGCTTGTTCAATCTTCTTCAAGCTGCTGGGGATGAAACTTTGGCCGCCAAAGCCGGGGTTCACGCTCATGATGAGCACGAGGTCCACTTTGTCGATCACCCACTCCAGCACGTCCAGTGGCGTGGCGGGGTTGAACACCAAACCCGCCTGGCAACCTTCTGCGCGTATCAGTTGCAAGGTGCGGTCGACATGGGTGCTGGCGTCAGGGTGGAAACTCACGAGGTCGGCGCCCGCTTTGCAAAAGGCCTGCGCCAATGCATCCACGGGTTGAACCATGAGGTGTACATCGATCGGCACGGCGCTGCCATCGGCCCGCTTCGCATGGGGCTTGAGTGCCTGGCACACCATGGGGCCAAAGGTGAGGTTAGGCACATAGTGGTTGTCCATCACATCAAAATGAATCCAGTCGCTGCCTGCTTCGATGACAGAGCGAAGCTCATCACCGAGACGGGCAAAGTCAGCGGACAAGATGCTGGGAGCGATGCGGAAGGTACGGGATGGTTTGTTCATGGAATGGCCTTTGGGTTCGTCGGATTCTAGAAGGCCCTTTGGTTGGCGCCGCATTGGGGCCCTCCTAGAATGCTGCCATGCCCAAACCCGAATTCACCTGCTCCGTCGATGTTCAGTACCTGACCGAACAATCTCAACCCGAGGCGGACCAGCATGCCTTTTCCTACACGGTGCACATCACCAACACCGGGGATGTCACGGCGCAGTTGATTGCCCGGCACTGGATCATCACCGACGCCACTGGGCTCTCACATGAAGTGCGCGGTTTGGCGGTGGTGGGACACCAACCCGTGCTGAAACCAGGTGAAAAATTTGAATACACCAGTTGGACGCCTCTGGCCACACCACAAGGCACCATGCGCGGCACTTTTTTTTGCATGACGGAAGACGCCAAGTCTTTCGATGCAGTGGTGCCCGAGTTCCTGTTGTCGAGCCCTCAGCTCCTGCACTGAAGTTACGGTCAACATGCGATCCGCAGCGGCGCACAGCCCTTGGGACTTGACGGCGCTTCTCAACGCGGCCGATCCCAAATCGAACCGCGCAGAACGTCACCTGTGGTTGGTGCGTCTCATGGAGTGGCTGCGCCATGCGCCGCTGAAAAAGGATGAACTGGTCACGAACGAGACATCCGCTACGCCGCGGCCTATTTTGCGCATGCGCCATTTGCTCAGGGTGTTGGCGCAGCATCCTGAGCACCAGGCGAGGGTACGTGGTGTTTGGCGGGCGTTTTGGTCCCAAATCGACGCGTCTGCCCTGTTCGCCGATTTCGGATTTGCCCCACGTGAAGCGCTGTTCAGTGAAATTGCGAACCGCCTGCGTGAGCGGTTGTTGCCAGGCACGCCCGATACCTCGGACTTGGCCGAGCTCTTTCAGTTGCTTTTTGTGCCCGAGGACGCGCTTTGGCTACAGAATTTGGATGAAGGCACCCTCGGTGATCTGTCCCAATTGATGGCGTTGAATTGCGACCCCGACAAAGGGCTCGCCACCGCTACGCCGACCACCACATGGCGCAGCAGCATGCTCGATGCGCTGTCGCTGTTGGCGGCGGCCATTCAAGGCCAAGGTCTGTCCGGGCCGCTGCGCAAACGCATGAGCACCGAACTGCTGGCGGACGAGCCTTTTCGCCAGTTGCCGCGTGTGGTCCAGTCTTTGCGGTTGGCGCTAGAAACTGGCGAGCAGGCGGTGGTGCTGCAAGAAGCCGCTTATTTGCGTGCTTTATTGGATCGCTGTCGCGCGGCAACCAGCAGCATCACGCAACACCTGGAAGAGCATGGGGTTTCAGTGGACATGGTGTTTGCCATGGAGCAATTGCACGCCCGTACCTTGAGGGTGGAGCAACTGCTGGAATGTTTGTTGTCACCCCAAGCGCAACCTGACTTGCTCCGGCTGCTGCTGAGCCTGCTTCAAAGTCAGGCCAAGCTGCGCAGCGTGCGCAGCTTGCTCGCCCGTCAGTACTCGCTGTTGGCACGCCAGGTGGCAGAACGTAACGCCGAGACCGGCGAACACTACATCACCCGCGACCGAAGTGAGTGGCGCGACATGCTGCAACGCGCAGCCGGCGGCGGTGCGGTCATTGCCGGCACCACCTTCATCAAGTTTGCCATCATGGCCTTGGGACTGTCGGCTTTTTGGGCGGGCGCTTGGTCTGGCGTGAACTACGCCGTCAGTTTCGTGGTGGTCATGCTGCTGCACTGGACGGTGGCCACCAAACAACCCGCCATGACAGCACCTGCCATGGCCGCGTCGTTGGGTGACCTCAGCAACGACGCCGCACTGGATCGGTTCGTAGACAAAGTGGCCCAACTGACCCGTTCCCAATTCGCGGGCATTGTGGGCAATCTCATGGTCTGCGCGCCTTTGGTGCTGGTTGTTCAGTTGCTGAGCCACGCAGTGTTTGGTGCAACACCGGTGGATCTGAAAGACGCGGCCTATGTCAAACACAGCATCACCTTGCTCGGACCGACGGCGCTCTTTGCCGCTTTCACGGGCGTGTTGCTTTTTGCAAGTTCGCTTTTTGCCGGTTGGGCGGAGAACTGGTTTGTATTTCACCGCCTGGACAGTGCCATTGCCTGGAACCCACGGTTCGTGGCGCGGCTGGGTGCAGCGCGCGCGCAGCGCTGGGCGCTGTGGTGGCGTCGGAATATTTCCGGTTTGGCCGCCAATGTGTCGCTGGGGTTGATGTTGGGGCTGGTGCCCGCGTTGCTCGGCTTTGTGGGGCTACCCTTGGATGTGCGCCATGTCACCTTGTCAGCCGGGCAACTTGCAGCGGCGGTGGGCGCAGAACTGCCCGTGCTGGGCTGGCGGGCGATGCTGGACCCTGCGGTGGGATGGTGTGTGGCCGGCATTGCAGTGATCGGCGTGCTGAATCTGACCGTGAGTTTTTTGCTCGCCTTTCACGTCGCCCTGCGCTCGCGCGGACTCAAGCTGGGGGACAGGCGGCGCATTTACCGCGCCATCAGCCAGCGAGTGGGGCGGGCCCCGCTGTCCTTCTTGCTGCCCCCCAAATAAAGGGCTGTCCATGCGGTTGGCTCATGGGTTGACCTTGCTGACCGGGCTGCTGTTTGCCGCGATGGCCTGGCACGCGCTGCCGCTGCAGCCTGTCATACCGCAGTTACAAATCACCTTCACTGAGCATGCTTTTCGGACGGTGCTGGCCCAGTGGTCGGCTGCGGATCTGGCGCGATTTCACGACCACTTTTTTTGGGACTTTCCCTTTTTGGTGGTCTATGGTTTCTGGGGTTGGGTGCTGGTCCGACAAAACTGGGGCATCCGCCACGAGCACCCGCCCCGAGGAATGTCGGGCTGGGCATGGTGCACACCCGTCGCCAGCGGCCTGGATGCCCTGGAAAACATCCTTCACCTGCATTTGGTTTTCACGCCTGGCCCGTTTCATGCAGCCGAATACGCTTTGGCCGGCAGCGTTTGCACCACCAAGTGGGTGCTGTTGATCTCATTCGGTCTCAAGCTGGCGCAGGTGTTTTTCGGACGACGAGGGTCAACCCATGGGTGAGCACAATTCCACCAAAAGCCCATCCGGACAGCGCACATAAGACACCGTCTGGCCCCAAGGTTTTTGTTCAGGCGCTGCAATCTCCTGCGCGCCGCAGGCCAGCGCATGGGCATGGGACTGCAGGACATCGTCAGCCACCAAAGCCAATTCCAAGCCCAAGGGAAGGTTGGACTCACTGGCTTTGATGAAACCCGCAGAAAAATGCATCTCCCCCATGACATGCGCCGCGAAAGCCAAAGTGGTGCTTCCGGTGTCCAGTTCGCCGTACAAACCCGATTCGTGCAAAAACTTGCGCTGCATGCCGAAAGCCTTCTCGAAAAAGTCGAGTGACGTTGACACCTCTGGGACATAGGCGATGGTGTAACCAAAGCGCAGGGAAGGTTGGTTCATGGCTTGTCCTCATCTGAGGTCTGGTTGCGCTCACCGTTTTTCCGTCCCGAAAACATCGTCCACCACACAATAAAAATAAGGATAAGCAAGGCAGCCGCCGCTTCCAGCAAAATCAACCACATGACGATATTTCCTTTGTGGGGACCGAGAGCCCCGGGTGTCCGTTTGCGCCATTTTTTTCCGCATGCCGCCGCAGCTTTGATTCTAGGAACGCTTGCAGCCTGTGCCAGTGGTCCCACTCTTCCCCCTGTCGTGCAAGAGGAGAAACCTGCTGTCCCTGCCGCCCCAGAAACACCGCCGCCTGCTGCCCCTTTGCCACCGGTGACCGGTACCAGCCCGACCCCTGCACGGTGGGTGGCTGCAGATTGGGCCGAGTTGCCTGGTTGGTCAGCAGACCGCACCCGGGAGTTTTGGCCCGCGTTCGTGCGCAGTTGCGGTCGTCCGACGGCTGCGTGGAAATCGGTCTGTGAATTGGCGAAAAAGAACCCGCCCAAGGACGAAGCCACAACACGTCGATGGCTGCAAGAGCAGCTGCGACCCTACCGCGTTGAGGCGGCCAATGGCAGCCGCAGCGGTCTGATCACAGGGTATTTTGAGCCTGTCATTGAGGCCAGTCGGCAACCGAAAGGCGCCATGCGCAAACCACTGCATGCACCGCCGGCCGACTTGGCATCGCGCCGCCCCTACTGGACACGCCAACAACTCGAAACGCTGCCCGCTGCTCAAGCCAGCCTGCGTGGTAAAGAAATCGCTTATGTGGCGGACCCACTGGACGTGCTGTTGCTGCAGATCCAAGGTTCAGGTCGGTTGCAGTTGACCGAGCCAAACGGTCAGGTCAAGCTCGTGCGCCTGGCTTTTGCGGGCCACAACAACCAGCCTTACCAGTCTGTCGGGCGCTGGCTGCTGGACCAGGGCGAGCTGCAAGCAAACCAAGCCTCGTGGCCTGGCATCAAGGCCTGGGCGCAGCGAAACCCCCAACGTGTCAATGAAATGCTCTGGGTGAATCCCCGGGTGGTTTTTTTCAAAGAAGAAGCCGTCATGGACCCGCAACAAGGGCCGCGTGGCGCCCAAGGGGTGGCGCTCACACCAGGACGCTCCATCGCGATTGATCCTTCTGTCATGCCCTATGGCACCCCCGTGTGGTTGGACGCCACCGAACCGCTCTCCAGCACACCGCTGCAACGTTTGGTCGTGGCACAAGACACGGGCAGCGCAATTGTGGGCGCGGTGCGGGCTGACTATTTTTGGGGCTGGGGTGCGGATGCGCTGGCACAAGCCGGGCGCATGAAACAAGAGTTGCGGTATTGGGTCTTGTGGCCCAAGTCGTCAACGCCCCCTCGGCTTTGATGTTTTGCGGGGGTCGACGGCCTTTGATGCCGTCACAGCCCCCGCTTCGGCGGCGACAGGGTGGTCATGTCAATCATGGTGCGGGCGTCGTCATCGCCGCTTGCCTCAGGCGGTTGCAGCAGCACCAGCCCCAACGCGCCCGCAATTTGAATGCGCGCGCCAGGTTGCACCTGCACATCTTGGCCTTTGGGCGCCGGTTTGCCGTTGACCTCGGTGACCGTGTCCGACAGTGATCGCAAGCAGTAACCCAGCGGGCCACGGCGCAATTCAAAATGCCAGCGGCTGATGTGGCGCGCCAGTTGCGGGTCGGGGTGGGCCAGCACGACATCGTTGGCGGGTGCGCCCTCGTGTTCGCGCAGGCGACCAAAACTGATGATGTCTTGCGCGGGAAGGTTGATGACCTCGCCGCTGGGCTCTAAAAGCAGCTGCGTCGGAAATTGGCTTCGATCCCGCCACTCCAGGCGCAAGACGTCCACCGCACGTGTCACGCCTTTGAGTTCCACCGTGCCCACAGGTTGGCACAACACGCGCACGGCCGAGCCGAGTTCGTGGAACAGTTCTCTGGTCAAACGTATTTCACCGATCTCACTGCTGGCGGCAACCCTGGCGCAAAGGTTCACCGAATCACCGCTGACCGCATGGCCATCGGTGAGCACCGGCCCCCAATGCAAACCCATCCGAAGTTGCAATTGATGTGGCCGTGACCGTCCCAAATTGGCCTGGGACACCGCTCGCTGAACCGCCACCACACCTTGCACAGCCGCCGTGGCACTTTCAAAAACGATGAAAGCCCCGTCGCCAGCGGTGTCCACCACACGGCCCTGGTGGGGTTCAATGCCCTGAAGGAGCAAGTCGTAATGAAGTTGTTGCAACTGCCGCCCGGCGGCATCGCCAAAACGAGCAAAGTAAGGTGTGGAGCCAACGATGTCAGAGAACACCAGCACCAGTTGGCGCTCAAAGCGACGCGTCAACTCTTGCTGCAACAAACCCTGGCATCGAATGATCTCTGTCATGCTGAGTTGACTCAGATCGGGCAGGACTGTGGGCTTGTCGCTCATGGTGTGAAACCGTCGTTGCTGGGTTGCGGTGCAGCTGGCGGCATTTTGCGCCAGGCTTGCGCGACCCGGGCAGGAGATTCACCCCGGGGCAATCCTCTTGGGTAAGGGACAGACAAGGTGTATGGTGGAGGTACAAACCGGGCCACCAGTCACATCGAGCATGGCAACGAACTCAGTTCGGGTTAAGGGGGGGGTTGCGACATATGAAACGGCATTGATCATGAACGCGATGGAACATGCCCCTGAACCCACGCCGCACGCCCGCAACAACGCTGGTTTGAACGACTCCGACTCTGGCGAGCTTCCTGCGCCCACGCCGTGGCTACCCACGTTGCGCGCCCTGAAATGGCACGACCCACTGCGCTGGCTGCAGGCGGGCTGGTCAGACTTCCGAGCCCAGCCCGGCATCGGTTTGTTCTACGGCGCGTGTTTTGTGCTGATGGGCTGGTCCTTGGCGGCCATGGCGGCGTATCAACCCGCCTACGTGCTTGCACTGGCGGGTGGCTTCATGTTGGTGAGCCCGTTTCTTTGTTTAGGGTTGTATGAGGCCAGCCGCAAGCGTGAGTTGGGCAGCCCCACCACCTTGCGGCGCTCGCTTAGCACTTGGCGACGCAACCTCAGCGCTTTGGCGATTTTTTGCGGTGTGCTGTTGGTGCTGGAGATGTTGTGGAGCCGTTCGGCCCTGGTGATATTTGCGGTGTCTTTCAACTCCATTCCTGACACCACGAATTGGGTGGCGATGCTGCTGGATCCGGAGAACCTGGGTTTTGTGATCACCTACCTGTGTGTTGGCGGTCTTTTCGCCAGCTTGATTTTTGCCACCAGTGTGGTCTCCATGCCCATGCTCATCGACCATGACGACGACACCAAGGCCGATGCCATCACCGCTGGCCTGACCAGCATCCGGGTTTGTTTGGACCAGCCCGGCGTGATGTTGTGGTGGGCGGTGCTGATTGCCACCAGCGTGGGGCTGGCCATGCTGCCTGCATTCCTCGGATTGCTGGTGGTGGCGCCGGTGATCGGGCATGCGTCTTGGCATGCTTACCGTGGCATTGTGGTGAAAGGTAACTCTGCGACCAGTTCATGATGGGCATTGACCCACCCACGCTGTGGTGGTCGAGCGCTCAAGGCACCAACACCCGAATCTGCATGATTTGACGTTGTTGACTGGTTGCGGTTGCGGTGGACACCACACCACGTTGCTCCGACTGGAACTCAGCGCCGGTGCGAGCAATGGTGACCCACTGCCCCAGCGGCGCCAGCACCGTGGTCACGGTTTGACTGCGTGTTTGAACGGGCAAGGTGGTGCCTCCAGGGTTCATAGCGGCTGGGGTAGGGCGTTCGTTCTCCAGGACGGCGCTGTCCACTTGAATGTCCACAACGGCGGGTGATTCGCCACCCGGCCATCGCGGCTGAAGGGTGATCTGGCGCCCAGCATCCAACCACGTGAGGCCTTGCACCACGGTGGCGCCCGGGCGACGGGTGTTCATGTTTCCATCACCTCCCCCCGCGCCGATGGGACTTTGCGCGGCCTCGACCCACATGATGGGAACAGTTTGGTTGACGCGCACCGTCGCACGGCCCCCGTTAAGCACACGCAGTTGCTGGCTGGCGGTTTGGCTGCCTGATCGGTGCTGGGTGGAGACCGTGACGCCGCCCGACACGGTCACTGCCGCACCGCTGGTGGACACCGTTGTGCTCAAACGGTACGCCGGCAAGCCAGTCGCTTCCATGTCATCGATCTGTCGCCATTCAATGACCAGGTTGCGCTGCGGTAACGATGGCGGCGCGCTGTTCGCAAAGTGGGCGAAAAAACTCAGGGTGAGCACACACCCTCTGGCAATACTGTGTATCCAGGTCATAGCGAGCCTTTCCTGCTGTCGAAACACCCTCTGCACCGCCGTATCTTCCATGCAGCATGCTGTGCGGTGCAGGGGAAAAAACAGCCTGCAGTCAACCGACACCGCCTGGACTTCGTTGACACAGAGCCTGGGCGTGGTGCCGCATCATCAGTGTGACGATTGCGCTGCGCGACCAAGGGCGGAGAAACACCATGCAAAGCATCTATTTCTTGGCGACTCGTTGGCGCTGTGGCCGCTCCGCCGGCGCGGTATTGGTTGCGGCAGGAGCCCTGGTCAGCGGCTGCGCCACGGCCCAACAAAACTCCGAATATGGCACCGTGGTGTCCTCCACCCCTGTACTGGCGCCGGTGAACGTGCCACAGCAGCAGTGTTACGACGAGCCCCAGGCCGCGGCCCCTCGTAGCAGCGGTGGTGGGGCCTTGGCCGGTGCGGTGATTGGCGGTTTGATCGGCTCGACCATGGGCGGCGGTTCGGGCCGTGCGGCCGCAACCGGTGCGGGTGTGGTGCTCGGCGCCGTGATTGGTGACCGTGTGGAAGCCCACCAACAACCCCAAGGCGTGGGCATGGTGCGCCGCTGCCAAACCGTGAACGTCACCGAGTCGCGTGTGGTCGCTTACGACGTGGTGTATGACTATGCCGGCCGCCGCTTCAGCACCCGTTTGAACCAAGACCCGGGTGGCCCCGGCAGCTTGTTGCCGGTGAGCGTGAATGTGGCCGCACCCAGCTACAACGACGGCGCTCCCCCGGTGGCCTCGCCGCAAGTGGGTTCACCGCCCAACGTCACCTACATCCAGAACCAACCCGCCCCCAGCTACAACCAGCCACCCACCACGGTGTACTACACCGAAACTGTGCGGCCTGTGTATGTCGCACCGCCTGTGTACTACGCCCCACCACCCCCGGTGTTTTTCCACCCACCACCGCGTTTCATTGGTGGCGGCACGATTTACTACCGCGACGGTCGGCGTTGGCGGCATTGAATACAGCACCCTGAGGTGCATCGCGACGCGTGAGCGCCTCGTTCAACTCGTCACTACATTTCTGCCGTGTGGGTCACAGTCCCTGTTTGGCCGACAGAACCTCGTGCAGCAGGACGGGCAGCAGGTCCAGCATGTGCCGCGCCTGCTGGCCCGGGGGGCTCTTGCGCGCGTGGTAGGCGTAAAGAGACATGGAGGGCAAGTCAGGCAGCTCCAATGCCACCATCGAGTCCGGGTCAAGCTGGGTGGCAGTCAGAAAGTCCACCAGGGTCCAGCCCATGCCTCGTCGCACCAGTTCCACAGCCAAACGTGAGGTCTGCACCTGGATGTTGCCGGCCAGGATGGGTTGGCCCATTTTTTCTGCCAGTTCATCCAGCCGGGGACGCATGGGGTCGTCGCCCACCAACCGAATCAACGGTACCTTGGCGAAGTAGGTATAGGGATCACTGTGGCGCACCCGCGTTGCACGCAGCCAAATGTCGCGAGCCACCGCCAGAAACATGCGCCCGCTAACCAACAGATCGCTGGCCACTTGGGGGTGGTGGTGTTCAAAAAAGCCCAGCCCGAAATCCACGCTGCGATTGAGCAAGGCGGCCACCATCTGGTCCTGGTGCAGGGTGCGCACCTCTACGTCCACCCGGGGGTAGTGGGCTGCATGCCGCTGCAGCACCAGGGGCAAAAATTCATGCGTGACCGACGGAATGGCAGCCAGCCGCACCGCGCCGCGATCCACCCGGCCCAGGTTCTGGGCCATTTGGCGCAGCGCGTCCAGCTGGCGGTGTATCTGTGCTGACTCCTCGTACAACACCCGGGCTTCGGGCGTGGGGGTCAGGCTGCCCTGGCCGCGGGTGAACAGGCGGTAGCCCAGCTGCAGCTCGGTGTGGGCGATGGTCTTGCTGACCGCTGACGGGGTGATGCAAAGCAACCGGGCGGCACTGCTCATGTTGCCGGTCTGCATGACCGCTTGGAACACTTCCAGTTGGCGGAGATTCATAGGGTGTGTGAGTTTTATTCATACCCTAACACCAATTTTTCCGCATTGGCTTGCTGTGAAATTTCTAGCATTCACCCACTTGCCCAGCCCGCCGTCGGCTGTTGGACAAGTTCAGAACAACTTGATTGGAGACACGATGCTAAAAATTGCCTTTGATGTGAAACAGTGGGCTGCCGCCCTCACCTTGTCGGCCGTGGCCGCCTTGGCCCAGGCCCAGGCCACCAAGCCCCATGTGGTGGTACTGGCCACGGGAGGCACGATTGCCGGCGCAGGCGCTTCGGCCGCCAACAGCGCCACCTATGCGGCGGCCAAGGTGCCGGTGGACAAACTGCTGGCCGGTCTGCCCGAGCTCAATACCGTGGCCCGTGTGACGGGCGAACAGGTGTTTCAGATTGCGTCGGAAAGCTTCAACAACGAACACCTGCTTCAGCTGGCCCGCCGGGTCTCGGCCCTGAGCAAACAGGCCGATGTGGATGGCATCGTCATCACCCATGGCACCGACACCCTGGAAGAAACGGCCTACTTTCTGAGCCTGGTGGTTCAGACCCGCAAACCCATCGTGCTGGTGGGTTCCATGCGCCCAGGCACCGCGCTGTCGGCCGACGGTGCGCTTAACCTGTACAACGCGGTGAACGTGGCTGCCAGCCAGGACGCCTCCGGCAAGGGCGTGCTGGTGACCATGAACGACGAAATCCAGAGCGGCCGAGATGTGAGCAAGACCATCAACATCAAAACCGAGGCCTTCAAGAGCCAGTGGGGCCCGCTGGGCATGGTGGTGGAAGGCAAGAACTACTGGTTCCGTGCCCCCGTCAAGCGCCACACTGTGGACTCCGAGTTCAACATCGACGACATCAGGGCCCTGCCAGCCGTGGACATCGTGTACGGCTACGGCAACATGAACAGCATCGGCATCGAAGCCTATGGCAAGTCCGGTGTGAAAGCCTTGATCCATGCCGGTACAGGCAATGGCTCGGTGGCGGCCCCGGTGGTGCCGACGCTGCGCCAGTTGCGCGGCACCGGCACCCATGTGATTCGTGCCGCCCGTGTGCCTGATGGCTTCGTGCTGCGCAATGCCGAACAACCCGACGACCAGTACGACTGGGTCGTCGCCCACGACCTGCGTCCCCAAAAGGCACGCATTCTCGCCATGGTGGCACTGACCAAAACCTCGGACAGCAAGGAGCTGCAACGCATCTTCTGGCAGTACTGAACGCCTCCCGTGTGATTCGAACCCCAGGCAACCCGCCTGGGGTTTTTGTTTGTGCATCCGGTTTGCGCGCTCGCTTGCGGGAGCAAGCACCTGGAGGTCAGAGCTAACAGCCGCTCATCCGTACTTATCCAAACGCAGCGATGAGCTGCGAGGCTTTCAGGGACGTGTCGATCGATGCGCCGCAGCCCCGACTGCCGCGCGTCGGTTTCTCACTTCCCATCCAGATGCGACAACGGCAACGCCCCCTCCGCCTTGACCTCCCCCAACGAAAAACTGGTGTGCAGGTCTTTCACGTGGGGCAGGTTCATCAGCACGTCCAGTGACAGGTGGGAGAAGGCGTCGAGGTCGGTCGTCATCACCTGCAGCTCGAACGTGCCTGAGCCTGAGATGTAGTGACAGGAGATGACCTCGGGCACCTTGCGTATCGCCTCTTCCAACTCGAAGGTGGACGAGCGGGTGTTGCGGTCAGCGTCGATGCGCACAAAAGCCAGTACACCGAGGCCGACTTTGCGCCTGTCGATTTCGGCGCGGTAGCCGGTGATGAAACCCTGTTCCTCCAGCCACTTCACGCGCCGCCACGTGGGCGCGGCAGACAAACCAATGCGGCTCGCCAGTTCGGCATTGGCCAGGCGGGCATCCCTTTGCAGCTCGCGCAGGATGGCAATGTCGTAACGATCCAGGGCCGCGCCATGCGGTGTGGGCGGTTCCAATGCGGCATCTGCTGTAGAACTACGGGATTTCCCTGAAATGCTCATGATTGGCGATATTCTGCATTCAAAAGTACGATTCAAGAAACATCCTTGCTAACAATGGCCTGTTTGGCGCACAGATAGAGAAGACTTCACACGGCCTATTCTCTAAACTCTCCGCAACCCACTGATGCGGAGAAAAGCTGCCATGAATGCCCCCTTGCCTGAGTCCATCCGCCAGTTGCTGGAGTCCGTCACCCTCGACGACAAATACGCGCTACCCACCGGGCGGGCCTTCATGAGTGGCGTGCAAGCCTTGGTGCGCCTGCCGATGTTGCAGCGCCAGCGGGATGCGATGGTGGGCTTGAACACCGCCGGTTTCATCAGCGGTTACCGGGGGTCGCCGCTGGGTACCTACGACCAGGCCTTGTGGCAGGCCAAAAAACACCTGGCCGCGCAGCACATTGTTTTTCAGCCGGGGGTGAATGAAGAGTTGGGTGCCACCGCCGTGTGGGGCACGCAGCAGCTCGACCTCTTTCCGCAAAGCAAGAAATTCGACGGCGTGTTCGGCATCTGGTACGGGAAAGGCCCGGGCGTGGACCGCTGCTCTGACGTGTTCAAACACGCCAACATGGCGGGCACCTCGAAGCACGGTGGTGTGATTGCGATTGCCGGCGACGACCACATTGCCAAAAGCTCCACCGCCGCCCACCAAAGCGACCACATCTTCAAAGCCTGCGGCCTGCCGGTGTTTTTCCCCAGCAGCGTCCAAGACATCCTGGACATGGGTTTGCACGCCTTTGCCATGAGCCGTTTTTCGGGCGTGTGGGCCGGTGTGAAAACGATCCAGGAGGTGGTGGAGTCGGCCAGCAGCGTGGACGTCAGCCCCGACCGCGTGAAGATCATCCTGCCCACCGACTTCCCCATGCCCGCAGGTGGCCTGCACATCCGCTGGCCCGACATGCCGCTGGAGCAAGAAGCCCGTTTGATGGACCACAAGTGGTATGCCGCACTGGCTTATGTGCGAGCCAACAAACTCAACTACAACGTGGTTGAAGGCCAGAACGATCGCTTCGGTTTGATCGCCAGCGGCAAGGCCTACAACGACACCCGCCAAGCCTTGCATGACCTGGGGCTGGACGACGACCTGTGCCGCAAGCTGGGCATCCGCCTGCACAAGGTGAATGTGGTGTGGCCGCTGGAAGCCACCATCACCCGCGCCTTCGCTGAAGGACTGCAAGAAATTCTGGTGGTGGAAGAAAAACGCCAGGTCATTGAATACCAGCTCAAGGAAGAGCTCTACAACTGGCGCGCCGACGTGCGCCCCAATGTGCTGGGCAAGTTTGACGAAGCTGAAGGTGACGATTCAGGCGGTGAATGGAGCCGCCCCAACCCCAGCGAAAACTGGCTCTTGCGTGCCCAGGCCGATTTGACGCCCGCCATCATCGCCAAGGCCATCGCCAAACGGCTGAAGAAATTGGGTGTCGATGCCGACACCGCCGCCCGCATGGATGCACGCATCGCCATGATCGAGGCCAAAGAACGCAGCCTCACCACCGTCGACTTGACGGGCGCAGAGCGCACGCCCTGGTTTTGCAGCGGCTGCCCGCACAACACCTCCACCAAAGTGCCTGAAGGTTCACGCGCACTGGGCGGCATTGGTTGCCACTACATGGCCACCTGGATGGACCGCAGCACCGTCACTTTCAGCCAAATGGGCGGCGAGGGTGTGGCCTGGGTGGGCCAGGCGCCCTTCACCACCGACACCCATGTGTTTTCCAACCTGGGCGACGGCACCTATTTTCACAGCGGCCTCTTGGCCATACGCCAAAGCATTGCGGCCGGCGTGAACATCACCTACAAAATTTTGTACAACGATGCGGTGGCCATGACGGGTGGCCAGCAAGTAGGCGAACGACCAGAGGGCCACTCGGTGCTGCAAATCATGCAGAGCTTGAAAGCCGAAGGCGTGGTCAAGTTGGTCATCGTGACCGACGAACCGCAAAAATACCAGGGCGTTGATTTGCTGGCTGGCGTGACGGTGCACCACCGCGACGAGCTGGATGCCATCCAGCGCCAGTTCCGCGAAATCAAAGGCACCACGGCCATCATTTACGACCAGACCTGTGCCACCGAAAAACGCCGCCGCCGCAAACGCGGCAAGCTGGTGGAGCCCGCCAAACGGGTGGTGATCAACGAGTTGGTGTGTGAAGGATGCGGCGATTGTTCGGTGCAAAGCAATTGCCTGAGCGTAGAGCCGCTTGAAACCGAATTCGGCCGCAAGCGGCAAATCAACCAGAACACCTGCAACAAGGACTATTCCTGTGTGAAAGGTTTTTGTCCGAGTTTCGTGACGGTGGAAGGTGGGCAACTGAAGTCGGCCAAGAAGAACAAAACCGAGAGGCCCAACCCATTCACGCTGCCCGCCCTGCCCGAACCCCGACTGCCCGTTGCCGAAAACGCATGGGGCATTGTGGTGGCGGGTGTAGGCGGCACAGGCGTCATCACCATAGGCCAGTTGCTGGGCATGGCGGCGCATTTGGAAGGCAAAGGCATCGTCACCCAAGACGCTGCGGGCCTGGCCCAAAAAGGCGGCGCCACCTGGAGCCACATTCAAATTGCCAACCGCATGGAGGCCATCCACACCACCAAAGTCGGTACAGCAGAGGCCGACCTGATCATTGGATGCGACCCCTTGGTGGCAGCGAACAAAGCCACGCTGGCCACCATGGTGGCGGGCCGTACCTATGTGGCACTGAACACCCATGCATCGCCCACCGCTACGTTTGTGACGCAGCCCAATTGGCAGTCGCCCGCAGGCAATTGTGAAAGCGCCATCACCTCCGCTGTGGGTGCACAGTCCGTGGGCCATGTGAATGCCGATGAGCTGGCCACCACCCTCTTGGGCGACTCGCTCTATGCCAACCCTCTGATGCTGGGTTATGCCTGGCAACAGGGCCGCATCCCCTTGAGCCATGCAGCCTTGATGCGCGCCATTGAACTCAACAATGTGCAGATCGACAACAACAAAGCCGCCTTTGAATGGGGCCGCCGCGCGGCACACGATTTGACTGCGGTGCGCAAGTTGATGCAACCCGCGCAAGTGATTCAGTTCGTGAAAAAAAATGCGAACAACCTGGACGACATGGTGACTCAGCGCGTGGCGTTTCTCACCGGCTACCAGAACGCCGCTTACGCCCAAGACTACCAACAGTTCGTGGAACGTGTTCGCGCCGCAGAGGCACCACTGGGCAGCACCCAGCTCACCCAGGCCGTGGCACGTTACCTCTTCAAGGTCATGGCCTACAAAGACGAGTACGAGGTGGCACGTCTGCACACCGACCCGAGTTTTGTCGCCAAGATTGCGTCGCAATTTGAAGGCGACTACAAACTGCACCACCACCTGGCACCGCCGCTGCTGGCCAAAAAGAATGAGAAGGGTGAGTTGGTGAAACAGCCCTTTGGCCCTTGGGTGCGCAGCAGCTTCAAGGTGTTGGCCAAACTCAAAGGCCTGCGGGGCACGGCCTTTGACATCTTTGGAAAGACAGACGAGCGCCGCATGGAGCGCGCCTTGATTCAACAATACCGCGCCAGCATTGAAGAACTGCTGCAAGGCCTGCGCGCCAACAACCTGTCATTGGCGGTGAAGATTGCCAGCATTCCCGAAGACATCCGGGGTTACGGCCATGTGAAGGAACGCCACAGGGCGGTGGCCATGCCCAAGTGGGAAGCACTGATGGTGCAGTGGCGCGAAACCCTCACGGCTCGGAAGTCGGCGTAGCAGAAGCGTCAACGGGCTCCTCTTGGGGCTTGGGAGGGGCTCGGCCCTCAGACAATGGCGCCGCAGGCACCTCGCACTTCAGGGCCTGCCCCAGACCTTTGAGGTAAGCGCGCCGGACCACGCCCGCCACCCGAGCGGCTGCCGCTTCTTTGGCGGCACGGTTGGCACCACTGAGTTGGCGCACCAACCCGCCATAGGGCACCAAACCGTCAGCAGCGTTACGCAGCGCACCGATGGCGGCCTTGTTGGCGGCCTCACTGCCGCGGTCTACCAGACTGGTGCTGGTGTTGGACGCGATGGCATCCAGATCAGCACCGAGTGCCGTGTCAAGCGCCACCACCTCGGTCCCGATGGCGTAACAGGTCAGTGGCTGGGGCGCCGCGTAAGGCGCTTCTGCAGCACGGCTCAGCGCAGCGGCGACTTCAGGTTTGATCAGGTTCAGCGTGCGCAAAGGGGACGTGATCGCTTCACCCACCTGGCCACCCGTGGGGCCGATGCTCCCACTGGGCTGCGTCGTCGCCACCTCTTTGGCATCGGCAGCCGGCGGCGTGGATGGGCCAGGTTTTGTTGCGCAAGCCACCACCAGGAAAGGCAAACACAAGCAGATTAATTTTTTCATGTGGAGTGCGTCAAAGAGAGGTGGAAAAACAGCAATGCTCTGCCGGCATGTCACTGCTGGAGCAAGGTTTGAACACGTTCACGCAGCATGGCAGGCGTCACCTGCGTCGCGGGCACGGCTGCATCCGCCACCAAAGTGACTGGGCTCCACAAGCCGCGGCGAAAAGGTTTGGTCATCGCTGCACCTTCAATGCGGGAGAAAAACGAGCCCCACAGGTTGTGCAAAGCCATGGGCACGACGGGCACGGGATGGGTTTGCAAAATTTTCATCACGCCGCCTTTGAACTCACCCAGCTCGCCGGTTTTGGTGATGGCCCCTTCAGGGAAGATGCACAACAACTCGCCATCGGCCAGCACGGCGCGGGCTTGTTCAAATGCGCGTTCGTAGACCACCGGGTCTTCTTTCTGCGGGGCAATGGGAATGGCTTTGACGAGCTTGAACAACCATCCCAACACCGGCACCGCAAAAATGCGGTGGTCCATGATGAAACGTATCGGCCGTGGGCTTGCGGCCATCAGCAACACCGCGTCAATGAAACTCACGTGGTTGCACACCAATATGGCCGCGCCCTGGGTGGGAATGTGCTCATCACCGCGCACCTTGAAGCGGTAGATGAAGTGGCTGGCAATGAAGGCAATGAAACGCAGCAGGTACTCGGGCACCAGCAAGAAGATGTAAGCCCCAACCACCGCATTGAGCAAACCCGTGACCAGAAACACCTGAGGCAGGCTCAACCCCAGCATCAGCAACACGCCCACCATCAGGGAGCTGACGATCATGAAGAGGGCATTCAGGATGTTGTTGGCGGCGATGATGCGGGCGCGGTGGCTGTCGGGCGAGCGCAGCTGGATCAAGGCGTACATGGGCACGCTGTACAGGCCCGCAAAGAGGGCGAGCAGGGCCAAGTCCGCCATCACGCGCCAATGTTGGGGCTGTGCCAGGAAGGTGGCCACGTCCATGGTGGGGACGGCGGGCAAGCTGCGCGAGGCGAAATACAGGTCCACTGAAAAAATCGTCATGCCAATCGCGCCCAGGGGCACCAGGCCAATTTCCACATGGCGGCGCGACAACATTTCGCACAGCAGCGATCCAATGCCAATGCCGACCGAGAACACCACCAGCAAGAGCGAGGCGACTTTGGCATCACCATGCAACACGTCTTTGGCAAAGGTGGGAAAGAGCGACAAAAACACCGCGCCGAAAAACCACATCCAGGAGATGCCCAGCAGGGAGCGAAACACCACGATGTTGCCGTGGGCCAACTTCAAATTGCGCCACGTTTCCGTGATTGGGTTCCAGTTGATGCGCAAAGAAGGATCCGACGCGGGTGAAGGCGGCACTGCCTGTGCCGTGAGCCGCCCCAGCACCGCCACCGCCAAACACGCCAGCGCCACGTAATGCGGGCCGACCTGGGGGACCGCCACCAGCAAACCACCGGCCACCTGGCCGAGCAAGATGGCCACGAAAGTGCCCATCTCCACCATGCCATTGCCGCCGGTGAGTTCACGTTCATTCAAATGCTGCGGCAGGTAGGCAAACTTCACAGGGCCGAACAAGGTGGAGTGCAGCCCCATCAAAAACACGCAAGCGAGCAACAGGGGCACGTTCGCTGTCCAGAACCCCCAGGCGGCAATCGCCATGATGGCGATCTCCAGAGACTTGACGCGGCGTATCACCATGGTTTTGTCGAACTTGTCGGTGAGCTGCCCACTGGTGGCCGAGAACAACAAAAAGGGCAAGATGAACAGCGCCCCAATCACCAAACCCGCTTGCTGGCTGGGCAGCCAACTGACTTGCAGCTGGTAGGTCACCATCACCGTGAAGGCGAACTTGAACAGGTTGTCGTTGCCCGCGCCCAAAAACTGGGTCCAGAAAAACGGGGCAAAACGGCGCTGACGGAGCAGGGCGAATTGATTGGGGTGTTCCGCTGGCGTGATGACTGCGGAAGTTGGGGTCTGGTTCAAACTCACTCCTTGGGGTTATCCCGTGGCATTCACAGCAGCGATTTGCTGTGCGAGCAGGGCATTATCGACAAGCGCCGCGACGATGCCGCAAAGCCGCAGGCCCAGCAAGCCGCCCGTTCAGGGGTGGCTTGTGGTGTCACCCGGCGTTTCGGTTTGCGATACTTCGGTCACCATTTGGCCACTGCGTTCCATGAGCACCACCCAAGACCTCGTCACCGCCCTCAAGGCGGAACTCAAAGCCGCCAACATCACTTATGCGGAGTTGGCGAAAGAGCTGGGCATGTCGGAGTCCAGCATCAAACGTACCTTTGCCAAAGCCGACATGCCGCTGTCACGCATCGACGATGTGCTGCGGGTCTTGAAGATGGACTTCGCCGAGCTGGCGCGCCAGGTGGTGGACGCGCAGCCGCTGCGGCGCGAGCTGACCCTGGACCAAGAAAAAGCCGTGGTGGCAGACAAACGCCTGCTTTTGATTGCCATTTGTTGTTTGAGCCAGTGGACCTTTGAACAAATTGTCAGCACCTACCAGGTAAGCGAACCGGAATGCATTGCGTACATGGCGGTGCTGGATCGACTGGGGGTGATTGAACTCAAACCCATGAACCGCTACCGCCTGAAACTCGCCAAAACATTCCGCTGGCGGCCCCACGGTCCGGTGATGGGGTTTTTTCGCGAGCATGTGGTGGACGACTATTTCGCCGGGGGTTTTGACGGCCACGGCGAAATGCTCATGCTGGTGCACGGTCAGATCGGCAAAAGCCTGGCAGGCAGTTTTGCCGAACGGCTGCAGCGCATTGGCCAGGATTTTGCGCAGCAACACCTCGCGGATCAAAAGCTGCCGCCCGATCAAAAGCAGCCTTACACCCTGGTGGTGGGCATGCGGTCGTGGTTGTTTGCGGCGTTTCGTGAACTGAAACGTAAACCAGGCTGATGCGGGGGTCATCACCTTCAAGATTCACAGCACCGTCATGTGGGTTTGAGAGCATGTGTGTCCATGCAAGTCAAGGACATGGGCATGGAACACGACGACGAGAAAACACGCTTGAAGGTGCGCACGGTCTGGATCTCTGACCTGCACCTCGGCACCCCCGGTTGCCAGGCCAAAGCCTTGCTGAAATTTTTGCGCGACACGCACTGCGACACCCTGTACCTCGTGGGCGACATCATTGACGGCTGGCAGCTGCGCCGGTCCTGGTACTGGCCGCAAAGCCACAACGACGTGGTGCAAAAAATTTTGCGCAAGGCGCGCAAGGGCACCAAGGTGATTTTTGTACCCGGCAACCATGACGAGTTTGCGCGCCGCTACCTGAACCACAACTTCGGCGGTGTCGATGTGGTGGAAGAGTGCATGCACACCACGGTCGACGGCAAACGCCTGTGGGTCACGCACGGCGACCTCTTTGACGGGGTGATCCAGTGCGCCAAATGGCTGGCTTATGCGGGTGACATGGCCTATGAGTTCACCCTCAAGGTCAACCGCTGGTTCAACGCCACACGGGCGCGGCTGGGCTTGCCTTATTGGAGTTTGTCGCGTTACCTGAAGCTCAAGGTCAAACGCGCCGTCAGTTATGTGAGCGACTTCGAAGAGGCCGTGGCCAAAGAGGCACGCAAGCGCGGTGCCGATGGGGTGGTGTGTGGCCACATCCACCACGCCGAAATTCGTGAGATCGACGGCGTGCTGTATTGCAATGACGGTGACTGGGTGGAGAGCCTGACCGCCCTGGTCGAGCACGTCGACGGCCGCTTGGAAATTTTGGACTACAGCGCGGAGGCTTTGCCCGCCGCGCGTTCTGCGGCGGTGGTCTCGCCCATCGCAGAAGAGCCTGTGCCCGTCGGAGTTCCTGTCGGTGCGGCGGCGGCCAGCATCAAGTCAGCGAATATCTCGGGCAACTCGTACACCGCCCGGTTGTCTAGCTGACGCACGCGGTCCTGATAACGCGGCAGGTCGGCGAGCAAACGCGCCACCGCCGCAGGCAACTGACGCATCGAAGAAAGCACCAAACCCACGCCCTGCTGCGCCAACCAATCGGCGTTGTACCGTTCTTGCGGCATGGTCCAAGCGTTCTTGCAGGTGATGACGGGCAAGCCCATGTGCAAGGCTTCGCTGATGCTGCCCGGGCCGGGTTTGCCAACTAAAAAATCTGCCAAACCCATGTACTGGGCCACGTTGGAGGTGAAACCCACCACAGCGCTGGACGCCGACCGGTTCAGTGCTTTTAGTTTGTCAGCCAGCACCTGGTTGTGGCCGCACATCAGGATCAATTGAACGTCCCCCAACGCCCGCGCCATGGAGACCATTTGCATGGAGCCCTGACCGCCGAACAGCACCAAACCGATGGGGCGGTTGGGATCCAGCCCCAAGGCTTGGCATGCATCCATACGCTGCACACCCTGCGGCCGCTCACGGTGTTCATAGAACGAAGGCCGAAGAATCATGCCTGTCGTCAAGGAGATGTTTTCTAGCGCATAACCTGCTGCACGGGCCTGCTCCACTGCACGGGGGGTGCCGCACACCAAGTGTTGCTGCTGGCCAGGCTCGATCCAAAAATGCGGCGGGTGGTCGGCCATGTCGGTCAGCACCGTCACAAAAGGCACCCCTGGCAGGGTCGTGTTGACGGACTCATAAAGCGCCCGGTTGAAATTCGGGATCAATGACACCACCAGGTCGGGCTCGGTCTGCAACCAAAACTGCTGCAGTTTGCGCACCAGGGCGGGATGGCTGAGCCGAATCATGGCCTGCAGCAGCTTGAGTTCCTGGGCCAGCCCCAAGGTCCAGCCGCGTGCCAAACGTTTGTTGTAGAGGTCTTCCGGCGCCAGGCCCGTGAGCTTGCGAAAGTTGTCTTTCGGGTCCAGCACCTCGGTCAGATTCACCAGCCGCACCCGCCATGGCCGCTCCTGCTGGCGTATCACTTCTTCCAACGCCAAAGCGGCCGCTCTGTGGCCGCCACCTGCGTTGAAGTAGACCAGGGTGATGGTTTTCATAGGCCACTTCATGCTGAGGCTGGCCCGTGTCCACCGAATGAAATTCCAGTGACGGTTTCGTGACATCCGATGGCTGGTGCCCGTCATCGCACTGTCACAGCTCCTGCCCATCATCGCGCCATTGCAAGCCCAAGAACTGGATGGCGATGATGAACGAGACAGCAGTCAACGTGAAGGCGTTGCGCAAAAGTTTTGGCGGCCAAACGGCTTTACAAGGCGTGTCATTTCAAGTGCAGCGGGGCGAGATGGTGGCCCTGCTGGGCGCATCGGGCTCGGGCAAATCCACACTGTTGAGGCATTTGGCAGGGCTGCACCGCGCAGACAGCGACAGCCATTCTGAAGTGGAACTGCTGGGTCGCACAGTGCAGCGCGCAGGCCGCTTGGCTTCCGATGTGCGTGCCACACGCGCGAAGGTCGCCATGATCTTTCAGCAGTTCAATCTGGTCGACCGCCTGCCGGTGATGACCAATGTGCTGGCGGGGGCTTTGCACCGCCTGCCGCTGTGGCGCGGCCTTTTCAAACAGTTTCCACGCGCTGAGTTGGAGCGGGCTTATGCCGCTTTGTCGCATGTGGGCATCGAACGCTGCGCCTGGCAGCGTGCCTCTACCTTGTCGGGCGGTCAGCAGCAGCGCGCGGCCATTTCGCGCGCCTTGGTACAAGGTGCCGAAGTGATCCTGGCGGACGAGCCCATCGCCTCGCTCGACCCTGAATCCTCTCGCCGTGTGATGGCCTTGCTGGCGGAAGTGAACCGCGAACTTGGTGTGACGGTACTCGTGTCCCTGCACCAGGTGGATTTTGCTTTTGCCTTTTGCCCACGCACGATTGCACTGCGTGCAGGCCAAGTGGTGTTTGACGGTCCCACCCAAGACCTCAGCCCAGAACGTTTGCAAGAACTCTATGGCACCGCGGTGCATGAGCTGATGCCGCAGCAGGGCACGGCTGAACCAGTGCGCCACACAGGCCCCGCACCGGCTTTGCAGCCCGTGCTGCAAGCGGCTTGAACCCTCCACGGCCTTCATCAACACCCTCAAAGAAAGTGATCCCCATGCAACGACGTCACGCCCTGGCCATCTTGGCCACCACCGCCACCTTGATGCTCGGCAGCGCACAGGCGCAGATGAAAGAAATGAATTTCGGCATCATTTCCACCGAATCGTCTGCCAATTTGAAGAGCGCTTGGCAGCCTTTGCTGGAAGACATGCAAAAAGCCACCGGCATCAAGATCAATGCCTTTTTTGCGCCCGACTACGCCGGTGTGATTGAAGGCATGCGTTTCAACAAAGTGCATGTGGCTTGGATGGGCAACAAATCCGGCATCGAGGCGGTTGATCGCGCGCAAGGCGAGATTTTTGCCAAGGTGACGCAGGCCGATGGCGCTCAGGGTTATTGGAGTTTGATGATCGTCCACAAAGACAGCCCCTTGCGCACGCTGGACGATGTGATCAAAGCACGCGCCACCTTGAACCTCGGTTTTGGCGATCCCAACTCCACCAGCGGCATGTTGGTGCCCAGTTTCTACGCTTTCGCCAAGAACAAGGTCGACCCCACCCGCGACTTCAAACGCACGGTGCGCGCCAACCACGAGACCAACATCCTCGCCGTGGTGAACAAACAAGTGGATGTGGCCACCGTGTCCAGCGACGGTGTGGACCGCATGAAAATCAAGATGCCTGAAAAAGCAGGCGACATCCGCGAAGTGTGGCGTTCGCCTTTGATTCCGAGCGACCCCTTGGTGTGGCGCAAAGACCTGGATGCACAAACCAAAAAAGCCGTGTCCGAGTTCTTGCTGGGCTATGGCAAAGACAGCCGCGAAAAAGAAATTCTCAAGAACCTGACCTTCGCCGGGTTCGTGCGCTCTGACAACAACCAGCTGCTGCCCATCCGCCAGTTGGAGCTGGCACGCGAACGCAGCAAAGTCGAGAGCGATGCCAGCATGGCCGCAGACGAAAAAACCCGCAGGCTGCAAGAGATTGATGGCCGGCTGGCCAGCTTGCAGTAAGCACCGCATTGAACGCCTCGCCCATGACTGCCGCCACGTTGAACTCGGGCCAGATGCCCGCGCCGCCCAAAACCTCTTGGCTCACGCTGCTGACCTGGGGCATGTTGCTGGCGGTGCTCGCCGCCAGTTGGAAGGGTGCCGACATGCGCCCTGCCGCCTTGTGGAACGACAGTGCCAACATGGTCGAGTTTGGGCGGGGGTTTTTTCCACCCGACTTCAACGACTGGCGTTACTACCTGCAGGAACTGGTGGTGACCTTGCAGATTGCGTTGTGGGGCACGGTGCTGGCGATTGTGTGTTCTGTTCCACTGTCACTGCTGGCCTCGGGCAACCTCACCCCGTGGTGGGTGCACCAGCCGGTGCGGCGCTTCTTGGACGCGTGCCGTGCCATCAACGAAATGGTGTTCGCGCTGATCTTCGTGGTGGCGGTGGGCTTGGGGCCCTTTGCCGGTGTGCTGGCTTTGTGGGTGCACACCACCGGCGTGCTGGCCAAGTTGTTCTCTGAAGCTGTTGAGTCAATTGACCCCCAGCCGGTAGAATGCATACGCGCCACCGGCGCCCATCCACTGGCTGAAATTTTGTACGGTGTGATTCCGCAGGTGTTGCCGCTTTGGATTTCTTATGCGCTGTACCGCCTGGAATCCAATGTGCGCTCAGCCTCCGTGGTCGGCATGGTGGGCGCAGGCGGCATCGGCATGGTGTTGTGGGATGTGATCCGTGGTTTTCAGTACCAGCAAACCTGCGCCGTGCTCATCATGTTGGTGGTGAGTGTGACGGTGATAGACGCCGTGTCGGCCCAATGCCGCAAACATTTAATTTGATTTGAAGTGATCCCCGCCATGGACGTTGTTGCACACATTGAAACCCTGTTCCGCACCCACGGTAACCGCCGCTACGACGGTGCACGGGGCGAGCCCGTGAGCGCTTTGGCCCACGCACTGCAATGCGCGCAGCTGGCCGAATGGGCGCACGCCGATGCCACATTGGTCGCCGCGGCGTTGTTGCACGACATTGGCCACTTCAGCGATGGCGATTTGAGCGACGAATTGCAAGACGACCGCCATGAAGTGCGCCCGCTGCCACTGCTGCGCGAACACTTCGGCATGGCCGTGGCCGAACCGGTGCGGTTGCATGTGGCGGCCAAACGTTACTTGGTGGCCACCTTGCCGGAGTACGCTGCCAGCCTCTCCCCGGCCTCGGTGCACTCTTTGGCATTACAAGGTGGACCCATGTCAGCGCAAGAGGTCGAAGACTTTGATGCGCTGCCTTACGCCCGCCAGGCCGTGGCCCTGCGCCGCTGGGACGACCTGGCCAAGGTGCCGGGCAAAACCACACCCTCGCTGGATTACTACCTGGTGATGCTGGATGAACTGCGCCAGAGTTTGCCTGGCGCCAGATTTCAGCGCATTGGGGCCTTGGACGTGGCCTGACCGCCTCGGCCCTGACCGCCCCCCAAAAAAACAGCCTCCGAGCGCAGCGCGGAGGCTGGCTCATTTCCGCTTGTTGTTTTTCCTGGTGCCAACCGGTCGTTCAGGAGAATTTCTCCGAGCCAGCGCCGCAATCGCGCACGATATGACGGTTTCATGACATCTGTACGGGGTCACGGCCATGCCCAGATGTTCGTTTACTTGCGGCTCCGTCCTGGGTGATTCCAGGCATGGCATTTCAAATCTCCACTGGCGTTCAATCTCTAACCACCAGTGGAAATCAACCTCATGTCTGCCTCTTCACATTCACCCGTTCGTTCACGGCTCACGCAACTTGCAGCGCTCTTACTCGCGCTGGGGGCCAGCAGCACCGCACACTCTCAAGTCGTGCTTTATGGCCTGATTGACACCGGCTTCCGCAGCGACAGCACGGCCAATGGCCGCGTCAACAGCATCGTGCCTGGCGTCAGCGCGGGGAGCCGGTGGGGTGTTCGGGCCACAGAGGATCTCGGAGGAGGTTTGAAAGTACAGGCCAATCTGGAGAGCGGATTTTCTGCCGACACCGGCACCTCGGCCCAAGGCGGCCGCTTGTTTGGTCGCCGCGCCATTGTTGCGTTGTCGGGCGGCTTCGGCAGCGTAGAGCTGGGTCGTCAAACGACGCCTCTGTGGCGCGTGGCCGCAGCAACCGATGCATTCGACGGGCTGATGCTGGGCAACCCCAGCTCCAACGTATTCATTCGTGCAAACTCGCAGTACGTGCGCGCCGACAACGGCATTTGGTACATCAGCCCGAACTGGTCGGGTTTGAACGTGCAGTTGCTCTGGGCACCCGGTGAAAGCACAGCCGCGGGTGTGAGCGGCAGCGCGGGCAGCATCTCCAGCGGCAGTGTGGCCTACACCGTGGGCGACCTTTCGCTGCATTACGCGGGGCTGCGCAACAGCGGCGCCACCAACCTCAATTCGACCCAGGCCAAAGCAGAAACCCTTCATCAGCTGGGGGCCACCTACAAACTGGGGGCTTTCAAGTTGTTTGCTGGTTATGGCACGGCAGAACGCGACGCAGGTACCGGCACGGGCGCCTTGGGCCGGGTGGATCACCGCTCATCCATGTTGACTGGCACCTACACCCAAGGTGCACACAAAGTTTTAGTGGGGTATGGGGTGCTGGAAGATCAGGCTGTGGCCAACGCAGACACCTCTGTCTGGGCCATTGGCTACCAGTATTCTTTGTCCAAGCGCACCATGGTCTACGCTGGTTGGTCCAAGCGCAGCAATGAGACCAATGCCCAGTACCTGCTGCTGGACGGCGCAACCAACGGCGCCCTCACAACGGCCAACGTGCCGCGTGGCTTTGACCCTTCTGCGTGGACGTTTGGTTTGCGTCACGTCTTCTGACCCGTTCTTATGCGTATTCTCGTGGTCAATGACGACGGTCTGCATGCCGAGGGTTTGCATGCCCTGTCCAGTGCAGCGCTGGCCCTGGGCCAAGTGGTCCGGGTGGCACCGGACCGCAACTGCAGTGGCGCGTCGCAGTCTCTGACGCTGGATCGGCCGGTGCCGATTCGGCGCGTGAACCCTAGTGCTTGGGCCGTGACGGGAACCCCGGCCGATTGTGTTCATCTGGCCTTCGCAGGTGCACTGTCTACCGAGCTCCATGCCACGCTTGGCGGCGAACCTAACCTGGTGCTTTCTGGCATCAACCACGGTGAAAACCTGGGGGATGACATCCTGTATTCCGGCACCGTCGGAGCCGCCCGAGTGGCTGCGCTCTTCGGTTGCCCGGCCGTTGCAGTTTCCGCGCCTGCGGGCATGCGAAGCGAGCAGATGTCAGAGGGCCTGACACAGGTCATTCAGTTGATAGAACAAGGGCTGCTCAGCCAGGGCCGGCTGTGGAACATCAACTTGCCGGCCACCCCACTTCAGGGCGTGCGTTTGACGTCGCTGGGGCGCAGGTGGCCTTCGGCGCCGGCTGAATCGGCGATCGCTCCCAGAGGGATGGCCGGATGGTGGGTCGGGGCTTTCGGCGCCCCTGCGCAGCCGACACCCGACTCCGATTTCGCGGCGGTTGCACAGGGTTATCTTTCGGTCACGCCCTTGAGCATGGAACGCCACGACACGGCCGTTCAAACCCTGGCTGAAACTTGGCTGCAAACAGGTCGTTTGACACAGCGTGTCTTGGAACAACAGCCATGACAGCGGTTTTGAATGCCTCCACCACACCGATTCGTGCCGTGGCCATTGATTTGGATGGCACCTTGGTCGACACCATGGGCGAGATTGTCGATGCGGTCAATGACGTCATGTGCCACTGGTCTTTGCCGTCACTCAATCGCCAGACTGTGCAATCGAACACCGGTCGTGGATCCCGGCATTTGCTGGAGGCGGCGATCAGTATCGGGCGAAGAAAGCCGATCGAACGCCACCTGCTGGCCGAAGCAGTGGCATTGTTTCAGCGCAGTTATGCGCAGCGTCTGGGCAGTACAGCGCAACTCTACCCAGGCGTTGAAGATGGTTTGTCTTGGTTGGTTGAATGCGGTTTCCCGCTGGCATGCACCACCAACAAAATTTCCAGCCATGCGGAGCCATTGCTCGCCCGGTTGCGGTTGCGCCACTGGTTCAAAGTGCTGGTGTGTGCGGACACGGCGGGCGCGCGTAAGCCCGATCCCACGATGCTTTACCTGGCTGCCGCGCACTTGCGGCAACCGGTAACCACTTTGGCAGTCATCGGCGATTCACACAACGATGCCTTGGCCGCAGAAGCGGCAGGCTGCCGAATGATTGCTTTGTCCATGGGTTATGGCGATGCGCATCAACTCGCAACGATGCCGGGCGTGGAAATGGTGGCCTCGTTCAGCCAAGCGGTCGCGCGCATTGCGCCTGCACGAGAAGCGTCTGCTGCCAACACCACTTCTGTTTGAACGGCTGTGTCACGACACGGTCACGTTACATCTCGATACTTTTGTGTTTTTGCTTTTTGATTTTGGAGTCAACAAGATGAATGCTTATTTTTCTCGTCGTCAGGTTGTTGCAGCTTTTGCCCTGTCCACTTTGGCCAGCACGGGTGCTTGGGCGCAAACCACCGCACCGGCGCGCAACCTGGTGCTCTACACCTCGCAACCTGAGCGTGACATGAAAGAAACCTTGGCGGCGTTCAACGCCAAACATCCAAACATCAAGGTGGATGTCTTTCGTTCGGGTACCACCGAGGTCATGAATCGCTTGCGCACCGAGATTGCCGCCGGCGCGCCCCGCCCCGATGTGCTTTTGATTGCAGACGCGGTGTCCATGGAAGCCCTGAAGGCCGAAGGACGCCTACAGCGCATGCGCCAGATCGATACCGTCGGTTTGCCCAAAGCGTTTTACGACGAGCAGCGCACTTATGTGGGCACCAAACTCATCTCCATCGGTCTGGTTTACAACACACGCTCACCGGTTAAACCCACGCGCTGGCAGGACCTGCTCAACCCTGCACTGAAAGGCCAGGTGGTAATGCCCAGCCCGCTGTATTCCGGGGCGGCGGCAGTGACGGTGGGGGCATGGTCACAAGCCCCTTCGCTGGGATGGAAATTTGTCGAGGGGCTTAAAACCAACGGCGCCATCGCCGTGCGCGGCAACGGTGCCGTGCTGCAGCAAGTGGCCAACGGCGAAAAAATGGTGGGCGTGCTCGTGGACTTCATGGCACTGAACGCCAAAGCCAAAGGGTCTCCCGTGGAGTTTGTGGTGCCGCAAGAAGGACTGACCTTCGTGACGGAGCCGGTGGCCATCCTGAATACCGCGAAAAACCTGGAGGCCGCCGAGTCGTTCGTGAACTTCCTGATCTCGCGCGACGGCCAGCAGTTTTCAACCCAACTCGGTTATTTCCCTCTGCTGCAGGGCGTCAATGCGCCAGCGGGTTACCCCGATGCCACCAGCTTGCGTTTTTTGCCTGTGAATTCAGAGCAGTTGTTGCGCAGCGCTGAGGAAGACCGCAAAAGGTTCTCAGCCATTTTTGGTGGCTGAAACACACCGAAACAGCGCCAGAACACAGCGGAGATGGCATCTTGACCCCAGACATGTCACTGTCAGCCGACCCGAGTGCCACGCCTGAAAAACAGGCTGCACCCGGCCGTCGCTGGTGGGCCTGGCGGCCTGCCAGCAGCGAAGGCTGGTTGTTGGCCGCCACGCTGCTGTTCTTGTTGGTGGTTGCGCTGCTGCCGATGGTGCGTCTGCTGCTCGAGGTGCTGACTGCCCTGGTCGGCCCCTCGCGTGACACGGTCCTGGCGTCGCTGTATTCAAGCAGCGCCGTCACGGCGATCCAGCACTCGCTGGAGGTCGGTCTGGGCGGTACCTTGTTGGCCCTGCTGTACGGGGCGGCGGTGGCAAGCTGGGTCACGCTCACCCGCGTCCGATACCGCCAATGGATTGTGTTCGCGTTTGTGGTGCAGGCGCTGCTGCCGCCCCAGGTGGTGGCCTTGGCATGGTTGCAGCTGTGGACACCGCTGAAACTGACCATGCTGGAATGGGGTTGGTCGTCCATCGGGTCCATCGGCAATCCACTGCAGTCCCGTGGTGGGATTATTTTGTTGCTGGGCATTCATTACGCGCCCTTGGTTTTTCTGACGCTGCGTGCCGGCTTGCTCAACGTCCCTCCCGATGTGGTGGAAGCGGCGCGCGTCAGCGGTGCACGGCCTTGGCAGGTGATGCGCCGGGTGATCTGGCCCCTGACCACACCTGCATTGGCCGCAGGCGGTGCTTTGGCCTTTGTCTCCTGCATAGGCAATTTCGGCATCCCGGCTTTCCTGGGCATTCCGGCGGACTACCTGGTCCTGCCCACCTTGATTTACCGCGAGCTCTCCGGTTTTGGCCCCAGTGTGATCCCCAGCGCAGCCGTGCTGTCCATGGTGGTCGGTTTGTTGGCAGGCGCTGGTGTGTTGATGCAGCATCTGTGTACGCGCAGGGGCCACTACCAAGTGATATCCCAGCGTTTGACCGAGCCGCCTTTTCAACGCCCACGCGGTACGGATTGGCTGGAAGGCGGGCTGGTGGTTTGGGTAACGCTGTTGTTGCTGGCCCCGTTGCTGGCGTTGTTGGCCAAGTCGATCACGCCCGCACCGGGTGTGCCGCTGACGCTGGACACCGCCACAGCCATTCATTACGCCTATGTCCTTGCCGACAACGACACCACGGTGCGCGCCTTCCTGAACAGCATCGGCATGTCGGTGGCCGCCGCCCTGGTGTTGTCGGTGGTAGCTGTGTTCTTGGCCTACCAGTTGGAGTACAGGCGACGGCCCTGGCTGCGTCGTTTGGTCACATTGATCGAACTGCCTTATGTGATCCCTGGCGTGGTGCTGGCCATGGCGCTGATCCTGCTGTACCTCAAGCCCCTGCCCTTCACGCAAATTTCCATCTACAACACGGTGTTCATTATTTTCATTGCTTATTTGGCGCGTTTTCTCACCATCCAGTTGCGCCCGGTGATCAGCGGATTCCAGCAGCTGCCGACCGACATGCTGGAGGCCGCCGAGGTCTTCGGCGCACCACTGCTTCGGCGCTTGCGGCTGATCGTATTACCGTTGCTCTTGCCCTCGGTCACGGCTGGTGCCTTGTTGGTGGTGTTGTTGGCCATGAACGAGTTGACTGTGTCGGCTTTGTTGTGGTCCACCGGCGCAGAAACGTTGGGGGTGGTGGTGTTCAGCCTGGAACAGGGTGGTGAATCGGCTGCAGCATCGGCCATTGGCGTGGTCTCTGTCGGTTTGACGGTGACACTGATGCTGCTGGCCTCGTACTGGGGTCGAGAACTGCCTGCGGGGGTATTGCCATGGCGGGCGTGAACATCCACGGCGTTAGCAAAAGTTATGGCAATGGGGTGCAAACGCATCAGGCGCTGCGCGACGTCTCCTTGGCGATGCGGCCTGGTGAGTTCGTTGCGTTGCTCGGCCCCTCCGGTTCCGGCAAAACCACCTTGTTGCGAGCCATCGCGGGTTTGGAAACCATCGACCAAGGGCGCATTGACATTGATGGTGAATGCGTGGCGGGTCCGGACCACCACCTTGCGCCCGAGGCCAGGCGTTTGGCCGTGGTGTTTCAAGGCCACGCGCTGTGGCCCCACCTCACGGTGTTCGACAACGTGATGTTCCCCCTGCGTGAAGCCGGTGTCGACAAAACATCCGCGCGCGAACGCGTTGAGCGCGCGCTGGAGAACGTGGAGCTGCACAGCATGCAACACCGTTTTCCCGACCAACTCTCCGGCGGGCAAAAGCAGCGGGTGGCCCTGGCCCGCGCTCTGGTTGGTGAGCCACGTGTGGTGCTTTTTGATGAACCCCTGGCCAGCCTGGATGTTGAACTGCGGCGCGGCATGATGCGCCACATCGCGCGGGCCCGAAGTGGCCATGCGGCTATGGTGTATGTGACGCACAACCAGGAGGAGGCTTTGGCCCTGGCCGACCGCGTGGCCGTCCTGAACAACGGCCGCATTGAACAAGTCGACACGCCCATGTTGCTGTGCCGGGAACCAGCCACCCCCATGGTGGCGCGTTTTGTGGGGGGCGGCAATCTGTTGCAAGGCCAAGTGGTTCAAACACTGTCACCTCAGCAGGTTCGGGTGCAAGTAGGCTCGTATCAGTTCCTCGCCCGGTGCAAGGAAGCACCTGCTGTTTCGCAGCCCGTGACTGTCTGCGTATCGCCTCGCTCATTCACCGTGGCCCCAGAGGAATCGGCGCATTTGCAGGCCCGGCTGGATTTCGTTATTTTTCAAGGCGACGCCTATGCGGCTGAAGCGGTTCTGCCAACCCTTGGTCACGTGTCCATTGGGTTGACATTGCCGCTGCGTGAACGTCCTCAGACGGGGCAAATGCTGAATTTGCGCATTGAGGATGCTTGGGTCATGCCTGAGTAAAAACTGTGTTCATATCCACCACTGCATGCCCGGCCCCATGAAACTCACCGAACTGCCCTTCAAATTACTCAGTCACCTGCCCGACCCCCGCGGCATTCCGCTGGTGTTGTTGCGCTCTGCGATCACGGCGCGGGCTGTCAAAAATGCCGTGAAAAAAGAGGTCAAGGGCTCCATCAAGAAACAGTGGCGCACCTTGCAAGAACAAGCCCAGTGGGTGGACGACAGCCAGGTGTGCGGGATACAGGTCGGCGAGGTCAGTGGCGACAGCGCCATTGTTTGGTTGCGTTGCCCTTGGCCCGCCAACGTGCGCGTCCACTGGCGTACCGCAACCGACCACAAAAACGACGCAGGCGAGGTCGAGCAATGCTCCTGGCAAGGTGCCGATGTGCACACGGTGCAGGCACCCGCGGCGCTGGCCCACAGTGATCTGACCAGCCGGGTCACTCTGCATGGATTGCCACGCGGGGAGCACGTGGCGGTGCGTGTGGTGGCATCGCCGCTGCAAGACCAAGGCGGCCCCTGGGTGCGTGACACCTGCTTTCGTTGTGCGCCCGATGACGCCCGCCCCATCAAGTTTGCGTGGTCAGCCGATGTCGGTGGCCAAGGGTTTGGCATTCGCCGGGATGCAACGGGCTCCAGCGGCATGCCGGTGTTTGACGTATTACGTGGCCGGGGCCTCGATTTTTTCGTCCACGTGGGCGACACCATTTACGCCGACCACCCGCTGAGTTGCACGGTAAAAGACGAACGCGGCCGGGACTGGCACAACATCACCACCCAAGCGCGCTCCAAAGTGGCCGAGACGGTGGACGATTTTCGCGGCAACTACCGCTACAACTGGTTGGATGCCGGTTTCGCCCGCTTTTGCAGCGAGGTGCCACAGCTCGCCATTTGGGACGACCACGAGGTGGTGAACAACTGGTCGCCGTCCTTATCCCTTGCGCGGGACAAACGCTATCAAAACAAAGACCTGTGTTTATTGGCGGCCCATGCATCGCAAGCATTTCGCGAGTACATGCCCATGCCGCTGGACGGTTTCGACGGCGCCGGCCGTTTGTACCGGCGGGTGTCTTACGGCCCTCTGCTCGACGTTTTTTTGATCGACATGCACAGCCACCGAGGGCCCAACGACCACAACCTGCAGGAGACACCTGACGGCATGACCTGCCTGTTCGGCAGTGCGCAGCTGGCCTGGCTGAAACAAGCGCTTCTTGAGTCCACCGCAACGTGGAAGGTGCTCGCAGCGGGCATGCCCCTGGGCTTGAACGTGCCCGATGGTTTGGACAGCGAAGGCCGCGTGAAGTGGCAAGGCATCGCCAACGGCGACGATGGTGCGCCCAAGGGGCGTGAGCTGGAACTGGCGGATTTGCTGTCGTTCGTCAAGAGGCACCATCTCCATAACCTGGTGTGGTTGTGTGGTGATGTGCACTACCCTGCCGCCCACCACTACGACCCCGCGCAAGCGCATCACAAAGACTTTCTGCCCTTCTGGGAATTTGTGGCCGGCCCGTTGCACGCGGGTTCTTACGGCCCACTGAACCCCGACGGCACCTTTGGCCTGCAAGTACGTTATGCACGAACGTCACCGCTGCGCGGTGCGTCCCCAGCCGCCGGGTTTCAATCGTTTGGCGAAGTGACCATTGATGCGCAGTCCAAGGTGATGACTGTCACGCTCTTCAACGGAGAGGGTCACGCCCTTCACACCGAACGGCTCACCCCGCACTGACTGGCCCAGTCGATGAGCATGGTGTCGATCGATCCGCAAAGCTCTACGCCACTCGTTGAACAGGTGCGCACCAGCCTGGCGCGCCTGATTGAGCAGCGTGTACTGAGGCAAGGCAGCAAATTGCCCTCCGTTCGCGCTTTGGCCGCACAACTTCAAGTCAGCAAATTCACCGTCGCTGACGCTTACGAACGATTGGCTGCACTGGGTTATGTGCGAGCGTATCCGGGCGCAGGTTATTACGTGTCGCATCAACTCTCACACCTGCCGGGTCCTGCATCCCAGACACCCGTAGCAGCCACTGCAGAACGTGCGTTTGACCACCTGTGGCTGGCGCGCAAGCAACTCAGCGGCGAGTCGCATCGGGCAGCGGTGAGCGGCGGCTCTTTGACGGGTGAGTTGGATCACCATCAACTGATACGCCGCGCTCTGAAAAAAGTCGCCAACCAAGCACAGGGTGCGCTGGGTAACTATGGTGACTCCCAGGGTTACTTGCCGCTGCGCCAACTGGTTCAGATGCGTTTGGCCGAACTGGGTTTGCCTGCACAACCTGAACAGATCATGTTGACCAACGGTGCCACGCACGCGCTGGAAACAGTGATCCGCTTGCTGGTGTCTCCTGGTGATGCCGTGTTGGTGGAAGACCCGGGTTATCCCAATTTGCTGGGCAACTTGCAGCTGCTCAACGCCAACATGCTGCCCGTGCCGCGCTTGGCGGATGGGCCCGATCTGGAGGTGCTGGATGCACTGGCGGAATCGCACCGGCCGCAAATCTTTTTCGTTCACTCGGTGTTGCACAACCCCACGGGCTCCAGCCTGTCGCCGGCCAATGCCTACCGCCTGCTTCAAATTGCTGCAGAGCGTGACCTGGTGCTGGTCGAGCTGGATGTGTATGCGGACTTGGCAAGCCCCGGACAAACACGGCTGGCCACACTGGACGCCTTACAGCGCGTGATTCACATTGGCGCGCTGTCCAAGTCGGTGCTGGGCCCGGTGCGTCTGGGGTATGTCGCGAGCAGCCCGTCGATGATCGAACGCCTGGCGCGCATCAAGCTGCTTTCCAGCGTGACCAGCGGGCAGCTCAGCGAAAGAATTGCCTACCAAGTGCTGAGCGACACGGCCTATCGCAAACACCTGGAAGGGGTGCGGGCCCACCTGGCCCGATCGTCGGCGTTTACCGTACAACAGCTGACCGAACATGGTTTCGACGTGTTCTGTGAACCGCAGCAAGGCAAGTATGTGTGGGCTAAACATCCGCTATACGCCTCGTCCGAGGAACTCGCCGTGTCTGCGCGCCAAGTGGATGTGGATCTGGCGCCAGGCAACATTTTCCGCCCTGATTTAGCAACAACGCCTTGGTTCAGGTTGAACGTCACCCAAACCATGTCTCCGGCCTGGCTCTCGTTTTTGGCCCAGTTGAGTGCCAGCCAACCGTCTCAATAGAGCGTGCTGGCCTGCCTCGCGGGCAAAGCCGCGTCATAAGCCTCGCCATCCACGCCATTGCCACTCAAGGCCTGCAAGATGCTGCCCGGAGTGGGCAGTGCCTGGGCCAACACCGGACGCTCATCGCTCCACAACTTTGAACGAATCAACGCACGGCCGCATTGGAAAAAGACTTTTTGTACCTTGATGACCAGCACCGAACGCGGTGGTTTGCCGTCCACCACGAAACGTTCGAGCAAAGCAGGCGAGGCGCTGATGCGTGCAATGCCGTTGACGCGTAAGGTTTCTTTGATGCCGGGAATCATGAACAGCAGGGCCACACGCGGGTCGTGCAGCACATTCTTCAGGCTGTCCAGCCGGTGGTTGCCGCGTCGGTCGGGCAAGAGCAAGGTGTGGCCGTCGGCCACCTGGACAAACCCGGGCGCGTCCCCGCGTGGCGAAGCGTCCAGGCCTTGGGGCCCCAAAGTGCTCAACACCACGAACGGTGACGCTTCGATGTAGGGGCGGTAAAGCGGATGGACAAAAGGGGCCTCTTTGGCCAACGCGGTTTCGCCCGGTGCTTCGGGGTAAATGCGTCGCAAGGCGCTCAGATCGGCCACATGGCCTTCGAAGTCGTTCCAGATGCTCATGCATCGCTCCCCTGTCGATTTCCCTCAAGCCACCCGCCGGCCCATCACACGCACTTCGCAGACCACAGGCGCATCCAGCACTTCGCGCACCCGCACGAAGTCGCCGCGTAATCCCAAGGCAATTTCGCCACGGTCATGCAGGCCGCAGGCCAAAGCCGGGCCGCGTGTGACCACCGCCAAGGCCTCGGGCAAGGAAAAACCGGCGTCGCGTTGCAAACGCCAGGCCGCGTGCAGCAGGCTGGAGGGCACATAGTCAGACGACAGCGCGTCCAGCACACCCGCACGCGCCAAGTCAATGGCCGAGACATTGCCGGAGTGCGAGCCCCCCCGCACCACATTCGGCGCACCCGCTACGGTGGACAGTCCGCGCTCACGGGCACGCTTGGCTGCGGCCAGCGTGGTGGGGAACTCGCTCATCACGGCACCCAGTTGCACCGCCTCTTCCACATGGTCGGTGGTGGTGTCGTCGTGGGTGGCCAGGGCCACCTGGTGGGTGCGGGCGAAGTCGGCAAACCAGGCGCGGTTGGGCTGCGCATACTCCGCCTGGCGCTGCGGTGCAATGCGCACTTCTTCGTCAAACTGCGCATTGCTCCAGCTTTTTTTGCCGGTGTAGTAGATGCGCGCATGTTCAATGTTGGACCATTGCCGCTGGCCCGGTGTATGGTCCATCAGCGAGATCAAACGCAATCGTGCATGGTGGGCAAAGGGCTGGAACAGCTCGCGCGCGTTGGGCGCGGGCAGTTCGCAGCGCACGTGGATTAAATGGTCAGCCCGCAGCACCTGGGCGGCTTGCAGCGCATCCAGCACCCGCAGCAACTCACTTTGGTCGCGGGAGCGAAAACCTTCACCATAGGGGTCGCCCACACCAATCGCGTCGAGCACGGTGGTGATGCCCACGGATGCAATCTCGGCGTCGTGGGCCTGCACCGCGCTTTGCATCGGGAAGTTCACCTTGGGACGCGGGGTGACGTGCCGCTCCAGGTTGTCGGTGTGCACCTCGACCAAACCGGGGAGGAGGAAGTCGCCCTCGCAGTCGATGGCGCTGGGGTCTTGGCTTGCGCCGCTGTCGATGTCGGCGATCAACCCCTTCACCACCCGCACGGTTGCGTGGGGCAGCACTTCGTTGCGCAGGACCACGCGGGCATTGGTGTACAGGACATCGAACATGGGGCCTCACTCCTTGCTGAACGCCACACAGCGGTGAGCGACCGCATCACGCACTTCTTCGTCGTGGAAGATGCCCACCACCGCGCTGCCGCGCGCCTGGGCTTCTTGGATCAATTGGATCACGATACGGCGGTTGGCGGCGTCCAGCGACGCGGTGGGCTCGTCCAGCAGCAACAGCGATGCGGGTTGAACCAAACCGCGTGCAATGTTGATGCGTTGTTGCTCGCCACCCGAGAACGTGGCGGGAGGCAAACCCCACAAACCACGCGGCACATTCAAACGCGACAACAACTCGGCAGCTTGCGCACGCGCCTGGTTCAAGGCGGCCTCATGGGCTGCATCGTCCAAGGGATCGACGTCGCCTTCGATCACGACGGCAGGGGTCGACTGCGGTTTCAGCAACACACGCTCGGCCACCACGTCCAATGCGGGCACACGGGGCAGGGCGCGCAGGAACTGGCTCACGTAAGCGATGTGCGAGCGGCGCAGTTGAATGACCGTTTGCGCGCAGGCGGTGGCCAGGTCCACAGCGTCTTCACCAGGTGGTTTGAACCACATCTGCCCGGCATCCACGCTGTAGCTGCCATACAAACACTTCATCAAGGTGGACTTGCCTTTGCCGGACGGCCCCACCAGGGCCACACATTCACCTGCGGACACGTCGAGTGACACACCACGCAGCACCGGCAATTGCAGGCCGTCGCGCAAATGCAAGGTGAAGGTTTTGTGGACCTCACGAACGGACAACACGGAATTCATGGTTGGCTTCATGCGCTCATCTCAAGCAGACACCACGGACGACACCAAGAGCTGGGTGTAGGCATGCTGCGGATCGTCCAGAACCCTGTCCGTGAGGCCTTGTTCAACGATTTCGCCTTGGCGCATCACCAAGGTGCGGTGGGCCAAGAGGCGTGCCACACCCAGGTCATGGGTGACCACCAGAACCGACAAGTGCAGCCGCGCCACCAAGAGGCGTATCAGGTCGAGCAGGCGTGCTTGCACCGACACATCCAAACCCGAGGTCGGTTCGTCCATCAAGACCAAACGCGGCCGCGTCACCAGGTTGCGGGCAATTTGCAGGCGCTGGCGCATGCCGCCCGAGAAGGCGCGGGGCGAGTCGTCCATGCGGGTAGGCTCCAGCTCCACTTTCTCCATCCACTGTGCAGCCGTGCCGCGCAACTGGCCGTAGTGGCGCTCGCCCAAACCCATCAGCCGCTCAGCCACATTGGCCCCGGCGCTCACATTCAAACGCAGCCCTTCGTGGGCATGCTGCTCTACAAAACCCCACTCGGTGCGCGCCAGCACACGCAGCTCACGTTCGGCCAGGGCATGCACATCCACCACCTCGCCAGAACGTTGTTGGTAGTGCACCTGGCCCTGCTGCGGCGCCAGTCTGGCGGCAATGCAGTTGAGCAAGGTGGATTTGCCCGAGCCCGATTCCCCCACGATGGCCACCACCTCACCGGCAAACAACTCAAAGCTGGCTTGTCGCACCGCCCACTGTTCGTTGCGGTGGTTGGGAAAGCGGTAGCCGAGGTTCTGCACCGCCAGCATCGGGCGTGAATCAGCCGCGTTCATGTCAAAGACTCCAACTTGCTCTCGGCATGTTCGGCGTGTGCGGGAATAGGCTGCACCAAAAAACTCACCCCATGGCGCTGCAAGCCCATGTGCTCGTAAAACGCATGGGCTGCGTGGCGTTTGAGGTTGGACGACAGCGCGAGTTTGTAGCAGTCCTGCTGTTGCGCCTTCTCCATGGCGGCATTCATCAGTGCGCGGCCGATGCCTAAACCTTGCGCGCTCTCGTCCACCGCCACGTCTTCCACCACCATAGAAGGTTGGCCGCCGTGGGCCAACAAAGGCAAGACGAAAAACGTGAGCGTTCCCACCGCGAAACCGCGCGCCTCGGCGAGCAACACCACCCCACCGGCCCGCTCCAAGCGTGACCACAAGGTGGCACCTGCGTGCACATCGTTGTCACCAGGGTTGTCGATGCCAGACGACTCATACAGGCGCAGCACCTCGGGCCAATCGGCCACGGTGGCTTGTCTGATGGTCAATGCGGCCGGGACCACGGCTTTGGTGGACACACTCATGTCGATCGCTCCTGCTGCTCTTTGCACCAATCACTGTCAGAACAAGCCCAGAGCGTTTGCCCATCGTCCAGCACCATCTCGTCCAGGTAACTGGTGGTGCAGCCGCACAAGGCGCAGGCGTGGCCTTGGGGTTCGATGCGGAAGGGGTGGTCGGCGAAGTCCAGGCTTTTTACGTCGGTGTAGGGCGGCACCGCATACAGGCGTTTTTCGCGGCCCGCACCAAACAACTGCAGGGCGGGGTTCTGGTGCATCTTGGGGTTGTCGAAACTCGGGATGGGCGAGGGCGACATCACATAACGGTGGTTCACCAGCACAGGGTAGTCGTAACTCACATCGATGCGGCCCCAGTGGGCAATGTCTTCATACAGCTTCACATTCATCAGGCCGTATTCAGCGAAGGCATGCAGCTTGCGTGTTTCGCCACGGCGTGGCTCCAGTTTGTAAAGCGGTTCCGGTTGAGGCACCTGGTACACGAGGATTTGCGATTCGTTCAAAGGCCGCTCTGGAATGCGGTGCCGGGTTTGAATCACCGTGGCATCCACCGTGCGCTCGGTGGTGGCCACGCCCGTGGTGCGTGCAAAAAACTGCCTGATGTTGACGGCATTGGTGGTGTCGTCTGAGCCCTGGTCTATGACCTTGAGCACATCGCTGGCACCGATCACCGCCGCCGTCACCTGGATGCCGCCCGTGCCCCAGCCATAAGCCAGCGGCATTTCACGCGAGCCAAACGGCACCTGGTGGCCGGGAATGGCCACCGCCTTGAGCAAGGCGCGGCGGATGGAACGTTTGGTGTTCTCGTCCAAGTAGGCAAAGTTGTACCCATTCATTGAGAAGACTCCATGCCGGCCACACCGCCAGGCTGTTGGTCCTGCTCTTGCCGCAGCCCCCGTATCAACTGCAGCTCCGACTCAAACGTCACATAGTGCGGCAGCTTCAAGTGCTGCACAAAACCCGAGGCTTCCACGTTGTCGCCATGGGGCAGCACGAACTCTTGCATTTGGGCGGGGCTGGTGGGCAGTTCATCAAACTCTTCAAAACGCAGCACCCGGTCCACCAGCGACATCGCCATCGCTTTGCGTTCACTGTGCCCCATCACCAGGCCCTGGCCGCGTGTGAACTGTGCGGGCTGGGTGCTGCTGCCGACAAACTGGTTGATCATTTGGCAGTCGGTCAGCTCGATCTCGCCAATTTCAATCGCAAAACCAAGCTCCTCCGGAACAATTTCCAGCGGCACCGCCCCGTGGCGTATCTCACCGGCAAACGGGTGGCTGTTGGCATAACCGCGTTGTGTGGAATAGGCCATGCCCAGCACCCAGCCCTCATCGGCACGCGCCAGCATTTGCAGTCGGGCCGTGCGTGGCAAGGGGTAGACCGGCGGGTCGCGCGTGATGTCCAGCGGTTCGGGGTCTCCCTCTGACGGGTGGCAGGCTTCGATCAAACCTTCAGCGGTCAGGGCGTCGATGGGGTTGTGCAGGGGCTCGTTCGGGTCGGCGATGTTGGGCCGTGCCTCTTCAGATGCCGAGGAGTTCAGCGCCTCCCGCAGCCTGTCCTGCATCAAGCCAAAATCCAGCAGGCGCTGGGTGTAGTCAAAGGTGGCGCCCAACAACTGCCCGCCGGGGATGTCTTTGAAAATGCCACTGACACGCCGCTGCGCGCGCATGCGCCGGGTGTCCACCGGTTGTGTGAAACCAAAACGCGGCAAGGTGGTGCGGTAGGCGCGCAGCAAAAACACCGCTTCGGTCACATCCCCCAAAGCCTGTTTGATGGCCAAGGCGGCAAGCGATGGGTCGTAAAGCGAGGCCTCGGCCATCACGCGGTCCACCAGCAGGCCCAGTTGTTCGCGCAGTTGTTGCACCTGCAATTCGGGCAAGGCGGCATCACCACGGCGTGCGGCGTCGAGCAAACGTTGTGACGCGGCAATCGCTTGTTCCCCGCCTTTGACTGCGATGTACATGTTTAGTCCAGTGAAACGGAGAAATCGAATGTGCGCCGGGGCCCGAAGGGTGAGCCACTGCAAGGGGCGCACTCGGCGTTGCAAATGCTCGCCGGGTGTCCAACCCGGCTGCGCTTTGCGCCTTGATTGCGCCCCTTGCAGCAGCCCACGCACATCCGATTTCTCCGTCTCACTGGACTAGTCCTCAATCACGATGTGCGTGCTGCGCGGAATCGCCGCCACGGTCTGGTCGCAGCACAAAATCAAATCAATGCCGCGTGGAAACAAGGTCTGCGCTTGAATGCGGGCTTGCCAAAAGTCCGGTGGCACGTCGCCCACCACCAAACGCTGTACGTCTTGAATGCCAGGGCCACGCAGCAAGAGGCCGCCGGGCTCGCCCACTTTGTGGCTCAGGCTTTGCACTTCCAAAATCAGGGTGCTGCTGCGCTGCGGGGTTTCATCGTTCCCCAGGTCCAACACCGACCACCAGTGCGCAAACGCGTTCGCACTGCTGATGACCACAAACTCCGCTTCATTCGCTTGCTCGGCAGCATCCACCAAACGCGTGGCCGTGTGAAAACGCAAATAGTCTTGCAGCGCGTCGCGGTGCCAAAACGGCCCCAGGTGCAAGGAGGTGTCGGCATCCAACAAAGTCAAGAGCACCGCATTGAGCGCCGCGCTGATGCCCGGCGCTTGCAGTCCCTGGGTGGCTTGCGGCGGCAGCACCTGCAACGACCCCGGGCGTGACATGGCCTGCAGCACGGCACGAAACGTTTGCTGTGCGCCGGCCACTGGCGAGACAAACCCAGGCGCGATGTCGGCCAAGTTCATGCGGCCTCCGACTGCAAAGTGAAAAAGCGCACGCGGCTGGTTTCAGTGTTCGCACGCTCGGCGTGTCTTTTTTGGTTCATGGCCTGTTGCAGCGGTTCAATCACAGACGACCACAACAACCCATGCAAGGCCGGCAGTTGCAGCAGTGCGTCCAGCTGCGCCACCACCAGGGCATGTGCGCTGTTCAAACCCATCACATGGCCCACCCCCGCCACAGCGGCGTGGCCCGGGCCCGGCGCGTGCCGCACCACACAGCGCGTCACGGTGACTTCGCCCAGGTTGTAGCGGTCGCCGGTATTGGCCAGCCGGGCACGCACCATCATCAAACCGGCTTCAGGTGCACGCAGCACGTCAAACGCATGGTCGGCCACGATGGGGGCGGCCAAATGGGACAGTTGGTCGGGATGGGCCGCCGCCAACACACGCAGCGCCTCGGCCCGTCGCTCGGGCGTCATGGAGTGTTCAGTGGAACGTTCAGCAGCGCTTGTCATGGGCGTGTCATCTAGACGACTTTAAGATGCAGGCATTCTCAACCTCTTGTGTGACGGTTTCTTGACGCAACTGCGTTCTTCGCTAATTCAACATGCCCACCCCCAGTGATCCACCCCAACGCCTGTGGGCGCAAATTGCACACACCCTGCGACAAGACATCACCCAAGGCCGATTAAAGCCCGGCGAGCGGCTGCCCAGTGATGTGCAGCTCGCCGAACAATTTGGCGTGAACCGCCACACTCTGCGCCAAGCCGTGCAGGCGCTGGTGCAGGAAGGGCATTTGCGTGTGCAACAAGGCAGCGGCACCTATGTGCGCGAGTTGGTGCTGGACTATGCCCTGCAGCGCCGCACCCGCATGACACACAACCTGGCCCAAGCCGGCGAGGCCGCCCAGCGCGAG
>Ga0315907_10000350_pt1 | contig 67016 bp, 64 predicted proteins | sample LakEriMetagenome_3_FD_203525 | JGI IMG/M metagenome (GOLD analysis project Ga0315907, IMG submission 203525) | Freshwater fungal communities from buoy surface, Lake Erie, Ohio, United States - Buoy 12 MA123 | ecosystem: Environmental > Aquatic > Freshwater > Lake > Lake biofilm | place: USA... | reverse complement strand
GCGCCGGAAGTCACAAGTTTGATCTTCTTGATGTCTTTGCCGGTGACCTTCAGTGCATTGAGCAGTGCAGCACCGACCACGATGGCGGTGCCGTGCTGGTCGTCGTGAAAGACGGGAATCTTCATCCGTTCGCGCAACTTGCGTTCCACGTAGAAGCAATCGGGTGCTTTGATGTCTTCCAAGTTAATGCCACCAAACGTGGGCTCCATGGCCGCAATGGTGTCGACGAGTTTGTCGAGGTTGTTCTCAGCCAACTCGATGTCAAACACATCAATGCCGGCAAACTTCTTGAAAAGCACACCTTTGCCTTCCATCACGGGCTTGGCGGCAAGGGGACCGATGTTGCCCAAACCCAGTACGGCCGTGCCATTGGTGACCACTGCAACCAGGTTGCCCCGTGATGTGTAGCGGTAGGCATTGGCAGGGTCGGCCACAATTTCTTCGCAGGCTGCTGCTACGCCCGGGGAGTAAGCCAGTGCCAGGTCTCGCTGGTTGACCAATTGTTTGGTCGCGGCAATGGCGACTTTTCCCGGCGTGGGGAACTCGTGGTATTCCAGCGCAGCTTGGCGAAGTTCGGCGGCTTTTTGTTGTGAGTTCGGCATGGGGTGTCTCGGGGAGTGAGAGTGGGATGGATTGGTCGAGATTGACACAGCCAACTGTCGGCGAACTGTCAAGCTCTCACCGTTTTTGCAAAGGCAGTGCGGTCACCAGATTCTAGGAGTCGTGTGGATTCAAGGGAGACATTTGCACATGTCAAGCGCGCATGGTGCCATGTTGAGGCCTGAAAAAGCCCCTATCTATGCGCGAAACTGCGTATGTGTTTTGACATGAAACCGGCAATACTGCGGCCCATGCTTCCTGCCCCCTCGGTTGCTTCATTACCGACTCCGCGCGCACGCCGGGTGCGTCGGGTATGGCTGTGGATGGCTCTGGTCGCGCTGTTGGTGGTTGCGCAGTCGCTCCTGGTCTGGCTGACACTGCGCTACGAAAGTGCGAGAACTCAAGAGCAAGTGGAAAACACCGCAGCCAGCGTGGCACTGGAGGTCAAACAAAACCTGTCGCGCGTCCTGCAAAGTTTGCAAACCTTGTTGTGGAACGACCCCTCTTTGGCCCAGTGGCGACTGGATGCGTCCGAGCTGCTACGGCGTTGGCCCGCATTGCTGCGCGTGGAGTGGAGGGACCAGCGACATGATGTCCTGACGGCAGTAGACACTCCGTTTCGCCCCCCGCTCTTTACGCGCATGGCGCGTTCGGACATCGACGTGGAAGCCGAATTGGCGTGCGTGTCAGCCGCCCGGCTGGCCAGCCCCTCGTACTCTCGCAGTTATTTTGTTCCGCTTCCCGACGGGTTGGGTGTGGAGGTGATTGACGTTTGTATTCCGATACAAAACGGCGGGCGAACAGACTCCTATCTCATTGCCACACTGGGTTTGAGTGCCCTGTTGGCCGAAGCCGCCAACGCCGAACAACTCCGAGATCACGAAGTGACCTTTGTCGAGGGGGATGGCACCCGGCTGGCCCGGGCGGGGATGCCTCGCGGGGCAGGCATCTATCAATCGGATCGTATGGTGGACTTGCCGGGCAACGCATTGCAGCTGCGTGCTGACAGCCGAGCGGGTGGTCCGCGCCTGATCCCCAATCTGGCCGTGGCCTTGGTGTTGGGCTTGTCGCTCGCCCTGGGCTCAGTCGTGGTGCTGCTGGTGCGCGATGTCCGAAAACGCGCTGGGGCCGAAGCCGCTTTGGCGGAGTCACTGGCTTTTCGCAAGGCGATGGAGGACTCTTTGGTCACGGGTCTGCGCGCCCGTGATTTGCAAGGTCGTATCACCTATGCCAATCCCGCTTTCTGCAAGATGGTGGGGCGCCCGCAGCAAGAGTTGCTGGGCTTGGCCGTGCAACCCTATTGGCCACCAGAGTTGGTGGACGATTACACCGCCCGCCAGCAGCAACGCCTGGCAAGGCTGGCGGAGGGTACCAACCAAAAGGATCTGGTTCAAGAAGCGCGCGAAGGTTTTGAAACGGTGTTCATGCGCGCCAATGGTGAACGGTTTGAAGTGTTGATATTTGAGGCCCCGTTGGTGGATGGGGCAGGGCTGCAAACCGGTTGGATGAGTGCCGTTGTCGATGTCAGCGGCCAGCGCAGGGTCGAGGAACTGTCGCGCCAGCAGCAAGAGCGGTTGGCAGCAACCGCACGGCTTGCCACCGTGGGTGAGATGGCATCCTTGCTTAGCCATGAGTTGAATCAACCGCTCGCAGCCATCGCCAGTTATGCAACCGGATCATTGAATCTGATCCAGGCGGGTGACGCAAGTGCATCTGCCGCCTTAACTCCAGGTGACGGGCCTCGTCTTGCCAGCGAACTGCAGCAACACCTGCAACAGGCGCTGCAGCGCATAGCCGAACAGGCGGACCGCGCTGGACGGGTGATCAAAAGCGTTCATGACTTCGTTCGTCGGCGAGAACAAGCCCGAGAACCGACCAGCGCGCAGTCCTTGCTTGACTCGGTCTTGCCACTGGTACGGCTGCAAGCGCGCAAAACCGGCACTCGAATTGAAGTAACGCTTCCGCCGGATTTGCCGCGCGTGGTTTGTGATCGAACCATGGTGGAGCAGGTGCTGCTCAACCTCACACGCAATGGCATTCAGGCGATGGAGGACGCCCAAACCGATCTCACTGCCCGAGAGTTGCAGCTGGTCGTTCACCAGTCACATCGGGACTGGCTGCAATTCCACGTCATTGACCGCGGTCCTGGCATTGCCAGTGACGTGGCAAAAAGGCTGTTCACGCCGTTCTTCACCACCCGCAGCGAGGGCATGGGTTTGGGGCTGAGCTTGTGCCGGACTGTGATCGAACAGCATGGCGGCGCACTTGATTTCCAAAGTCCTGCAGCCAGGGGGCACAGCCCCGACTGTGGAACTGCCTTCAGTTTCACTTTGCCCACCGAGCGCAAAGGACCATCCAAAGTTTTTCATGCCAGAAGTGACGACCCAACATGACATTGCAATTGGATCCCCAACTTGGTTTGCCCATGGTCTATCTCGTGGACGATGAAGACGTGGTGCGTGATGCCCTGGCCTGGTTGCTCAGGTCACGCCGTTTGTTGTCCGAAACTTTCAGCAGCGGCGAGGCTTTTGACCTGATGTTGAAAGCGCGTCTCGCCGATCAGCCTGTCCAGAACTGGCCGCGTTCTCCTAGCTGCTTGTTGCTTGATGTGCGCATGCCCGGCATGAGTGGCCTGATGTTGTTTGATTCATTGGTGCGTTTGGGGTTGACGCAGGTGATGCCGGTGATTTTTTTGACCGGGCACGGTGACGTACCGACAGCGGTAGCCGCCGTCAAACAAGGTGCTTTTGATTTCGTCGAGAAGCCTTTTGCCGACAACGCTCTCGTTGACCGTGTCGAACAGGCCTTGATGCACAGCGCGCAGGCCATTGCCGCCCGGCGCCATGATGTGCTCATGGCCAAACGCTTGGCCGAACTCACCGACCGTGAGCGTGATGTGATGCGCCTGGTGGTAGAGGGGCGGCCGAATAAACTGATAGCGGATGAACTGGACATCAGTGTGCGCACGGTCGAGGTTCATCGTGCCCGGGTGTTTGAAAAAATGGATGTCAAGTCGGCAGTGGAGTTGACCAACGTCTTGCGTGCTGCTGGTCAGTTGTAGGGGGCTGTCCACCAGGGCATCGCAGTCGAGCGCAGAGCGCTGAAGCGGCGACAATCTCCCCATGCCTCACCATTCTCCTTTGGGCGAATTCGACCTCATCGCCCAGTACTTCACCCGCTCGACCCGACGTGCCGCTTTGGGTGTGGGCGACGACTGCGCGCTGTGGACACCGGAAGCCGGACTGCAATTGGCGATATCAAGCGACATGCTGGTGGAAGGGAGGCATTTCCTGTCCACAGTGGACCCCGTTCGGTTGGGGCACAAAGCGCTGGCTGTGAACCTGAGCGATTTGGCCGCCTGTGGCGCTCGTCCGGCAGCATTCACACTCGCGCTGTCCCTGCCACGCGCAGAGGCAGAGTTTCTAGAAGGATTTTCACGCGGGCTCTGGGCTCTGGCCGATGCCCACGGTTGTGAGTTGATCGGAGGAGACACCACCCAAGGTCCTCTCAATGTGTGCATCACGGTGTTTGGTGAGGTGGTGCCGGGGCAGGCTTTGCTGCGCTCAGGCAGTCAGGCAGGTGACGATATCTACATCAGCAACACCGTGGGTGACGCGCGTTTGGCCCTGGAGGTGTTTCGGGGTCGGATGTCTCTGGATGGCCAAGACTTTGCCTTGGTGCGCCAAGCCATGGAATTACCCCAGCCCCGGGTGGCTTTGGGTCAGGCACTTCGGGGTCTGGCGAGCAGTGCGATTGATGTGTCTGACGGTTTGCTGGGTGATTTGTCGCACATCCTCAAACGCTCCAGGCTCGGTGCCACCGTGAATGCAGACGCGGTGCCACGCAGCGGCGTCATGCGGCAGCAGCCACTGGAGGTTCAGCGTCTTTGTACCTTGGCAGGGGGAGACGACTACGAATTGGTGTTCACCGCAGCCCCCAGCGCTGCGGCCCAATTGCAACGTTTGGCCCTGGAGCTGAACCTGCCGTTGACGCGAATTGGCCGGGTTGACGCCGAACCCGGTCTGCGGTTGGTAGATGAACAGGGGCGCGGCCTAGCGCACAGTTACCCCTCTTTCGATCACTTCCGCTCATCTCAGACCCTTCAAGGGTGACGCAATGACAACAACCCCGATCGATCGCACCCGGCGGCGACCCACGGTGTCTTTCATGCTGTCTCACCCGGCCCACGTACTGGCCTTGGGCTTTGGCAGTGGGCTGTCTCCCTTGGCGCCAGGCACCGTCGGTACCTTATGGGCCTGGCTGGCCTTTTGGGCCCTCAACCCCTTTCTGAGCACCGTGCAGTGGGGCATTGTGCTGCTGGTTGGCTCGTTCGTGGGTTGGTGGGCTTGTACCGTCACCGCAAGGAATTTGGCGGTGGCCGATCCCAGTGCCGTGGTCTGGGACGAGGTGATCGCTTTTTGGCTCATTCTTTGGTTGGTGACACCGGCTGGGTTTTGGATGCAGTTGTCCGCTTTCTTTTTGTTCCGCTACTTCGACGCCGCAAAACCCGGTCCGGTGGCGTGGGCAGATGCCCTCTTCAAGGGACGCAGTGGTGCGCCTGTTGGTTGGGCCCAGGGTTTTGGCATCGTGTTCGATGATCTGGTGGCTGCGTTGTGCACCTTGCTTGTGATCGCTTTGTGGTGGCGGCTGTGGTGATATCACCGCCTGTGCCTTGGTCTGACACGTTGATGACCGAGATCACAACGCTGGCAGATCTGCTGCGAGAGATAGGGTGGTCGTTGACGACCGCTGAGTCATGCACCGGCGGCTTGATTGCGGCGGCATGTACCGCTGTGGCCGGTTCCAGCGATTGGTTTGACCGCGGTTTTGTGACTTACAGCAATGGGTCCAAAACCCAGCTGTTGGGTGTGCCTGCACCACTCATCGACGCCCATGGCGCCGTGAGTCCGGAGGTGGCCCGGGCCATGGCCCAGGGGGCTTTGGCACGTTCATCGGCCCAATTGGCTGTGGCCGTGACGGGTGTGGCTGGGCCCGGTGGCGGCAGCCCTGAAAAACCCGTTGGAACGGTTTGGATCGCCACGGCCCGCCTGGGCGCATCGACCCATGCCGATGGTTTTCTCTTTGCAGGAGACCGATCCAGCGTGCGGATGCAAACCGTCGCCCGGGCACTGCATGCCGTCAAGCTGCGTGTCGCCGAGGGCTGACTTGCCGGCATGCGGCTTGCACTGAACCCGTGCTACACTGATCCTGTGTTGAATTGAAGCTGTTGGTCATGAGCAACCTCACCATCACGATAGACGACGGGTTGTTGCGCGCTGCGCGCATCAAAGCCGTTCAGCAGGGCACGAGTGTGAACGAGGTCTGCCGACAAGCCATTGCGGCTTTCGTTTGGGGCGATCCCGTTTTGGCCACCGCCCAGGCCCATGCGCGCGCGCGGGCGTTTGTGGAGTTGTCGGAGCAAATGCGGGTGGCCGGTCTGGGCAATGGCGGGAGCACGAACAACGCCGAGGCCTTGCCCGCCACCGCTCAACGCTCCCGACCCACCCGCTACCCCACTGAAAACAAGCCAACAAAGCCGGCTGATTCACCGCAGCGTGGAGCCAAGTCATGAACGCCCCCGCCAAAACCCTCCAACCCGGCGGGCGTTTTTTTGACACCAACATCTTGATCGCCACCCAAGACCCTGTGGAGGGGTACAGAAGAATGTGTGCGATGGCCGCCGTCGAAGCTGCCATGAAAGCCGACTGTTTTGTGATCAGCACCCAGGTGATGCAGGAGTTTCACGACTTCATGCTCCACCAAAGGTGGATTCAGCCAGACCAGTCGATGGCCCTGTTGCAGCAATTGACAGAACACGCTGTCGTGTGCGCCAGCAGCGAGTCAGTTCTGCGCGCAGCCTCCTTGCAGCAAGCCCACGCGATAGCGCTTTGGGATGCTTTGATCGTGCAGGCGGCTTTGGAAGCACGATGCGCAATCCTGTTCAGCGAGGACTTGGAAACAGGCAGGCGCTTTCCGGCCCTGCAAAAAAACGATCCTGACCTGGTGGTGGTGAACCCCTTTACCGCCAATGCCGCGGGCTCGGTATGGGCCTTGCATGAGGCGCCCGTCGGTTATGGCGTTGCTGTGCCCAAACGCAAGTCGAAATCGGCTTATTGACGTTTGCCTTGTTTGCTCCAATTTTTGGCCCGTTCGCCCGGAGCCATTTCGAATCGTCTGCACCGAGGTAGGCGCTGGCTTCGGTATCCTCAGCCCGAACGGTGTGTGGTGTCGCCACTCGCTTCAAGCTCATGAGAAAACGCAGGGCCGCTCCCAAGTGGTCTCATCCCGCTGCGTGGGAGCGCAAAGCGACAGGTCTGGGGTCACTCAATGGCCTGGCTTGTTGATAGATCAAAAAGACGTTGATGCCGTCAAGGCAAGCCGCGGCCCCGCCACTTTGGTCGCTGCTTTTGAACCTGGTGTGTGTCCGGATGCACCGCCTGACAGTTCGCACACCATCAACACCAAACGCCGCAGCCCGGTCCAAGGTTCGGTGGGCCAGTGGGGGTGGCGCAAGCCTTTGACCAACCCGTCGCAGATGTGGGCCGCTTGCACCAAATCGTTCAATGCCTTGGCTTGCATCGCGGGCACGATGCGTTCAAACAACCGTTCCTTCGGTCCCCACACCCGCGCATCACGCAGCGCCATGGGCAGGGGCTGGCCACCGGCGACAGCGTCTTTCACACGCTTCAATGCGCGAATGTCTTCGCTCAAGGTCCAGTGCACCAACACGGCCGCCTCGCCTTCAGCCTGCAAACCTTGTAGCATGCGCAGCGCCCGGCCGACCTGGCCCGCCAGCACGGCTTCGCCGAGTTTGAAGACGTCATAACGGGCGACGTTGAGCACGGCCGCTTCAATGTCTGCTGCGCTTAGCTCGCCAGCCGGGTACAGCAAACCCAGCTTCATCACTTCCTGGTGAGCAGCGAGCAAGTTGCCCTCCACTTTGTCGGCGAAAAAGTCGAGGGCCTGCTGCCCTTCTATGCCGCCTTTAACCCGCTGCCCCTGTTGCGACAGGCGCTGCGCAATCCAGGCGGGCAGGGCTTTGCGTTCTACCGGGTCCACCCGCACCATCACACCGGCTTGATCCAGCGCGATGAACCAGGCGCTTTGTTGTTGCTGGCGGTCGAGTTTGGGCAGCTGCAACACTGTCAGCACATCCTCCGACAAGGTTTCGCAGTAACGCTGCAAAGCCACTGAGCCGTCTTTGCCGGGTTTGCCTGAAGGAATGCGAATTTCAATCAGCTGCTTGTCGGAGAACAAACTCATTTCTTGCGAAGCACCCAGCAAGCCACTCCAGTTGAAATGGGCGCCCGCAACGGTGTGTACCTGGCGCTCGTTGTATCCGAGGCCGCGTGCAGTCTGTCGCAGTAAGTCACCGGCCTCTTGGGCCAACAAGGGCTCGTCTCCCCAAACGGTGTAAATCGGCCTCAGGCCCTTGCCGATGGCTTGCTGCAAATGGGCGGCCAGCTGTTCGGCCTTGATTTGCATGGCGCTAAGCCGCTGGCAGCTTGACCGTGGCCAAGCGGCGCATCACCTGAGACACGATGTCGCTTTGCATCACGCGGTAAAGCTGCGCTTCTTCTTGTTCTTTGGCCAGGGCCTGGCTTTCGTTGTAACTCATGTCACGTGCCAAAAAAAGTTCAGCAGGGGGCTGCAGGATCAACCCACTGGGCGTACGCACCAAGTACTTCAAACGCACGCGCAGTTGAAATGTTCGTACCAGACCAGCCGACGTGCTCGCGGACGCCACACGTTCGCGTGTATCTTGAAGCGCTTCGAAAACAACTTGCGCCTGCGCGATTGACTCAACCGCCGTGGTCGTTTTGCTGCCTTTGAAGTTGACTTTCAACTCTTCCAGCATTAGAGATCGGGGCGCAAAGCCCGTGAAAGCGATTGTGCTGAATTGCAACTCCGGTATACGGCGCAACTCAAAACCGCAAGCGGTCAGCAGCGCCGCACAAGAAGCCGTACCCAGCCAATGACGACGTGAAAGCAAGCGGTTCATGCCGATTTGCATCAGACGACCACGTTCACCAAGCGACCGGGCACCACGATGATTTTTTTCACGGGTTTGCCTTCACAGAACTTGATGCAGTCCGGATGCGCCAAGGCCGCTGCTTCAATGGCGGCTTTGTCTGCCGCTGCAGGCACTTTGATGGCGCCGCGTAATTTTCCTCCGACCTGCAACATGAGTTCGATTTGATCTTGTACCAGGGCGGATTCATCCACTGCAGGCCAAGCGGCGTCCAGCAAATCACCGTGCGCAGCGCCATAACCCAAGTCGCGCCATAACACCCACGTGGTGTGGGGGCAGGCCGGATACAGGGCCCGCAGCAAGATGCCGTAGCCCTCGCGCAGCACCGCAGGTGCGTCGCCCTTGAACGACTCCAGTGCGTTGAGCAACTTCATGCTGCCTGAGACAACGGTGTTGTATTGCATGCGCTCGAAGTCGTAACTTACTTGGCGTAGCACGGTGTGTATTTCACGGCGCAGTGTTTTAGCGTCATCCGTCAAGGTGTTGGTGGTTGCGGCTGTCGACTGCAAGGCCGCGCTGTGTTTGGCCGCAAACGTCCAAACGCGACGTAAGAAGCGGTGGGCACCCTCCACGCCCGCATCGTTCCATTCCAAGGTTTGTTCGGGCGGAGACGCGAACATGACAAACAAACGCGCCGTGTCGGCACCGTATTGGTCAATGATGGCTTGCGGATCGACACCATTATTTTTGGATTTGGACATGGTCGTCATTTCAAACTCAAGAGGCATGCCATTGCTCTTGAGCTTCCCTCCCACCACTTGGTTGTACTCGTTGGTTTCAACGTCTACTTCGTGTTCCCAGTAGTAGTTTTTCCCGGCTGATTCAGGTTTGTGGAAAAAGGCTCCTTTGAGCACCATGCCCTGCGTGAGCAGCTTGGTGAAAGGTTCGTCCACCTTCACCAACTTCAAATCACGCATCACCTTGGTCCAAAAGCGGGCGTAAAGCAGATGCAGGATGGCGTGTTCAATGCCGCCGATGTACTGGTCCATCGGCATCCAGTAGTCGCTTCCAGCGCCCACCATGGCCTCGTTGTTACCCGCATCGCAGTAACGCATGAAGTACCAGGACGAGTCCACGAAGGTGTCCATGGTGTCGGTTTCGCGTTGGCTGGGTTTGCCGCAAATCGGGCAGGGCGCGTTCACGAAGGCGGCGTGTTTGTGCAGTGGGTTGCCTGAGCCATCGGGGATCAGTTCTTCGGGCAACACCACCGGCAGGTCTTTTTCGGGCACTGGCACCGCGCCGTGTTCATCGCAGTGGATGATGGGGATGGGGGTTCCCCAATAACGTTGGCGGCTGATGCCCCAGTCACGCAAACGCCAGGTGGTTTTTTTCTCGCCCAGGCCTTTTTCGTGTAACGCTTGGGCGACGGCATCCACCGCCACCTTGTAGGGCATGCCGCTGAAGACATCGGAATTGACAGTGACGCCGCGCTCTTTGTCGGCATACCAGTCTTGCCAGTGGTCATAGCTGAACTGTTCGCCATCCACATGCACCACTTGCAGCATGTCAATGCCGTATTTTTTGGCGAACGCAAAGTCGCGTTCATCGTGGGCGGGCACGCCCATCACGGCGCCGTCACCGTACGACATCAGCACATAGTTGCCCACCCACACCGGTACTTTGGCGCCAGTGATGGGGTGCTCGACGGTGAGTCCCGTGGGCACGCCTTTTTTCTCTTGCGTGGCCAACTCGGCTTCGGTGGTGCCGCCTGCTTTGCACTCCGCAATAAATGCGGCCACTTTGGGGCTCAGCGACGCCGCATGTGTCGCGAGCGGGTGCTCGGGCGCGACAGCACAAAACGTCACACCCATGATGGTGTCAGCCCGCGTGGTGAACACATAGAGCTTGCCTTCACCGATGGTTTGGCCCTGCGCGTCATTAATGTCATGGGTAAAAGCAAAACGCACACCCTCGCTTTTGCCAATCCAGTTTTCCTGCATCAGCTTGACGCGCTCGGGCCAGCCAGCCAGGTGGTGTTGGACATGGTCCAGCAACTCGGGGGCGTACTTGGTGATATTGAGGTAGTAACCTGGAATCTCTCGTTTTTCGACCAAAGCGCCCGAGCGCCAGCCACGCCCATCTATCACTTGTTCATTGGCCAGTACGGTTTGGTCCACAGGATCCCAATTCACCACCTGGGTTCTGCGTTCGGCAATGCCCGCCTCCAACATCTTCAAGAACAACCACTGGTTCCATTTGTAGTAACTCGGTGAGCAGGTAGCAACCTCGCGGCTCCAGTCAATGGCCAGCCCCATGGCCTGCATTTGGCCTTTCATGTGGGCGATGTTGTCGTAGGTCCACTTCGCGGGCGGGACCTTGTTTTTCATTGCTGCGTTTTCTGCCGGCAACCCGAACGCATCCCAGCCCATGGGCATGAGCACGTTGAAACCCTTCATGCGCAGCTGGCGGGCCAGCATGTCGTTGATGGTGTAGTTACGTACGTGGCCCATGTGCAGTTTGCCGCTGGGGTAGGGCAGCATGGAGCAGGCGTAGAACTTGGGTTTGTTCTTGTCCTCGGTGACGCGGTAGGCGTCGGCCGTGTTCCACGCGGCTTGCGCAGCGCGCTCGATCTCTGAAGGTTTGAAGTCGGGGTTCATGGGAAGTGCCGGGCGCGCGAACGGATCGCTTGAGGACAAAAGGGCTCGATTATAGAAACCAGGGTGTCCGTCAATCCGAGACACGGGTGGCTTGCACGCGTGCGCGCACGGGTCAGCGCGGGCTCGAAGCGGCGTTCGGCTCGGCGACGAAGGCGATGCGACTCAAACCGGCCTGCTGCACCTGGCCGATGAGTTGGGCCACCTCGCCGTACGGCACCGCCTTGTCGGCACGCAGTTGCACCTCCAGTGAGGCATCTTTTTTGGCTTTGTCTCTGAGGCGGGCACTCAGGGCGGCGGCATCCATCAGCTCGTCACCCAAGTAGAGCTTGCCTTGTGCATCAATGGCCACAGCAATGAAGGGACTGGCGTCCGACACCTGGGCGGCATTGGTTTGCGGCAAGTCCAGCTTCAAGCTGCTGGTCATCAAGGGCGCAGTGACCATGAAGATCACAAGCAGCACCAGCATCACGTCGATCAACGGTGTCATGTTGATCTCGCCCATGGGCTGGGGGCCGGTGGTGCGCTCTAAACGACCGAATGCCATGGGGCTCAGGCGCTGGAGGCGCCGGCGTTAGAAAGTTTCATGGCGTCAAGCTGGAACTCGCGCAAATCATGGGCAAAACCTTCCAATTCCGCTTCACAAGCGCCGACCATCTTGCCAAAGATGTTGTAGGCAAGCACCGCGGGGATGGCGACAGCCAAGCCGGCGGCTGTCATGATGAGTGCCTCCCCGACCGGCCCTGATACACGTTCAATGCTCAGCGTGCCCGCCGTCGAAATACCCACCAGAGCGTGGTAGATGCCCCAAACCGTGCCAAACAAACCAATGAATGGCGCTGTGCTTCCGATGGAAGCCAGCAGCACCTGGCCCCACTGCAGTTGCGACAACACGGCATGTAAGGCATCGCGTAAGCGGCGTGTGAGTTGCGATGCGGCACCGCTGCTGGAGGCCAGTGTTGCGGGCACCGCTTGAGTCGTTGCTGCTTGCAGCAAAGGAGAAAGCACGCCGCTGCGGTCAAAAACGAGAAGCTGTGCATGCCCAGCTTGCAAATCAGGCGCGGCCCAAAAAGCGGCCACGGCACGGGTAATGTCGGCGCGTACACGCCGAAGCAACCAGGTTTTCCAGAGGATGAGCACCCAGGCACTCACAGACATCAGCAGCAGCAACAGGGCGACGGCTTTGATGACTCCGTCACCTTGCTGCCAGAAATGTTCAAAACCGTTCATGAAACAAAAGTCGTGACTTAAGCGCTGCCAAGCACATCGTTCATATCGAACAAACCATGCGCATGGTTCATCAAAAAGCGGGCGGCTCTCAGGCTGCCCTGGGCGTAGCCAGCACGGCTCGAGCTTTTGTGGCTGATTTCAATACGCTCCCCGGTGCCCGCAAACAGGACAGTGTGATCGCCGATCACATCGCCGCCACGGATGGTGGCAAAACCGATGGTGGAGGGGTCACGGGCCCCGGTGACACCTTCACGTCCATAGATAGCGCATTCATCCAGATTGCGGCCCAAGGCCTTGGCCACCACATGGCCCATTTGCAGGGCGGTGCCGCTGGGTGCATCGACCTTGTGGCGGTGATGGGCTTCGATGATTTCTATATCGTAGCCTTCATTCAGGGCCCTGGCGGCGACGTCGAGCAATCGCAGCACCACGTTCACACCGATGCTCATGTTGGGGGCCATCATCACGGCAATGTGTTGGGCACATTGGGTGATGCTCATTTTTTGCTCCGCGGAAAACCCCGTGGTGCCAATCACCGCTTTCACGCCCAACTCGCGGCATACCGCCAGGTGGGCCAGGGTGCCTTCTGGGCGCGTGAAGTCGATCAACACCTGGGCGTTTTTCAGCCCTTCGTTCAAGTCGGACGTGATGTGAATACCACTGTGCTGGCCCAAGAATGCCGAGGCGTCTTGTCCCAGACTTGGGCTAGCCGGGACATCTAAAGCACCTGCCAGCACCATGTCAGGTGATTGGCTGACGGCTTCGATCAAAACCCGGCCCATGCGGCCCGAGGCACCAGCAATCGCTACCCTGCAAGGCGTTGCCATCAACGGAGCTCCAGTGGTGGGTAGTCACGCGCTGGTGGATTCACCGCGACCTCGGTTGTGGCGGCGTTGACCGTTTTGGGTGCCGGAAGTGCTTTGATTTGCTCGTCCGTGAGTGCCAGCACAGGCACTTTGCCGAGTGCTTTTTTGCTGTCGATGGAGGTCACAAACTCGCGCTCGGTGGGCAGATCGGGCGCATCAATGGTCTTGAGCGCATCCCCCTCGAATGTCAGCACCACTAAACGCTTTTGAGGCTCAGTACCCTGACGGCGGATGGTGAAGGGGTAGTCCCAGCGGTCCGAATGAAAAATGTCGGTGAGCATGGGCGAACCCAAGATGTCGCGCACCTGATTTCGCGTCATACCCGGTTTGATGAGCGCCGCCTGTTCTTTGGTGACGACATTACCTTGCACCACCTCCAACCTGTAGGGGGTGATGATTCCCAGCAAATTGTCCGACGACTGAAGCGATTGGCAGCCCGCCAGTGGAGCAGACGATGCGACACAGCAAACCAGCATCGCACGGCGGATGGCCCGCTTGAACAAACACGATGGCAAAGACATTGACAGTGGCATGGCGATGGATTGAAACGTCAGCTCCGCAGCGCCGACCGGTTGCCCAGACGCCGCGCGGCATGCGGCATCAACCTCGATATGATGGGGCATTCTAGCGGCAGCAATTTGAACGCCAGCTTAGCTGCCGCAGGGACCTTATAGGCTTGCACCATGCCCCCACATAGCACCAACCACGCAGAAGAACTCAAGAGCAGCGGCCTGAAGGCCACGTTGCCACGCATCAAGATACTGGAGGTTTTTCAGCAGTCCACTGAGCGCCACCTTACCGCAGAAGATGTCTACAAAATTCTGCTCACGGAAGGTGCCGATGTGGGTCTGGCGACGGTATACCGCGTACTGATGCAGTTCGAGCAGGCGGGTCTGCTCACGCGCAACCACTTTGAGGCGGGTAAAGCCGTTTTTGAGTTGAACGAAGGCCAGCACCACGACCACCTGGTTTGTCTCAGCTGTGGACGTGTGGAAGAGTTTTTTGACGCTGAGATTGAAAAACGACAAAGGGCCGTGGCCACGTCACGAGGTTTTGAACTGCAAGACCACGCCTTGTCGCTGTACGCCGAGTGCACAAAGAGGAACTGCGAGCACAAACCGAAGTGAGTTCAGTGGTCTGAGCCTTTGGTCAGTGCTTTTTGGTGGCGTTCAATGAATTCGCGGTAGGTGTCGATGCCACGCAGTTGCAAGATGGTATTGCGTACCGCCGCCTCCACCAACACCGCCAAGTTGCGGCCTGCATCCACGGCAATGATGGCCTTGAGCACCTGCACGCCCAGAATATCCTCATAGAGGGGCTCATAAGGCAGGCGCTCAAACTCTCGTTCGAGTGTTTCTTTACGCACCAAATGCACGATGAGTTTGAGGCGCATTTTTCGGCGCACGGCCGTTTCACCAAAAATGGCTTTGATATCCAGCAAGCCAATGCCGCGCACTTCCAGCAAATTGATCAGCAGCTCCGGGCAGCGTCCTTCCAACGAGGTTTGCGACACGCGAAACAAATCCACTGCATCGTCAGCGACCAGGCCGTGCCCGCGGGAGATCAGCTCCAACCCCAGTTCACTCTTGCCCAAACCTGATTCGCCGGTGAGCAGCACTCCCAGCCCAAGAATGTCCATGAACACACCATGGCGTGTGGTGCGTTCGGCGAAAAGCTGCGCCAGATAGGCGCGCACGACGTCGATGACGTGGCCGGCAGATTCGTGGGTGACAAAGAGTGGAATGTCGGCCCTGTCACACATGGCCACCAGCTTGTCCGGTGCCACTTGACCGTCCGCCACGATAACCACCGGAGGTTCAAGGGTGACGATGCGCTGAATGCGGCGTTCTTGATCGTCATCGTTGCAATCGAGCAAATACGCGACCTCGCGGCGACCGACGATTTGTACTCGATAGGGGTGGATGTAGTTCAGATAGCCAATCAAGTCGGCCGCCGATTGGGCGCTTCGCACCGCCGCTTCGTCGAAACGACGTTCTGGATGAGCATGCCCGGCCACCCACTCCCAGCGCAAATTGGGTCGGTGTTCTTCAAACAGCGCTTCGGCGCTGATGACGGTGGGTTTCAAGCGTATTGCCCGTGCGTACTTTTGAAGGAGATTCAGGCCACAGACTGCAGTGGTTCCCAGCGCGAGATCAGGCCATGGACAACCGCCGCATCGGTTTCAGTTTTGAGTCGTTCACGCAACTCACGGTCACTGAGCATTTCGGCAATCTCGGAAAGGATCTCCAAATGCCGCTGGGTCGCGGCCTCCGGGACCAACAGAAAAATCAAGAGCCCGACGGCTTCGTCATCTGGTGCATCAAAGGGAATGGGTTGACGCACCCTCAGCACCGCGGCCAGTGGAGTTTTCAAACCTTTGATCCGCCCATGGGGAATCGCCACGCCGTGTCCCAAACCGGTCGAGCCTAAACGCTCCCGCGCAAACAGGTTGTCGGTGACCAGCCCCCGGGCCAAGGCGTGCTGGTTCTCGAACACCAAACCCGCATGTTCAAACGCTCTTTTTTTGCTAGTGGCATCCACGTCCACCAGGACATTGGTTGCAGGCAAGATAGCGGCAAGACGGTTCATCGATACTTCCTGGGCACCGCAGTGGTAAGTGGATGCGGCGCCGTGTCGTGTGGCAAACAAAATAAGCGGTTCCAAAGCCCAACCCATGACGGGTTTGAAGCTGCGAACTTGATTGTGCACAGGCTGCTGCGTCGCAGCAATGCCCTGATTCGGGGACGGTGTTGCTTTTTACGTAACGGCTGGCGACAAAAAAGCGACCACAGGGGCCGCTTTTTACTTGCCTGAACCATGAAACAGTTCACATCAGGCTGGCGTCCAATCGTTTGGCCGATGCGTGGTGGTGGTTTTGCAGCTTGTCTTTGTGACGAAGCACTTGCCTATCCAGCTTGTCCATCAGTTGGTCAATCGCGGCATAAAGGTCTTCATGAGACTGTTCAACGAAGATTTCTTTGCCCTTGGCATGTAACGTGACCTCGGCACGTTGACGCCGTTCTTTCTCCTTTTGTTTCTCGACGGATAACAAGACGCTGACATCGACAACTTGGTCGAAGTGGCGGGTGACGCGGTCTAACTTTGTGAGTACATACTCTCGCAGAGCTGGCGTAACTTCGAGGTGATGACCACTGATCGTCAAGTTCATGAAGACTCCTTTTCAACGGGCTGGGGAAAACGCTGGAAGGTCGATCGAAGGTCTGAAATGCTGAAAGCTTGAATGCAGTGTGCGCCTGTTTTTTGGGGCTGGCAAGGCCCCCTACCCACTTTTTTGTGAGATTGAATCCAATTTTTCAACTGAGCCATTGTTCGGTTCTTTTGTGTGATTTCTTCACTGAAGTATGGGTTTGATCTGTCGATAAACCAGCAGATAAACCGGAGACCAAAATGCATGCGACATTGACCGAATTGCTTGAAAACTTAAGTACGGGCATGTTGTGGGTGTCTGGTGAAGGGCAGGTGAGGTACGCAAATGCCCGGGCAGCAGCGCGAACCCGACTGACCGTGGGTCAATCGCTCAGCCACGCGGCGCTTTGCCAAGCCGTTAAGGCCGCCGTCCTGCTCAAAAAGGCGAGCTGGGTCAACATGACGGGTGTGCCGGCTGTCCCCGGCGGGGCAGTCCCCGACCTGAAGTGCAAAGTGTTGCCGGGCTTGTCCAGTGACGATGCGGTGGTGTTAATCAACGACGTGGCAGAAGAGCAGGCCACAGTTGGTTTCGACAATTTGATGATGGTGATTCGCAGTGACCTTAAGCAGCCCTTGCAAGATTTAACCGATGCATTGGCCTTGGCGCGCAATCAAGGCGATGTTCACGCGCTCGACGCGTTGTGTGACCGTGTGGATGAAGCCAGAGAGATCCTGTCGCACTTGGTCGAACTGGGACAGGTTTGGAACAGCGAGTCATTGTTGGCGAACGACCGCATTGAGTTATGGGCGTTGTTGCAGCAAGCCTGGGCTCAGGTGGAGCCGGTGGCACGCCAGCGGGGTGTGAAGATTCGATTCAACTCGCAAATCCCGGCGGCTGATTTGGCAACTCTGTATGGGAGCGAGCCTTGGCTGCGCCGGGTGATGGTGGAATGTTTGCTCTCGGCGGTCCGCGGGGCGCGAGCCGGGTCGACATTGGACATTGAACACCGCCAAATGGGGCCCCGGGCCATGATTGTGCTCAGAGACAGCGGTGCTTTTGCCTCTTCTCCTCAAAGCGCTGAAAGCGAAGTGCTCGGTGGTGAACCCAAGAAGGAGAAGACGTCTTCAGAGCCTCGCCTGACAGCCCGCGACATGATTGGCCTGAAGCTCTGCCAGCAAATTGTTGCCTTGCACGGAGGGCAGCTGCGTGAAGAAAAAGACGATGAGCTGCGCAACTTCCTCATTGATCTACCGACAGGCGCGCCACACCGAGCCGGCCATGCGGAGCTTGATATCGCGCAGGCCCAGCGTTACGCCAGCGACTTGGCAGAGCTGATGGCCAGACGGCGCAAGGCCGCTAACAACGCGGCGAAAGTGAATACTGCTTGACTCCATTTTCGCAACAGATAACTCAGTCAAACAAGGGAGATCGCCATGAAACGCGTACTGATCGTTGAGGACCAGCCTGACATCCGCAAGCTCATCAGCATGACGCTGGAGTTTGAGCAGTACGAAATTCACGAGGCGTCAGATGGCGCTTTTGGACTGCGTATGGCGTCTGCGGTGGCACCCGATCTGATGCTGCTGGACGTGATGATGCCCGGCGAGATGGATGGCCTGCAGGTGTGTAAACGCATCAAGTCCGATCCCAAGTTGCAGCACATCAAGGTGGTTTTGCTCACGGCGCGGGGCCAGCTGCGCGATCGGGAAGAGGGGCAACAAGCGGGTGCTGATGAATACCTGGTCAAACCTTTCAGCCCTTTGCAGTTGATCGACACGATAGAGGGACTGCTGCAGTGACATTTTTGAGTCCGTGATTCACGCCCCGATGGATCTGGGTCGAACCGCGCCTTTCGTTCTGGAGTACGGCCATGGACCAGCTGATTTTCGGTTTCCGGTGTTACTTGGCTTTCCTGTGGGCTTTTCTGGTGCCTGCGGTTTCTCTGGCCCAAAGTTACACGGTTGCCGTGGTGCCGCAGTTTCCTGCGGTTGAAATCCACAGGTCATGGACCCCGCTGTTGGCGCACCTGAGTGCGCAAACCGGATTCGAATTGAAACTGGTCACTTCTGCTTCCATACCGGAGTTTGAGCGTTCGTTTCAGGCGGGGCAGCCAGACCTGGTGTTCTTGAACCCGTACCACATGGTGATGGCATCAAGGTCGCAGCAATACGCACCCCTGGTTCGCGAGAGCAAGGACCTGCTCGCGGGCATTGTGGTGGTCCGGGTCGACAGTCCCGCAAAAAACCTGTCTGATTTGTCCCAACAGACCATTGCCTACCCGGCGCCTAATGCCTTTGGTGCGTCGCTTTACATCCGTTCATTGTTGGCGGAACAAAAAATTCCAAGCCAGGCCAACTATGTCAAAACCCACAGCAACGCTTACAGGCACGTCATCGCGGGCCAAGCCGCGGCGGCCGGTGGCATTCGCAGCACGCTGGACCGAGAGTTGCCCGAGGTGCGTGCGCAGCTCCGTGTGTTGTTCGAGACTCCGGCGGTCGCACCCCACCCGCTGGCAGCACACCCACGGGTGGCTGAGACCCACCGAAAAGCGCTGAGAGAAGCGTGGCTGGCCTTGTCGCAAAGTGATACCGGCGTTGCCCTGCTGAAGGCGGTTCAAATGTCCAACCCCATTGCCGCAGATTACAAGCGCGACTATGCGCCACTGGAGCGGTTGCGATTGGAGCAATTTGCCGTGGTTGAAGGTACGGCACCATGAACGCCAGTCCTTGGGCCAAACTCTGGGCCCGTGTCCTCTTTTGGTGGCCTAAACACTTGCGTCACCAAATGCTGCTGCTGCTGGCAGGGGTCACTGTGTTGTCCATGGTGGCATTGCATCTGTTGTCTGGTCAGCGAGCGGCCAAAGCCTCTTTTGAGGCTTCACGGCATTGGGCCCAAGCCGTGGCATCGACTGCCGCCAGCTCAGGCGCACAGGCCATGGTGCTGAGGGATTACGCGCAGTTGGAAACCACCCTGCGTGACATCGCACGGCTGCCGGGCGTGCTTAGAATCGACGTGGCAGATGCCGACGGCAAAGCGCTTTTGTCTTTGCATACACAAGCCGCTGGCCAGGCCGTCGTTCGTTATCGACCCAGTGATGTGCGTGTTCCAATGTCCCCGTCCGGCGGTGTTGAGGTCTCACCGGAACCCATCGCAGTCAATCTCGATGGCCGGATGGCGCTTCAGGTATGGACCCCTGTAGACAGCGCTGCACCTCTGGGTTCTATTGGCGTGTTGTTCAGTCAAGAAGCCGAACGCAAAGCCATGAGCCAGATACTGCGGGACTCCCTGTGGGTAGCCGCGGCAGCCGGGTCGGCCACCATCCTCGTCGTTTATGGCTTTCTGCTTCGGGCCTTGAATCCCTTGCAGCGCTTGGCAAAGTTTTCTCAACTTTTGGGCAGTGACAGTGGCCAAACCTTGCAACAACGCACCGGCAGCCAGGAGGTGGAAGATTTGACCGACGCGCTGAATGACGCCTCGGTTCGGTTGATGACTCAGATGGAGGCGCTGCGCCGCAATGAAGCCAAGACCCACGCCATTTTGGATGCCACCCCGGATGCCATCTTGGGTTTGGATCAACACTGCCGAATCACGCTGATCAACCCCGCTGCCACCAGCATTTTTGGCGTACAGGCAGAGGAAATTGACGGGGCACTCTTGCAGACCCTGGTGCCACAGTTGGATGCCAAGACGGTCGAAGAACTCACCCTGCAAGGCATGCTCAACCATGCGAGCCAAAGCCGCATGGCCCGTCTTGAGAGTGAAGCCAAACGCCGCGATGGCACTCCCTTCCCCGTCGAGGTGGCGATCTCCCGGGTTCAAACACCAGAGGGCATTAGTTACACCTGCGTCGTCAGCGACATCACCGACCAGCGCTGGGTGGACAGCATGTTGCGCCTGTACAGCCGCGCACTCGAATGCACTGCCAACGGCGTGGTGATTTCCGACGTGCGCAGCCCTGGTCAGCCCCTCTTTTATGCCAACCCGGCTTTTGAAAAAATCACCGGTTATCCCACCTTTGAAGCCATTGGACGCAACTGCAGCTTCCTGCAAGGCAACGATACGGAACAAAGCGAGATTGCTGTATTACGTGATGCAGTTAAACGCGGGGACAGCGCCACCGTCGTACTGCGCAACTACAAAAAAGACGGGAGTCTGTTCTTCAACGAGCTTTCCATATCGCCCGTGGCCGAGCCCGATGGCACCGTGACGCACTATGTGGGCGTTCAGTCGGATGTGACCGAACGAGAGCGGGCACGCTTCGCTTTGGCCGAACGTAATGCGCGTTTGAATGCGGTGTTCGACTTGAGTCCCGACGGCTTCGTGGTTTTCGACCGAGACCGGCAATTGGTCTATTGCAATCCTGCCTTCATGCAAATGACGGGGTGGACTGACGTGGCCGCCGTCAGTGAACTGGATCTGCCGCGTTTTGACGCGCAGATGCAGGCCTTGTGTGATCCCGCCCATCCCTATACGCCCGTGGTTGGGGCCATGAGCGAGAACGCTGGAAGTGACATGCTCACCTTAATGCACCCAGAGCGCAGAATGTTGTCGAGGGTGGTGCGGTTGAACATGGACGGGCAAGGTGAGTCGGTTTTGTACTTCCGCGATGTGACACGCGAAACCGAGGTGGATCGCATGAAAAGCGAATTCCTCACCACCGCTGCTCATGAGCTGCGCACGCCCATGGTCAGCATCTTTGGTTTTGCAGAGCTCATGCTCAAGCGTCCTGTCGCGCCCGACAGGCAACGTGATGTGATTGAAACCATTCACCGCCAATCGTCTTTGCTGATCAACATGATCAACGAGTTGCTTGACCTGGCGCGTATCGAAGCAAGACAAGGAAAAGACTTCCGAATGAAACCGCAGTCGGTTCAGTCCTTGATCGACGATGCAGTGGCTGTCATGACGGTGCGCACGGAATCCCACCCCGTGGTTGTGGACTGCCAGCACGGGGACATGGTGTTGATGCTGGACAACGACAAGTCCCGTCAAGCCCTGGGTAATGTGCTCTCGAACGCCTACAAGTACTCTCCACAGGGGGGGCAAATCACAGTGGCCACTCAACTCCTTCGTTCAGGTTCGGAGTCCAAGCTGGGCATCTCAGTGGCAGACCAAGGCATAGGCATGACGCCGGAGCAGCAAGATCGTTTGTTCGAGCGCTTTTTCCGGGCCGACCCGTCCGGCAACATTCCCGGAACCGGTTTGGGCATGTGCCTGGTCAAAGAAATCATGGGTTTGCACGGGGGAAGCATTCAAGTGCAAAGCCTGATCGGCCATGGAACCACTGTGACGCTGTGGTTCCCCTTGTCCGAGCAAACGTTGACTCGGCCCATGACCTTGAGCTGAGCCCGACGGCCAGTTTTGCATTTGTCTGCGGGGCGAGACGCCACGGTCCGGTGACATAATCCCGCATCCAAACTTTGGAGCCTCTTTTGGACGTCCCGCCCAGTCGCTGACCGTCCGCTCCTGAGGTGTTGCGCTTTTCGCGCGCGCCAGCATGAAGGGAGTGAGACGGTCGCGTGATTTCCCCGCCACCTTCACCCCTGCCGCACCCGATGCGCTGCTGGAGTCTCCATGCTCAATGTGTTTTCGCTGGCCAACGGCCGCTTGTTCCAAGAAGAAATTGAAAGTTTGGCCGAGTTGGCTCAGGCCCAGCCAGTTTGGGTTGACCTGGAGTCGCCCACCGCTGAAGAGAAAAGCTGGATCACCCAGCATTTCGAGCTCACCATTCCTGAAGACGCGGTCGACGACGATTTGGAAGAGTCGGCGCGTTTTTATGAAGAAGACAACGGCGAGCTGCACATCCGATCCGACTTTTTGATCGATGACGATGTCACGCCTCGCAACGTTCGTGTCGCCTTCATCTTGCACCGCGGGGTGCTGTTCTCGGTCCACGAAGAAGACCTGCCGGTTTTTCGCTTGCTGCGTTTGCGGGCGAGAAGAATTCCTGCCTTGATTGAGGATGCCAAAGATGTCCTGCTCAAGTTGTACGACGCCGATGCCGAGTACAGCGCCGATGCCTTGGAAGGCATTTACGACAGTTTGGAGTTGGTCAGTCGGCGTCTGCTTAAACAAGATGTGAACGACACGGCCGCTGGCGAGGCACTGAACGCCATCGCCAAAGAAGAGGATTTGAACGGCCGCATTCGCCGTAACGTGATGGACACCCGACGCGCGGTGAGCTTCATGATGCGCAGCCGCATGCTCGGCGCAGAGCAATTCGAAGAAGCGCGGCAAATTCTGCGGGACATTGACTCGCTGGACAGCCACACCACTTTTCTTTTCGACAAGATCAACTTCTTGATGAATGCGAGCGTGGGTTTCATCAACATCAACCAGAACAAAATCATCAAGATTTTCTCGGTGGCCAGCGTGGCCTTGTTGCCGCCGACGCTGATTGCCAGTGTGTACGGCATGAACTTCGCTGCAATGCCTGAGCTGAACTGGAAGTACGGTTACGCGTTCGCTGTCAGCTTGATGGTTGCGTCCGTGGCCGCCCCATTTATTTACTTTCGGCGCAAGGGTTGGTTGGGTTGAGCGTCGTTTGTCAAATTGACGGACATTGTCAAGTTTGGGCTTGCAAAACGCCAACCATCCACGGTGGGTATGGATGACCATTTGACGTTTTTCATTGAGGCTGTTTTTGCGCGTTGAACTGGCCACTTTTAAAAGAAAGTGGTACGGCCACCTCCACGTTCAACCCAGCCGTTTTCAGAAATCCACCACCGAGGCACCGCTGCCTGGAACGCAGCCTGTGGTCGGTTTGGGTCTGGTGCGTTGGGCCGCGCCAAAACGAAGAAGTCATTCATTCCGGCGGTCCCGTTTGTAAAAAAGAGGCTTGAACAAATCAAGTCTTTTTTGTGGCGAACAGCTTTGAGCGCTCTGCGGCTGTGGCAGCACCGCTCGATAAGCCGAACTCAACTTGCGACGTGTTCGGCCAACGCTGCTGCGCTCAACCAAGCGCGCTCAAGGCCCAACAAGCCTTCACCCGCATGCCACGCGTCGCCGCAGGCACCCAGCTGCAATTCGGCGTCCCATCCGAAGGCCTCCGCACGCGGTTGGGGTACTTGTGCGTAACGCCAGCGGTGGGCGGTACACCATGATGGTCGAGCCAGGCGCAGTCCAACCGCCTGCGCAAACGCGTCCAACAACCGCTGTGTGACTGCATCGGCACTGGTGTCAAGGTTGTTGGCCGACCAGTCTGCCCCTGCGTGCAACACCCAACGGGTGCCCCCACCCGGAGGGGCGTCAGGGGCATTGGCGCGACCGGGGCGGCGGTCCTGGCAAAGAGCCACGCGCAGAGCAGCCAGGTGCTCATCGCTTTGCATCATGGGAAGCTGCACGGGTAAAGGATTGGGCCAGTACGCCATGACGGTCCAGCAGGGGTCGCTGCGGGTTTGCCGCATGGCTTGGGCCAGTGCCTCCGACGGAGCGAGCAGGGGGGCAGCTTGCTCAGCAGGTGTGGCCACCACCACCATGTCGAATAGGCGGGTGGGCGCTGGCCGGAACTCTGGACCATCGAGCGCACGCAATCGCCAGGCGCCGCCCTCTCGTTCCAGGGCGGCAATATGGGTGGAGGTTTTCACATCCAGCCCCTGGGCCACATGGCGCATCCAGGCGTTCATGAACGGCTGGCCGACCCACGCACTGCCATCGCCCGCATGGGAAACGATGCCCTGGTCTTGCCACTGATTCAGTTGTTCGGCGAACCGTTCCGTGGTCGCCTGCGCGTGGGGCGCACCGTGGTCGAACCAGCCCGCTTGATTGCGGCGAGTCGCGCAGCGCCCGCCAGGGCCTTTGCTTTTGTCGAACACCACGACCTGATGGCCACGGTTTTGGAGATGAGCAGCGACTGTCATTCCAGCCATACCCGCCCCAATGACGGCGATGGATTGAGTTTTGTTCGGCCGATTGCTCACGATCGGGCTTTCTTTTTGATCCAACGCATCAGGGTGCCGAGCACGGGCAGCTTTTCATACAGCTCTTCGGCCGCGTCCCAATAGTCCCGATGCCAGGTGATGAGTCCTTGGGCGTCGATCTTGAGGTGCGAAGCGCCGTGGATGGTTTGAAGCATGTCGCGGCTGCGCTGAAATCGAAACAAAAAGTCCCAGGTCAAAAAACACTCCTGGCCTTGAACCAGGGCTTGGTTCACGACAAAACGCGGTTCGTGCAAGGTGTTGAACATGTGCTTGAAAACGGCCTGCACCGCCTTCACACCTTGAACTTCATTGAATGGGTCTTTGAACTGGACCTGCGGGTGGTAGATGCGGTCCAGGTGTTTCAAGTCTGAGGGGCTGAGGGTTTCAAATTGCATGATGATGCGCGCCACACGTGCATCACTGCACTCTACAGTCATGGTGTTTCTCCTGTGGGGTGTTGGGCGTGGTGCCCCAATGATCACAAGCCCGTGAACCTGCGCACCACCCCAAAATAAAGGCCATAGGGCAGATGGCGCAAGGCTTTCATCCACCGGGTGAAGCGTTTGGGAAAATGAATCTCAAATTGCCCGCGGGACCAGCCTTTGAGTATGGCCTGTGCCGCTTCTTGGGTGCTGATCAACGCCGGCATTTTGAACTTGTTTTGTGCGGTCAATGGGGTTTCCACAAAACCAGGGTTGACCAGGGATACGCCGATACCCAGAGGCCGCATGTCGAGGTAGAGCGTTTCTGCCAGGTTGATCAGCGCGGCCTTGGTGGGGCCATAGGCCAGTCCTTGCGGAAGACCGCGGAATCCCGCCACGCTGCTGATCAAACTCAGGTGACCGCGATGCTGTTTGCTGAAAACAGGCAATACCACGTCGAGCAGGTGCAAGGCGCCAACCACATTGATGTTTTGATGTTTCAACATCTCGTCCAGGTCGAAGGCATCGGCGCGAAGGGCTTTGTAATGGCCTGCACAGTACATGGCCAAATCCAAATGACCATAAAGCGAGAGGATGCGTCTCATCGCAGACTGCATAGAAGCGCGATCTGTCGCGTCCAGTGGCAAACCAACGCTCCCCGGGAAACGTTGCTCAAACTCTGCGAGATTGTCGGCGCTACGCGCTGAGACGACGACATGGGCACCCTCGGCGTGTAACTTCTCTGCCAGTGCCCGGCCGATGCCGCTGGAGGCACCAACCAGCCATACCACCTGGCCGTGCCAGTCCTTGAGTCGAGGGTTCAGGGCCATGGTTTATTTCTTATAAAAAGCGAGGGTGACTTCACCCAGGCGAAAGCCGAATTTACTCATCACGGCTTTGTTCAGCATGACGCGCTCGTCCATCAGGTACATCCAGTCATCGAACTGCACTTCATAGACCGTTCCATCGACTGGCAACTTCAGGGTGTATTTCCACTGGAAGGCGTTGCCCGCCACTTGGCCTTGCGCCTGTCCCTTCACATCGTCAGCGGTGCCGGTGTAGCGGCCGTCTGCGAGCCGGGTCAGACGCCAGACGCGGCGTTCTTTTTTTCCGTCGCTGTAGGTGAAGTCTTCATCCAACACACCTTGGTCACCTTGCCAGCTGCATTTCATCAGCACCGTGAAACGGCGCACCACTTTGCCCGATCGGTCGGTGAACAAGCCGTGCGCGACAAGCTCCCCGTTGAAGTACTCGCGCAGATCGAGAAGGGGCTTCTCTGAAGCGTAATCGCCCGGTATGGGATCGGACGCGCAGCCGCTGAGCATCTTGGAGGTGGCCACGATGGCCAGCGTTGGCAGTGCAGTGTTGCGCAACCAGTGGCGACGGGACAGGCGTTGTTGTTGCATTTGATTACTCCGGTGTTCTCGTGTGTATCCAATAGCGCCACAGCAGGCCCGCGGCCACCAATTTCAAGGCGCAAGGCAAAAGGCAGTAGGCCCAAGTCAACGCTGTAAGGGCTTGTTCTGACTGATTTCCCGGTGTGTAACCCCACCACTGCAGCAGCGGAAGTGCCAGGCCCGCAGCCAAGGCCAAGTTGAGTTTGGTGGCGAAATTCCACCAACCAAAGTAGGCCCCCTCAGCCAAACCGCCGTGGCCGGCGCGCTGAATCACGCCCGCTAAGAGTGCGCTGGGCAGGGTCAAGTCGGCACCCAGGGCGAAGCCGCTGAAAATACAAACGGCGGTGAAGCCTGCTACATCACCCGCATCCAGTGCCGTTGCCCAAATGAAGACAGCCACGGACAAGCCCATGCCCATCAGCCAACTGCGTGACAAACCCAAGGCCTTGACCGCCCGCACCCAAAGCGGCACCGACAGGCCCGCCGCAGCAAAGTAGCTCGCCAGGAACAAGGCCTCGTGTTGTGGGGACTGCAGCCTGTCGGCGATGAAAAAAAGCACCAGGGTGGCGGGTATCGCGCTGGCGGTCCCGTTGACCAGGTACACGGCCAACAAACGCCGAAACGCCGGTGTTCGAAAAGGCAAGTTCATGGACACCGTTTGCAGTGCTGTGTGGTGTGAGGCCAGCGGATGCGGGGCGTACCAAAGCAGAACCATGCCAAGGGCCAAAGTCAGCGAGAACACCGATGCCGTGATGGCCAAACCCGCTTGCGCACTCAGGATGCTGGCCAGCAGCACACCAAGAAGCGCCAAGCCTTCGCGCCATCCCACGATGCTGGCGCGCTGCGTCCCGTTACCGCCCAGCCTTGCGCCCCAGCTCTGATGAACCACGGTGACCACACTGAAACTCAAGTAGGTCAGCACCAAACAAAATGCGCACCACAGCAGCACGGTGTGCGTATCGGCACGTGCGGGTTGGGGAGGGAAAAAAAGCAGAACAAAGCCCAGTGCGAGTAACCCTGCGGCGCCACAAGCGGTGCGCCACGCCTGCGTTGACGAGCGCCCCAGCAATTTGTCTACCCAGCGGCCAATGAAAGGGTCGGCCACCGCGTCGAGCAGCCGCGTCAGCAGCAGCACCGCACCCAAGGTGGCCAGTGCCACACCAAACTCGCGTGCGTAATAGGGTGGCAACACCACATACAGTGGCAGCGCCACAAAAGCCAGTGGCAAACCCAAACCTCCGTAGGCCAGCCCCTGCCTGTAGCCACCTTGCCATGCGCTGGCCTTGTGAATTTCAGCTTGCGTTGAAACCTTGTTCAACGCGGCGGTCATGGCCGTCCCTGGTTGGGCTTGAGCAAAGCCAGCCGCAGCTTAGGCTCGCTGGTCCGGGGCGAAAACCAAATCGAGAAGAAGGCACGCGTGAATTCAGCATCACGCACCTCGCCGCGCAGCTTGCCATTGACATAAAAGCGTGTGGACTCGCCGGGAAACTGGATGCCGGTGATGCGATCCCCAGCGGCAACGTCAGGGAAGATGTTTTTCATGTCGCTCAACCACAGATCCGCCTTTTCAGGCGAGAGATCGGCGTGTTTGCGCATTTCAACCAAAGAGCGTTCGGCTATCAGCTCGCCTTTGATGCTTCGTGCGTACTCAAGCTCCAGCGCCAAAGCTTGCTGCTCAAAGTTTTCCGGGTTGAAGTTGTTTTGCACCCAGAGCCTCGCGTCGTAGACGTGCAGCCGCAGGAAAGTGAGCTTGCCGCTGCCTCGGTAGTGGGCCTCGGGCAATGCGGCCAGAACCTCTGAAGGCGGCCTTTTGGTGCTGGACTTGGATGTGGCCCAGGTACTCGGTGTTCCCAACAACAGGCCGGCCAGCAGGGCAGCATGCAAACAATCGCGGCGGCTGGTGGGGGCGGGTTGTTTCATTTGTTCACCTCAATCGCGCTGCAACGTGAACTGCATGACCGATGTGTTGCCACAAGCGAAAGCGGCTTCGCAATATGCGAGGTAAAACTCCCATATGCGCATGAAGCGGGTATCAAATCCAAGCTGCCGCACGGTGGTGTCCTGCCGCAGGAAACTCTCGCGCCAGCGTTTGAGTGTCTCGGCATAGTCCTGGCCAAAGTCGAGTTCGTTGATCACGCGCAAGCCAGCCTGATTCGCTGCCTTTCGGAACTCGCTGGGACTGGGCAAAAGGCCGCCAGGGAAGATGTACTGCTGAATGAAATCGGTGGACTTCACATAACGTGCAAACAAGTCGTCACGGATGGTGATGCTTTGAATGCAAGCTTTGCCACCGGGGTTGAGTTGACGGTGAATGGTTTGGAAGTAGCCTCGCCAGTACTCGCGACCAACGGCTTCGAACATCTCAATGGACACCACGGCATCAAAGGGCCCGTCGTTGATGTCGCGGTAGTCTTGAAAACGCAGGGTGCCAGGCAGTTTGGCGTTTTTCAATCGCTCCTGACCCCAAACCAACTGCTCGCTCGACAACGTGACACCGGTCACTTCCGCTTTGAACTCTCGTGCGGCGCATTCTGCCAAGGCACCCCAACCGCACCCAATCTCAAGAACCCTGTCGCCAGGACGCACGCCGGCCTCTTGCAGAGATCGGCGCACTTTGGCCCATTGCGCGTCGATCAGTGGTTTGCTCTTGTCGCCTTCGAACCACGCGCTGCTGTAGTTCATGCTGGGGTCCAGCCACAGCCGATAAAACGGGTTGCCTAAATCGTAGTGGGCATGGATATTTTTCTTGCTGCCACGACGGGAGTTGCGGTGTAGCAAATGTTTAGCTCGGTACAGCAGAGAGCCCCACCAGGAGCCAAAGACCAGGTTGTCGATTTCCTCGCGGTTGGCCAGGCAAAGTTTGAGCAAACGGGTCAGGTCCGGGCTGGTCCAGTCACCCGCGATGAAACTTTCAGCCAGACCAATGTCGCCCGACTTCAAGACCGCAGAACAAACACTCCAGTTGTGCAACCGCAAGGCTGCATGCAACTCGTGGCTGCTGGCGTCCAGGTGCGATCCGAAACGGGCATGGCTGCCGTCGGGGAGCTGCACGTCCAGAACACCATGGCGCAGTTTTTTGAGCAAGTGAAATACAGCGTCAGCTGCAGCAGGCGCGTTGGAGGGCAGTGTGACTGTTGTGAGCGTGGCTGAATTCATGGCGACTGTCGTGGCGTGGTATGGACGAGGATGCGAGGGTATTGTCAGCGTGTGACGAAAACGTCGGGCGCTGGCGGTTTGTTCACAAACGGAATGCGTTTGATCCATAACCTCATGGCCTGCCAGTGGATGCGGGCAATCAAGCCCCAGGTCATGAGCGGTACACCGAAAAATGCGGCGATCAGACTTCGGCGTGTCAGGGGCTGCAATCGACCCGACACGCTGGTTTGAATCAGGGGCCCCAGCGCATCGTCGTGATCAATACGAACCACGGTACGGTCGTTGGCCGTGCGCATGAAGCGGAAGCGGTAAGTCCCGGTTACCTGGCAAAACGGGGACACGTGAAAGACCTTGTCTGCCTGGTACTCCTGACCCCACTTCAGCTGCGGGTCTTGCAGCAAATAGCAGTGCTTTTCGCCAAAGGTATTGTTCACTTCCACCACGATGGCTGCGAGGCTGTTGTCAGCGCGGTGGCAGTACCAAAAACTCACCGGTTTGAACGTGTAGCCCAGGACGCGGGGGTAGCAGTGCAACCACACCTCACCCGATGCATCAAGAACCCCTTCTTGTTGCAGCAGGTCGTCCAGCCACTGCAGGCAATCAGCGCGTCCGTCACCGTGGTCCCTGTCCGCAAAACTGATCAATCCCCAACGATTGCGCGGCAGATCAGCCGCAGGATGGGAGCGCAGGTGCCGCATGGGCAGCATCAAGAAATACGTGGGGTATGAAAAGGCGTGGGCGCTTGGGCGCAACCGCCGGTGGCGCACCTGCCCACGACCGAGCAGGGCCAGTACGGCGGGTGTGCCGTTGTTTTGTACGGTATTCAAGCGGCCTCCGGTTCGGCCACGCGCTGCGGCTTGGATGAGAACCCTCTTGAGCGCAAGCCTTCCAACACAGCCAGGCCAGACATCAGGCCATCCTCGTGAAAGCCGTATCTTGTCCACGCACCACAAAACCAAAGTCCTCCCACGCCTTGCAGTTCATTCACCCGGCTCTGAGCCGCGATGGCCGCAGCGTCGAATACAGGGTGGGCGTAGTTGTATACACCTTGGATGGTGTCTTGGCGGGGTTCGGCCACTGGATTGAGTGACACGATCACGGGGTTATCAAAGGGAAGCGGCTGGAGTTTGTTGATGAGGTAATGCAAACACACACCGGCCCGTTCCTGGTCAGTGTGTTGAGCGCGTTCGTAGTTCCACGCCGCCCAAGCCAATCGACGTTGCGGCAACACGGCGGTGTCGGTGTGCAGCACCGCGCGGTTGCGGTGGTAACGAATGGCGCCTAGCACCTCGCTCTCAACTCGGTTGGGCTCTGCCAGCAGTTCCAAGGCTTGGTCGCTGTGGCAGGCCAGCACCACCTCGTCAAATCGTTCGCTGCCAGCGTCGGTGCTGACGACGACTCCGGTCGCTCCCGTGCCAGTCCCTAAGCGGGTCACGCGGCGTACGGGTGTGTTCAGACGGGCATCAGGAATCTTTTGCAGCATCTTGTCGACGTAATGTCTGGCACCACCCACCACGGTGAACCAACGGGGTCGATTCGCGACCTGAACCAGACCATGGTTGTCGCAAAAGCGGATCATGGTGTGGATGGGAAACTTCAGCATCTGCGCCGTGGGGCAAGACCAGATGCAACCAATCATCGGCAAAAAATACCAGTCGCGAAAGACCTGATTGAATCTGTGCTCATCCAGAAAATCACCGATGGACTGCTCCAGAAGCGCCGCGGAACTGGACTGTGCCAACGCCGTGCACAAGCGGTTAAAGCGCAGTACATCGGTCAGCATCATCAGAAAAGCGGGGCGCGCCACGTTACGCCGCTGTGCGAACACCGTGTTGATCGTGGAGCCGTTCCACTCCAAATTGGCCTGCGGTACTTTGACGGAGAACGACATGTCCGAACCCGCCGTTTCCACTTTCAACTCGTTGAACAGGCGGATCAGGTTCGGGTAGGTTCGCTCATTGAAGACCAAAAAGCCCGTGTCGACGCCGTGATGCATGGCGCCTTGCGGTGTGTTGACCTGTACATCGACGGTGTGGGTGTGTCCGCCGAAATAATCACCCGCTTCGAAAAGAGTGACATTGGCCAATCCGGCCAATCCGTGGGCGACAGACAAGCCAGAAATACCCGACCCGATCACAGCAACGCGACGCATCTGTCAGCGCGCCGCAGCTGCGGGAATAAAGGTTGCTGCACAGCGCCCCGCGGTGAACTCGGGAGGGAGGGAGGAGGAGGAAAACCACCTCGGGATTTCTGACGACCAAGCCGTCAGGCTGTGCAACAAAAAAACGTGGGTGGCACGGAAGTGCCGCACTGAGCAACTTACCGCTGTCTGATGGCGTCGGTCAGGAGGAGTTCCGTCGCTGATCGTTTTTTTTTGTGACTCAACCGCAATGACTGGCTTCATCGGAACTCTCCTGTAGCCTGCTACGTTCTTTGTGTAGACTGTATGGTATCAAAAAAAACTGTTCAGTAGCAATTCCGCCAAAAGAAAACAGATTCAGCGTTCTGTTGTTTTGTCCAGGACAAAATATGATTTCTTATTCATAATAAGACTGATGGACACATTAGTAAACAATTTGTCTAAGACAAATTCGGCGGGCGACGAGGTCGGGCTTACCTTGTCTATTGCTGCGGTCGAACGTGACACAGGCCTTTCTAAAGACACTCTGCGCATATGGGAGCGACGTTACGGCTTTCCTGTCCCGCTTCGTGATGAACAGGGTGAGCGTGCCTACCCACTGGACCAAGTTCAGAAACTCCGGGTGGTCAAACGCTTGTTGGATGGGGGGCACCGCCCTGGTCGCGTGGTGGCCATGCCCATGGAGGCTTTGTTGGCCCTGAGTGAAAACAGTCTTGGCGCAGTGCGGCAGTTGCCGTACCAAGAGCTGCCGGATGTGCGTCCCTGGGTCGGCTTGCTGCGCAGCCATGATGTCGACGCGCTGAGGCAGCAGTTGGTGCAAGCGCATATGCGTTTGGGTTTGAGCCGATTTGTCACCGATGTGGTCACGCCTTTGAATACGCTGATAGGCGACAGTTGGATGCGTGGCCAGTTGGAAATTTTTGAAGAGCATCTTTACGCCGAGATATTGCAGGGTGTGCTTCGATCGGCTTTGGCCCAGTTGCCCCGGCCAGAACCCGGACGCGGCCCCAGGGTGCTGCTGACCACCTTCCCTGGGGAACCCCACGGCTTGGGTTTGTTGATGGCCGAAGTGTTGTTCGCGCTGGAAGGGGCGGAATGTGTGTCGCTCGGGGTGCAAACTCCGATCTGGAATATTGTGTTGGCCAGCCAAGCGCTGCACATTGACATCGTCGCGCTGGGCTTCACAGGTTGCATGAATCCCAACCACGTGGTGGAAGGGCTGGTTGAGCTTCGCAGCAAGTGCTCGCCCACCACGGACATTTGGACAGGTGGTGCGGCGCCGGTATTGCATCGCCGCGGTGTGCCTGGGGTGGAGGCGTTGTCTTCATTGCGCGACATTTCCGAGCATGTGGCCGCCTGGCGAGCGGCCCACCAAGCCGCCATGGCCGCCTAACAGGCTGCTGAAATACCTGGCGCGGCGCACCCGCACGCAGCCTCGAACTCAGGTCGGCGTTGGATTTCTCACGAATAGCTGGGCTATTCGCATCGAAATCCGCCTTGCCCTGTGTCCGATCTGCATGCGGCTGCATCCACGCCAGGTATTTCAGCTGCCTGCTAGGCGGTGCGCCTGAGCACCCGCCGTGCTTTGCCAAACCTTTTGTTAACGGGGGCATGGCAGCAGTTTTCACCATCGGTGACTAGAATTACCCCAAACCACCTAGCGGAAAAAATTCATGGCCTCCATGCTGTACCCGGAACTCTTCAAACAACTCGAAGCCGTGCGCTGGAGCATGGACACGGATATCCCCTGGGATCGTTTTGATGCCGGGCTGCTCTCTGATGAGCAAGCCCACACCATCAAGATGAATGCCATCACCGAATGGGCCGCGTTACCCGCCACGGAGATGTTCCTGCGAGACAACCGCGACGACAGCGACTTTTCAGCCTTCATGAGTGTCTGGTTCTTTGAGGAGCAAAAGCATTCTTTGGTGTTGATGGAGTACCTTCGCCGATTCCGGCCTGAACTCGTGCCCACTGAGGAAGAGTTGCATGAGGTGCGTTTTGAGTTTGATCCAGCACCCGCGCTTGAAACGTTGATGCTCCACTTTTGCGGCGAGATTCGCCTGAACCACTGGTATCGCCGTGCCGCCGAATGGCACAACGAGCCCGTGATCAAAGCGATTTATGAAACCTTGGCTCGCGATGAAGCGCGTCACGGGGGCGCTTACCTGCGGTACATGAAACGTGCCATGCAGAAGTTTGGCGACGAAGCCCGCGCCGCGTTTGCCAAGGTGGGTGTGTTGATGGCCAGCGCCCGTCGCACCGCGCAGGCGCTGCACCCCACCAATTTGCATGTGAACGAAAAACTCTTTCCCCGCGACACGGTGCAAAGTCGCGTGCCCAACCCACTTTGGTTGGAGCAATGGCTCGACAGCCAAATTCAATTCGACGCGGTGTGGGAAGGCAAAGTGGTGGAACGCATCCTGCACAACATGAGCCTCTTGATGGAGCGCAGTTTCGCCAGCGTGCAGGAGTTGAACCGTTTCCGCAAAGAGGTGACCGCGGCTGTGGCTGCTCAGTCCCTGGTGTCTCGTGGTCTACAGCCGAGTTGACGCCCATGCAAAGTAAATACAAGCCCGCGTCATGCGGGCTTGTTTTATTGACCGCAGCAACATCAATCCAACCGACCCTTGGCCATCATCGCCCGCTGCACCACCTCGCGCTCGGCCTTGACCCGCTGAGCGCTGCTTCGTTGCTCGATGAGTTGGGTATAGGGTTTGATGTCAAGCCCTTGCGACTGCAAGAGGTTTTCTCCATACACCGTTTTGGTGGTCAAGCCCAAAAGCGGCAAGCAAACCCAGGCGCAGCAATCTGCGAATGAGAAATGGTCACCGGCCACGTAGGGAGAAAAACGGACCAGGCGTTGTAAGCCCAGCAGGTTTTTCTCCAACACGGGGCGGACGCGTGCGGCCAGCGCTGCATCGGTTGGTGCGCCAAAGAACGCCTGCGCATAAAGAGGCCGAACCACCAGCTCCAAGTTCAGATCGATGAATAGGCAAAGCTCTCTGACCTTGGCTGCCGCATAGGGGCTGGACGGTAGCAGCGACGGCTGCGGTTGCACGGCTTCCAGGTATTCCAAGATGGCCTGGCTTTCGCTCAGCGGACCGTCTGGAGTCAACAAAAAGGGAACCTTCCCGACGGGAGACGCTTTGAGCACATCGGGCTCGCTGGCACCGGGACGCACCATGTGCTCGGAAAACGCCAGCCCTTTCTCCAGCAGGGCCAGTTTGACCTTGTTGTAGTAGTTTGAAAGTGGGGTGCCGTGAAGTTGGATCATGAGGTGATTTGAGGCTGCGATGACAAGCCCCCAGTCTAGAAGTGAAGTGCCCTTCGCATTGCCAGCGCTTTTGGCAATGCTGTGTTTCAAGCGGCAGTTGGCTTGGCCCAAGCGCGTTGCGCCGTGCTGGTGAGAAGAACGCACAGCACACCAGCCACTGCTCCGCTGGCGTGCGCCCAAGGCACCACAGCAATGTCCCAGCCCGCGACCATCCTCAGCCCCTCAGCGCCCGGTGACTCTGACCAGATTTTGGCGACAAGTCCCAGCCCAAGCAGCGCTGCAATGCGCCGTTGAACAGGGCGCCCGTGCAGCAACAGCCAGCTCACCACCACCGCAACACCGGCATGCGAGATGCCAGACAGGCCACCGTAATGCAACACCTCGGGTTGCGCCAGCAAGGCCAGGTGGCACAGTGGCATGCTCATCAACCAAGCCAGCGTGGCGTTGCGGTGTATGCGGGCGGCGATTCCCAGCCAGGCCACCAGTGCCAGCGCCAGCAAGTTACCGCCCAGATGCATGGGGCTGTAGTGCACCCAGGCGGACGTGTAAAGGCGCCAGGGTTGCGTCAGCCACAGCCCGGGTTGCCAATCCAAGTGCGTACCTGACAGGCCCAGCTGCACCAGCATCCAGGTGACCAGGCTACAGGCCCCGAATACCCCCGCGACGGCGCGCCAGGCACTGACACCTTGGCCCACCGTCACGCCATCCCTCATGGACGGTCAACCAAACACCGCACGCCATAGGGCGAGGATGTGACCGCGCTCAGCAGCCAGAACGTCGGGCGGCACTTGAGTGGGTTTTTCGTCCAGTCTGGCCCGGTGCTGGGCTCGCCGCAGCTCGCGGTAGGCATCTGCGGCCTGGCTGCCGATGCCTGCTGGCAGCAACCCACAATGCTCGCATGTGCGCAGCAGGGCAATGTTGCCGGCATTGGCCAGCAGTTCAGGGTGCCGCCCCGCATGCGCCAGCACCAAGAACTGCACGCAGAATTCCGCGTCCATCATTCCGCCCGGGCTGTGTTTGACGTCGAACAAATTGCCTTTGACCGGGTGGGCTGCGCGTACCTTCTCGCGCATGGTTTGGATTTCGGCGCGCAGCGGCGTTTCATCACGTGGCGCACACAAGACGCTGCGCCTGACCGCTTCGAAACGTTCACCCAGCCGTTTTTCTCCCGCACAAAGCCTGGCTCGGCTCAAGGCTTGGTGTTCCCAGGTCCAGGCGGTGTTGCTGCCTCGACCGGTTTGGTAGTTCTCAAATGACGTGATGGACGTCACCAAGAGGCCAGAGTTGCCATTCGGGCGCAGCGCGGTGTCGATGTCGAACAACTCGCCCGCCGATGTGCGCACGGTGAGCCAGGTGATGAGTTTGCGAACAAAAGCGCCGTATACCTCGGCCGCGTGGTCGGGGTCTTCTTCACCGCTGTCATCGTAGACAAACACCACGTCGAGGTCGCTGCCGTAACCCAGCTCTTTGCCGCCGAGTTTTCCGTACGCAATGATGGCAAATTGCGGGTCGGGGCGGTGGGCTTGTTTGTGGTGGCTCCAGGCCCACTGCAGCGTGCAATCCAAGGTTGTGTCGGCCAGGGCCGAGAGGTCATCGGCCACTTGTTCTACCGAGATGTGGCCTTCTACATCTCGCACCAAGGTGCGGAAAAGTTCGGCATGGTGGGCTCGGCGCAAGGTGTCAATCAGGGACTCTTCATTCGCCTCGCCACTGCGCTGCCAGGCACGGTGTCGCTCTTGAAGTTCTGCACTGAACTCGGTCGGTGCAAAGCGGCTGTGCAGCAATCGCTCATCGGCCAGCTCGTCTACGACGCCAGGATGGCGCATGAGGTAGCGCATGGGCCAGCGTGCCATGCCGAGCAGGTGCAACAGACGTCGCTGCACTTCGGGCCGCTCCACCAGCAGCGCCAGGTAGTTCTCGCGGCGCAAGAGCGGCTCGAGCCAATCCACGAAACGAAGGGCGGCATCCATGTCGCACCGCTCCTCAGCGACGGCTTGGGCGGCACGCCCGATCAATTTGGCAAGACGCATTTTGCTGTCGTCGCGCAGCGACTGAATGCGACTTTGCTCAGCCCAGGTTTGCACCCGCTGGCCCAAATCAGGCGGCAGTCGTTCAATGAACTCCGCACTGTCCACGGGCACAGGGGGCTGACCGCAGCCTTTTCCCTTGCACGCCGTCGCGGTGCCGGTTTGGCCCACGCTGAGCAAGGCATCGAACTCCATCGCCACAAACTCACGCACTTCGCCGAGTTTGTCCAGCAATTCGCAGGTGTCTGCTTTACAGGGCAAATCCAGGCTCAGGGCGATCCACCGCAAATCCAGATCATCGGTGGGCAACAAGTGGGTTTGTTGGTCATCCAGAAACTGGATTCGGTGCTCCAAGCGGCGCAGAAAAACATAGGCGTCGGCCAGTTTGTGTGCCTGTTCCGCGCTCATCAAACCACCCGCGGCGAGTTTGTCCAGCGCCTTGAGCGTGGAGCGCGTTCGTATCTCGGGAAATTGTCCGCCGCGCACCACCAGCAGCAGTTGAACAATGAATTCAATCTCTCGGATGCCGCCACGGGACAGCTTCACGTCATTGGCGCGCTCAGGCCGTCCGGCAGCGCGGCGCTGGGCTTCGTCACGCACTTTGCGGTGCAGTTGGCGCAAGCCCTCAAACACGCCATAGTCCAGATAGCGGCGGTAGACAAAGGCGGTGATCAAGGGTCGCATGGGCAAGGCCCGGCCGTTTGTGACACTCTCACGTGGCGCGACCACCCGGCTTTTGAGCCAAGCAAAACGTTCCCACTCGCGGCCCTGAACCTGCAGGTACTCCTCCAGCATGGCCATGCTGACTGCGGCGGGGCCGGAGTTGCCGTTGGGCCGCAGCGCCAGGTCCACACGGAACACCTGGCCGTCCTCGGTGGTTTCACCGATCAGCGCATACAGCTGTTTGGCGACCTGTGTGAAGTACTCGTGCGCCGTGATGGGCAGCGGACCGTCGGTGTGCCCGTCTTCTTCGTAGACGTAGATCAGGTCAATGTCTGAAGAGACATTGAGCTCACGGGCCCCCAATTTGCCCATGCCCACGACCCAGAAATCGATGCGCTCTCCCGCGGCATTGCGTGGCACACCGTGCTTTTCGTCCAGCCATTGGCGGGCAGATTGCAGGGCCAGGTCGAGTGTGGTTTCGGCCAGTTCTGTCATCGCCAAGGTGATGTCCTGCATCACCGTGCCGTGCTCGATGTCCAACACCGCCAAACGCTCCAACACCAGGTGACGGGCGATGCGCAAGCTGCTGGCGAGGCTTTGCCCTTGTGCCTGCAAGGCGTTGACCAGGGCGTGTACGTCATTGGTTCGTGGAATCGCACCCTGGGACAGCGGTAAATGGCTCAATAAAACCAGCTCGTTGGCATAACGACGGCGAATGCGTTGCACATAGCGGCTGTGGGTGGCCAGTGCACCTTGGGGTCGATCTGCTGTGCTGATGGAACCGAGTGTGTCCATAAGGGCTCAGACCCGTGCGGGCGCGGCTACTGGGCCATTGCCTGTGCTAGATTGCCCGCCAGGCCATCCGACGGGTGGTCGTTTTTTCATTGCTGTTTTCATGTCTTCCCTCCCGTCGGCCCCCAAAGTGTTCTTGTCGCGTCGCTGGCGCTGGGCGGGCTGGTGGCCGCCCTTGCGCCACGCTTTGCGCTGGTTTATTCGGCTGGGTCTGGGCGTGATGGCGGTGGTCTGGGGTTTGTTGTTGTTGGCGTGGTTGGCCCTGCACTGGGCGATTCTGCCCCATCTGGAGCAATGGCGTGACACCCTGGAAACCCATGCCTCAAAGGCTTTGGGGATATCCGTGAAGTTGGGCCACATTCAGGTGCGCTCCACTGGTTGGGTGCCTTCCATTGAGCTCAAGCAGGTCCAATTGTTGGACCCCGATGGCCGTGTGGCCCTGACACTGCCGCTGGTGACGGCCGCCGTTTCCCCGCAGTCCCTGTTGCACCTGGATTTGCGTTTGGACCAGCTCATCATTGACGGTGCGCAAATGGAAGTACGCCGCAACGCACAGGGCCATGTCTTCATTGCGGGTTTGGACACACGGCTTTCCCGCAACAAGGGTGCTGCCGCACGCGACTGGTTATTCAGGCAGCACGAGGTGGTGGTGCGTGGCGGCAGTGTGCAATGGGTGGACGAGTTACGCGGTGCCCCGCCACTGGCGCTGACCGATGTCCAGCTGGTCGTGCGCAACAGCCTGCGTCGCCACCAGATTCGTTTGGACGCGACGCCGCCTGAGGTTTGGGGGCAGCGTTTCTCGCTGCGCGGTCGTTTCACCCAGCCGCTGCTCGCACGTCCTGGAGATTGGGCGCGCTGGACCGGCGCGGCCCACTTGGACATGCCCCAGGCTGACATCCGCGAGTTGCGCCAGTACGTGAACCTGCCCTTCGACATCCAGGAGGGTCAAGGCGGCTTGCGTGCATGGGCGACGGTCAAGTCCGGCGGCTTTGAATCTGCCACCCTTGATTTGGCCTTGCGTGCAGTCGAGGCGCGTTTGGCGCCAGGCTTAGAGCCCTTGCGTTTGGAGCAGGTGGAGGGACGTTTGCTGAGCAAGGTTTACACCCGTGCAGGCGGCGTCTTGGTGGGTGCCGCTGGGCAAAGGGAACTGGAGTTGGCCAGCAAGGGCTTGAGTTTCTCCACACACGACGGCCTCGTGTGGTCAAACGGCGATTTTTCGCTCAAAGTCCAGCAGCAGACTCAGGCTGACGGCCAGTTGCAGGTCACCGGGGGCGAGCTTGTTGCGCCACGGATCAACCTGGGTGTGCTGGCCGACATTGGCAGCCGCTTGCCCCTGGGCAGCGCACTGAACAAACTGTTGCAGGAGGCGCAGCCGCAAGGTGAGATGTCCGGCCTGGTACTGAAGTGGCAGGGACCGCTGGATGCGCCCAGCACCTACCAGGCCCGGGGCCGAATCTCGGGCTTGTCCCTGGTCGCCAAACCGTCGCCCGACGAATCAGGCGTGGGCCGTCCTGGGGTGGTCGGGGCTGATGTTGAAATTGACGCCAACCAAGCGGGTGGCAGCAGCAAACTGACACTGGACCATGGCCGTTTGCTCCTGCCTGGGGTGTTCAGCGACCCTGTCGTGTCTTTTGACCAGTTTTCAGCCAATTTGAAATGGCGAATCGACAAGGGGCCCTCCGCACAGCCGCAGCTGCTTGTCAACTGGGACCAGGTGCGCTTTTCCAATCCCGACATGCAGGGCGAGTTGTCTGGGCAGTGGCGAACTGGGCCGGGTAACGTGGGGGTTGCCGATTCCGGCAGCGCAGCACCGGGGCCGGCCGACGCCCGCGGTAAGGGACAACGTCTGCCCGGCTACTTGCTTTTGGATGGCCGACTGGTGCGCGGTGATGCGTCCAAAATCAGCCGCTACCTGCCGCAAAAAATACCCGAGAAAACGCGTGACTACCTGCGCCGCGCATTGAATCAAGGGCAAATCACTGAAGCCACTGTGCGGGTGCAAGGGGACTTGGCCGATTTTCCCTTCATTCATGCCAAGAACCGCAACGAAGGTGAGTTTCGTTTTGCTGGAAAAGTAAAAGGAGCCACCTTTGCCTACGTGCCCGACATGCCCGCCCACGACGATGTACCCGCGTGGACCTCGCCGTGGCCCGCCCTGACCGACATCCAGGGTGAAGTGGTGATCGACCGCGACCAACTCGACATCCGAAATGCTCAGGCCAAGGTGATGGGCGTGTCGCTGAACAAAGTCAACGGTGAAATCCGAGACTTGGGTCAGAAAGGCAAGGCCAGTCTTCGGATCGAAGGCCAGGGCCGGGGTGAGCTCACCAAAATGCTGGGTTTTGTCAATACATCGCCGGTCGGAAATTGGATTGGGCAGGCTTTGGCGGGCGCCAGTGTCGGTGGCAACAGCGACCTCAATTTGCGTTTGAACTTGCCCATTTTTGATTTGCCTGCCTCCACGGTGCAAGGCAGTGTCGATTTGTTGGGCAACGATATCCGCCTGCGTGCTGACCTGCCCTTGTTCTCTGCGGCGCGTGGACGGGTCAGTTTCTCCCATCAAGGTTTTTCATTGCCGGCAGGTGTGACCGCGCAAGCGCTGGGCGGCGAATTGACCCTCACGGGCGGTACCCAAAATGACCGCAGCGTGAAGCTGTCCGCCTCTGGGACGGCGACGGCAGAAGGCTTGCAGCGCACGACTGAACTGGGTTCGTTGGCACGCTGGGCGGCCCACTTCGGCGGGCAGACGCGCTACCAACTCGACGTCGGACTGGCAGGGGGGCGCAGTGAGATTGATTTGCGCAGCGACCTGGTCGGGTGGTCTTCGCAATTGCCCCCGCCCATGCGCAAAGCGGCGGCCGCGAGTTGGCCTTTGCGTGTTCAGACCCGCTGGCTCGAAGCGGTGCAGGGCAGTGCTGCGCGGCTTGAGACCGTGAACGTCGAGGTGGCCAACGCGTTGCATGCGTCTTATGTACGTGAGTGGTCCAACCAGGCGGGTCAACCGTCTGCGCGTGTGCTGCGAGGGGCCGTAGGACTGGGCACCGCGCTGCCACCGCTTCCTGCTGCGGGCGTGGTGGCCCAAGCCGTGCTGCAAAAACTGGATGCAGACGAGTGGACTGCTGTTTTGCACCCCGCCCCACGTGTCGCCATTGCCGCCGTATCGACTGATGGCGATTGGACGACCACCTATGCGCCCACTCAATGGCGCGTCCGGGCCGATGAAATTCAATCCAGCGGTGTGCGTTTCAATGACATCGAGGCAACGGCCATCTGGGACCGAGGCGAGTGGCGCACGGTGCTGAATGCTCAACAGGCCAAGGGACAGCTGGCATGGCGTCCCGCAACGCCCTTGCAAGCGGGACGGCTTTATGCGCGGTTGTCTCGCTTGTCCTTGGGCGCCACGCCCCCCAGCGCCGCCTCTGCCGTGAACGCGCCGACCGCGGGGAGCACCGCCAGCAGCGTGCCAGCGCTGGACGTGGTGGTGGATGACTTTGAGCTACGGGGTAAAAAACTCGGTCGCCTGGAAGTGGAGGCTGTCAACGTCGCCAGCGCCGCAACACGAGGCGGCTTCGACTGGAAGCTACAACGTTTGGACTTGACCACACCAGAGGCCAGGCTGTCGGCAACGGGACAATGGTCCATGGCGCCTGATGCTGCAGCCGGTGCAGGCGCGGCCCCCGCTCGGCCCACCCGCCAAACCGAGTTGGACTTCACCCTCGCCGTGAGCGACGCCGGGGCGCTGCTGAACCGTTTGGGTCAAGAGCAAGCCGTGCGTGGCGGCAAAGGTGATTTGGTGGGGCAGTTGCGCTGGAGTGATTCCCCTTTGAGCCCCGATCCGCTGAGCATGAGTGGCCACATGAAAGTGGACATCGGTGCCGGTCAGTTCTTGCGCCAAGACCCTGGGGCCACCCGCTTGCTGGGTGTGCTCAGTTTGCAAGCCTTACCTCGGCGTTTGTTGCTTGATTTCCGGGATGTGTTTCAAGAGGGGTTTGCTTTTGACAGTTTCACCGGCGATGTCGACATGCGCCAAGGTGTGGCTTTCACTAACAACTTGCGCATGCGGGGTGTTCAAGCGGTGGTGTTGATGGAAGGTCAGGCCAATTTGCAAAATGAGACCCAGGACTTGCGGGTGGTGGTGGTTCCGGAAATCAATGCCGGCACGGCGTCCCTGGCTTATGCCGTCATCAACCCCGCTTTGGGCCTGGGCACCTTCATGGCGCAAATGTTTTTACGTAAGCCATTGGCCGAGGCCAATACACGCGAGTTCCGGGTCACCGGTCCGTGGGCAGATCCCAAAGTGGAGCGTGTGCAACGCTCGCCATCGCCGCAAGACGGTCCCCAGGACAACACGCCACCGCTCTCCAACAGCGTGCCGACCGCCGCATCACCCCGCGGCACAACGGCCAATAAACCCTGAAAGTTCACCCACCATGCGAATCGCTGCCCTGCAAATGATCACCGGTGCCGATGTGCAAACCAATTTGGACAGCGCCGCCCGCTTGATTCAAGAAGCCGCCTCGCAAGGCGCTGCCATGGTGGCGTTGCCGGAGTATTTTTGTTTCATGGGCGCCAATGACAAAGACAAACTGGCCATCGCCGAAGCGCCCGTTCCACCAGGTGCGATGCCGGGTGAGCAGTCGCCGTTGCAGCGCCACTTGGCACAGTGGGCCGAAAAGTTTGGCGTCTGGATACTCGGGGGCACCGTGCCCATCGTGGGAAGTGACGCCGACCATGTCTACAACGCCAGCATTGTGTTCTCCGCCACGGGCCAGGTGGCCGCACGCTACGACAAGATGCACCTTTTTTGTTTCGACAACGGCCGCGAACGTTACGACGAAGGCCAGGTGCTGCAAGCGGGGCAAACGCCTGTGGCCTGTGACATGGCCATCGACGGCGCTGCCTGGCGCATGGGCCTGAGCGTTTGTTACGACCTGCGTTTCCCTGAGTTGTACCGCCACATGATGGCCCCACCCTGCGACATCTTGGCCGTGCCTGCTGCCTTCACCTACACCACAGGCCAAGCGCATTGGGAATTGCTGCTGCGCGCCCGTGCGGTCGAAAACCAGTGTTATGTCATCGCGCCCGCACAGGGTGGTCGCCATGACAACGGCCGCCGCACCTGGGGCCACAGCATGGTGATCGACCCTTGGGGCGAGGTGCTGGCCGTTTTGCCGGAAGGGGAGGGTGTGGTGATGGCCGAAGTCAAGGCCGAACGGTTGGCGCAGGTGCGCGAGCAATTGCCTGCGTTGAGCCACCGTCGTAGTTTGTGACATGAATCCGCAGGCCTTGGTGTTCAGGTTCGCGACGGCGGCTGATGCCCCGGCCTATGAAGACTTCATGGCTGCGATGTTTGCTGAGAATTTGGACACGCTGTGTCCTCGCGTGGAGACACCCACCCTCGAACAGGTCCAACGTTTGCTCCAAAAACACAACGGCGAAACATCGGGTGTGCTGTTGGCAGAACACGAGGGGGTGTTGCTGGGTGCCGCGAACATGTTTCGGCTTTTGCGTCCGCACCTCAACCACACCGTCATGTTGGGTTTGAATGTCAAACAGGGCTTGCGCGGTCAAGGTATTGGCCGTCGTTTGTTGCAAGAGGCCGTGACCTGGTTTGAACGCACTCCGGCGCTTGAGCGCCTTGAACTGGATGTGGTCAGCATCAACGCACCTGCCATTCATCTGTACGAATCTTTTGGTTTTGTGCGCGAAGGCATCAAACGTGCAGCCGTTAAAAAAGGCGGTCGCTACCTGGATTTGCACATCATGGCCCGCCTGAAAACGCCCAGCACCTAAAATTTGGGTCTTTTCGCCCCCCGTTACCTACAAGGCCACGCATGTCTGATCTGCCAGTTACCGATCACGCCCCTGACGAAAACCAGCTCATCACCGAGCGTCGCGAAAAACTCGCGGCCATTCGCAAGCAGGGCGTGGCCTTTCCCAACGACTTCAAACCCACCCACCATGCGCTGGATTTGACGCAGCAGTTTGGTGGGTTCAGCACCGAGGAACTGGAGTCCAAAGCGGTCACCGTGTCACTGGGCGGTCGCATGATGCTCAAGCGTGTCATGGGCAAAGCAAGCTTTTGCACCTTGCAAGATGGCTCTGGTCGCCTGCAACTTTTCATCACCAAAGAAGCCGTGGGTGAAGAACGTTACGAGGCCTTCAAACACTGGGACCTGGGCGACATCCTGGGCGCCCAGGGCACGCTCTTCAAAACCAAAACAGGCGAACTCTCGGTGCGGGTCAACGTGCTGCGCCTGCTCACCAAAAGCCTGCGGCCCTTGCCCGACAAATTCCACGGCATGGCGGACCAGGAGCAAAAGTACCGCCAACGTTATGTTGACTTGATCACCGACGAACACGCCCGCGCCCGTTTTGCAGCACGCAGTAAAGCAGTCAGCGCCATCCGCAGCTTCATGGTGGAACACGGTTTTCTCGAGGTGGAAACACCCATGCTGCACCCCATTCCAGGTGGTGCCAATGCCAAACCCTTCATCACCCACCACAACGCGCTGGACCAGGAAATGTTCCTGCGCATTGCGCCTGAGCTGTACTTGAAGCGCCTGGTGGTTGGCGGATTTGAACGCGTGTTTGAGATCAACCGCAACTTCCGCAACGAAGGCATCAGTGTTCGGCACAACCCCGAATTCACCATGATGGAGTTTTACGCCGCCTACTGGAACCACCACGACCTGATGGACTTCACCGAAACCGTGTTGCGCCATGCGGCCACGGTGGCCACTGGCTCAGCCGCCATCACCTACAACGGCCAGGCAGTGCATTTGGACCAGCCTTTTGCGCGTTTGTCGGTGCGTGATTCCCTGGTGGCCCATGCAGGGTTGACGGCCGAGCAGGCTGACGACGCCCAAGTCCTGCACGCCAAACTCAAGTCCCTGGGCGAAGAGCCGCCTGCCCATTGGAAGCTGCCTGAGTTGCAGTTCGGCCTCTTTGAAGCCGTGGTGGAAGAAAAGCTGTGGCAGCCAACTTTCATCATTGACTACCCGGTTGAGGTTTCCCCCTTGGCGCGTGCCTCAGACAGCAACCCCGCGATCACAGAACGGTTCGAGCTTTTCATCACCGGCCGCGAGTACGCCAATGGCTTCTCGGAACTCAACGATGCTGAAGACCAAGCCGCGCGTTTTCACGCCCAAGTGGCCAATAAAGACGCCGGAGACGAAGAAGCCATGTTCTTTGATGCCGATTTCATCCGCGCTTTGGAATACGGCATGCCACCCACCGGCGGCTGCGGCATTGGCATCGACCGCTTGATGATGCTGATCACCGACTCCCCCAGCATCCGCGACGTGATTTTGTTTCCCTCCCTGCGCAAAGAAGGCTGAGGCCATGGCCACCGAACGGCTGACCACCCTGGACGCCGTTCTGGCCGAAGTGTGGCGTCAGCTGACCCTGGCCGTGCACGACAAAACCCATGCCTGGCGCACACCCGTGTTGGCAACAAGGGATGGCGACGCCGTCGATGCGCGAACCGTGGTGATGCGCGAGGTGCGCAGCGATGAGCGCCAGGTTTTGTTTTACACCGACCCCCGCGCTGGCAAAGTGCGGCAGTTGCTGTGCCAGCCGCAGGCGGTGTTGGTGCTGTGGTCACCGGTGCTGGCCTGGCAGCTTCGGCTTCAGGTGGACTTGACCCTTCACACCCAGGGGCTGGATGTCACCTCGCGCTGGGCGCGGGTCAAAATGTCTCCGTCCGCGCAGGACTACCTGTCGCCCTTGCCGCCGGGCGCCGTGCTGGTTGGCGGTGATGCCAGCAGGCCTGTGAACCAAAACAAACTGCCCAACACCCATCCTGACAGCGATGTTTTTTTCGGTGTGGTGGTCGCGCAGGTCCACAGTGTGGACTGGTTGGAGCTCAGCGCCCAAGGCCATCGACGGGCACGTTTTGATGCCCAAGGCGCACGCTGGCTACAACCTTGAATGACCTTCACACTTCCTATGGGCTGCCGTGAATAATTTTTCTGCTGATGTTTCTCCCGCCCCCTTGGCACTGCGCCTGGGTTATGCCGGCGTGCTGCCATTTGTGGTGGGCGCTGCCTTCGTCTGGTTGGTGGGTGGCAATGCCGATGCCCATGCTTTTGCGGCCCTGGTGCTGTCGTGTTACGCCGCCGTCATCATCTCGTTCCTGGGGGGGCTGCACTGGGGCTTGGCCATGCGGCAATCCCCGGCGACGATGCCGACTTGGCTCTACGCGTGGGGGGTGATTCCCTCTCTGGTGGCCTGGGTGGCGGTGGTCATGCCGCCTTACGCCGGATTGGTGGTGCACGGGGTGATGCTGGTCACCTGTTATTTGGTGGACAGGCGCACCTATCCCCTGCTGGGTGCGGCCCCATGGCTCACCCTGCGTTTCCGGCTGACCGTGGCGGCCAGTTTGAGCTGTTTTGTGGGCGCCGCCGGAAGTTAAGGATGCTCTGCGAAACTCTTGCGAGGCTGTGGTGGTGCGGATCGGGATGGGCTACAAGGCGCTTTTTGCGGCCAATAGCTTGGGCTATTGGCAAGAAAAGCAACGCCGTAGACCGCCCGAGTCCGTGCTGCCGCGGTCCGCGAGGAGTTATGTAGAGCATCCTTAAGCATGCTCTGCATCTTTAACCGCACATCTGCCGTATTCTTGTTGCGTCTCTTGCCCGTTTCGTCCAGCCCATCAGCAGTACCCGGCCCGCTTCATGATCACCTACCGCGTTGACGTTTCAGACCTCCACCAACACGAGTTTCAAGTCACCTTGACGGTGCCAGAACCGCAAGCCCAGCAAACCTTGAGCTTGCCGGTTTGGATCCCTGGCAGCTACATGGTGCGCGAGTTCTCGCGCCACATCAGCCGTTTGCACGCGCATCAAGGGGGCCAGGCGGTGGGGTTGGTACAAAAGGACAAAACCACATGGATCGCCACCTGCACCGGGCGGCAGCCCTTGGTGCTCACTTACCGGGTGTACGCCTTCGACAACTCGGTGCGCACGGCTTTTTTGGACGCGCATCGCGGATTTTTCAACGGCAGCAGCCTGCTCCTGAAAGCGCATGGGTATGAGACGCAGCCGCACCGGCTTGAGCTCAAGACCCTGCCCAAGGGATGGGAAGTGGCCACTGCCATGGCGGCCATCAAGGTGGACGCACGGGGCCGCGGTTGGTACGAAGCCGCTGATTACGACGAGCTGATCGACCACCCTGTGGAACTCGGCCAGTTTTGGCGCGGGCGTTTCATGGCCCGCGGCGTGCCCCATGAGTTCGTGGTGGTAGGCAACTGGCCCGACTTTGACCGAGAGCGTTTGCTGGCCGACAGCCAGCGCATCTGCGAAGCCCAAATCGCCTTTTGGCACGGCAAAAAAAAGCCGCCCTTTGACCGTTATGTTTTTTTACTCAATGCGGTGGATGAAGGTTATGGCGGGCTGGAGCACCGCAACAGCACCGCCTTGATCGCTGCGCGCCGTGACCTGCCCCAGTTGGGAAAAGCCAAGGACTTGAGCGATGGTTATGTCACATTGCTCGGCCTCATCAGCCACGAATACTTCCACACCTGGAATGTGAAGCGGCTGCGGCCCGCTGAGTTTGCGGTGTATGAGCACAGCCGGGAAAACTACACCGAGCTCTTGTGGTTTTTCGAAGGCTTCACCTCTTACTACGACGATTTGTTTTTGCTGCGCGCCGGTTTGATTGACGTGCCGCGTTATTTGAAGCTGCTGTCCAAAACCCTCAGCACTGTGTTAGCCACCCCGGGCCGCCATGTGCAAAGCGTGGCAGAGGCCAGTTTTGATGCCTGGGTCAAGTACTACCGCCAAGACGAAAACAGTGTCAACGCCAGCGTCAGCTACTACACCAAGGGTGCGCTGATTGCCTTGGCCATGGACCTGCTGCTGCGCTCCGGGAAACAAGGCTCTCTGGATGATGTGATGCGTTTGTTGTGGCAGCGCAGCCAGGGCGGGCCCGTGAGCGAGACCGACATCCAGCTCGCCTTCGACGAGGTGGCGGGCGTCGACGTGGGCACCGCACTGCAGACCTGGGTTCACGGGACTGAAGATCCGCCGTGGCAGGCCTTGCTTGAGCGTTTGGGCGTGGCATGGAAAACCGAAACCCCAAGTTTGGCGCAGCGCCTGGGGCTGAAAGTCAGCGAAAGCGCACTGACCGGCATCAAGGTAACGCAAGTGCTGCAAGGCGGTGTGGCGCAGGCCTCAGGCATTTCAGCTGGCGATGAGTTGTTGGCCTTGGATGGCTGGCGCTTGCGCCGCTTGGAGGATGCACAGCGTGTGCTGAATGTGTCGCCCGAGAGCACCTTGTTGGTTTGCCGCGATCAGAAGGTATTCAGCGTTCTGCTGAGCGTCTTCAGCCACGAAGGCGAAACCATCGGTGGCGTTCAGCTCACCGAAGCAGCGCTCGCGCCATCAGCCGTGGCGCTGCGGCGTCAGGCATGGCTCACCCCCTGAGCGACCACCCCACGGTGTCCGCTCGGAGCGGCGCGCGCCAGCGTGCGCCCACACCAGGGCTGCCCGCGCTGGTGGGTGGTCTGTTGGTTTTGCTGGTGGCGCTGATCCATGCCTGGCTGGTCCACGTGGTCGGCCAAGGCTTGGCCCAGATGGAGGCTGACGCTGCGGTCCCGCCGCGCGTGCAGGTTCGTTATGTGCGAGAGATGGTGGTGGCGCCGCCGCTGCCGGTCGCAGAGCCACCCCGTCCGTTGGTCGCGGCCAAGCCTGCACCACCCGCGGGGGCACCCTTGCCGAGGCGCTTGTCTGATGTGGTCGCGCAGCAGAGCCAGCAGGACTCCACTGTTGCCCCTGAAGCTCAGACCCCGCCACCGGCTGTGGAACCCAGCGCATCGGCTCCCGCCAATACCCCAGCGGCGCCGACTCAGCCCCCCGCGGCAGTCGCCGCTGCTTCATCCGCGGTCGACTCGCCCACAGCCCAGGCGTCAGCGCCTGAGGTCAACCTCACCGAGCAAGCCCTCGACACTGTCTGGCCACAAACCACGCGGGTGACCTACGCCGCCCAGGGGTATTACAACGGTGAGTTTTACGGTGATGCCACGGTGGAGTGGGTGCGCCAAGGCGACCGCTACCAGATGTTCATGGACGTCAGCCTGGGGCTGGGCATTTACCAGCGTATTGCCACCAGCCGTGGCCGCGTCAGCCAACAAGGTGCGCAGCCTGAGCGGTTCGACGAAACCATCAAACGCCTTTTTTCCAAACCGCGTCAGTTCAAGGTGTCTTTCGGCGAAGACCAGATTGAATTCTCGCAAGGCAACAAAGTGGCGCGGCCCGCTGGCGTGCAGGACACCACCAGTCAGTTTGTTCAGCTCACCTATTTATTCGCCACCCAGCCTGAGTTGGCCGAGCCCGGGCAGCGCATCGAATTCCCGCTGGCCTTCCACCGCAACCTGCGGGCGTATGCTTACCAGGTTCAAGGTCGCCAGGTGCTGCAAACCGCGCTGGGGCCGTTGGACACCGTGCATGTCATCCCCCGACGTGTCGAACCCAAGGACAACGACCTCGTCGCTCAAATATGGTTTGCCCCTGCCCTCAAATACCTGCCCGCGCGAATTCGGTTCAACCAGGGCGAGGACATCTACATTGAACTGAACATCCGCAAAGCGCCAGAATTGGCGCAGTAGGACCCACACCACAAGGACACCGCATGAACTACGAGAACTTGCTCACCGCCGTGCATGGCGACGGCCCCCTGCGCACCGGCCTCATCACCTTGAATCGGCCCAAACAACTCAATGCCTTGAACGACGCATTGATGACGGAACTTGGCCAGGCCATGCTGGCCTTCGAGGCCGACGAGGGCATAGGCTGCATCGTCATCACCGGCAACGAAAAAGCCTTTGCCGCCGGGGCCGACATCACCGGCATGGCACCGCTCAGCTACATGGACGTCTACAAGGGCGATTTCATCACCCGCAATTGGGAGGCCATTCGTTCGGTGCGCAAACCCGTGATCGCCGCAGTCAGCGGTTTTGCTCTGGGCGGCGGCTGCGAGCTGGCCATGATGTGTGACTTCATCATTGCCGCTGACACCGCCAAATTCGGCCAACCCGAAATCAAACTCGGCATCATCCCCGGGGCTGGCGGCACGCAGCGTTTGCCCCGCGCCATCAGCAAAGCCAAGGCCATGGACCTGGTGCTCACCGGCCGCATGATGGACGCCCAGGAAGCCGAGCGTTCAGGCTTGGTGTCGCGTGTGGTACCCGCCGCCGACTTGATGACCACCACCTTGGCCGCCGCACAGCAGATTTGCGAGTTCAGCGGCCCGAGTGTCATGATGGCCAAAGAATGTGTGAACCGTGCTTTTGAAAGTGGTTTGGCAGACGGCATTTCATTCGAGCGGCGGCTCTTCCATTCCTTGTTCGCCACCGAAGACCAAAAAGAAGGCATGGATGCCTTCATCAACAAACGCAAACCCGCGTTCAAACAGCGCTGACCCTTCGGGAGCCCCCCATGCTTTACAAATTCAAATCCAGCGCCACCAGCGACCTGATCATGCTCGGGCCCCAGGGTGACCAATTGCTCAAGCTGCTCGGGCGTGGCCCCGCCGCACAAGGCATCTTCGAGCCCGAGGCCATGCCCGAAGCATGGGCTGTGTTGGAACAAGCCGTGAAAGACGAAGAAGCCGCACGGGACAACGCCCCTCAGAACCAAGGCGAGCCGGATGCCGAGGCAGATGCCGACGCGACCCCAGCAGCCCCAGCCGTCAGCCTGCGCCAGCGTGTGTGGCCCTTCATCGACATGCTTAAACGTGCCCATGCAGAGGGACAGGCCGTCGTCTGGGGTGTATGAAAATCCAATCCAGTCGATAAAACGCACAACCGCAGGAGATCCCCATGAAACTCACCAGCCAAAGCTGGGCCAACGGCGAGCGCATTCCCGCGCTCTACGCCGCAGGCCGCCTGGATGCGGCCAGTGGTGTTGCCTTTTCAGACAACCTCAATCCTCACCTCGCGTGGACCGAGGTGCCGGCCGGCACGCAGTCGTTCGCCCTCATCTGCCACGACTTCGACGTGCCCAGCCGGGGTGACGACGTGAACCAGCTGGATCGCGAGGTACCCGCTGATTTGCCCCGTGTTGATTTTTTCCATTGGGTGATGGTGGACCTGCCGCCGACCCTCACCGAAATCCATGAGGGTCAATTCAGCCGTGGATTCACCCCGCGGGGCAAACCCGGCCCAGCCACTTCATTGGGTGCCCGCCATGGCCTGAACGACTACACCGGCTGGTTTGCGTCTGACGCTGAACGTGCGGGCAACTACTTTGGGTACGACGGCCCCTTCCCGCCGTTCAATGACTCCCTGATTCACCACTACGTTTTCACCCTTTATGCCCTGAACGTGGCCCGTGCCCCGGTCGAAGGCCACTTCACCGGTTTGCAGGTGCGTGAAGCCATCTACCCCCATGTGCTGATGGCCGCCACGCACTCTGGCACCTACACCTTGAACCGCCGTTTGGTGGGTTGATCCTTGTCGCCCGCCATCACCCGCATCCTGGCCATTCGCCACGGCGAAACCGACTGGAACCTGGATGCCCGCATCCAGGGCCACACCGACATCCCCCTCAACGCCAAGGGCCGCTGGCAAGCCCAACAACTCGCCCAGGCGCTGGCCTCTGAGGCCATCGATGTCATCTATGCCAGCGACCTGTCACGCGCCTTCGAAACCGCCCGTGCCGTTGGCAAAATTCAACGCCAACGTGTGATCGCTGTGCCCATGCTGCGCGAGCGCCATTTCGGCGTCTTCCAAGGCCGCCAGTTCAAAGACATCGAGGTGGAACTGCCCGAACAAGCCACCCGCTGGCGCAAACGTGATGTGGACTTCTGCCCCGAAGGCGGCGAATCACTGCAAACCTTTTACGACCGCTGCGTCAGCGCCGCCCACCTGCTGGCCCGCGCCCACCCCGGCCAAACCGTGGCCCTGGTCGCCCACGGCGGGGTGATGGACTGCCTCTACCGCGCCGCCCTGCACATCGACCTGCAAGCCCCTCGCAGCTGGGCCTTGGGCAACGCCAGCATCAACCGCTTGCTGCACACCGGTGACGGATTCACCTTGGTGGGCTGGAGCGACACGGCGCATTTGGATCAGGTGGTGTTGGATGAGATTCCGGATTCATTGGGGCAGCAGAGCCGGCATGTTTGAGGGGTTTTGGAAACCTGATTGCAATGGCAGCCAGTGGGTCCTTAGAATCAGCGGCGAATCCGTAAGGTCGACTGGGACTTGTATGCGGGAAGATGTAAAAAACCTAATCGACTCCAATTTTGGCCTGTCGCCGAAATTGTTTATTCCAGGCTGGGCGACGATCTAAATTGCGTTTAACAATAAACCGGTTGTAAATGAGATCTTTTTTACGATTGCTGCTTGCTAGTATTCTCGTTTGGGCTATGGGCGCAGTCTATTCTGCACCACTGCCTGCTTTGCCATCGATAAATGTTTCGCCTGATTCATTGTCCGAAATAAAATCAATAACGATAGTTCGCCCACCTGATCCAAATTTCTATCTTCTACTCAATCGCGGCAACCCAGGTGCTGGGTTCGGAATCTTTGGTGCATTGGGTGAGTTGGCTGACAAAAAGCATAAACAAGAAGCCCTGAACAAAGCACTTCAGGGTCTCGGAGTGGCTGTAGTGCCAGGTTTGGGTGATGCCATCGCGCGACGCCTTACGGACCTGGGTTACGCAGCTAGAGCGGATGACGGTCCGTGGGAAGTAGTCAACGGGTTCTACTCATTTCCACTGGATAGATTTAAATCAGATGCGGATGCAATATTAATGGTTTCACCCACAACGGTGGGCTTCGTTTCCGAAGGAGCACTTTCAAACTATATTCCAACGCTCACAGTAATGGTGACTATGGTTGGAAAGGATAGAGAAAGGGTTATTTACAAAGGATTTCACTCAGTCGGTTGGCATCCCGATCAGGCAGGTTGGAGGGCTACGCCCGCAAATACAAAATTTCCAGATTTCAATGCACTTGTGAGCGATCCGAGCGCTAGCGCCGCGTCGCTGCGTGATTCCTGGCCTGGTATTGCGAAAACTATTGGCGAAGACTTGAAAAAGTAAAAATATGCCGTGCTGTTCGCGGAACTGGCTGGCTCAAGTTTGAACTGCGACACGGCGAACTCAAATCTGAGGTGAGACACCCTACAACCTGCAAGGTGTCACTCCAATGGGAACAAACTACTCGCACATTTCTGAGGCTGATCGCATGATGATTCAAGCCCTGTTTCTGGTTCCTTTGAGTTGCCGGGCAATTGCCCGGCAACTCACATAGAGCTGGTAGAGCTGGGGTCTTGTCTATGAACCCCTTCAAACTCAAAAATCCGGCTGCACCCCCAACCACCCGTGGTACCCACAGCGTGCAATCACGCTGGCGCAAACCTCATCGGCGCGCACCAAGTCGCACAGCAGTTGCATGGCGGCGGGCTGGATGCAGACGCGCAGCTCTACTGAGTCGCCGAGTTCGTGTGGTGGGCAGCGCAAGGCCAGGGAGAGGGTCAGCCCAGCATACGAATCAATGATCAGTGGAGCATTGGCTTCGTTTGGACTGAAGTTGTGGCCCTGCAGAGGTTGAGATCGTGAATCAGCACTGACGGAATCAATAGGGTACGCCCTGTCAATCCGTCGCGGATTGATGCTGTACGTCGACCGGAATTGGGGCGGCGTTTGGTTGCTTGTTCACGAACTCCAAAGCGCAAGCCGTCGGCCACATCACCGTTGGCTGCGCCAGCGTGCGGCAGCAGACACGAGCAGCACCACGGCGGCAACGGCGGATGGAAACCAGAGAAGAAAATAGGGTGGCTTGTCGCGTTCGGGCGTGAAGCGCGCACGCACCGAGGCGTTCGGGTCTTTGTCGCCCGTCCACACGGTGGTGGGCGCTTTCGCGGCGAGTACGGCGGGCAGCGCGGCTTGACACTGCGACAACGACGCGTAGAACACCTTGTTGTATTCCGTGTCCATGGGCTGGGTTGGCTTTTTTTCCGCGTCGCAGTTGTCCAGCAAACAGGTCACCCCAGACTTGCGCAAGCTCGTCGAGCGACTCACAAATTCATAACCAATCGACATGTGCGGCCCCACCACAACCGTTCTGCCGCTGCGCTCGACGCACTGGGCGCTGACGAATTGGGCCGGCACAGCCACCGCATTGGGAATTTCGTTGGACCACTGGTCATGCCAGAACGCCGCACCACCCGCGGCAACGAAGGCCAGCGCCATGAGCTCAACGGCGTAACCCCGTTGGGGCCGCGCCTTGCTTCTTTGATTGGCTTGCGCCGCAGCCTCGGCCGCGCGTCGGTCTGCCTCGGGATCAATGCTCAATACAAACTCGGTTCGGGTTTGGGCTGCGCCACGGCGTGCTTCAGCCTCTGCTTGAGCCGCGGTGCGCTCGGCGCGACGTCGAGCCAGCAGATGGTATATCGGCAAATAGCCGATGATCAACGCGGGTGCCGCGACCATGCGGTACCGAAAAATCTCGTGTTCATCCAACCGCGCCATGTCTACGCCTGAGAGCGCAATGGCCACGAGCATGAGGCCAAGCACCACGACGGACACCTTGACCACTTTAATCGCGTAGTCCACAACGGCGAACACTTTTTCACCGCGCGCCGCAGACGCACTGGTTTGCGCAGCCGTTGGCTGGGGGTTGGTGTCACGCTGTTTCATGGGGCCCGCATCCGTCTGACGATGGCGTCAGGGTAACGCTCGCGCGCCGCGGTGCCCAGCCCGTGGTATTCAGCGAACGGTGGGCGGTGGGGCAGGCATGGCCTCTAACCGCCAGCACTCAAAAATCCGGCTGCATCCCCAACTCCCCGTGGTAACCACACCGCGCAATGAAACTGGCGCAAACCTCGTCGGCGCGGACCAAGTCGCAGAGCAGTTGCATGGCGGCGCGTTGGATGCACACGCGCAGTTCTACCGAGTCACCCAGTTCATGGGGCGGATATTTGGAAGCCAGGGCTTGCAGTTTGCGGTCGCGCAGCAGGATGGACAGCAAGTGGTTCTGCGATTCGGGTGAGTCGAAAAATGATTCGTCGATGTTGAGTTGGTCGGCCACCGCGACCATGACGTCTTCAATGTTCATGACGACTCCTTCCAAGGCGGGTGCCCTACCGGACCGCATCGCAAGCCGATGGGTTTCGGGGTTGCCTTGTAGGAAGTATCGGCCAGCATGGGGCCGACTTGAGGTGTCAACTGTGCAAGAGTGCACGCTGCACGGTCATGGCGCTGCACTCTGTGGCGTTCAGCCCTCAAACAACTCGCCCACCACGCCGCCATGGCCTTGCGGGGGTGCCACACCCAAGTGGCGGTAGGCGGCCAAGGTGGCAATGCGGCCCCGGGGGGTGCGCTGCAAATAACCCTGTTGAATGAGGTAGGGCTCGATCACGTCTTCAATCGTGCCGCTTTCTTCGCCAATGGCAGCTGCCACGTTGTCCAGGCCCACCGGGCCGCCGTCGAAGCGGTGGATCACGGCTTCCAGCAGTTTGCGGTCCATCAAATCAAAACCTTGCGGGTCCACGTCGAGCATGGCCAGGGCTTTGTCGGCCAGGGGTTTGTTGATGTGGCCTGTGCCTTTGACGTCGGCATAGTCACGCACGCGGCGCAACAGGCGGTTGGCAATACGCGGTGTGCCGCGTGAGCGGCGGGCGATCTCGAAGGCGCCTTCCTCATCGGTGGGCACCTTGAGCAAACCCGCCGAGCGGTGCACGATGCGGGCGAGTTCTTCGGGGCTGTAGAACTCCAGCCGCGAGACGATGCCAAAACGATCCCGCAGCGGGTTGGTCAGCATGCCGGCGCGGGTGGTGGCGCCCACCAGGGTGAAGGGTTGCAGATCAAGTTTGATGGAGCGTGCGGCGGGGCCTTCACCGATCATGATGTCGATCTGAAAGTCTTCCAGCGCGGGGTAGAGGATTTCCTCCACCACCGGGCTCAGGCGGTGAATCTCGTCGATGAAAAGAACGTCGTTTTTTTCCAGGTTAGTGAGGATGGCGGCCAGGTCTTTGGGCTTCTCAAGCACCGGCCCCGAGGTTTGCCGCAGATTCACGCCGAGTTCGTTGGCGATGATGTGGGACAGCGTGGTTTTGCCCAGGCCGGGCGGGCCAAACAGCAGCACATGGTCCATGGCCTCGGCGCGTTTTTTGGCCGCGCCGATGAAGATTTCCAACTGCTCGCGCACCTTGGCTTGGCCCACATACTCGGCCAGTCCTTTGGGCCGTAGCGCACGTTCAATGGCCTCTTCATTCGGCGACGCTGCCGCCGCAGTCACGATGCGCCGCGCGGGCTCGAAGTCGTCGGTTTGGATGCTCATGGCTTGTTCAGCTGAAGTTCGCGTGCGATACCAGAGATCAGTTTTTGAAGACTGGGGGATGGCGGGTTTTCCAGGTTGAGATGCGGGCAGATTTTTTCCGCCCAACGCCGCTTATCAGTTCCGGATGAACCGGTTGACCCGATGGATAGTGCCAATTTTTCCCAGGCACCCACGATGGCGTCAGGAGCAATCTTCTTTAATGGAGCGACCTTTGCTTTTGGATATGCCTTCAACACTGCGGAGGTGTCGGCGATGAACCAGCTCTCTGTCTCTTCAATGGCCAACCGGAATAAAACACGGGGCTTGGATGGCAATGCCCGCAACATCTTATTCAAGTTAGAAAGCAATTCGGTGCAGGGAGTGTCATCCGAGTCGATGACCACCAGCACGAAGGATTCTGCATCCAACCATTTGCCATAGCCGCGTAGCGTGGTGGGCAGCAGATCCAGCAGCCCAAGGCGTTTGGGGTTGGGTTTGGCCAGCGGGTTCTGAGGCAGTTTGCCGATGCCTTGATGTGGGTGAATGCGAAAGTGTTGCCTCGCCGTGAGCCCAAAGCGCCGCTGTAGCACCTCTGTAATGACAGGTACGTCAGCCGCGCCTTCCACCAAAACCTCAATCCGTGTCATGGATTGCCCACACCGAAATGATTGCTGTACCAAAGGCTGCCCATAGGCAGGCCTTCATCGAACATATCCTGGACCCCAGCGATATCAGCCGCTCGTTGGGACGTGGCAAAGCCGTGTTCGTTTTTGTCGAGAATCCAAACCTCGTTGGGAGAGAGCGCATCCACCAGATGTGGTGAGTGGGTCGTAATGAGCACCTGGGGCCCTGCTGCTTTGACTGCGAATTCTTTGAACTCAGACGCCAGCAAACTGAGCAACTGGTGATGCAGGCCGTTTTCCGGTTCTTCAATACCGATCAACGGGGCGGGTGCAGGATCTTCCATTAGCAACAGGTAAGCCAAAAATTTCAGCGTGCCGTCGGACATATCTTGTTGATAGAACGGTTCTTGGTAGCCCTGCGCATGGAACTCCAGAAACAAGCGCCTATCGGGTGCTTTGTCGGACCGGATGTGCCGCAAGCCAGGAACTTTCAAGGCCAAGCGCGCCAGCATGGCTTTAAATTCTTTGGGTTTTTGCCGTTCAATGAATTGCAGATAGTTGCCTAGGTTCTCTCCGGTTCGATCAAGGTGAGGTTCTGCACCGGAGATGGGTTGCGAGCGTGCCAGTTGCGGTACGAAATAGGATAGATACCAGCCGCCAAGAAATGATCGAAAAGCAGCGATGCGCGGGTGGTCGGACAAGGTGCCCAGGGTGGATATGCCCAGAACCTGACGGTCCCCCATGTGAACGTCTGCTTTGGCCGTGCCCTCTTGCTCAGCGGTTTCCTTGCCGGCCCAGACAAACCCTTTGCCTTGTTTGAGGTCAAGAAAAGAATAAGGTTGCCCGTGCTTCTGTCCCAAGCGCCGTTGCCTGAGTCTTTCGCGCTTGACTTTTGGGCGACCACTTTTGTCCGCATCGATGGCTAATGTGTAGTTGATGGGGCCGGAAGACTGGTTCTCCCGGTAGCGAATTTCAAATTCGATGGAGCCAGTGCTGCCCTGTGTTCGCAAGCGTTCAAACCCACCTCGGTGCGGCTTGTCGCATGCGGCCTCTACGCCTTCCTGCAAGCAGTCGCCGACAAAACCAAGGGCGTCCAGCAAACTGGATTTACCCACCCCATTGGCACCGATCACAGCCATTAAGCGTGGCAACTCGGTGCCTTTGGAGTCAATCGTCTTACCCAGCGTTACATCACGCAACGCTCGGTAGTTCTGAATTTGGATGCCTTCGAGAATGGCCATGGCTTTCTTTCGATGCCCGCAGGCAATAAGTGGCTGTTGTGCTTTAGCGCGATGCTTTGGAGGATGAAGCCCAGCGCATTATCGCCAGCCTCTCTGATGGAAGAGCACGCTTAGAATTGCCTCCCGTGCAAACCATACGCCGTCACCTTCAATCCTGGGCCTTCATTGCGATCTTCGCGGTGCTGGGCATGGCCATGGCCCCGGCCGTGTCGCAGGCGGTGATGGCGGCATCTGGGGTGCAGTGGACTGAGATTTGTTCGGCCACCGGTTCGCGTTGGGTGCAGGTTGACAGCGGCACAGCACAAACACCTGGCGGGCCTGCTTCAGTCGTCGACATGTCCAAGTGCCCCGCATGTTGCCACCTCGGCCACAGTGCGGGTCTGCCGCCCGCTCCCCTTGCGCTACCACCCTTGACCAACGGTGCGCACGCGGTACCAGCACTTTTCTTGCACGCGCCTCGCCCACTGTTTGCCTGGGCTGCGGCCCAGCCGCGCGGGCCGCCCACGCTCGGGTAAATCACCTGCCCGTTGCGCCAGCGCTTGTCCGCTGGACGCGTTTTTCCCTGCAGATGGATCGTCGCGCCTGACTTTCAGATGAATGGCGCCCCAGATTGCGCTTGAGCGCAGTCTGGCGATCACCTCGCGAAAGCGTCCAATGTTTCAAAGAAATTTCCCCCTGAACTTGGCGGTGTGCCGCCGCTCGCGCCTGTGGGCGCTGTCTATGTTGCCGATGGTCTGGCACGCGTCAGTACATGCCCAAGGTGTGGCAACCGATGCCCAGCTCGCACCGGTCACCGTCACCGCCACCCGTGCACCTTTAGACCCCAACCTGCCCAGCAGCACGGCCAGCAAAACGGCCGAGCAACTGCGCACCCAGAACATCTTCAACCCAGAAGACGCCCTCAACAACCTGCCCAGCCTCACGGTGCGCAAACGTTATTTCGGTGACCGCAATTCCCTCGTGGCAGGTCGCAGTTACGGCACCTTGCAGCCGGGCCGTTCCTTGGTTTACCTGGACGGTTATTTGATCTCCAACTTCCTGGGCCGCTTTGACGGGCCGCGCTGGAACATGGTCAATACCGAGGCCATCGAACGCGTGGATGTGCTTTATGGCCCCTTCTCCGCCATCTACCCCGGCAACTCCATGGGCACGACTGTGGTGGTGACCGAACGCAAACCCAAAGGTTTTGAGGGCTCGGTCAACCTCACTTTCAACAGCCAACCCTTCGAGGAATATGGCTTCTCGGACACCTACAACAGCCACCAGTTGTCGGCGCGGCTGGCCTCGCGCGCAGAGAGCGGCTTGTGGTGGTCCGTGGGCTTGCAGCGGCAGGACAGCAAGGGCCATCCCATGGGGTACTGCAATGCGGTGACGGGTGTGTCGTCGTCTTGCTCGGTGACTTCGGGAACCGCACCTGCCACGGCAGTGACGGGCGTGGTCAATGACTTGGACCCGCAAAGCCGACCGCGAGCCATCTTCGGCGCCACCACCATCGACCACACGGTTCAAGACACGGTCAACCTGCGGTTGGGTTATGACATCTCCGCCACCCAAAGCATTGAAGGCCGTTTCTCGTGGTGGCGTAATGACAGCACGGTCACCTCGCAAACCTCCTTGCTTAATGCCAACGGTCAGCCAGTGTGGACGGGCCGGGTGAGCAGCGGAGGTCGTACCTACAACCTGGCGGAGAACGCCTTCCCGACCTCGCAGCGCGATGAAGAACACCGCCAGCTGGGCCTGACCTGGAAAACCAAACACCGCCAGGGCTGGAACCAGTCCGTGGTCTTCACCCAGTACAAGATTGAAAGCGATGCGGACCGAAATGCCTCCCTCCATCCGGTGTTGGCAGCGCTGGGCGGGCCCGGCACGGTGACGCGCCGCGACGGCACCGGCTGGAACACCTTTGAAGCACAGGCGACTTACACCCCGCGAGCCGGTGATGTCGGCAACGGCAAGCATGCTTTGATTTTGGGTCTGCACCGCAATGCCTACACCTTGCGAAATGTGGTGAACGAGGCCAGCGATTGGCGCAACACCGAGACCACCTTGAACCAGCGTTATGAAGGCGAGACCACAGTCACGGCGCTGTATGCCCAGGATGCCTGGAAATTCCTGCCGGACTGGACCTTGACGACGGGGCTGCGCTATGAGCGTTTCAAGGCCCTGGACGGTTCGCAGTTCTTTGCGGGTACGCCGCCGGTGCAAGCCAACTATGCGCAGCGTGAAAAATCCGCCACCAGTCCCAAGCTCTCATTGGCGTGGGCGGCCAGCGATGCCTGGCGTTTCAAAGCCAGTGTGGGCCGTGCGGTGCGGTTCCCGAATGTGGATGAACTGTTCAATGGCACGCGGACTGGCACCTCCATCTCCCAGAGTGATCCCAACTTGAAACCCGAAGTGTCGAACGCAGCAGAGCTGACGGCCGAGTGGGACACGGCCTGGGGCGCAGCCCAACACAGCCTGCGCGCCAGCTTGTTCCGCGACGATTCGCGCAACACGATCTGGCGTCAATCCGACAACACCGTCACCCCCACCGTCACCCGCATCAGCAACATCGACCGTGTACTGACCGATGGCCTGGAGCTGGTCTGGTTGGGCAATGACGTGGGGCTGCGGGGACTGGACCTGACAGCTAGCGCCACCTGGGCCGACTCCATGGTGAAGGCCAACGCCCGCAATCCGGCCACGGTGGGCAAGGCTTGGCAGCGTGTTCCCAAGCAGCGTTACACCGTGGAGGTCAGCTACCGACCCGATGCCGCATGGTTGTTTGCGGCCGCCTACCGCTGGCACAGCTCGGTTTACAACACCGAGTTGAATGTGGACAACAACCCCAACACCTTTGGTGGTGTCTCCAGGGTGCGCAAGCTCGACCTGCGCGCCGCCTGGCGGTTTGCCAAGGGTTGGGAATGGGCTTTTGGCATCGACAACGTGGGTAACGACTCCGCGTGGCAGGCCCACACCCTGCCACAGCGCAGCTACACCACGTCCTTGGCCTACCGGTTCCAGTGAGGCAGCCATGAGCACCCTCCATGCCCACTTGCCCAACACCAGCGGTCCCAGGCCTTTGCACCGCCTTTTCTGGCGGTTGCATTTCTGGGCTGGTTTGATCACCGCGCCCATCGTGCTGTTTGCGGCCTTCACGGGTTTGCTCTATGTGTTCACACCGCAGATCGAGGCTTGGCTTCACGCCGATCTGGATCGGGTGCCCGTGCAGACGCACAGGAGCAGCCTGGACGAGCAGGTGGCCGCAGCCCAAATCGCCCTGCCGGGGCAGGCGTTGCGTTATGTTGTGCCCGGATTTGCACCGGGAGACACCACTCAGGTGGCGTTCAAGCCACTGGAGCCCCCGCATGCCGGGCATGGCGAGGCAGCAGCGTTGCACGACCACGGCTTACCCATGGGCACCATCGCCTATGTGAACCCCTACAGCGGGGAAGTGGTGGGCACCTTGCAGGAGATGGAGCGTTTCAAAACCTGGTCCAAGAAGTTGCATTCCAACGCGCTGCAGGGCGACCGCTGGCGCTGGCCGCTGGAGCTGGCGGCCAGTTGGATGCTGGTGATGTTGGCCACCGGGCTTTACCTGTGGTGGCCACGCGCCGAACAGCGCCGGGCGGCGGGGTGGCGGGCCTACTGGCCACGCTCAGGAGGCGGGCGCTTGGCATGGCGTGACTGGCATGGTTTGCTGGCGGTGTTGATGGGACTGGTGCTGTGCACGCTCTTGGTCACGGGCCTGACCTGGAGCGAGTACGCGGGCGGTCGTTTCAAAGCCATGCAAAAGGCCTTGCAGCAGGACAGCCCAAGGGTGCCCAAGTCCTTGCGTTCATCGCCTGGTTCCGAGGCCGCACCACTGGGTTGGCAGGCTGTGGCCGACCGGGCCGCCCCACTTGTGCCGCCTGTGTCCATGATGATCACGCCACCATCAGGTCCCCAGGGCATCTGGCGCATTGAGAATTTCGACCGCAGCCAGCCCCAGGGTCGGTTCGGTTTGGCGCTGGATGCTTATTCGGGGCAGACACTGTTCTACTCGGGTTGGGACGCCATGCCGTTGATGTCGCGCGCGACGGCCGTCGGCATTCCATTTCACCGCGGGGAATTCGGTTGGTGGAACCAACTGCTGTTGGTGATGGCCGCGTTGACGGCGATCTTTTCCGTTGTTTCGGGTTTTGTGATGTGGTGGCTGCGGCGCCCGCAGGGCAGGGTGGCTGCACCTGCAGTGGGTAGGGCGCATTGGCGGGCCATCTCACGATCACAAGCGGCGGTTTTGCTGGTGTTGATCGGCGTGCTGTCCTATGCCATGCCTTTGTTTGGTTGGAGTTTGATGTTGTTTGTATTGCTGGAAGTGTTACGTTGGTTGTTTCTTTCGAGGCCGGCCGCTCACGCGGGTTGAGCCCTTTTGCCTGACTTTTTGACCTGGAGTTTTCACCATGACATTGATTCGTTCCTTAGTCGCCGCCGTGATGGTGGTGTCGGCTTTCACCAGCCAGGCCCACAGTTTCAAAGCAGGCGCCATCGACATCGGCCACCCATGGGCAAGGCCCACAGCCGCCGGACAAAAGGCGGGCGGCGGTTACCTCAAGCTCACCAACGCCGGCGCCGCTGACCGCCTCCTGTCCGCTAGCAGCGACGTGGCCGACTCGGTGGAGTTGCACACCATGAGCATGGACGGCAATGTGATGCGCATGCGTCAGGTGGAAGGCATTGACCTGCCTGCGGGCCAAACCGTGGAGCTCAAGCCGGGCGGTTTTCACATCATGTTCATGGGCCTGAAGGTGCCGCTCAAAGAAGGCAGTAAGTTCCCGGTCAAACTGAAATTTGAAAAGGCCGGTGAGGTGGTGGTGGAGGTGAAGGTGGAGCAACCCAAGGCGGCCGGTGCAGAGCACAAGCATTGAGCAGAACCACCCGAGTGACTGACAAGGGCTGTCATCCCCGAGTTCGCAAAAAAGACGAGCGTCGGTTAGCGCGCCAAGGCCTTGAGCGCCAGTTTGATGCCGTCGCTCACACCCACATCCAAAGGCAGTGCTTTGAGACTGGCAGCGGCCTCGCGGTCGCTGTAACCCAATGCCAGCAGGGCTTGCAGAATGTCGCCTTGCGCGTCGTTTTGAATGCTGGCGCTGGGTGAGGTCAAAGCGTCGCCGAGTTTGCCTTTGAGTTCCAGCAGCAGCCGCTCAGCAGTTTTTTTGCCGATGCCGGGCACTTTGATGAGGCGTCCGCTCTCCTGCAAGCTCACCGCCTGAGCCAGTTCCCCCACGCTCAAGCCCGACAGGATGGACAGCGCAGTGCGCGGCCCCACACCTGAAATCTTGACGAGCTGGCGAAACGTATTGCGTTCTTCGTGGGTGAGAAAACCGAACAGCACCTGCGCGTCTTCCCGCACGATGAAGTGGGTGAGCAGGGTGACTTTTTCGCCTAGGCCGGGCAGGTTGTAAAAACTGCTCATGGGCACGTCGACTTCATAGCCCACCCCGTTCACATCCAGCAGCACCTGGGGCGGGTTTTTTTCAGCCAACAGGCCAGTGAGGCGACCAATCATCTTCTGAAAAGCCCCAAACGCTGCGCTTCAAGCGCCGCTTCCGCGCGCGAGTTGACATTGAGCTTGCGGTAGATCTGCTTCACGTAATCAGCAATCGTGTGGCGCGAGAGGTTCAGTTGCACGCCGATTTCGGGCAATGTGAAGCCCTTGGCCACGCGCAAGAGCACTTCGTTTTCGCGGTCGGTGAGGGCCACATGGGGAATGCTTTGCGGCAATTCGGCGGGGCGGGTGTGGGTGGCAAAGTAAGACAGCACACGCCGTGCGATGGAAGGCGACAGCGGCGGTTCACCCTGGCTCATGCGGTTGAGCTGTTCGGCGATCAAGTCGCGCGCCTGTTCTTTCAACAAATACCCAAAGGCGCCAGCCTGCAGAGCGGGGAAGAGGTGGTCGTCGTCGTCGTGGATGGTGACCACCACAGACTGGCAGTCGGGCTGGTTGTCTCGCAGCGCGGCGACCACATCCACGCCGGAGCCATCGGGCAAACCGAGGTCCACCAGGGCCAGGTCGAACTTGATGGCGCTGACCAGCTCCAGCGCGTTGTGGATGCGCGCCGACTCGTGAATTTGTGCATTGGGAAATACCTGGCGCACCAATACTTTGAGCCAGGCGCGAATCTCGGGCAGGTCTTCCAAGAGCAAGATGGTGTTCATCGGTTTCTCCGCAAAGATGGGGTTGATCGTAGCAGCGGCAGCTTCAATCTAACGTCATCCCGCGCGCAGCCCGAGGCGCCCTTGAACAGGCTGGGGACGAGCGGGAATGGCGTGAAGCGGGCAAACATCCATAGTTCACAGTGGCAGCGTCAAACGGATGACGGTGCCATACCCGGGGCCTGATTCCACCAGGCACTGGCCTTGCAATTGTTTGGCACGGTGTTTCATGCTGGCCATGCCATGGCCGCGGTCGAGTTTGCCATCCAGTTCCATCGGGATGCCTTTGCCGTTGTCCTGGACAGACACGCCAAATTCATGGTCTCCGACACTGCAGCGCACCTTACAAAAGGTGGCGCCGCTGTGTTTGATGATGTTGCTTACCGCCTCGCGCAGGATGCGGGTGGTTTGCACATAGGCACGGGCGGGCAAAAGTTGGTCCAGGTCTTCGTTGGGGTGGCTCCAATCGGCTTCGATATTGGTCTGACCCAAACGCGAGACGATTTCCGCCCGCCAGTCCGCCAAGGCGTCGGCCAGCCGCACGGGCTTGCCGGTCAGGCCGCGAACCGACAAACGCATTTCCTCCAGGGCTTCGCGCGCCAGCGTGGAGATGCGGTCGCTCTCGGAGGTGTGCACGATGGTCAGGAGCTTGGCGCCCAGGTCGTCATGCAGGTCTGCCGCAATACGTTTGCGTTCTTTTTCTGTGATTTGCTCGACACGCAGCTCGGCCAGTTGCTCAAAGTTGCGCTCAATCTCTGCGGTGGCATCGCGCACCCGTCGCTCCAGCGTGGCGCGGCCCGCTTCCATCAGGGCCAGGTTGTGCTCAAACCCGTGGAGCAATCGGAAAGCCAAGACCGTCAACACGATCGGGAAGCCCCACTGCGCATACAGCATCGGCGGCAGGGGTGACCAGTGGTATTGGGTGGCGATCTCCAACAAAATAAAAACCGCAAAACAAGCCATCAAGACGGCCATCTCGCGCCAAGGAGCTTGTCGCTCCCTCCAGGCGATCAACAGGTAGAGGGTGATGGCTGCTAAAACTTGCAGTCCAAGCAGCAAGTACCACACGGCGCTGACCCAATAGGTGCGCTCCGGCCCGGCCAAGCCCAGGGACAGTGGCACAAGCACCAGCTGAGCGAGCAAACCCCACTCCAGAACGCGCGAACGGCGGCCCGCATAACTGAGCAAAAACTGCACTGAAGCCGCTGCTATCCAAGGGACAGTGCTGGCGGCCAGCCACTCTACCCACTGGCTGGAGATGGGCAGGTACCGTCCCCAAATACGGACGGAAAAAACGGCCCATCCCACGCACAGCAAACCAAAGTAAGTCATGTAGGCTTCGCGGCGGTTGAGTTGGCCAAGGACCACCAGATAGCCACCCAGCACGAGCAGTGTCAGTGCCACCAGCTGCAAGGCGGTGCTGTTCCACCAGGCCTGTTTGGCGTGTTGCTTGGTCAGTGCCAGCTGCGGGCCTATGGTCAGCTCTGACAGGCCGCCTCCCCGCAAACGGGCTGAAACCCGTTCTTGTGCTTGCCCAAACACCCGCAATTCCAGTCGGTTGCCTGTCGCTGTCAGGAGCTGGCTGGGCAAGGTCACCAGCAGGGGGTGGTAGCAGTTCCGTGTGATGGGCTCCTGTACTTGGCCGCTGCGCATGAGCAATTGCCCGTTGAGCCAGACCTCGGCGTTGTGGCAAACCCGTTCAATGTAGAGGGCCAGCAGGTTGTCCTGCGTGTCGCTCCCCGATTCGGTTGGTGGCTGGTCAAAAGACACGCGGTACCAGCGGCTGCCGCTGTAACCGGGTACGGCGCGCGACCAGTCTTCGGGCAGAACCACCTCTTTGGGTTTGTCCACGCCAACGCCTGTCTCGCTGGGGAAGGTACTGGTGTCGGCGTTGACGGCCAGGGCGCGGTCGATGACCAAAGTTTGTGGTGCCGCATGCACACCAAGGGGTGCAAGCAGCCACCACGTCAGCAGCAAAACGAGCCAAGGCGATCGCCAGTCGGGCCGTGGCAGCCAAGCGCTGCTGGCAGACGAGGAGGTCAATGCGGCGTTCAACATGGGCGCTGATTGTGCAGGAGGCTGCAGCGCTCGCTTTCATGGCCCGCCCACCGGCGTGGGCGCTTGCGGCGACAATTCACACCCTTGCTGCTTTGTTGGACCCCTGCCGTGATCGTGCGCCATGTTTTCTCCCCGCTGAACAACCAACGTCTTGCCCATTTGTGCGGCGGCCTGGATTCGCATTTGCGCGCCATTGAAGAAGGGCTCGGCGTGCGTGTTCAGCGCCGCAACGAAGCTTTCCGGATTGAAGGTGACAAAGACGCCGCACAGCGCGCCACCTGGTTGCTGCAGTCGCTGTACGAAAAGGCCGATGAGCCGATTGCCGCCGAAACCATGCAACTGGCTTTGGTGCAGGCCCGTGCTTTGGCGGCTGACCGCCCTTTGCCCGCGGTGCT
>Ga0315907_10000348_pt1 | contig 67259 bp, 60 predicted proteins | sample LakEriMetagenome_3_FD_203525 | JGI IMG/M metagenome (GOLD analysis project Ga0315907, IMG submission 203525) | Freshwater fungal communities from buoy surface, Lake Erie, Ohio, United States - Buoy 12 MA123 | ecosystem: Environmental > Aquatic > Freshwater > Lake > Lake biofilm | place: USA... | reverse complement strand
ACGAAAGAGTTGCATTAGCCGATTTCGCTTTAACATTACCAGAAGATAGAGAGCAATTAAATAGAAATAATGGTTTTTGGTTCATGTCAGAAGCTACCATTCCATCCTATTCTATAAATGAAGTATTACAAGGTTTTAAAGCTGATGAGTCTATCTTAGTGCGTACTGAAATAATTACTGCAGAAAAAGAAAAAACAGTTTTATCAAGAGAGGAATCATTAAAAAGAATAGCCGAAACTAAATATGTTGTAGAAGGAGCTAACTTAGTTCGTAATGAATATGGAAGTAAATTATTTGCAAACTTCTTTTTCTTCATTACAGGTTTCCACGGTTTCCACGTATTTACTGGAGTTATGATCAATATCATTATTTTCTTTAATATTTTATTAGGAACTTACGAAAAAAGAAAAAGTTACGAAATGGTTGAAAAAGTTGGATTATATTGGCACTTTGTAGATTTAGTATGGGTGTTTGTATTTACTTTCTTCTACTTAGTATAATTTATTTAATAAAAGCAAATCATGGCACAAGCACACGAATCACATACAGGAAGAATTTGGAAAGTATTTATAATTTTATCAATTATAACTATTGTTGAAGTTTTGTTTGGTATTTTTAAGCCTAAATCATTATATTTTAATAATTTTATAGGAATGAATTTACTAAATTGGTTATTCATTATTTTGACCATTGTTAAAGCATATTATATCACATGGGCTTTCATGCACATGGAGGGGGAAAACAAATGGTTAAGAAGATCTATCGTTTGGACGGTTGTTTTCCTAATCTTATATTTATGCTTTATTGTTTTAATTGAAGGAGCATACGTTTTTGATGTTTATAAAACAGGACACATTAAGTGGAATTTTTAACACTTGTTTCAATAATTTAATCCCGATTTACATCGGGATTTTTTTTACTTTTGTATGAACTAAATTTAGTATAACTAATGAAAAATAAATTAGTCCTCATATTGCTCTTTGTATTGCCTATTGCAATTTATTTAATATTCTCTACGGCAACACATAATTCTCTTTTTTTACCTACGATTTCTAAAGCTAATGCTGATATTCCTGCAAACTGGGTAGGATTAAATCAAAAGAAAATAAGTATGAAGGATAAAATTACGGTTTTAGGATTTGTAGGAAATAACGTCATTGAAAACAGAGGTAATTTCTTTAATTTAAATCAGAAAATTTATAACAAATATAAAGGCTTCAAAGATTTTCAAATGGTAATGGTTACTCCTAAAGGGAATGAAGCAAAAGCCCAACAAATAATTGAAGAATTGGCTCCAATTACAGGCGAAATGACGGGATGGAAGTTTGTTTTTGCAACTCCCGAAGAAATTCAAAACTTTTACGATAGTTATAAATTAGTCGGAAAATTAGATGCAAATTTTGGAACTCCAGCGGTACTTATTGTGGACAAAGAATTAAATCATCGCGGGAGAAAAGGTCAGAACAAAAAAGGTCAAGAAGAGTATAAGGAAAGTTATAACACAATTTCTGCAGCAGATTTACATAATGAAATGACTGATGATGTTAAAATCATACTTCGCGAGTATCGTTTAGCGCTTAAAAAGAATAATAACGCCCGAAAAGATGCCTTTAGAGATAATATCAAAGAAAATATTGAACGAAATAAATAAAATATCGAATGAAGAATAAATCATATATCGGAATTTCTTTTATAGTTTTAATTTTCGGAATTTGGGCAGTACCAAAAATTATTGCAAAGTTTCAAAAATCTGATTTGGTTGAAATTGGACCTGTTCCTGCCTTTGAATTAACGGATCAAAACGATAAGAAAATTTCGAATAAAGATTATTTAGGAAAAGTATATGTAGTAGAATTTTTTTTCACAACGTGTCCTACGATTTGCCCTAAGATGAATCAAAGTATGTTGGAATTGCAAGAAGCGTTTTATGGAAATCCTAATTTCGGTTTAGCATCCATTACCATTGATCCAGAACATGATACTGCCGCTGTTTTAAAAGAACACGCTAATTTATTAGGGGTAAAGCATTATAATTGGCATTTTTTAACGGGCGATAAAGAATATATTTATAATTTAGCGAATAAAGGCTTCAATTTATATGCAGGCGAAAATAATAAAGCAGCCGGCGGATTTGAACATTCGGGGTTATTTGCTTTAGTGGATAAAGATGGGAAAATTAGATGCAGAAAAGACGCGCAAGGCAATCCGATTTTATACTACGATGGATTAGAAACATCTGGTGTAGAAGCAATAAAAGAAGATATTAAAAAATTATTAGAAGAATAGTTTTCAAAAACAATTTTCAAAACTTATATGAACTTACATTTTTTTAAATAGTTCACATAAAGAGAATAACTTACATGACTTATATGTTTAATAAATAAAAAAAGATGGAAAATAATATAGAAACAAAATACAATAAATTAATAGTCGTTTTATCGATAGCAATACCTGTGGTTGTAGCTTTGCTTTTTGGGATTAATTTAAAGCGAATGGGTTTTGATGTGGAACCGTTGTCGTTTTTACCTCCGATTTATGCTACTATTAACGGAATAACCGCTATTATTTTAGTAGCCGCTGTAATTGCCATTAAAAAAGGAAATCGTAAACTTCACGAAAACTTAATGAAAACGGCTATTGCTTGTTCGGTTGCGTTTTTAGGAATGTATGTTGCCTATCACATGACGTCAGATTCTACAAAATTTGGTGGAGAAGGCATCATTAAATATATATATTATTTCATTTTAATAACTCATATTGTATTGTCGGTTATCATTATTCCATTGGTTTTAACTACCTATGTAAAAGCGTGGTCGCAACAATTTGATAAGCACAAAAAAATAGCTAAAATTACCTTTCCAATTTGGTTATATGTTGCTATAACAGGCGTGATAGTTTATTTAATGATTTCACCTTATTATGCGCACTAAAGAATATAGAATAAAGAATATAGAACAAAGAGAAAGTAAGATTAAGTTATTGCTCTTTTCTCTTTTCTCTTTTCTCTTTTCTCTTTCATCTAAAGCCCAATGCGCTATGTGTCGTGCCGCACTTGAAAGCGAGGAAGGTGGTGTAAAAGCAGAGGCTGTTAACGACGGAATTGTTTATTTAATGGCTATTCCGTATGTTTTAGTTGGGGTTATTGGTTATTTTATTTACAAAATGCGATACGGAAAGAAAAACCCACAGTAAAATCCTAACTTCTAAATTATTCCATTCCGTCTACTTTGATGTTCATTTTCCCTGAAGTTGTAATGAATGCAATAATAGCTTTATCTGTTAATTCTACTTTTTCAAATTCAAAATCATTTAAAGTTCCGTTGACAAAAACACCTTTCATAGGTGAATAATTCGACAAATATGGAATCATACTTTTTTTACCTTCCTCAAGATTTCCTTTAATAGAGTAACGACAATTTTCTTGAATTTTCTTCAAAATAGTTCCTTGCATGAGCCAGTTTGCTGATTTCATTAAAATACTTTTGGTATTTAATACATATTCCATTTGATCAAAGTAAATTTCTTTGGTAACAGTATTGTAATTAGGAATTCCCGATAAATATATAGTTCCGTTGATGCTTCCTAACACCTCTAATGCAATCACTATTTTTCCATCTTTGTGCCACAAATCAACTTTTTGAACGACAATTTTTCTGCTTCCCGATGCAAATTCTTGTCCCTGAAAATTTTTGGTTACAATTTTACTAGCACTTTCATAAGTGGAAACAGCAACTACCGAAGCGGTTGTTTTTTCTGGAATGTCAGAAACTGGTTTTAAGACAATTTTTGAGGCATCAAATCCGTTTTTGGGTTGTTGTCCCACCATGGTTTGCATATTGCATTTCAAACCCATATTCATGGTTATTTTTGATTTTGAAAGCTTTGCATCGGTAACATATAATTCGATAGGAACCATTTTAAACCACGTTTCATATTGTTCACTGGTCATAAATGGTGTGCTCAATTTTTCAACAACAGCAAGTACATGAGGTTTAAAATCACAAGTTTTATCAATGGCTTGATCTATTTTTTTTGCAATTTTCGATTTAAATATTCCTAATGTCGGATTAATGATATAGGTGATTGGCACATTTTTTCCGGCTACTAAAATGCTCGGACTCTCATTCCATTCAAAAGCCTCAATTTTAGAGGAGGTTGTAAGTTTCCAGTTGGTTAAATTTGAAGCGCTGTTTAACGTAATAGTTCCATTTAAATTAATTTCACGGGTGTCATTTAATCCCATGAATTCAGTTCCATATTTAAATTTTGCCCATATTTTTAAGGGTATTACCGAAATAATATTTCCGTTTTTTTCAGTTAATTTAATGGGTGCAGTTTTCCAAATTTTCATTTCGGTTTTGTCGTCACTTAAAAGGGTATCGTTATAGATTAATCCGTTTAAATTTTTGTTTAACTGGTGTTCTATTTCTTTTAGTGTAATTTCTATAGGCATCGCCACAAAAGAGGTTTTGTTTTTATACACTACTGGAGCATCGTTTGAAGGACTAGGTTTTAACGCTTCAATTTTTTTTGTAGTTCCACAGGAGAGCATTATAAAAAGGAAACTGAAAATAATATATTTGGCAAAAAAAGATTGTTTCATAGTGGGTATTAATTTTTTTCTTTGTAAAAGTAAAATTTTAATTGATATGTGTAACAAAATTGTAAAAATGAGGTCTTATAAGAAATGAGAATAAAAGTGCATAAAATGATGTCAAAAAAAATAATGTTATTGTTGCTTTTTGTAGGCTTACAATTAACTGCCCAAAATAAAAAATGGACGCTTGAGGAATGTGTGGATTATGCCATTAAAAATAATATTTCTATCAAGCAGTCTGAGTTAGATTTAAAAACTTCTTCTGTTGAAAAAATGGAAGCAATAGGTGGTTTTTTGCCAACTTTAAGCGCTAATGCAAATTACAGCATTAATACTGGAGCAAGTATTAACCCTGTAACAAATCAATTTCAAAATGAAACTTTTAAATCGTTTTCTGCTGGCGCGAGTTCAAATGTAACTTTGTTCAATGGTTTGGCAAATTGGAAAACAATGCAAAGAGCCAAGCTCAATAAAATTGCAAATAGCTATCGTTTAGATAAAATGAAAGATGATATTGCACTTTCGGTGGCGAATTCCTATTTACAAATATTGTTCAATAAAGAACAATTGAAAGTTCAAAAAAATCAAAATGTAATCACAAAAGAAAATCTCAAAAGAACACAAGATTTAATTGAAGCGGGAACTGTTCCTGCAGGCGATATTTATGAATTACAAGCTACTGATGCTTCACAACAACAGCAAATTATTAGTACTGAAAATGCTTTAATAATTTCAAAAATTGCGTTATGTCAAACTTTGTTGATTGAAAATTATGATACGTTTGATATTTCAGATGAAGTTATAGATTTACCGCTTTCTAATGTAAGTAATGAAACTCAAGAAGCAATTTTAGCTAAAGCAAAAGAATCGGTTAAAGATGTAAAAATTGCTTTATCAAATGTTGACCTAGCTAAAAAAGATGTGTCAATTTCTCGCTCTTCTTATTTACCAACGTTAACAGGTTTTGTGGGTTACAACACTCGATGGTCTGAAAGCACACCGTTTAATTTTGTAGATCAGTTATCATTGTTTGATGGAACTGCAATAGGATTACAACTTAATGTGCCTATTTTAAATGGATTTTCAACTAGAGGAAGAGTACAACGAGCAAAAATTAATCAAGAACGAGCAGAATTTCAATTAAAACAAGCTGAGTTAGATTTAGAACGTAATGTATATCAAGCTTATAATGATGTGAGTAATGCTAAAAAATCTTTTGAAGCAGCCCAAAAGTCTTTAGAATCCAGAAAACAGGCTTTTAATTTTTCAAAAGAAAGATATGAAGTAGGATTACTCAATGCGTTTGATTTTTCTCAAGCAACACTTGCTCTTGAAAATGCGCAATCAGAGGTGATTCGAACAAAATATGATTATATTTTTAGAACCAAAATATTAGAATTCTATTTCGGAATTCCATTAATCAAAAAACAATAATAAAAAATTAAATAATTTAGTTATGTCAAAGAAAACCATATTCATTTTATTAGGAAGTGCTATTGGATTAATCCTGTTATTAGTTGGACTTAAAAAAGGAGGAGTTATAGGAAATACTGATGATTCAAAAATTGTTGAATTATCAAAAGTTGCACAAACTACAATAGTTGAAACGGTATCGGCAACGGGAAAAATTCAGCCCGAAATAGAAGTAAAAATTTCTTCTGAAGTTTCTGGTGAAGTGATTGCTTTGCCAATAAAAGAAGGACAACAAGTTAAAAAAGGTGATTTGTTGGTTCGAATTAATCCCGATTTATATGAATCTGGAGTGAATCGTTCAGTGGCTTCTATGTCTACTACAAAAGCAGGATTAAGTCAGGCTGACGCTCAAGTAAAAGAAGCAAAGGCAAATTATGATCGTAACAAAAAATTATTTGAAAAAGGAATTATTTCTAAAGCTGAATGGGATCGATTTGTTTCTGCATATGAAGTAGCAGTAGCGAATAAGCAATCAGCATATTATCAAGTACAAAGTGCTTCTGCAACTGTAACTGAGGCTAAAGACAACTTAGGTAGAACTACTATTTATGCACCAGCCGATGGTACAATTTCTTTATTGAATATTGAATTAGGAGAGCGTGTTTTAGGAACACAACAAATGGCAGGTACTGAAATTCTTAGAATTGCAAACCTGAATAATATGGAAGTTGAAGTGGATGTAAATGAAAATGACATTGTAAAAATTAATATTGGCGATTCGGCAAATATTGAAGTGGATGCTTATTTAAAGAGAGAGTTTAAAGGAATTGTTACGAGTATATCCAATTCGGCAAGCACTGCTTTAACAGCAGATCAGGTGACCAATTTCAAAGTAAAAGTTAGAATTCTTAAAGAATCGTATCAAGATTTATTAGACGGAAAACCTGAAAATTATTCACCATTTAGACCAGGAATGACTGCAACTGTTGATATAATTACGAAGCGTAAAGAGAATATTGTTGCGGTGCCAATTAGTGCTGTGGTGATAAAAGATGATACTACTTCGGTCAAAAAAGATATTGTTGCCGAACTTGAAAAAGAAGAGCAAGAGAAAAAAGGAACAGCTCCAAAAGGCGAGAAGAAATTTGAGTGTGTTTTTGTAAAAGTAGGTGATAAAGCGAAACTTCGTGTAGTAAAAACAGGTATTCAAGACGATTCAAATATTGAAATCATTTCGGGATTAAAACCTGGCGAAGAAATTATTATTGGGCCATACACTACTGTTTCTAAAGATTTAGTGTCTAATGATAAAGTAAAAGTAGAGTCGGAAAAGGATAAGAAAGAAAAAACGGAAGCAAAAAAATAAATAGAGATTACCCATTTGAGTTAGATGAGGCGCTAGAAATAGCGTCTTATTTTTTTTAATCTAGATTCCTTAGTAACTTTGCCATTCAAAAATCATTCATGTCATATATTTTAAACATAGAAACCGCCACAAAGAATTGTTCAGTAGCTTTAGCTAAAGAGGGAAAAACAATTGTTTGCAAAGAATTAGCAACTGAAAATTTTTCACATGCTGAGAAATTACATGTTTTTATCGAAGCGATTTTAGTGGAATGCAAAATTCAGTTTTCTGAGTTGAATGCCATTGCGGTAAGTCAAGGTCCAGGTTCTTATACAGGATTGCGAATTGGTGTTTCTTCTGCAAAAGGATTATGCTATGCTTTGAATATTCCAATTATTGCCATAGACACGTTACAGCTTTTAGCAAAACAAATTCAAATAGATAACGGCATTATTCTTCCGATGATTGATGCCCGAAGAATGGAAGTTTTTTCTGCAATATATGATTCAAATTATAATCAAATTAGAGCAACACAAGCTGAAATTATTGATGAAAGTTCCTACCAAGAATTTTCTGAAACCATTCATTTAGTTGGTGATGGAATAGGAAAATTTACAAACACGTTAACCGATGAAAAATTTGTGTTTCATAATGCTGTGGTATATCCATCGGCAAAAGAAATGAGCGCATTATCTTTTGAGAAATTTCAAAATTCTGACTTTGTTGACGTTGCTTATTTCGAACCTTTTTATTTAAAAGATTTTCTTTTGATTAAATAGTGTACTAACTGAATCTGAAATAATTTCCGAATTCGGTTTTTCAAAGTTCTATTTTGGATTTTATACTTTCAAAGGAGTTTTCGGGTTGCAAACAGCTTTTATTTTCACACAGGTAAAATAAGGTTTTGTTTGGCACGAATCGATCATTTAAAAAGGCCAAAGAGCTATTTTTTGTACTTCCTGCAATAATCAGATTAGGATAATATTCGTCCTTGATTTTTGATAATTCAATCAGCGCGTTTTCACCACAAATAGCTAGTTCTTTCCCAATATTTCTAGACAACCATAATTTCATCCAATTTGAATAGGCCGATGCATAGTCGATTTTTACCGTAATATGATGGAGCATTTGCTGAACTAATTTTTCATAGTGTGCGTTGTGAAATAATATTCCTAAAACATGTAAATTAGAAGCCATAACTGAATTGGCAGCAGGAATAACATTGTCTTCTACTTCAAAATGTGGCGCTATTAATTGAGCGGCGTTTCGGGCTGTAAAAGCAAAAAACTGTTGCTGTTCATCATAAAATTGTTCCAAACAATAATCGGTTAATTGTTTTGCATTTAAAAGATATTCTGAGTTGAACGTAACTTGATATAATCGAATAAAAGCCTCTATAGTAAAGGCATAATCTTCTAAAAATCCTTCTATTTTAGCACTATCGTTTTTAAAAGAGTGCAATAAATTACCCTCACTTGTCAACATATTGTGGGTTATAAAATATGCGTTTTTTTCGGCCGAAGCTAAGTAGGAGGCATCACCTAATGCAGCATAGGCGTCTACATAACCTTTGAGCATTAAGGCATTCCAAGAAGTTAAACATTTATCGTCTAATCGGGGTTTTGCTCTTTTATTTCGAATTTGATATAATTTGGCTTCCCAATTTTGCTTTTTTGAAGTTAAAGTTTCAACAGAAATATTGTTTTTATTGGCAATTTCGGTCAAACTTTCATTTTGTATCAGCACATAATTATCGTGTTCCCAATAACCAAATGAATTGATATTAAATATTTCAGAAAATAATTGGAAGTCGTCTCCTAAAATTGTTTCTAATTCGTTTTTTTTCCAAACATAAAAGGCGCCTTCTTCTAAATGATTATTTTCGTCCAAACTATCGGCGTCTAAAGAAGCATAAAATCCGCCCTGCTCATTGGTTAATTCAGTTTTTATAAAAGCGATTGTCTTTTCGATTACTGTTTTGTAAAGCAAATTTTTATTGCGTTTGTAAGCATCGGCATATACTGATAGTAATTGGGCATTATCGTATAACATTTTTTCAAAATGCGGAACATGCCATTTCATATCTACCGAATAGCGCGAAAATCCGCCAGCAACCGTGTCAAATAATCCGCCATAAGCCATTTTAGTTAGCGTTAAGTCTACATGATTTAAAATGGATTGATCTTTATAATTGTGCCCGTAATATTGAAGAAATTCCAGATTTGTAGGCATCATAAATTTTGGTGCTCTGGTATAACCTCCATATTCTAAATCAAAACTTTTTTGCCATTTTTTAACTAAAACATGAATATTCTCAAATGGGAACTCGTCTAAATGTGTGTTGTGTTCAACAATTCCTAAACTCGTTAAACCTTCATGAAGTTTTTCGGCATACTCAATAACTTTTTCAGGGTTTTCTTGATATATTTTTGAAAGTTGTGCTAAGGTATTGATCCAATTTTCCTTATTTACATAGGTTGCTCCCCAAACGGGTCTTCCATCGGGTAAACACACAACATTTAAAGGCCATCCTCCTTGTCCAGTCATCATTTGTAAGGCTTTCATATAAATTGCATCGACATCAGGACGTTCTTCTTTGTCAACTTTAATTGAACTAAACGCTGCATTCATCAGCTGCGCTACATCTTCATCTTCAAAACATTCATGCTCCATTACATGACACCAATGACAAGCGGCATAACCAATACTCACCACAATAAGCTTGTTTTCCTGTAAGGCCGTAGCCAAAGTATTTTCATTCCAAGCTTTCCAAAATATTGGATTTTTAGCATGTTGCAATAAATACGGACTAGTTTCTAAATGTAATTCGTTCATAAAAAAAGCGTTCATTTATTGAACGCTTAAAGATAAAATATTTTTAATTAGTAATTAGCCATTAATAGCTTCTACTTTAATGTCTTGATCTTTCAACATGTCTTTTAGCATGTTTTCAATTCCGTTTTTCAGTGTGAAAGTAGAAGAGGGACAACCACTACAAGCTCCTTGTAAGATGACTTTAACTCTTTTTTCTTCAGGATCAAACGATTCAAAAACAATATTTCCACCATCACTTTGAACGGCAGGTTTTACATATTCTTCAATAATATTAATAATTTGTTGTGAGGTAACATCTAAATTTTCAAAATAACTTTCTTGTTGTTTTTGATGATTTTCTGTTTTTGTAATTGCAGTTTCGTCAATTACTGTACCGCCATTTTCAATAAATCCTTTAATGAAAGTTCTTAATTCTAACGTAATTTCATCCCATTCTGTCACAGCAAATTTTGTAATAGAAACATAATTTTCATCAATGAAAACTTCTTTAACAAATGAAAATTTAAAAAGTTCTTTTGCTAATGGTGACGCTGCTGTTTCGTCAATATTTTTGAATTCCACCGGAGTTTTTGTCAGTAACTTATTGCAAGCAAATTTTAATACTGCCGGATTTGGAGTGGTTTCAGCATATACAGTTATGGGCATTTTCTTGGGTTTATTTTCTTCTATTTTTAAAATTTCGCCGCCGTTTTTAATGAAATTTTCAATTTGTTCGGCAACTTCGCTTTGAACATCTTCCCATTCCACTATAGAAAATTTTTCAATGGCTATAAAATTTCCCGAAATATAGACCGTTTTAACAAATGGCAAAAAAAACAATTGTTTTGCTAAAGGGGATTGTTGCGTTTCATCGATATTTTTGAATTCAAAATTTTCGGTTCGTACGATGAATTCGTCAAACTCAAATTTTAAAATAGCGGGATTGTTTGTTGGTTTTATACTTGTAATTTGCATTTTATATTTCTTTTTTTGCAAAGATAAGAACAAATAAACGTTCATTGATTATATTTAATTTTTTACAATAAAATTAACTATTGCTAAAAGTTTTTTTATTCATTTTATGAGCTTTTAGCGTAAATTCAATTATAATTGATATATATAAATTTGCGTATTTTTCACATAAATTATTGAATGTCAGTATTATAAATATAAAAAGTTGATACAAAACAAGATTATATATTTTTTCTTTAAATTATTAAGAATATTTTAAAATAAAGATGCAATTAAAACACAAAATTTATATCTTTGACCATTAAGCTATAAAATCATTAGTATTGCTCTGCTATTATTGATTTTTAAATAGTGAATAAATAAAAATTAAGACTTATTTTCATAAAATTATTTACCTACGATGAATTTTAAAAAGAGTTATTTTGTTTTAGCATTAATAGTAATGCAATTTACTTATGCACAGGAAGGTATTGCCGTTTATTCTGATTATTTGTCAGACAACTATTATTTAATTCATCCTTCTATGGCGGGTGCTTCAAATTGTGGTAAAATACGTCTTACAGGTCGTCAACAATGGTTTGGACAAGAAGATGCTCCTGCATTACAAACGATAAGTTTCAATACCTCATTAGATGAGGATGGAACATCTGGTATAGGTATGATATTCTTCAACGATAAAAATGGTTATCATTCTCAAAGAGGAGGAAAATTGACTTATGCGCATCATCTTAGATTTTCTAGAAGTACTATTGATTTAAATCAATTGTCTTTTGGTTTAAGTGCTGCTTTTATTCAAAGTACTTTAGATGGTACTGATTTCACTGGTTTTGATCCTGTTATTGTGCCAGGGGTTATTCAAAAAGATGCCTATTTTAATGTAGATTTAGGGGTTTCATATCATTATATGGACTTTTTCACCCACTTTACGATAAAGAACTTTTTAGCAAATCAACGTAGAGAGCTTTATTCTGAAGGATTTGAATCCGATAATTTAAGTAAATATTTATGGAGTGCTGGGGCAGTATTTGGAGATGACAGTAATTTATTGTTTGAACCTTCTTTAATGTTACAATATACTTCTGAAACAAAAGAAAAAGCAATTGATTTAAACTTGAAAGTCTATAAAGAGCTTGAATTTGGTAAACTTTGGGGAGGACTTTCCTACCGAAGAAGTTTTGATGGTGCTCAATATGTAAGTGGAAGTGGAATTCAGGAACAAAAATTACAATGGGTAACGCCAATTATTGGCCTTAATTATGACAAGTATATGTTTTCATATACCTATTCTCATGTGATGGGAGATGTAAAATTTGATAACCCAGGTTTTCACCAAATTACATTGGGAATGAATATATTCTGTAAAGAGAAAGAGTATGATTGTCACTGTCCTGCGGTAAACTAATATAACAATTAAATATATTTGTCCCGATTTATCGGGACATTTTTTTTAAACGAATAGCTATGTTAATAAAAGAAGTAAATGGAAAGTTTCCAGAAATTCCAAATGATTGTTATGTTGCAGAAAACGCTACAATTGTAGGCGATGTTGTATTGGGGACTAATTGTAGTGTTTGGTTCAATGCTGTTATTCGCGGTGATGTAAACAGTATTGTAATCGGAGATAAGGTAAATATACAAGATGGTGCAGTAATACATTGTACGTATCAAAAACATCCCACAATTATTGGGAACAACGTTTCTATAGGTCATAATGCGATTGTACACGGTTGTACTATTAAAGACAATGTTTTGATTGGAATGGGCGCTATTGTAATGGATAATTGTGTCATTGAAAGCAATTCAATTGTGGCTGCGGGCTCCGTAATTACTCAAAATACAGTTGTAGAATCGGGGTGTATTTATGCTGGTGTTCCTGCAAAAAAAGTTAAAGATATTGACCAAAGCGATTTTGCTGGAGAAATTGAACGCATTTCAAACAATTATGTGATGTATTCGGGTTGGTTTAAAACAGAATAATACTAGAAATCTTTATAAAACACACTTTCTAGAGGTTTCACTATTTTTTTTAAAACTTCAGGATTACTGTTGGTATAGAAAATTTGTGAAGCATTATTATTTGAATCATTTAATAATTGCCGCTCTTCTAATATTTTTTTGGTTTGTTTGGCCACAGCTTCACCCGAATCAATTATTTTAATGGTTGTTGGAATAATTTTTTTTATTTGCGGAATCAAATACGGATAATGGCTACATCCAAGAACTAAATAATCGATGTTTTTTTCAACCATTGGAAGTAAATAACTTTCTAATAAATCATTCATTTCTTTCGAGTCTAAATCTCCATTTTCAATCAATTGCACAAGTCCGTGACCAATTTGTTCAATAATTGTAACATCAGGATGTTTTGCCACGTTTTCATGAAATAGCGCACTTGAGAGCGTTCCTTTTGTTGCTAAAATTCCTATGGTTTGTGTTTTACTTTGAATAGCAGCAGGTTTTATTGCTGGTTCAATACCAATAAAAGGAACATCGTACGTTGCTCTCAATTCTTTTATTGCATTTGTTGTAGCGGTATTACAAGCGACAACAATAATTTTGCAATTTTGTTCGAGAAGCAATTCGGTATTCTTATAGCTTAAATGAATAATCTCATCTTTTGTTTTCAATCCATAAGGAGCATTCTTGCTGTCGGCAAGGTAAATAGTGTTTTCATTAGGCAATAGCGCATGTACTTCTTTCCATATCGAAGTTCCGCCTATACCCGAATCAAATAAACCTATTGGATTGTTATTTTTCATTGAAACAAAAATATAAAAAAACTGCTCAATCAGTTATTGAAAGAGCAGTTTTTATAAATGTTTACTATTTTAGAAACCTAATTCTTTTTTTACTGCCACTAATAAATCTTCTCCATCAGCTACAATTACACCACTACCTGTTGTTGCATCTAATACATAAGTTATTCCTTTTGATTTAGCTACTTTTTTAACAGCGTTTTGTGCTTTTTCCATAATCGGTTTTAATAAATCAACTTCTTTTTGTCCTAACTCTTTTTGAGCATTTTGTTGAAATTGTTGGATACGTGCACCCATGTCTTGCATTTCTTTTGAACGAGTTTCATTTAATGCATCACCTGCAGTAGCTGATTCTTGCTCATATTTTTGCAATTTAGTTTGGTATTCAGTAACCATGTTTTTATAATCTTTATCATAGGTTTCTTGAATTTTCTTTAATTGTTCTTGTGCTGTTTTCATTTCAGGCATCGAAGTCATTAAAGCTTGAACATCAATATGAGCTACTTTTGTTTGTGCTGATACTTGTGTTCCAATAAAAAGGATTACTACGATTACTAACGATTTTAATTGTTTCATTTTTTTAATTTAATTTAAGTTATTTAATCTTTTTTCTCTGTTTCTGTTTTTTGTTCTTTTGCTTTTATAGCTGCAGCTCTTTCTTCTGCCATTTTTTTCTTTTTCTCGTCTAACGCTTTTTTGCGTTCCTCTATTTTTTTGTTTCGCTCATCAATAGCTTTTTGTCTTGCTTCTTCGGGCGATAATTTTTTTTCTGTCGCTGGTTTTTCAGTAGCTACGGTTTCTGTTTTTTCAGAAGTTTTATCAGTCTTTTCAGTATTTGCATCTGTCTTTGGAATATCTTTTTCAATTACTGTGCCATTTTTTTTAGCATCTCGTTCTTCCAATAATTTTTTTCTTTTTTCTGCAGCTGCAGCTTTCTTTTCTTCAATTGCTTTTTGACGGTCTTCTATTTGTTTTTCTCGAGCTGCTTTTTTCTCATCTAATATCCTTTGACGTTCAGTATATGCTGGATTGGCCTCCTGAGCTGCTTTTGCCTCTTCAAGTGCTTCCTTAGCTTCAAGCGCTTTTAGTTGCTTTTTGCTCATTTCTTCTCTTTTTTGAGAAGTGGTTAATTTTTTCACAACATAGTCGCTGATGTCATGTTTTTTATCTGCAAATAACATGGTTAAATCAGAAGATCTGTCAAATACAAAGTCATATTTTCTTTGCTCGGCAACATCTTGGACTATCGTAAATATTTGATCTTGTACGGGTTTTACTAGAACCGATTTTTGTATGATTAAATCACCTTTTGGCCCAAATCTTTTTTCTTGATAGTCTAATATTTCTTTTTCGAAATAAGCAATTTCCTCTTCGCGTTCTTCTATCAATTCTTTTGTTAATAATACTCGTTCTGTCTTGAGGCTTTCTTTTAATGTTGTAAGAGCTGTTCTTTTAGTTTCAATTTCTTGTTTCCAATTTTGGGCTTTTTGTTCTAATTGATTTAGAGCTTCTGCATAATCTGGAACTTTTTCAAGAATATATTCCATGTCAATATAACCAATTTTAACACCTCTAGCAGTTTGAGCTTGTGCTATAATTGATAAGAACGTAAAGAATAAAAATATCTTTTTCATAAATATGTTGTTGTTTTTTATAAATAAAGCATAAAGCCGATAACTTGATACTTTACTAACGTAACAAATATCAAAATATTTTTACGAAAATAATAAAAAACTATTAACTATCATTAAAATTGTTGTCCAATAATAAAGTGTGTTTGCCATCCACTTTTAACGGTTTCTCCAGGAACTGCATCAAACCCATGTGCAAAATCAATTCCTAAAAGTCCAAAAGCAGGCATAAATACACGTATTCCAATACCAGCTGATCTTTGCAATTTAAACGGATTGTACTCTTTAAATTCATCAAATGCAGCACCAGCCTCCAAGAAACTCAAGGCATAAATAGATGCAGATTGATTCAAAGTTATTGGATATCGTAATTCCATAGAGAATTTATTGTATATAGTTCCACCATCTTGAGATGATAATGAGTTATTTGGATAACCTCTCAATTGGATAACCTCTCTACCATCAAGAGCAAAATTAGCTAATCCATCTCCACCTAGGAAAAATCGTTCAAACGGAACTAAACCTCTGTCATTATTATATGCTCCCATATAACCAAATTCTCCTAATGAACGTAATACTAATTTATCATATAATCGTGTATACCAATCTGCTCGAAATTTTATCTTATAATATTCTAACCAATTGTATTTTTTCTGATCTACTTTTGCTGGATCTGCGGCTGCATTAGCTGGATCTGCAACAGGATAGCCCTCACTGTTCAAATAAGATCCTGCAGGGTAGTTACTGCCATCGGGTGCAAAACCATCAGCAATAGCTCTCATTTTGTATTCTGCTAAATTTCCTAAATTTTTGTAATCAATTCCATTAAATAGTGAATAGGGAAATGTAAATTTTCCTGAAATACTAAATTCAGAACCTTGTGTAGGATATATAGGATTAACTGCTTTACTATTTCTTGACAATCCTATCGTGTAAGCTAAATTTCTTGAAGCCCCATTTCCAAAAGTAAATAACCCCGTATTGTAATTATTTAAATCATAATATTGGAAAGATACGGCTTGTGACAATACAAAATAATCATCTGGAACGGTCAAACGTTTTGCAATTCCAACCGACAAAGATGTAATATTAAAACTTTGGCTGCGATTAACATCTCTGGTCCTAAAATCCATTAAAAATTGTTTACTGTGAGATATTGAAGTTGAAAAGCTTATAGGCTTTTTACCTCCAAACCATGGTTCTGAAAATGATAAACTATACGTTTGGAAAAACGAACTTCCTTGTAAGCGTAACGACATTTTTTGTCCATCACCCATTGGTAAAGGTTTGTAGGCCGATTTTTTAAACATATTTCTTGCAGAGAAATTATTAAAAGATAAACCTAGCGTACCAATAAAACCGCCACCGCCATAACCTCCTTGAAGCTCTATTTGACTGGCTCCTTTTTCAACTACATTGTATTCAATATCTACAGTTCCAGCTTGTGGATCTACATTTTTAAAATCAGGTTTAATTGCTTCAGGATCAAAGAAACCTAATTGTCCTATTTCTCGAATAGAACGAATTAAATCTTCTTTACTGTATTTTTGTCCTGGTTTTGTTCTTAATTCTCTGTAAATTACATGGTCATTAGTTTTGTCATTTCCAACCACAGTAATTTTGTTAAAATAGGCAATTGGTCCTTCTGTAATTCTAATTTCAAAATCAATAGTATCGTTTACCGTTCTCACTTCCACCGGGTTAATGTTTGAAAATAAATAACCGTTATTTTGATAAAGATTGGTTATGTCTTCCCCGTCTGGTTTAGATTGGTCTGCAATTCTTTTTTGTAGTATGGTTCCATTATAAACATCTCCTTTTTTTATTGCTAATAGAGAATTCAATTGGCGATCAGTATAAATTGTGTTTCCTAAATATCTAATGTCTCCAAAATAATATTTTTGTCCTTCTTCTAATTTTACTTTGATGCCGATCGTATTTGTAGCTTTGTCATATGCAACAGAGTCTGATATAATTCGGGCATCTCGATAACCTTTTTCTTTGTATTTGTCAATTACAGCAACTAAATCTTCTTTATATTTTTCTTTTATATATTTAGATTTTTTGAAAAGACGAATTGGATTGCGTTGTTTGGTATTTTTAAAGGTCTTTTTCAGTGAAGCATCGCTCATTTTTGAATTTCCATCAAAATCAATCGTTTTTACTTTTACTTTATCGCCTTTATCTATATTTACAACCATTTTTACATCTGCAAAAGCAGAATCTTGTATTGTATTAATAACTACTTTTGAGTTGTAGTATCCGTCTTTTTTGTATTTATTTTCAAAATAGTTTTTGGTAGTTGTAAGCAAGTTTTCATTTACAATTTTACCTTTTTTAAGATCAGCCTCTTTAATTAATTCTTCGGCTTTACCCTTTTTTACTCCTTGTATTTTTACATCACCAAGTTTAGGAAGCTCATTAATGTTTAATTCTAAAAAAATACTGTCGCCTTCAATTTTATTGACATAAAAGTTAACATCAGAAAACAATCCTAATTTCCATAATTTTTTTATTGCTGCACTTATGTCTTCACCAGGAACCATTAAAGATTGACCTTTTTCCAGACCTGTAAAAGTAGTTACTGTTTGTGCATTATAGCTAATTTTTCCAGTAATATCAATTTTGGCTAATATGTATTCTTTTCCGTTTTCAAGTTTAGTTTCTTGAGCAAAAAGGGAGCTGCTATTTAATAAAATAAAAATTGAAAGTAATTGTAATCCTTTTTTAAACATTTTTTTCGGGTATAATTTGTTCGCTTGTTTTTCCAAATCGGCGTTCTCTCTTTTGATAACTAATAATTGCTTCATATAAATGGTCTTCTGAAAAATCGGGCCAAAGCACTTCGGTAAAATAAAACTCGGCATAAGCAATTTGCCATAATAGGAAATTACTTATTCTATGTTCGCCGCTTGTTCTAATTACCAAATCTACATCGGGTAAATTGTGTGTGTAAAGATGCTGATTAATAATTGATTCGTCAATAGCCTCTTCAGAAATTATATTATTTTTAACTTTATTGCTAATTTTTTTAACAGCTTGAATAAGTTCTTCTCTAGCACCATAACTAAGTGCTAAAGTAAGTGTCATTCTAGTGTTTTCGGCTGTTTTTTGAATTACTTCTTCTAATTCTTTTTGTACACCAGCGGGTAAATTTGTTAAATTTCCGATGGCGTTTAATTTTATATTATTTGACTGTAATGTTTTGATTTCTTTCTTTAAGGATGAAATTAACAACCTCATTAAGGTTTCAACTTCTATTTTTGGTCGGTTCCAGTTTTCAGTTGAAAAGGCGTAGAGGGTTAAATTTTTGATTCCTAATTTGGCACAACTTTCAACAGTTACGCGCACCGATTTAGTGCCATTTTCATGACCTATTGCGCGAAGTAACCCTTTTTGTTTTGCCCATCTACCGTTTCCATCCATAATGATGGCTACGTGATTTGGCAGGGTTGCTGTATTTATTTCTTGTACTTTTTTCATATTATTCTGCGCAAAAGCAAGGGTTTTCTCCAAATGTATACGTAAGTGTTAACCCAGAAAACACATACCAATCATTGCTATTTAAATTTCCAAAACGAAGGCTGTCAAAATTATCATTTTTTGGATTACTTCCGTCTAAATTATCTGTAAAAGTATATCTTGCGCCAACTTCTGCCCCAATTACAAAATTACTGAACAATCTAGCTTTTATGCCTATAACCATTGGTAACGCAAGCGTACTACTTTGATAATCTAAATAACTTTCTTTACCTGAGATAAAAATTTCATCATAAATAAAATAATTCACTCCAGTAAAAACATAGGGTGTTACTTTTTTCTTGCTATCATGTAAATCAAAATCCATAAAATTGAACTCTAATCCTAAAGAGAACTCTTTCACCTTATTTTCAAAAGTATTTCCTCTTAATTTTCTGCTTGGCACCTCACTATCAACATCATTTGCTCTTAAATTTCCTTGATAATAAGAAAATCGCCAAGCATGTCGTGGGCTCCTATTCCATTTATATACTATTCCAAAAGCGGGTTCATTTGGAGCAATGTACTCGGTAGGTCCTACATCTCCAATATAATTAATTCCACCAGCAAAAACGCCTATTTCATGAATTTGAGCAAAGGTGTTTAAGGTGCAGAAAATCAAGCTTATGTAAATAAAAATACGTTTCATTTTTTCAAATAGTTTGCAAATATAACAATATTGACTACTTAACCCTATTTTATAGAATTTTTTTGTTATATCTTATTCAATAGTAAAACGCTAAAAAAATAAAAATGATATAGGAAAGTTTTAATTTCTTTTATCTGCTCCCCAAAGCAATTTTTTTCTAATGGTGGCTAAAAATGTTTCTTCTTTAAATTCAATGATTGATAGCGTAAATGGAGCTTTTTTAATATAAACAGTTGTGTCTATAGCTACAGCGGCAATTCGTGAGTCTAAAGAAATTAAAAATTGTTCTTCTCGACCCGATACTTTTAGTGTAATTTCGGTATCGTCTGTAATTACAAGTGGTCGTGCATTTAAATTATGTGGTGCCATTGGTGTAACTACTAAACTTGCTACTTCGGGTGTTAAAACTGGTCCGCCGCAACTCAAAGAATAACCCGTTGATCCGGTAGGAGTTGAAATAATAAGCCCATCTGCCCAATAGGAAGTAAGATATTCATTATTTAACGAAGTATCAATTGTAATCATCGAAGTAGTGTCTTTTCGGGCAACAGTTACTTCGTTTAAAGCAAAATCTAACTCTTTGAAATTATCATATTCAGGAAATGTCCTTACACTTACTAAACTTCTTTTGGAAATAATGTAATCTTTTCGGATCAATTTTTCTAATAACACTTCAATATTTTCATATTGTACTGTTGCTAAAAAACCTAATCTTCCGGCATTTATTCCTACAATTGGTATGTTTTTATCGCGAATAAATGTAGCTGCTTTCAAAATGGTTCCATCGCCACCAATGCTTATCAATGCATCGATATCTGAATCGAGTTCGGCATAGTTAGAAAAACTTGCGAAAGAGTTTAATACAATACTTTTTTCTTGAAGAATTGACAAAAAGGAATGTTCAAATGCTATTGTAATTTCATTTTTTTCTAAAAACTCCACCACTTTAGTTACAATTTCAGCGGTATTGTTTTGATAATATTGTCCAAAAATTGCTATTTTCATACGACTAACTTAAATATTAAGATATTTATCTAAATAATCAGAACGCTCCTTGAGACTATTTAAATAAGAGTCTTCCTGATGCTCAGAAATTATTTCATAATCATACCTTCTAAAGGTTTGAATGATTTCGTTTAAACCACTTTGACTAATTTTTACAGTAATTTCAACTTTATTATTAGCTACATTGGATATAAATAAGCCAAGAATTTTAGCATTATTACTTTCAATAATTTGAGCCACTTGACTCATAGAAAAGGTATTCAATTCCTTTTCAATAATTAAAATTCCGCCTTCTTCCTTCAAAAAAGGGGTTTCATGCAAAAAGCTAATTACATCTTCTAATTCATAATATCCAATGTAGTTGTTTTTTTCATCTAAAACAGGAAGTATATTCGCATCATTTTTAGCAAAAACTTCTAATACATCTAACCAAATCATACTCGAACGCACAAAAAAGCGCTCAAAGTGAAAACGACTATCATTGATAAGCGCCTCAGAATTTGAAAACTCGACGGTTTCTTTTGTTACACATCCAATATAGATGCCATCTTCGGTAACTGGAAAATGAGAATATGAAAAATCTTCAAAAAGATCCAGTGCTTCCCTAATAGAATCACTGTGCTTTAATGGTTTTATTTCAGTATTAATATAACTATTTAGGCTATTCATATATAAAAATGTGAAATGAAACCGCAAAATAATCAAAAAATACGATATGATACCTAATTTATACTTTGTATTTTTGCTAAAATTAAATTTAAACATGACAAAGCTTTCTGTAAATATTAATAAAATTGCCACATTGCGTAATGCTAGAGGGGGAAATGTACCTGATTTATTAAAAGTTGCCAAAGATATTCAGCAGTTTGGAGCACACGGAATTACCATTCATCCAAGACCAGACGAAAGACATATTCGCTATCAAGATGCACGAGATTTAATATCTGTAGTTTACACCGAATATAATATTGAAGGCAATCCGCAACATAATTTTATTGATTTGGTATTGGAATGTAAACCCACTCAAGTAACCTTAGTTCCAGATGCCATTGGGGCTTTAACTTCCAATGCCGGATGGGATACTATAAAACATCAATCCTATTTATCAGAAGTAATCAATGAATTTCAACGAAACGGTATAAGAACTTCTATTTTTGTTGATGCCGATGAAAAAATGATTGAAGGGGCAAAAGCAACCGGAACCGACCGAATTGAATTGTACACCGAAAGTTTTGCACACGATTATGGGATGGGAAATTTTGAAGGAATTGAACCGTTTATCAAAGCGGCAAATAAAGCAAATGAATTACAATTAGGAATTAATGCAGGGCATGATTTGAGCTTAGATAATATAAAATTCTTCAAAGAAAATATCCCTAATTTATTAGAGGTTTCTATTGGTCATGCTTTAATTTCAGAGTCCTTATATTTAGGACTCGAAAATGTAGTAAACATGTATTTGCAAAAATTAAAATAAATGACATTACATTCAAGAATTGAAGGAGAAGGAACTCCAATAATTATACTTCATGGTTTTTTAGGAATGTCCGACAATTGGAAATCAATAGCTGCGCAATTTGCTGCAGAGGGTTTTCAAGTTCACGCATTAGATTTAAGAAATCACGGAAAGAGTTTTCATTCTGATGAATTCAATTATGAAATCATGATGGAAGATGTAAAAAAATACATCGATATGCATCAACTATCTCATTCTATTGTTTTAGGTCATTCAATGGGAGGCAAAGTAGCAATGTTGCTGGCAACAACGTATCCAAATTTGGTTTCCAAATTAATTATTGCCGATATTGGACCTAAATACTATGCGCCCCACCATCAAACTATTTTAGCAGGTCTAAATGCGGTTGATTTTTCTAAAAATCCCAGTAGAAGTGAAGTAGAGCAAGTTTTGTCAAATTTTATTACTGATTTTGGTACGCGCCAATTTTTATTGAAAAATCTATACTGGAAAACGCCCGAACAACTTGCTTTCCGATTCAATTTACAAGTATTTAACGATAAAATCGAGATAATCGGTACTGCTTTACCTTTTGAAAACAAATTTGATGGTCCAACTCTTTTTTTAAGAGGCGCTAAATCCAATTATATTTTGGATTCCGATTTTGAAACCATTTATTATCATTTTCCTAATGCCATTATAGATACAATATCCAATGCGGGACATTGGCTTCATGCCGAGAATCCAAAAGACTTTCAATTGAGGGTATTACAATTTATTAAATAAAAAACGTTAGAAAATTATGCATGCATAATTTTTTAGTTAAAAAAATTGTAAAATTCATATTTTGTCTTAAATTTGAACTATTGATTTTTATAAATTCAGAAAAAAACTAACACTATTTTACATTATGAGAAAATTACTTTCTTTAACATTATTGGCTTTAGCTGGCTCAACTGCCTTTGCAGGTGGATATCGAGTTAGTATTCAAGGTCAAAAGCAATTAGCTATGGGACACACAGGTGTTGCTGTAGTAAATAGCGCAGAGGTTGCATTTTTTAACCCTGCGGGTATGGCTTATTTAGACAAAAAATTCAATTTCTCTTTTGGAGGAAACGCATTGTTTGCAAAAACTAAATTTCAAAATTCACAATACAATTGGGAAGCGTCTACAGAGAACATGGGAACACCATTCAGTTTGTATGCTACTTATAAAGTGAACAATTGGTTAACAGCTGGTTTAGCGGTTTACACTCCTTATGGAAGTTCTGTAGAATGGGATCAAGACTGGCAAGGAGCACATTTAGTAAATAATATTGATTTATCAGCTATTTTTGTTCAGCCTTCGGTTTCGATTAGAGTAGGAGAACATTTTAGTGTAGGTGGAGGACCAATTTTTGCAACGGGATCTGTAAACTTTAATAGAAATGTTGCTACAAATCCATTATTATCTGTAAATGGAAGTGGTACAGATGTTACATTAGATGCTAAGGGAATTACAGCTTGGGGTTATACGGCTGGATTCATGTTCAATCCTTCTAAGAAATTAAGAATTGGAATGAATTACCGTTCAGAAATCATTATGGAAGCGCGTGATGGTGCTGCTGATTTTAATGATGTTCCAGATTTTGCTGCTACAACTCCAACATTACAAAACACAAAATTTAATGCAGATTTACCTCTTCCTGCTGAATTAACTGTAGGTTTATCCTATAAAATTTCTGACAAATGGTTGTTTGCTTTCGATTATAATAGAGCAATGTGGAGCGTATATAAAGCATTAACAGTTGATTTCTTAAATGCTGATGGCTCAATAAGAAACTCTTCTAATAATCCTAGAAACTACCAAAACTCAAGTACTTACAGATTAGGAACACAATATGTGGCTAATGATAAATTTACGTTCAGAGCAGGTTGGTATTTTGATGAGAGTCCAGTACAAGACGGATATTTTGCTCCAGAAACTCCAAGAAATGATTCAATGGGATTCACAGGTGGTTTAACCTATAAAGTGAACAATAAATTAGGAGTAGATTTTTCATTCCTTTATTTACACTTTGACGAAGTGGACAATTCCTATAACCATTACCAAGAAAATGGAAATACATTGCCATTTGGCGGGACATACAAATCAGTTGTTTTCTCACCAGGTATAGGTGTTACTTATGGTTTCTAATTATTAAATAAAAGTAAAATGAAAAATAAATTTATATATTTAGCTATTATAGCAGCTGGTTTTGCTTCATGTGAACCAGAATTTGAAAACGGAGTAGATGCAAACTATTCTTCGGGAGAGGCAGACTTTACTTCTTATGTAGCCATTGGAAATTCATTAACCGCAGGTTATATGGATGGAACCGTTTCTAGAGTAGGACAAACCTATTCTTATCCAAACTTATTAGCACAACAATTTGCTTTAGTAGGTGGTGGCGCTTTTACACAACCATCGTATGCAGATGATGTAAATAATTTAGGAGGATTAACTTTTAATGGTTTGCCAATTGGATCTACAAGATTAGTAATTGATGCATCACAAGGAAGACCAGAGAATATTGTTGGTACTCCAACAATCACACTTACTCCTCAAGCTAAAGCCTACAATAATATGGGGGTTCCAGGAGCAAAATCATTTCATTTATTAGCACCTGGATATGGAAACTCTGCAGGTGTTTTGTCAGGACAAGCGAATCCTTATTTCGTGAGACACGCAACAACACCTACTGCTACTGTTTTAGGTGATGCAATGACTAAAAATCCAACTTTCTTTACCAACTGGATTGGCGCTAATGATGTATTAGCTTATGCAACTTCGGGAGGGACTATGCCTGATAATCCATTAACAACAACTGTTGATGAGTCTCAAATGGCTGCAAATGATCATAATTCAACTGGTAATATAAATCCTGCTACTTATGGACCTAATGACATTACAAATTCAAATGCTTATGCAAGTGTATATTCAAATATCATTAACACACTTACAAATGGCGGTGCTAAAGGAGTTGTTTGTACCATTCCTAGTGTAACTTCTATTCCATATTTTACAAGAGTTCCTTTTAATCCAATAGCGCCATCTTCTTTAGGGGGTTCTGCAAATATTAATGCTTTAAATACGCAATTATATGGACCATTAGATGCTATATTTACTGCTTTAGGTGAACCAAATAGAATGAATCCATTATCAGCTACTGCAGCAAATCCAATTTTGATTACAGATGTTGATGCAACAGATAGATCTGCTGCTATTACCGCTGCATTGACTCCACAATTAGGTGCTGCAACTGCTACAGCATTTGGGGCAGTTTTTGGAAGAGCTCGTCAAACAACTGCAGCTGATTTAGTTGTATTACCTGCATCTGGTGTAATTGGAACTACAAACCCAGCAGCACCAGCCGGAATCAATATTAATGGCGTGTCTTTTCCATTGGCAAATAGATGGATATTAACTGCAACTGAAGCAGCTAGAGTAGCTTCGGCTACCAATGCATATAATGCTTCAATCCGTTCAATTGCTGCTACAAAAAATTTAGCGGTAGCTGATATGAATGTAATTATGAATCAACTAGTAAGTGGTTTAAGAATTGAAACAGGTCAAATTTATACAGCGAATTACTTTAGTGGTTCAGCTACTGAAGGTTTAGTTTTGTTTTCTTTAGATGGTGTTCATCCAAATGCGCGTGGTTATGCAGTTATATCAAATGAAATTATCAAGGTAATAAATGCACATTATAAATCAAACTTACCATTACACAATCCTTCTTATTTCCCTGGAATTAATATTGTAGGTTCAAACTAATAGAAGGCTTAAATAATTTTAAAAAAGGCATCATTTTTGATGCCTTTTTTTGTATTTTTAAATTATAAAAATGTAACCATGAATTTTATTATCAAATTATTTATCAGCTCTATTATTGTATTTGCACTTTCCTATTTTTTGCCTGGCGTACAGGTTACAAATATTATGGCAGCATTATGGGTTGCATTAGTTTTAGGACTTCTAAATACCTTTTTAAAACCGGTGTTGGTATTACTTACAATACCCGTAACGCTATTTACTTTAGGATTGTTTTTACTAGTAATTAATGCGATGATTGTGTTAATCTGTGATTATTTTATTCCCGAATTTCAAGTTGATGGTTTTGTAACGGCATTATTTTTTAGTGTTTTATTGTCATTAAGTCAATCTATTTTGAATAAAATATTTGTTAGTGATAAATAATTTTATACCGAATTGAATTTCAATAAATTAAAAACTTGTTTGGGTTGTAAAAATTCTATAATTTTGCAACCCAATTTTTATGGTACTTAAATAAACAGATAATGAACATTACAAAAGCACAAGTTGATGCATTAAATGCTATTGTTACAGTAGCAATTACAAAAGAAGATTATTCCGATAAAGTAGAAAAAGTATTAGCAGATTATAGAAAAAACGCTGCTATTTCAGGTTTCAGAAAAGGAGCCGTTCCTATGAGTTTGATTCAGAAACAATATGGAAAAGCGGTTTTATTAGAAGAAGTAAACAAAGTATTACAATCTTCTCTGAACAATTATCTAACTTCTGAAAAATTAGATATTCTTGGTAATCCGCTTCCAGTGGTAACCGAAAGTATTGATTGGGATGCAGAACAGTTTTCTTTTGACTTTGAATTAGGTTTAGCACCTGAGTTTTCTGTGGATTTAACGGCTAAAAATTCGGTAATTAAATATAACGTAATTGCCGATGATAAAATGTTGAATAATCAGGTAGAGCGCATTCAAAAACAATACGGTAAATTAATTTCACAAGCTGAAGTTAAAGCTGATTATGAAGTTAGAGGTACTTTTACAAATGAAGAAAAAGGAATCAATGCACCAGCGAACTTTGCACTAGATATTTTTGCCGATAAAAAAGCAGCAAAATCATTCATTGGTAAAAAGGTAGGTGATGTAGTTACCATCGGAACAAAAGGGCTATTTGACGATGACCACAAATTAATGGATTACTTAAAAGTAGGTCATGATGAGGTGCACGGTTTAGATATTAATGTTGATTTCACTATTGAAGAAATCAATGCGGTAGAAAAAGCAGAATTAAACCAAGAATTGTTTGATAAATTATTCGGACCTGGAGTAATAGCTTCTGTTGCCGATTTGAAAGCTAAAATCAAAGAAGATGCCGAAGCACAATTTGCACAACAAGCCGATCAAAAATTCTTGAATGATGTTACTGATTTCTTAATTGAGTCAACAAAATTTGAATTGCCTGCAACATTCTTAAAAAAATGGATCAAAACCGTTGCTGAAACGCCGCTTTCTGACGAACAAGCAGAAGAAGAATATGCAAAAGCAGAAAAAGGTTTACGTTTCCAATTAATCGAAGGAAAAGTAATGGCTGAAAACAATTTACAAATTACTTTTGAAGATTTAAAAGCACATACCGCTGAAATCATTAAAAAACAAATGGCACAATTTGGTCAATTAAATCCTTCAGAAGATGAAATTAATGGAATTGTAGCACGCGTAATGTCAAATCAAGACGAAGTGAAGCGTTTATCAGAGCAAGTAATGAGCGAAAAAATGTTAGGCCTTTACAAAGAAAAAGTAAAAGCCAAATCAAAAGAAGTAAATTACGACCAATTCATTAAAGCGATGTACGGAGAATAATTTCTAATAAAAAATAATTATCTTTGAGCGTCAAACTAGTTTTGGCGCTTTTTTATACCATTAATTTTCATTAAAAATACATTCAATATCATGAATTACGGAAAAGACCCAAGAGCTACGCTCGAAATGGCGAAGCAATTTAAAAAATATGCAACCAAGCACCATGGCGTAAACAGTTTATATTACGATAAAATTGTAAGCAGCATGACGCCTTACATCATCGAGGAGCGCCAAATGAACGTGGCGTCTATGGATGTATTTTCTCGTTTAATGATGGATCGAATCATTTTCTTGGGAACAGGAGTTGATGATTATGTAGCCAATATTATTCAAGCGCAATTATTGTTTTTAGAAAGTGTAGATGCTTCAAAAGACATTCAAATTTATATCAATTCTCCAGGAGGAAGTGTCTATGCAGGATTAGGTATTTATGATACGATGCAATTTGTTAAACCTGATGTAGCGACAATTTGTACAGGAATGGCAGCTTCAATGGGGGCAGTATTATTATGTGCTGGAGCCGAAGGAAAACGTTCAGCGTTACCACATTCTAGAGTGATGATTCACCAACCATCAGGTGGGGCACAAGGTGTGGCTACCGATATGGAAATCAACTTAAAAGAAATGCTGAAATTAAAAAATGAATTATACGAAATCATTTCTAAACATTCAGGGCAGCCTTTTGAAAAAGTACACCAAGATTCAGAACGCGATTATTGGATGATTGCTGCCGAAGCAAAAGAATACGGAATGATCGATGAGGTATTAACAAGATAAATTCAGTTTTCAGTTTTCAGTCACAGTTTTCAGCAATGTAACTGCGACTGTACACTGTGACTGTTAACTAAGAAAAATGGCTAAAGAAGTATTAGAATGTTCCTTCTGCGGAAGAAAAAAGCCGGAAACCAATTTATTAATTGCAGGTATCGATTCGCATATTTGCGATAAATGTATTGAGCAAGCGCACGGAATTGTTGTTGAGGAATTAAAGCAAACCGGAAATGCTGATTTGGCAGCCGAATTAATTTTATTAAAACCAAAAGAAATTCGTGCGTTTTTAGACGATTATGTCATTGGACAAGATCAAACTAAAAAAGTAATGAGCGTGGCGGTGTATAACCACTACAAACGTTTGATGCAAATTCAATTGGATGATGAAGTTGAGATTGAAAAAAGTAATATCTTAATGGTAGGACAAACCGGTACAGGTAAAACATTAGTAGCCAAAACCATTGCAAAAATGTTGAATGTTCCGTTAGCTATTGTTGATGCTACCGTGTTGACCGAAGCAGGTTATGTGGGCGAAGACGTAGAAAGTATTTTAACACGTTTGCTGCAAGCCGCCGATTATGATGTGGCTAAAGCCGAAAGAGGTATCGTTTTTATTGACGAGATTGATAAAATTGCCCGTAAAAGTGATAACCCATCGATTACCCGAGATGTTTCAGGAGAAGGGGTGCAACAAGCCTTGTTGAAATTACTTGAAGGAACGGTAGTGAATGTGCCACCAAAAGGAGGAAGAAAACACCCCGACCAAAAATTTGTTGAGGTGAATACTCAAAACATTTTATTCATCGCGGGTGGTGCTTTTGATGGCATTGAACGCATCATTTCAAAACGATTGAATAGACAAGCGGTAGGGTATAGTTCGTCTATAGGAACCGACCATATTGATAAAGACAATTTATTGCAGTATTTGATTCCAAAAGACGTTAAAGATTTTGGATTAATTCCTGAGATTATTGGGCGTTTACCGGTATTAACACACATGGATCCTTTAGATGCTGAAACATTGAGAGCGATTTTAACCAAACCTAAAAATGCTTTAGTAAAACAATATCAAAAGTTGTTTGAAATGGATGAAGTAGCCTTAACTTTTGAAGAAGAAGCCTTAGACTATATTGTGGAAAAAGCGTTGGAATATAAATTAGGCGCTCGTGGATTGCGTAGTTTATGCGAAGCCATATTAACCGATGCCATGTATGAAATACCAAGCTCAGAAGACAAACAGTTACAAGTAACTAAAGATTATGCCGAAAACAGTTTGAATAAAAATTTATTACAACGATTGAAAGCGGTTTCTTAATTTGTAGCTCAGTTAATAAAATAATAAAGCTCAAAAATGTATGTTTTTGAGCTTTATTTTTATTTAAACAAAACGAAAATTCTTTTTTTCTATTATTTTATTAAATATTGGTTGTTTTTTTGTTTTCATTTCACATCGTCTAGGTCCGCAGCCATAACCTCTCGGGCCACAAGAAGAAAGCATACTTATACAAAGTAAAAACAACAGGGCAAAACTTATTTTTTGCATCATGATTAGAGTTGTAATAAATTTTCGAGATAAGTTCGTTCGTTTGATAATCTAGGTACTTTGTGTTGGCCACCTAATTTGTCTTGTTGTTTCAACCAATCATAAAATAAATTTTCTCTAGCTACATTCAGCACTAACGGGTTTAATGTCATGTTATTATAGCGTTTCGCTTCATAATCGGAATTTACCGCTTGGATATTTTCGTCTAAAGCCTGGCTAAATTTCACGATATCTTCTGGCGCATTTTTAAATTCAATAATCCATTCGTGCGCTCCTTTTTCTTTATCTTTCATAAAAATAGGGGCAACAGTATAGTCGACCACTTCACAATTGAATGTTTTGCACGTTTTTGCCAAAGCCGTATCGGTGTTTTCTACCATGAGTTCTTCGCCAAAAACATTAATGTGGTGTTTCGTTCTTCCCGTAACTTTAATGCGATAAGGGTTTAAAGAGGTAAAACGAATGGTATCGCCAATTAAATAGCGCCACAATCCCGAATTAGTGGTGATGACAACCGCATAATTTTTATTTAATTCCACTTGATTCAATCGAATTACGCGTTGGTTGAATGTGCCAAAAGTATCCATTGGAATAAATTCGTAAAAAATACCATAATCGAGCATCAGCAATAATTCATCACTACCATTTTGATCTTGAATGGCAAAAAAACCTTCCGAAGCATTGTAAATTTCGTAGTATTTAAAACTGTCTTTTGGGAATAATTTTTTGTATTGTTCTTTATACGGTTCAAAACTCACGCCGCCATGAAAATAAACTTCAGCATTGGGCCACACTTCTAACAAGTTTGATTTTCCGGTGGTTTCCAAGGCTTTTTGCAACAAAACAAGCATCCAACTCGGCACTCCTGCTAAACTGGTTACGTTTTCATTTACGGTTTCATTAATAATCGCAGGAAGTTTGGTTTCCCAATCGCCCATTAAGGAGATTTTGCTGCTGGGTGTAGAGCTAAATTCGGCCCAAATAGGCATGTTATCAATCAATATTGCCGATAAATCGCCAAAAAAGGTATTATTGTCTTCATACAATTGCTTGCTTCCGCCTAAGCGTAAACTTTTTCCCACAAACAATTCCGAATCTTCGTTATTATTCAAATACAAGCACAATAAGTCTTTACTGGCTTTGTAATGGCAATTTTCTAGGGCTTCTGCACTTACGGGTATAAACTTACTTTTGGCATTGGTAGTGCCGCTTGATTTAGCAAACCATTTAATAGTGGAAGGCCAAAAAACGTTTTGTTCGCCTTTTCGGGTCAATTCAATTAAGGGTTCTAAATCTTCGTAACTTGATACAGGCATTCGTTCACTAAAAGTGGTGTAATTTTTAACCGAACTAAAATCGTATTTTTTCCCAATTTGCGTATTTTCAGCGGTTTTAATCAGACTAAACAACAATTCTTCTTGTACTTCATGAGGGTATTTTAAAAACAATTCCATTTGATGAATTCGTTTTTTTAAAATCCAAGTGGCAAAAGAATTTATAATTTGTAGTGGCATTTAGCGCGTTCTATTTTGAATTATGAGTTGGGAATAATAACTTTACCAAAAATAGCATTTTTTTTAAATAAAAAGACGAAAAAGAAAATCTTAACACAAATGATCTATCAAGGCACGCTGACTAAAATGCAAACCGAATATGGTAATCCTATTCAGTATTATTTGGTTTTTGAAAATAGTTTTTTGAACCTCAATCAGCTTTTAGGGAAAGACCTTGCTATTGAATTTCAGGGATATCAATGTTTGAATTGCGGAAAAGCGAAGAAAATCTTTCGTCAAGGATTTTGTTACGATTGTTTTATGAGCAGTCCGGCGGTGGGCGATTGGATCATGAAACCTGAATTATCCACTGCGCATTTAGATGTTGAAGATCGTGATTTAACGTATGAAAAACGCGTGCAATTGCAACCACACGTGGTGTATTTAGCCTTATCGAGCGAAGTAAAAGTGGGTGTTACGAGAAAAACGCAAGTTCCTACACGATGGATTGACCAAGGCGCCGTGCAAGCCATTCCAATTGTGGAGGTGCCGAATAGATATTTAGCTGGAATTACAGAAGTGGCGCTGAAAAACCATTTTGCCGATAAAACCAATTGGCAAAAAATGCTAAAAAATGACTATCTCAACATTGATTTAATTGCCGAACGCAACAAAGTTTTTGATTGGTTGCCTAATGAAGTGAAAGATTATTTCCCAAAAGAAGAAAAAATCATTCAAATGGATTTTCCGGTAGTGCACTATCCTACAAAAGTGACGAGTTTAAATTTAGATAAAACCCCTAATTTTTCTGGAAAACTTGCCGGAATTAAGGGGCAATATTTACTTTTTGAAGACGGCACCGTTTTTAATGTGCGAACCTTTGAAGGTTATGTGGTGAAAATGAGTTTGTAAGCAAACATGAAATAACTTGTCGAGCTGAACTTGTTTCAGCTTCTATATATTTTACGCTTAATATAGATTCTGAAACAAGTTCAGAATGACAAAGTGCATCCAACACCCATCATCAAACTACTCAACTACTCTTTCTTCTTTTTACCAAATAATCCTTTCAAGGCATCGCTCGCTTTGTCTTTCACCGTGTTTTTTATTTCTTCTTTTGGTGTTGTTGTTTTTGTGGTATCGGTTTTAGTGGCATTTGCTTTATTTCCACCTAATAAATTATTTAAAGCGGTTGTTCCTTTATCAATGTATTTGTCTTTTTGCATTTTCAAAACTTGGGTAGCCAAATTTTTGGAAGCTTGTTGCATGTCGGTAGTTACTTTAGGCTGCTTAAAAGTTCCGTTTACTAGTGCGTTCACCGGGATATTCTCAATTTTCTTTTGATCGGCAGGTGTTAGTTTGGCTAATAGACTTGTAGCTTCTGAGCCCAAATATTTTGCAGGAACATCAAATTTTACATTGTAATTCATGCTTTGGTCAAAACCGTGGTTTCCTGCTATAGTAACGTTAATGTCCTGATATTTAACATCAAATGGTTTTACAGCTACTTTTCCATCTTTGAATGAAAGAGATGCTTTTACATCGTTTAAATTTAATTTACTAGGGTCAAGAAATTTTACTTTAGTGCTTAATTGAGACAATAAAGCCGAGTTTTTCTCATTTATTGTGGTCGATAATAATTGTCCAAACAAATCACCCGAAATAGTTTTTAAATTGGGCGTCATGTCTTGTTGTAAATCCCCATTAATAACAACAGTAGAATTAATTTTCCCATTAACTACACCAGCAATCGGCGCAATTGATTTCAGTAGGTCTAATTGAGAAAATGATTCCGAAATATTCACTTTGTCTAGCGTTAAATTCATTTTAAAAGTGGGTGTTTTGCCTTTGGTTGAAACCGTTCCATTTGCTCCAATTTTTCCGCTAAAAACATCCATTTTAACTTGGTTCAAACTCACGGCTTCATCTTTAATCATTAGTACTCCAGATACATTTTGTAAGTTTAAATTATCATAAACCACTGTTTTTGCTTTTGCAGAAACACTACAATCAAGAAATGAAGGAATTTTTACGGCTTCGGTTGTCTTTTTACCTGCTTCTTCAGATGGAGTTGTCGTGGGAGCCATAAAATCCGATACGATTAATTTGTTCGAATTCAGTTGAAACGCTCCCTTTAAAATTTGTTTTTTAAACAGGAAACCATACAAATTATCTAATATTCCAGCGACTTGTAAATCAGAACTTCCTGAAACAGCATTGAATTTATTCAATTTGATTTGACTAGTTGTAAACGCAACAGCTGCTTCTTTAATTTTGAAGGGTTTTGCCATTTCTGGACCTTCATAAGTGAAGCCCGTTATGCTTACAATTCCCGAATTTTGAATGTTTTGATACTGACTTTTTTCAACCGATTGCATGTCAAATTTTGTTGTTACATCGGCTTTTAAAATTCCCGTTAAGGGTTTATCTAATTTTACAGGATAGGCTTTGGTAACGTTGGCTAAATTAATAGTTCCCTTCAATTCGGCAGCAACTAAAGCATTTGTAGCGATATTTTTGATAGTAGCTTTGGCATTAAAAATATCTTGATCAATTGAAAACGAAAGTTGATTCAAATTCACATAAGTGTCATTCATTATACCTGTTTCATTGATAATATGCGTATCAATTACTATGTTTTTAACCGATTTTGGTAAATCTGGATATTGAAAAGATGCATTATTAGACGCAATTTTGATGTCAAAAGCAGGAATTGTCGTTTCGGTTAAATTTCCTTTTACTTTTCCGATCACCGAAAATTGTCCGGTTGTTTTTACAGTATTGATATCACCCGAATAAGCAGCAGGAACTAATCCTAAGAAGTTTTTAAAATCTGAAGTTGGTGTTTTGAAAGTTAAGTCATACACTTGTCCAGCTTCAACTATTTGAATAAAGCCATTAAATTCTAAAGGTAACTGATTGATCAAAGCCTTGTTCTCTTTGAATTCATATTTACTCTGGTTTAAATCGATGCCTAAAACAGCATCTAAAGAAACGGCAACATGGTTCATATAACTCATTTTGTCCATATCAAACGATAATTTTGCTGTTGTTTTTGTCTCTAAATCTAGTTTTTGAGCAGCAAAATTTCCTGTTCCTTCATGATAAATGCTGTCTAAAACCATTTTCATTTTTGAACCTTGGTCTACGTAAGTAAATTTTAAATTCTCTACCGAATAATCCTCTATTCGTAATGCAAAAGGTTTGCTTTCATTTGATTTTTTATCCGCTTTATCTTTTAACGCAATATCAAAATTTCCAATTCCGTCTTTGTTAAAAATGATGTTTAGCTTGCCATCAATTGCCGTAAAACTTTTCAAGCTCATGGTTTCTTCTTCGCTTTTAAAAAGTTCTTTCATATTCATAGTAACATGAGTTTCTTCTGCATACAACAAGGTATCTCCTGCAAAAGGAGCTTTAGTTACAATACTTAATTTTTCGATAGAAATTGTGGCTTGAGGGAAACTTTTAAATAAACTTAAATCTACTTCTTTGAAAGCAATTGTAGCATTTACATTTTCATTTAAAGATTTAGTAATCATGGCTTTGATTTTGTCTTTAAATAAAAATGGCGCTACCGCTAACAAAACTATACTTAGAAGTAGGACAATTCCGGTAATTTTTAAAACTTTTTTTAATTTCATGATTTTAGGGGATTTATTATTTGGGGTCACTCTGTTTTTCAACTAGTACAAAAGTAGTACCAAAAATAGAATAGAGATGAAAAGTTGCGTTAATTTTATAAAAAAACTCCCAAAAACAATTTGCTTTTGGGAGTTTGCTACAAAGAGACTTTTTTATCTTATGTTCAATTCATAAGGCATCATGGCTTGAATTCCTTTTCTGCTTTTTACGCGTTTAATTTGTTCTAGCATTTGAAATCCTTCTTCGCCCAATTGTTCTTTTAGTAATTGTTCTTTGGTTTGAAACATTGCAATACCGGTAAAATTCGCTAGCAAGTCTTCAAAGTTCTTTTCATATTCTGGAAAATTTTCAGTTCTATAAGAAGTGGTTTTGCCTAGTTTTGCAGCATATTTTATTGCTGCTTCAAGTCCTCCAATTTCATCTACTAAGCCTAGTTTGTAGGCGTCCATTCCTGTCCAAACTCTTCCTTGTGCCATAGCATCTACTTGTGCCGTTGTCATTTTTCTGCCTTCGGCTACTCGTTTTAAAAATGTGGCATACGTTTTTTCAATGCTTTCAAGTGCATAGCGTTTAAAATTATCGTTCATTGGTTCAAAAATACTATATCCGCTTGCATTGGTATGGGTATTTACTTGTTCGGCATTGATGCCAATATTTTTACCCAATTGATTCATATTTGGCAACATTCCAAAAACACCTATAGAACCCGTAATAGTATTTGGTTCGGCAAAAATACGATTCGCATTTGCTGCAATATAATAACCTCCAGAAGCAGCATAATTACCCATAGAGACTACAACTGGTTTCACTTTTTTAGTAATTTCAATTTCTCTCCAAATTAATTCTGAGGTTAATGCACTACCTCCAGGACTGTTCACTCGCAATACAATGGCTTTTACGTCATCGTCGTTTCGGGCTTGTTCTAGCGAACGCTTGATAGATCCTTCGCCAATAACGTTAACATCGCCTTCACCGCTCATGATTTCGCCTTGTGCATAGATCACTGCAATAATATCGTCTTTAGAATAATCTTCAACGGTTAATGCAGCTGTTTTTGCATAATCAGTAATACTAACACTATTATATTTTTCTTTTTTATCAACTTTTAATAGGTTGCGAATGGCGTTATGATATTCATCTTCATAAGCAATTTTATCAATCATTTTATTCGCTAAGGCTAATACAGGAGTTCTTGCGCCTAGCGTATTAGCAATGGCGTCTAATTGTGCCACGGTTACTTTTCTGCTTTTAGCAATATCAGCCACAATGGTATTCCAAATGGATTGCAATAAAACAGTCATTTGTTCGCGATTTTCAGGACTCATTTCTTGTGCTAAAAACGGTTCAACCGCACTTTTATATTTTCCATGACGAATTACCTCAAATTTCACACCCGATTTTTCTTGTAACTCTTTTAGATATAAAATTTCGGCCGAAAGTCCTTTGAAATCTACTTCACCAACAGGATTTAAATAAACTTTATTGGCAACCGAATTTAAATAATATTCACCTTGGCTGTAATAATTGGCATAAGCGTATACAAATTTGCCTGTTTTTTTGAATTCTTCTAATTTATCTCGCACCGATTTCATTTGGGCTAATCCCAATTGAGATTGGTTGTTAAGGATAGAAATACCTTTAATTTTGTCATCATTTTTTGCTGCTTCAATGGCATTTAAAATATCGGTAACACCATCATGATCGGCTTCAAAATAGTTGAAGTCTTTGTAACTTGTTTTTCCAGCATAGTCTAAGGTTACTTTTGATAAATCTAACTCAATTACCGAATTTTCTTCAATGGTAACAATGTCTTCATTGCCACCAGCAATACCGCCAATGATGATGATTCCAAAGAAAAAAACCAGACAAAAAACAAATAGTCCAATTACAGTAGCTAATACGTTTCCTAAAAATTTCATTTTAATTTATTTTTTAATATCTATAAGTAGCAAAAAGAATAAAAATGTTACATGTTCATAAAAAAACCGAAAAGGTAAATTATAAGTCTAAAAATGTTTGTTATTTTGCTATTATGAAGCAACATCAAGTAATTCTGTCTGTAGGAAGTAATCAAGGGAATCGTTTAGCCACGATTGAAGCCTGTATTGAGTTGATTCATAAAGAAGTAGCTGTTGTGGTTAAGGTGTCAAAAATCTATGAAGCACCTGCTTGGGGATTTGAAAGTGAACCTTTTTATAATGCTGCAATTCTTATTCATACGTCAAAATCGGCTCAAAAAATATTGAAACAAGTTTTAAAAGTCGAAAAAACATTAGGCAGAGTGCGATCGAAAGATTTGGGTTATCAAGCCCGAATTATCGATGTTGATATAATCGCTTTTGATGAAGAAATTATTGCAAACGAAAACTTACAAATTCCGCATCCGCTGTTACAAGATAGAAAGTTTGTATTACAACCTATGTTGGATTTAGGATTGAATTGGGAACATCCCATTTTAAAGAAATCAGTAGTTCAATTATTAGCGCAAACTGAAGATGTAAGCGAATTACTCGCCGTTCATTCCATTACCGCACCTATCGAGCGATTAGCGTTGCAACAATTCAATTATATTGCAATTGAAGGAAATATTGGCGCCGGAAAAACAACTTTAGCCTCAAAATTAGCCGAAGATTGTAACGCAAAACTAGTTTTAGAACGATTTGCAGACAATCCTTTTTTGCCCAAATTTTACAAAGATCAAAGTCGGTATGCATTTCCCTTAGAAATGTCTTTTTTAGCCGATAGATACCAACAATTATCGGATGATTTGGCGCAATTTGATTTATTTAAAGATTTTGTTGTGGCCGATTATCATGTTTTTAAATCGTTGATTTTTGCCAAAGTAACGCTTCAAGAAGACGAATTTCGTTTGTACAAAACCATGTTTGACATCATTCATAAAGAAATGCCAAAACCCGATTTATATGTGTATTTGTATCAAAATACTGAACGACTTTTGGTAAATATCAAAAAACGCGGCAGAAGTTATGAGCAAGAAATTCCCGCTGATTATTTAGAGAAAATCAATCAAGGATATCTCGATTACATCAAAACACAAACCGATTTAAATGTATTAGTTATTGACGTATCGGAATTGGATTTTGTAAAAAGACAAGAAGATTATTTGTTTTTGTTGAATGAAATAAACAACAAGATTAAAAATTGATTTTGGAACACAGATAAAACAGATTTTAAAAATTTATTTAATTTCTTCGATCAGTGTTCCGAAAAATTTTACTTCATTTTTTGAAACAAATCCCAAATCACGATTCCTGCACTCACCGAAATATTCAAAGAATGTTTGCTTCCTAATTGCGGAATCTCAATCACTCCGTCGCTTAAATTAATAGCTTCTTGTGAAACCCCTTTGACTTCGTTTCCAAAGATTAAGGCATATTTTGTATTGATTTCGGGTTGAAAATCATCCAACATAATCGCATGTTCTGTTTGTTCTACCGAATATACTTTTATGTTTTCTTGTTTCAATTGATGTACAACTTCTAAAACATCTTTTGCATATTCCCAATCCACAGTTTCTGTAGCGCCTAGAGCTGTTTTGTGAATTTCTTTGTTAGGCGGAGTAGCTGTAATGCCACACAAATAAATTTTTTCAATTAAAAAAGCATCGGAAGTTCTAAAAACGGAACCAATATTATGCAAACTTCTAATATCGTCTAAGATGACAATAATCGGTGTTTTTTGAGCGTCTTTAAATTCCTCAATGTTTTTTCGTTCTAATTCTGCGTTGGCTAATTTCCTCATGTGGCAAAAATAGATATAATGTGTTAATTAGACAATGTGTCAATATGTCAATTTTTTAAACAGATAAGTTATTTTAGTTAATAAAAGCCTTTTTGAACTTTGCGAAAAAACTTTGCCTCTTTGCGTTAATATTTGAAATTGAAATTGAACTTGTATTTGAGTTTAAAATTGTTCTTGTTCTTGCCCTTGAAATTGTTCTTGATTTTCTTATCTTCGCAATTATACTTAAATTAGAAATTGTGGCGAAGAAATCTGCAGTAACTCCTGATAAAGCACCAAAGGAAACGCCTTTAATGAAGCAATACAACGAGATAAAAAACAAATATCCCGATGCATGTTTGTTGTTTCGTGTGGGCGATTTTTATGAAACTTTTGGAGAAGATGCAGTGCGAGCGGCACAAATTTTAGGAATTACCTTAACCAAACGCGGAGCTGGTTCAGAAACCGAAACTGCTTTGGCAGGATTTCCGCATCATTCTATTAATACCTATTTACCAAAATTAGTCAAAGCCGGACTTCGAGTGGCGATTTGTGACCAATTAGAAGATCCAAAAATGACCAAAACCATTGTAAAGCGTGGTGTTACGGAATTAGTTACACCTGGAGTTTCAATGAATGATGAGGTGTTGCAATCCAAATCAAATAATTTTTTAGCATCGGTATATTTTGGGAAAAAATCGCTTGGAGTTGCATTTTTAGATGTGTCAACAGGCGAATTTTTGGTTTCGCAAGGCAATGAAGAATACATTGATAAATTATTACAAAATTTCCGTCCGAGCGAAATTTTAATTCCGAAACAATTTAAAAATCAGTTTCATTCTGTTTTTGGAGACGGTTTTCACAACTTCTTTTTAGAAGATTGGGTGTATAAGGAAGATTATGCCTTAGAAAGTTTGACCAAGCATTTTCAAACCAATTCGCTAAAAGGTTTTGGCGTAGAAGAATTAACCGAAGGTTTGATTGCCTCAGGTGCGATTTTGTATTATTTATCGGAAACGCAACACAATAAAATTCAACACATTACCAATATTCAACGGATTGCCGAAGATGCTTACGTTTGGATGGATAAATTTACCATTCGTAATTTAGAATTATACCACAGTTATAATCCAAATGCTGTTACGCTTTTAGACGTGATTGATAAAACGCTTTCGCCAATGGGAGCAAGGTTGTTGAAACGATGGTTGGCGCTTCCGCTGAAAGATATTGCAAAAATTAGAAGTCGTCACGAAGTAATTTCGTATCTAAAATCTAATCCCGAAGTTTTACAGCAAATTCAATATCAAATCAAACAAATTTCCGATTTGGAGCGTTTGATTTCAAAAGTAGCTACGGGCAAAATTTCGCCAAGAGAAGTCAATTTTTTGAAAGATTCGTTAGATGCGATTATTCCCATTAAAACATTGGCTTTAGCTAGTGAAAATGAAGCATTACGAGTAATTGGTGATAGTTTACATGCTTGTGAATTGTTACGTGAGAAAATCAAAACCACGATTCAAGAAGAGGCGCCAGTTAGTGTAAATAAAGGAAATGCCATTGCAGTAGGAGTTCATGCAGAATTAGATGAATTACGAGCGATTTCATCTACTGGAAAAGGGTATTTGGAAGAATTAGAACAAAGAGAAAGTGCTGCTTCAGGAATTCCTTCGTTGAAAGTTTCGTTCAATAACGTTTTTGGTTATTATATCGAAGTTAGAAATACGCACAAAGATAAAGTTCCAGCCGAATGGATTCGCAAGCAAACCTTAGTAAATGCAGAGCGCTACATTACGGAAGAATTAAAAGAATACGAATCGAAGATTTTAGGCGCAGAAGAAAAAATCCATCAATTAGAAAATCAGTTGTTTGAGCAATTGGTCAATTGGATTGCAACGTATATCAAACATGTTCAGTTGAATGCCAATTTAATTGCGCAATTAGATTGTTTGACTTCTTTTACGCAATTAGCGATTGATAATAAATATGTTTGCCCCGATTTAGATGAAAGTTATGATTTAGAAATCAAAGAAGGACGCCATCCTGTTATTGAAAAGCAGTTGCCTGTTGGTGTGCCCTACATTTCTAATGATGTCTATTTGGATCGAGAAACCCAACAAATCATTATGATTACGGGTCCGAATATGTCTGGTAAATCGGCAATTTTACGTCAAACGGCTTTGATTGTGTTGATGGCGCAAATGGGAAGTTTTGTTCCCGCAGAAAGCGTAAGAATGGGTGTGGTGGATAAAATTTTCACTAGAGTAGGAGCAAGTGATAATATTTCGATGGGTGAATCTACTTTTATGGTGGAGATGAACGAAACCGCTTCGATTTTGAATAACATTTCCGAAAGGAGTTTGGTGTTGTTAGATGAAATTGGAAGAGGAACTTCAACCTATGACGGAATTTCAATTGCTTGGGCGATTTCAGAATATTTGCATGAACATCCAAATAAGCCAAAAACATTGTTTGCTACGCATTATCATGAATTAAACGAAATGGAAGTAACGTTTGATCGTATTCAGAATTTCAATGTTTCGGTGAAGGAATTAAAAGATACTGTTTTATTCATTCGTAAATTAGTGAAAGGCGGAAGCGCCCATAGTTTTGGTATTCACGTGGCAAAAATGGCTGGAATGCCTCAAATTGTGATTCAAAAAGCACAAAAATTGTTAAAGCAATTGGAGAAAAGACATTCGAGCGAAGAATTATCAGGAATTAAATCGGCAAATGATGAATTGCAATTGAGTTTCTTTAATTTAGATGATCCGCTTTTGGAAGATATTAAAGAAGAAATCATGAATATTGACATCAATACGCTAACGCCTGTGGAAGCTTTAATGAAGTTGAATGAAATCAAGCGAATGTTGGTAAAAAAATAATTTACAAAATAAAATATTCGTTATCAAAAGGTTATAAAAAAGTTTGGCTTTTTATTTAAAAAGTACTTGCGAGAATAAAAATATGTGCTATATTTGCACTCGCATTACGGAGGAAGTATTGCGACGTTCTTAAAAAAATATAATACGAAACGCGAAAATAGCTCAGTTGGTAGAGCGCGACCTTGCCAAGGTCGAGGTCGCGGGTTCGAACCCCGTTTTTCGCTCTATACCAAAATATTTGCTTGAGTGGTGGAATTGGTAGACACGCTGGACTTAAAATCCAGTGGGTAGTAATGCCCGTGCGGGTTCAAGTCCCGCCTTGAGTACAAAAAGCTTCAAACTATGTTTGGAGCTTTTTTTGTATAGAAAATTATCCCTTTAGAATTTTCTATTATCTTTAAATGATTTCTTTAAAATTATCAATCAAAACTACATGGGTACTTTTGTCATTGTACAACGAACCAGCGGAGCTTATAAATATGAATTTGTTTCAAGAAAAGGGAAAACGATTTTTACGAGCAATGACTTTGAATTGCGTTTTGAATGCGAGGAAGAAATAGAACAATTTAAAAATTCTATAGAACGTTGCGTTTTTCTTCGTTTTAAATCATCTAGCGGTAAGTTTTTCTTCCGATTGATATTAGATGACTATGAGATTGCTGTTAGTAGACGATATACAACACAATTATTACTTCAAAAAGGAATCGATGAAATTATTAAATATGCCGATAAAGCAGAATTTTTAGATTTTTCGTCAGCAGAAGATATTTTTGGATTGCCGTAACAAAAAAAGCCCTGCATTGCAGGGCTTAATTTTTTTTTTTGCTTGTAAACTAATTACTTAGCAGCTGGAGCTTCTGCAGCTGGAGCAGCAGTAGAATCAACAGGAGCAGCAGTAGAATCAGTAGCTACAGCAGTAGAATCAACAGCTGGAGTTTCAACTACAGTTGAATCAGCAGCAGCTTCAGTGTTTTCAGCAGCTTCTTTACAAGAAACGAACATAGCAGCAACAACTGCTAAAGTTAATACAACTTTTTTCATTTTTTTAAATATAAAAGGTTAAAATTTTAATTTGAAAAGACTTTCACTTTTCTGCTTTTTATATTGTTAAAAAAAAGCCCCACCTAGTGGAGCTTAATTTTTTCTGTAGCAATAAATTACTTAGCAGGTGCAGCTTCAGCAGCAGCAGCAGGTGCAGCAGCAGAATCAGTAGCAACAGCAGTAGAATCAGCAGCAGGTGCTTCTTCAACAGCAGGAGCTTCAACAGCAGTTGAATCTACAGTTTCTGTAGTTTCAGCAGCATTTTCTTTACAAGAAACGAACATAGCAGCAACGAATGCTAAACTTAAAACAACTTTTTTCATCTTACTAAATTATAAAGGTTAATTATTAATTCGGAGCAAAGATATAAATTTTTTAACATGTCAAAATATTTTTAGACAAATTTTTTCATTTTTTTTTCTTTGAATTCCAAAAAGCATTAAATCAAATGGTGTGCCAAACTTATTTTGAAACTTATTTGGTAATTATTTCTGCAATTATTTTTTAGGATGAACTAATTTCATTTCCTGTAATAAGTGGCCTGCCCCTGCAAATTTGTCAATAATAAAAAGGACATAGCGGGCGTCAACCATAATATTTCTGCATATTTCTGGATCATAGTTTATGTCACTCATTGTACCTTCCCATACTCGATCAAAATTTAAACCAATAAGATTTCCATAAGCATCAATGGCAGGGCTACCTGAATTTCCGCCTGTAGTGTGATTTGTGCCTATAAAACATACGGGCATTTTACCATTTGCATCGGCATAAATGCCATAATCTTTGTTTTTTTCCAGTTCTAATAATTTAGCAGGGACATCAAATTCATAATCCCCCGGAATGTATTTTTCAAGAATTCCATCTAAATGTGTTACGGGTTCATAATAAACAGCATCACTCGGTTGGTAGCCTTTTACTTTTCCGTAAGTTACTCGCAATGTACTATTTGCATCAGGAAAAAATCTTGCATTTGGGAACAATTCTAATTGTGCTTTCATGTAATTTCTTTGCAGGGCAACTAATTGCAAGTTAATTTCATCATATTTAGGCGAAACGTTTTTATAAAAATATTCTGCTAATTCCTTTACAAGAGCATATCCTTTGTCTTTTTGCAATTTCTTTAAAACGGTTTTTGAATCTCCTTCTAACTGTTTTGATAGGCCATTTAAAGAGGTTAATTTTGATTTCGAATAAATTTCCGTAGTTAAAACTTTATAATCGGAATTTTTAAGCATTTCTGGAATTAACGGCGATTTTGTTCCATATAATGCAATAAGTTGTTCAAAAACTTTTTCATCTACAGTGGCACTAAAATCTTTATAAAATCCTTCACTATCTTTAATTAAATTATTTTTTCGATCAGTAAATGCTTGCTCGCCTTTTGATTTATATACTTGTTCAAGTTGATAAATTTTGAATCCTAAACTCAATAATTCGGTATTACGTAATACCACTTCAACAAAATAATCTCTTGCTAAAGCATAATCGTTAATAGCTTTATAGTTTTTGTCAAAATCGGCTAATAATTGCCCATATTCAGCTTGTTTTCCTTGTTCAATTACTTTTTGAGAAAATTGTTGTTCAAAGGTTTGCTTTAAAGCAATGGCATTTGATTTTTTTAATCCTTTACTTTCTCCAATCCATTTTTTCCAATAATTTGCAACACTTGCATATTTTGAAGCATATTGGATTTTGATGGCTTTATCTTTACGCATGAAACCATCTTGAACTTTTAGGGCAGCATCACGAATTTCAATTTTTGCTGGATTAAGAGTGGTAACAATTTGTTCTACAGCATGAGAAGGTAAATATTCTTGAGTTCTTCCTGGAAAACCAAAAACGAGTGTAAAATCATTTTCACTAATTCCATCTAATGAAATTGGTAAAAAGTGTTTTGGAGTATAAGGAATGTTATCTGCAGCATATTCTGCAGGTTTATTGTCTTTATTTGCATAAATTCTGAATAAAGAAAAATCACCAGTATGACGAGGCCAAACCCAATTGTCTGTATCTGATCCAAATTTTCCAATAGAAGAGGGTGGTGCTCCCACTAAACGAATGTCTTTAAAAGTTTCGGTTACAAACAACAAGTATTGATTGCCTTCATAAAACACTTTAATTCTATTTTCTTGCCATTTTTCTTTACTAAATGAGGCCTGAATTTTAGCAATGTTTTCCTGAATTTTCTTTTGCTTTTCGGCTTCTGTTTTTAATGCTGAAACACCTTCTAAAACCCCATTAGTAACATCATTAATACTCACTATAAGTGTAGCTGTCATACCTGGATTTGGTAATTCTGCTGCATTATTTTTTGCCCAAAAACCATCTTGTAAATAATCATGTTCTACTGTTGAATGGCTCTGAATTGCATCATATCCGCAGTGATGATTTGTAAGCATTAAGCCTTTTGCGGAAATAATTTCGGAGGTACATCCGCCATCAAAATGAACTATAGCATCTTTTAAACTCGATTGGTTTACAGAATAAATTTCATCGGCAGATAATTTCATGCCTAAAGATTTCATTTCTGTTTCATTCATGCCTTTTAATAGACTTGGAATCCACATACCACCTTGTTGTGAAAAGGCTGGTAAAGCCAATAAAATAAGTAAAATTCTAAAAAATTTCATAGTATAATAATTAATTTGTAATGCATTTTTAACTTGGGCAAGATACAATTTTTGTTGCTTTTGTTCATAAAAAAAATCCTCATGTTGTGTTCATGAGGATTAATTTTACTCTTTTGCTGATTCTTTAATTTTTTTTGCCTCTTGTTCTACTTTTTCGGCGCTCTTGACAACAAGTTCTTTTGCGCCTGCTTTAGAAGAATCAATAACTTTTTCTGCTTTAGTTTTGACAGAATCTATCGACTCTTTTACGTCAGTTGAAACCGCCGCAGAGGCTTCTTTTACTTTTTCTTGTGTTTCTTCTTTACAAGCTAATCCTAATGTTGTGATAGCAAGTAATGCGATTATTTTTCTCATAATGAAGGATTTAATTTCTATAAATATAACAAAAAAGGTGCCAAATTAATAAATTGAATAGTGCTATTTTATGCCGAAATCGTTTCGACTTCTTTATCAATTTTATTTACTAATCCGACTAAAACTTTTCCTGGTCCCACTTCAGTGAAACTTGTAGCGCCATCTGCAATCATTTGATTAACAGATTGTGTCCATTTAACTGCACCCGTTAATTGTGAAATTAAATTATTTTTAATTTCAGCAGGATTTGAAACGGCAGATGCAGTTACGTTTTGATACACAGGGCAAGTTGGATTAGAAAAAGTGGTTGCTTCGATAGCTGCCGATAATTCTGTTCTTGCTGGCTCCATCATTGGTGAATGGAATGCACCTCCAACAGGTAAGATTAATGCACGTTTGGCTCCAGCTTCTTTCATTTTTTCGCAAGCTAATTCGACTGCTTTATATTCGCCCGAAATTACTAATTGACCTGGGCAGTTATAATTGGCAGCCACCACAACACCATCAATTGAAGCACAAATATCTTCTACTATTTTATCTTCTAAATTTAAAACAGCTGCCATAGTAGAAGGAGTAATTTCACAAGCTTTTTGCATAGCTAAAGCTCTTTTAGAAACTAATTTTAAGCCATCTTCAAATGATAAAGCTCCATTGACTACTAAAGCTGAAAATTCGCCTAATGAATGTCCTGCTACCATTTCTGGTTTTACCTCTAAAACTTTTGCTAAAATTACCGAATGTAAAAATACCGCTGGCTGTGTAACTTTAGTTTCTTTTAATTCTTCGGCGGAACCTTCAAACATGATGTCGGTAATTCGGAATCCTAAAATTTCATTAGCCTTTTCAAAAAGTTCTTTAGCTAAAGCGGAGTTTTCGTATAGATCTTTACCCATTCCTGGGAATTGTGCTCCTTGACCTGGAAATATGTATGCTTTCATAAGTTTTGTTTCAAGTTTAATGTTTCAAGTTTTTCTTGAAGGGCAAAAATAACAAATTTTTTAACTGAACACTAAAAACTGAACACGGAATACTATTTACTGTTCCATTGGAATTTCCATGATTAAAAATTTCGAATCAGTAGTGGCTTTGATTTCAATTTCATTGGTTTCCCAAATTCCTACTGCATCTCGTTTTTCTAATAGTTCACCATTTACTTCGATTTCACCTTCAATATTCATGATGTAAAAGCCGTTTCCTTCTTTTTTTAATTCTAGTCTACTCGTGTAATTTTTGTCAAAATCACTCAAATAAAACCAGGCATCTTGATGAATCCAAACACCTGAATCTTCTGGATTAGGAGATAAAATTTGTGCAAAATTATTTTTTTGTTCCGTTTTAACTAAAGTTATTTGTTGGTAACGAGGGGTTACATTATGGTATTTTGGAAATAACCAAATTTGAAATAATTTTGTGTGTTGGTCATGATTAGGATTGAACTCACTGTGTTGAATTCCTGTTCCAGCGCTCATAACTTGAATGTCTCCGCTTTTTATGGTAGAAGCATTTCCCATACTGTCTTTGTGTGCTAAATCACCTTCTAATGGTATAGTGATGATCTCCATATTGTCGTGTGGATGCGTTCCAAAACCCATTCCAGCAGCAATGGTGTCGTCATTTAAAACGCGCAACATTCCAAACTGAATTCTTTCTGGATTGTACCAACTGGCAAAACTAAAACTATGGTAAGCATTTAACCAACCATGATCTGCATGGCCTCTTGAATTTGCTTTGTGAAGTATTGCTTTCATTTTTTAAGTTTTAAAGAACAAAGTTACGGTAACGGCTCCTTAACTGCAATTTATTTAAGGTTAAGATTTATAAAAAAATAAAATTGTGCGGTGTTTTTTTATCTTTGAAGGATGAAATCAGAAAAAGAGAAAATGCTTTTAGGCGAAAATTATTTTTCCAATGATAAAGCTTTGGTTTTGGAACGAAATAAGGCAAAACAATTATTACATAGACTCAATGTTACCGAATATTTAATGAATGGAAATGCGCGTGCAATTCTTCGAGAATTATTGCCTAATGCTCACAAAAGAATTTATGTTGAGCCACCATTTCACTGCGATTATGGATATAACCTATATTTAGGAGAAGGTGTTTATTTCAATGTGAATTGTGTGGTACTTGATGCAGCAAAGGTTGTCATTGGGAATAATGTTTTTTTTGGACCAGGAGTTCAGATTTATACCGCAACGCATCCAACAAATGCTGTAGAAAGACAAAAATATCAATTTGCGAAACCCATAACAATAGGAAATGATTGTTGGATAGGGGGTAACGCAATAATTTGCCCTGGTGTTAGTATTGGTGATGGTTGTACTATTGGAGCAGGTTCGGTAGTGACAAAAGATATTCCAGCAAATTCATTGGCTGTTGGCAATCCTGCAAAAGTGATTAAAAAATTATAGGAATAAAAAACCGATGTCTTTTCAATAAACCATCGGTTTGATATATTAATGAAAGTGATCTTCTTCAATTTCAAATTCGGCATCTTTTTCCCAAATTTCCATTTCGCAAGGTTTGCAATTGAATTTTAGTTTGTATTCTAATTCGCCTTGTTTTAAAACTAAAGGTTCTTTTACTTTTTTATCTCGATGTTCTGGATGGTATTTTGGGCAGCGTTCCAATTCGTATTTGATGCAATATTTGGTAGTCATTACACGAGATTTTCCTGGATCCCATTGTAATTCAAATGCTTTTTCAATTTCAGTTACGCCATGACGTTCATAAAATTTTCGGGCAGTTTTATTGGAAACATTGTACATGAAATCCAATTTGGTTTCTGGATAAGGATGCGATGTTTTTACTATTTGATGCTCTTTTCGAATATAATTTTTCAAACGAATTTCCGATAATTGTTCGTAAACCGTTCTTCGCAATTCATTGATTTTTGAAATCGGTAAAAACCAATTTTGAGAAAATTCAATCACAATTTCATCAGCAGTATAAGGTGTAAAACCTGTTTTTGCTAAGTTCGTTTTGAAGTTTTCTGCTAAAGATTCATTGTTTTTTGTTGGCTCTTTTGGATGCTCTAAATTCACAATACTCACGTTTCCATCTTCATCAGTTGCAATAAGTTGAAAGCCTGTTTCAGTTTCTTTCAATTCTAAAGTGGTGCTAATTTTTCGAACCGCACTATCTTCTCGTTCTACCAATTTAATGAAAGCGGCATCATTATTTCTGTAAATGAATGTACCTTCTTTAATTTCTTTCAGCACGTTTGGATAGATAATTCCGTTTTCGGCACGGTTTACATAAATTCCTTCTGCTTCATTATTTTCATTGATGAAACACAATCCATCACCATTATTTAGTAATTCGCCATTTTCAATTTCATAGGAGTTCCCAACGGTTTTTATCAGTTTTCCAATATATTGTCCTTTCGATTTTGGACTTTCCCATGAGCCAATTGATTGATGTCTTTCGTTTACAAAATAATCGGTGTAACCTCGATTGAACGTTCTATCTAATGAAGAATCAAATAAATAGGTGCATTTTCCAGACGAAGCTTTGGTGTATTTTTCAGGATTTTCAGCTAAGAAAGTATCTAATTTTTGACGTAAATAGGATACGTTATTTTTAACATAAACGATATCCTTCAAACGGCCTTCAATTTTAAACGAACTGATTCCGGCTTCAACTAAATTTGGAATTTGATCCGAAACATCAAAATCTTTTATCGAAAGTAAGTGACTGTTTTTGATTAATGTATCACCATTTCCATCAATTAAATTATAGGGTAAACGGCAATTTTGTGCACACGAACCTCTGTTTGCCGAGCGTTCGCCATTAGCAACACTCATATAACAATTTCCGCTAAATGAAACACACAAAGCTCCGGTTACGAAGAATTCTAATTCAACATCGGAAGCATCACTAATTTCTTTAATTTGATGTAAGTTCAACTCACGTGCTAAAACCACACGTTTGATTCCTGCATCGGCTAAGAATTTAATTTTATTGGCATCGCGATTATTGGCTTGAGTACTGGCATGAAGAACAATTGGTGGCAATTCCATTTCCATAATTGCCATATCTTGAATAATTAAAGCGTCCACGCCAATATCATACAATTTCCAAATCAGTTGACGACAAGGCTCTAATTCGTTATCATATAAAATCGTATTGATAACCACAAAAACCTGAGCATTAAATAAGTGTGCATATTTTACTAGTTCAGCAATATCTTCAACAGAATTGGTAGCATTTGAACGAGCGCCATATAAGGGAGCACCAATATAAACTGCATCGGCACCACTATTTATGGCTGCTATTCCTTGTATTAAATTTTTTGCAGGCGCTAAAATTTCTATCTTCTTCTTCATTAGTAAAGCTTTAATTATTCGGGATTTTCCGAAAAAAAGTATGCAAAGTTCTTATAAAAAATTCGAGATTTCTAATTCGAGTTCCCTTTTTTTGAATTTTACATTATAAAAAAACACGAATTACACTAATTTTCACTGATTAATAGGTGTCAATTTGCGCAATTCGTGTTGAATTGATTATTTTTTATTTAAGAAACTGCTTCTTTAATTCTTCGCATCGCTTCTATTAATAAAGCTTCGCTTGTTGCGTAAGAGAAACGAATACAATTTGGATTTCCAAAAGCATCACCTGTTACCGTTGCAACGTTTGCTTCTGCTAACAAGAACATAGAAAAATCGGTTGCATTTTTAATTTCGGTGCCTTTTACGGTTTTACCAAAATAGTACGAAACATCTGGGAAAACATAAAACGCTCCTTCTGGAACATTCAATTTGAATCCTGGAATTTGTTTTACTAATCCTACTACTAAATCTCTACGATTTTTGAAGGCCGAAACCATTTCGTTTAATACGCTTGGATCTGCTTCAACAGCAGTTATAGTAGCTCTTTGGGCTATTGAATTGGCTCCTGAAGTAACTTGACCTTGAATTTTTGTACATGCTTTTGCGATGAACTCTGGAGCTCCGATATATCCAATTCTCCAACCCGTCATAGCAAATGCTTTTGCAACCCCATTAACGGTTATTGTTCTTTCTAACATCCCAGGAATTGAACCAATACTACAAAATGTTCCAGAGAAATTGATGTGCTCATAGATTTCATCAGAAACTATATACACGTGCGGGTGTTTTTCCAATACTTTAGCTAAAGCGGTTAATTCTTCACGATTGTAAACCGAACCACTTGGATTACAAGGTGAACTGAACCACATCATTTTTGTTTTTGGTGTGATTGCCGCTTCTAATTGTTCAGGTGTAATTTTAAAATCACTTTCTACAGATGTTGGTACTTCAACTGGAACGCCACCAGAAAGTTTGATGATTTCGAAATAAGAAACCCAATAAGGTGCAGGAAGAATTACTTCATCACCATCATTTAACATTACTTGTGCAATATTGTATAATGATTGTTTTGCTCCGGTAGAAACTACAATTTGTGATGGTTTATAGTCTAAATTATTATCTCTTTTAAATTTTTTGCAAATGGCTTCTTTCAATTCTAGGTAACCTTCTACAGGCGTATAAGTACTGTAGTTTTCATCAATGGCGCGTTTTGCAGCTTCTTTAATGAATTCAGGAGTGTTGAAATCTGGTTCTCCTAAACTAAGGCTGATAATGTCTTTTCCTTGTGCTTTTAATTCTCTTGCTAAAGCCGCCATTGCTAATGTTTGTGAAACGGCTAAGTTGTTAATTCTGTCCGATAACGGGTTCATAGTTGTGTGTTTGTTTAATCTAAAAATGAAAATAATTTAAAAAATATAAAAAAATTAAACGATTAGAATTAAGTTCTTAAATCAAAAATCTTAATTCCTAAATCGTTAATCTTATGCTAATTGTGGTTTTCTTCCTAGTTCTCTCAAATGCTTGAAGTGAGAGGCAATGGCCGCACGGGTTGTTTTAAACTCGTGATACGGTAAGTTGCATTCTGCTGCGGTTTGTTTTACAATTTCAGCAATTTTGTTGTAGTGAACGTGACTAATATTAGGAAAAATATGATGCTCAATTTGGTGATTTAATCCACCTGTATAATAGTTTACAATCCAGTTTTTTGGAGCAAAGTTTGCTGTGGTGAACAGTTGATGAATTGCCCAAGTATTTTCTATTTCTCCGCTTTCGTCTGGTAACGGATTAACAGTATCTTCCACAACGTGAGCTAATTGGAAAACAACACTCAAAATCACACCTGCAGTATAGTGCATTACTACGAAACCTAATAAAACTTTCCACCAAGTAATTCCTAATAGCATAGGTAAAACCAACCATATTGAAAAGTAAATTATTTTAGTAATGACTAAAGTTGTCCATTGAAAAGCTGGACTTTTTGCTTCTCCATACGATAATTTTCTTTTTAAATAACGTTTCATTTGAAGGAAATCGGTAGTGATTGCCCAGTTGAATGTTAGTAATCCATATAAGAAAACCGAATAATAATGTTGGAATCTATGATGACTGTACCATTTTGCTGTTTTTGAAAAACGCAATATTCTTCCTGCTTCTAAATCTTCATCATGGCCAATAATATTAGTATAAGTATGATGCAAAACATTGTGTTGTACTTGCCAATTGTATACATTTCCGGCAAGGATATAAATACTACCTCCCATTAATTTATTAACCCATGATTTGGTGGAATAGGCTCCGTGATTACCATCGTGCATAACATTCATTCCTACGCCAGCCATACCAATTCCGATGATTACATTCAACAATAAATATACCCAAAACGGCATATCCATCGCTAACAAGAAGAAATAAGGAGTTAAGAAAAGACCAAACATTACTATTGTTTTAACGTGTAGTTTCCAATTCCCAGTCTTGTTTAATTTATTTTCTTTAAAATAATCATTGACTCTTTTATTTAGGGTTCTAAAGAATTTTAGATTGTCGTCTTTCGAAAAAACAGGTGTTGCTGTATTCATATTTTAAAATTCAAATTTTGTCAAAGATAATTATTATAATTTTTTCATTTATGATATTCCACACTTTTTATTAACCAAAATATGTATTTTTGTGGAAAATTTAACGAATGGAAGCCATTTTAAGTCAATTTCCTAATTTAACTGAAATTCAAATACTTCAGTTTAAAAAATTGCAAGAATTATATGAAGATTGGAACGCAAAAATTAATGTCATTTCCAGAAAAGATATTGATGAATTATACACGCGTCACGTATTACATTCGTTAGGAATTGCTAAAATTATCGAATTTCGACCCGGTTCTAAAATTATGGATGTGGGAACAGGTGGCGGTTTTCCAGGAATTCCATTGGCGATTTTACATCCTGAAGTCGATTTTTATTTGATTGATGTTATTGCAAAAAAAATCAAAGTAGTCAATGAAGTCGCTGCAGCTTTAGGATTGAAAAATGTAAAAGCTGAACAAAAACGTGCCGAACTGGTAAAACAAGAATTTGATTTCATTGTAAGTCGCGCCGTAACCAATATGCCTGATTTTGTGAATTGGGTAGAAGATAAAGTAAGTAAAAAACAAAACCACGAATTAGCCAACGGCATTTTATATTTAAAAGGAGGCGATTTAACCGAAGAATTGGCCACTTTCCCAAAAGCAACACAATACAATTTATCAGATTTCTTTACAGAAGAGTTTTTTGAAACGAAGAAAGTGGTTCATTTGCCGTTGAAGTATAAGAAGTAGTTTTTGGATGATGGGTGTTAGGTCATGGGTGAAAGTTAAAAAATAAGAAACCCGATTTTCAACTGAAAATCGGGTTTTTATTTTGTACTTCGTACATCTAAAATCGTACTTGGAACTATCCTAAAAACGGATATTTATAATCTTCTGGTGTTACAAATGTTTCTTTAATCGTTCTAACAGAAGCCCAACGCAATAAGTTTTGTGCGGAACCCGCTTTATCGTTAGTTCCAGAACCTCTTGCCCCTCCAAACGGTTGCATTCCTACAACAGCACCTGTTGGTTTATCATTGATGTAGAAGTTTCCTGCTGCATTTTGTAGTGAAATGGTTGCTTCTTCCACTGCATAACGACATTGACTAAATACTGCACCTGTTAAAGCATATTCTGAAGTTTCGTCAACTAATTTCAACGTTTCAGACCATTTGGCGTCTTCGTAAATATAAATCGTAACTACGGGTCCGAATAACTCGGTTTCCATGGTTGTATATTTTGGATTTGAAGTTAAGATAACCGTTGGTTCAATGAAATATCCTTTTGATTTATCATAGTTTCCACCCATAATTACTTCGGCATCGCTGTCTTTTTTTGCTTGGTCGATATAACGTGCTAATTTGTCAAAGGAAGCTTCAGAAATAACCGCTGTAATAAAATTACTCATATCTTCGGGCGAACCCATTTTCATGGATTTCAAATCGGCTTCTAATTGAGATTGAACGGCTGGCCATAAACTTTGAGGAACATAAACACGAGAAGCGGCACTACATTTTTGCCCTTGGAATTCAAAAGCGCCACGAGCAATTCCTACTGCAACTTGGATTGGATTTGCAGATGGGTGTGCAATGATGAAATCTTTTCCACCAGTTTCGCCTACGATTCTTGGATAGGTTTTATAGGTTGCGATATTAGTTCCAATGGTTTTCCAAATATCATTGAAAACACCCGTTGAACCTGTAAAGTGAACTCCCGCTATATGTGGACTTGATAAAACTACGTCAGAAACCATTCCAGAATCACCCATTACCATGTTGATTACACCGTCTGGTAGACCAGCTTCTTTGAACACTTGCATAATTACATTTGCAGAATAGACTTGCGTTGCAGCTGGTTTCCAAACTACAACATTCCCCATTAAAGCCGCACTTGAAGGTAAGTTTCCTGCAATAGCTGTAAAGTTGAAAGGAGTAATGGCATAAACAAAACCTTCTAAGGGTCTGTATTCAACACGGTTCCACATATCAGATGTTGAAGCTGGTTGGTCTGCGTATATTTTGGTCATGAATTCTACGTTATAACGTAAGAAATCAATTAATTCACAAGCAGCATCAATTTCGGCTTGGTGAATGGTTTTTGATTGTGCAATCATAGTAGCCGCATTGATTTTATCACGGTATGGTCCTGCTAATAATTCGGCTGCTTTTAAGAAAATACTTGCACGATTTTCCCAAGCCATTGCGGCCCATTTTTTACGAGCTTCTAAAGCAGAAGTAATAGCTTTTTCAACTAAGGCTTTGTCTGCTTGATGATAAACACCAACAATATGCTGATGGTCATGTGGTGCCGACATTTTTTTGGTATTGCCTGTTTTAATTTCTTCGCTACCAATATATAATGGAACTTCTACTGAAGCATTCCACATGGTTTTATAGGTTTCAGCAACTTTTGCTCGTTCAGTAGAACCTGGAGCGTATGATTTTACGGGTTCATTAACCGCTTTTGGGACATTAAAAAATCCTTTTAACATGGTTTTCTATTTTTGCTTCACTTGTTTAGAACAGTGTCTTAGGGTGAAAATTAAACAATTTTGAGTGCTAATATGTGTGTTTATCGTAAACGATTACAAAAATACAAAGTAAATTTTGAATAATCGATAACAAAAGTGGGTTTAGGTATTAGGAAAAAAATAAAATTAATTAAGTGCAAAAGGTGCTCCTAATTTAAAGGCTGGAATTTCAACTTTAAAACTTCGGGTAGAAGTGAAATTTACCATGTTAAAATGGCCTTTCATGGCTCCAATAGGCGAAGACAACAAACAGCCTGAAGAATAAGTATAGGTTTCCCCAGGTTTTAAAACTGGTTTTTTACCAATAACTCCTTCACCATCTACCATTTCCATGTCGTTCAGTGCATCATAAATTTCCCAATGGCGGGAGTTTAACTGAACAGAATCTTTACTTTGATTTTCAATCGTTACATGGTAGGTAAAGGCATAATGAATTTTGTAGTTTTTGAAGTAAGTGCCTTCAAAACTAGTTAATACAGAAATCTTTATTCCTCTTGTAATTTGGCTTACCATTTATTTAAAATCTTCTTTAAAAAGTAATCTTTTTCAAAATTACAAAATATATCCTTTTTTTTGTTAAGCGAATGCTAATTTTTTTGTAAAATAATATCAATCAATTATTTCTAATCAATTAACAATTAATTTTTAATGTCTTCACTATTGGTATTTGCAATTCCTATCACCCGGTCATAGCGTTCATTATTGCCTCTATAATAGATGATTGCGGTGTAATTGTTTTCGGTTTGGAAATGATTTCCATCAATTGCGTTTTCAAAGTCGATTTTCCCCAATTTATCTGCTAAGATATATTGATAATTGGTAAAACCTTGCTTCAACAATATTGCTTTTTCGTAACGTTTTGTAGCCGAATTATACTCCATTTTTGATTCTTCAGAAAGAGCATAATTATTAAACATTCCGGCAACATATATTTCTTTTTCTAAGATAAATGGTGCATCTAGAGAAAAATAAACCCAAGTATAATCGGCTTCCGTTTCGGGGTTGTTTGAATTGGCATTTTGAATAAAAAAATTGCCGTTAATATCCGGGAAAAAAGTGTAAACACTCTTTTTTCTTGGAATATTGGTATATAAATAGGTGTTGTAAATATTGTCACCCGAAGTTACTTTATAGACTGTATTATTTGTGGCTCGGATGATTTTATTATCAATTGTGTAGCATTCGTTTCCGCCCCAAAATTGCGTTTCTTTGTTGTATCTATAAATTAATTCGGAACCTAACGTATACTGTGGTTTTATTCCTGAAATAGTTGTTTTCCAATTTCCATTTTGAAATAAGGTTACTTTTATGTTCTGAATTGGATTTTGTAAAATTTTATCACCATAATTTATGGTCAATTCAATATTTTGTTTTGTATCAATAGTTTCAAAATCACGCGATCTTCTAATAATAAGTCCCACACGAGTTTCTTCTTCATATAAAATGAATTTTCTGGAAAAAACAACTTCGCTTTCATCGTTTAAAACGGTTAGTAAATAATTACCGCTTTTAGTTATTTGATTGAATTTATTTGGGAACACTTGTCTATAATGTGAATAAAGCTGTAATGTATTGAATGAATTTTGATACGTAATTATTCTCTGGTTATCCATTCCCGTTAGGTATTCTGCTTTGGATAAATTTGAGGGACCATTCCAATCTGAATTATAATGCGTAATGGTGTAGTAATAATCTGCTTCATCACTGTATAAATCATCAAATTGAATTTCAAAAGTATCGCCCAATTTAAAAAACGGAATAACATTTCTACCGTTTTGGACAAAAGAAATGGTTTTAATGTTATAGGGCGGATTTTCTTCATCAACTGTTTGTGCAAATAAATTGATGGTAGAAAATAGTAAAAAAAATACGTGCCAGTAATTTTTCATTTGAAAAAATTTAATCCTTGTAAAAATAGCAAACAATTTTAAGGTCTGCAACTCCAAAGGTTAATTTATTAAAGAGGCACCTATTTATTTATTTGTAGCAAACTGGAATAATTTCGCCTTTTGCTAAACAATATTTTTCAACTAAATCACTAGAAATTGATTGTGTGTAGTTTACTTCGTCAACTTTAAATCCAATGCTTCTCAATTTATCAAAGTAATCTCTACCGTAAACCCTTACATGATCATATTGTCCGAAGATTTTAGCTCTTTCTTTTGGGTCGGTTATTGAATCATCTGTAAAAGTTGAAGCTCTAGAAAGCTCTTGCGGAATTTGAAAGATTCCCATGCCGCCCGGTTTTAAAACACGATATAATTCTTGCATCGCTTTTGTATCGTCTGGAATATGTTCTAGAACGTGATTGCATAAAATGATGTCGTATGAATTATCTTCAAAAGGCAGGTTGCAAATATCGGCTTTTACATCGGCTAGCGGCGAAAACAAATCTGTTGTAGTATATTCTAAATTCGATTGTTTTTTGAAACGCTTGTAAAATTCTTGTTCGGGTGCAAAATGCAATACTTTTTTGGGTGCCGTAAAAAAATCAGTTTCATTTTTTAAATACAACCACAATAAGCGATGTCTTTCTAATGAAAGGGTACTGGGCGATAAAACGTTGTTTCGTTGCGTTCCATATCCGTAAGGTAAAAACATTCGAAAACTTTTTCCATCAATGGGATCGGTAAAACGGTTTCCTGTTATCAAAAAAGCTAAAATAGGACGCACCACAATACTCAACCGAATCAATATTGGTCGAGGAATGGTATTTAATATAAGTTTAAAAAGTTTCTTCATTTATTTAAACACTAATTTCACGAATTAGCACGAATTTATAAGATTATTCTTTTGTATTTAAGACTGTCTTCTCCGAAATTTACTAGTAAACCTAAATTACATTTTGAAGCCGCTAAATAATTCAATACTTGTTTGGTTTCACTAGAAGTAAGAGTTTGAATTGCTTTGATTTCTAAAATAATATTGTTGTATAAAGTAAAATCAGAGTAGTAATAACTAGATAACTGAATTCCTTTATATTCAATTGTGTATTTTTGTTCTCTGATGTAATCTATTTTGTTTAATTTAAACTCGAATTCCAAAGCATCACCATAGACTTTTTCGTTGTGACCTTTGCCAAGGGTATTATGAACTTCCATGCATAACCCAACTATTTCGTATATTTCGTCTTTATAAATTAAATCATTCATAATTAGTGAAAATTAGTGAAATTCGTGTTAGATTATAGTACTAAAGGTTTTTGTCTCAATCCATCTTCTTCATTACTTACAATTCCTAAAGCATCATAAATATAAGCAAAGGTTGATAATAATTCAGGTTTTCCATCTACAATAGCCACGTCGTGTTCAAAATGAGCGCTCGGTTTTCCATCGGCAGTAGTAATGGTCCAACCGTCTTTGTGTTGCTTAATGTTTTTTGTTCCCATGTTAATCATCGGCTCAATTGCGATAACCATTCCGTTGACTAATTTTTTTCCACGACCTCGTTTACCGTAGTTAGGAACTTCAGGATCTTCGTGCATTTTTCTACCTAGACCGTGCCCGCACAACTCACGCACAACTCCATAACCCTGTGCTTCGCAGTATACTTGAACAGCATTTCCAATATCTTCTACACGATTGCCCACTTTAGTAGCTCTAATGCCTTCGTATAAAGATTCTTTGGTAATTTTTAATAATTTTTTAGTAGCAGAATCTACTTCTCCTACTTCAAAAGTGTAGGCATGATCACCATAAAACCCATTTTTTAAAGCGCCACAATCTACCGAAATAATGTCGCCTTCTTGTAAAGGAATATCATTTGGAATTCCGTGAACTACTTGTGTATTTGGGCTCATGCAAAGTGTATTTGGAAATCCATACATTCCTAAAAATGCAGGCTCTGCTCCGTGTGAACGAATAAAATCTTCTGCTAATTTGTCTAAATATAAAGTAGTAACGCCCGGTTTGATTTCTTTAGCAATCATTCCAAGTGTTTTAGAAACGATTAAGGCACTTTCGCGCATCAATTCAATTTCTTCAAGGGTTTTAAGTACAATCATATTACAAAATTTCGGGACAAAAATACAAATTCAAGTTCAATTATAAGTTCAAATTCAAATTTCCTTATTTCTTTAACCCAAAACCTTTCATTAGGTTGGAGTAATTTTACTTTTTATGATTCAATTCTAACTTAGATTTTAGAACAAATTGCATTAGATATTAAAAAATTATTAAAAAACTAACCTTTTGATTTTGAATTTTTTAGCAAAAAACTACTGTTTTTGAAAATATTTCAAAGTTTACGACTTTTGCAACATTAAATAGCCTACCTTTGTATGGAATTAAATTTTTCATAGATGAACATTTTTGTAGGAAGTCTTCCTTTCAGTGTAGAGGAAGCAGATTTAAGAGGTTATTTTGAAGAGTATGGAGCTGTTGAATCAGTTAAAATTATCTCTGACAAATTTACCGGAAGAAGTAAAGGATTTGGATTTGTTGAAATGGCTAATGATGCTGAGGCTCAAAAAGCAATTGACGAATTAAACGGTGGTACTATCGAAGGTAGAAAAATCGTAGTTAACAAATCTGAACCAAAACCAGAAGGCGAAAGAAGAAGTTTCGATCGTAATGCTGGTGGTAGTAGAGGCGGTTTCTCTAATAATAGAGATAACAACTCAAGAGGTCGTTACTAATATATTTTTAAATATAAAACGAAAGAAAAACCTTCGCATTGCGAAGGTTTTTTTAGTTTATTGAGGTTGTGCTATTGTTTTAAATAATCCCAAAATGGAATTAAAATATCTGTTTTCTAAAGCAATTTCATTGAGCTGTGAAGTTACTAAAGCATTTTCCCTAGAATTAATTAAAAACAAGGAGCTTTCTCCCATATTAAATAATCGATCTTCAGAAGTTAGTAGTTGTTTAAAATCAGCAACTAATTGATTGTTGTATACTTGTTGTTTTTGGAGTGAAATAATTTCTTGTTGTTGTGATTTGAGTTTATTTTCTAAATTTTTTCGTTCAAACTGTAAACTAAATTCAGTGTCTTGAATTTTTAGTTTAGCTAATTTCAATCCAGCTCGTTCTTTTCTCAAAAAAATAGGAATTGAAAAATTGACACCAATTATATAGTCTTCAAATCGATATTCTTCAAACGCACTTGGTTCAGAGAGGTAATTATAACTTAAGTCTAATTTTGGCAATAGAGCATTGGCTTTTAACTGTTTTTCAATTTTTAGCATATTGATTTTTGCATCAAAAGCTTTTATTTTAGGGTGATTATCTAAATCAATTATTCCTAATTCATTAATTTGAAGCGCCTCTTTAATGGTACTTGCCAATGTTCTTTCGGGTTCTAATTCATCTTTTAATTCTAAGGGAATATTGTTTTCAAGCCACAAATAGTTTGATAAATCTAATTTTGATTTAATAAATTTTAATTTTGCATCTTCAAGGTTTAACCTTCTTGTTTTAACAACAATTCCGGCTTCAACACTATCAATTGCAGGTTTATCACCTTGATTGATCAATTTTGTTACTCCTTCATATCTAAATAAAGCATTTTCGAGGTAATTCTCATATAATTTTACTTCGTCAAAGCTTCGTTTCCAATTGATATAACTAATTGAAGAGTCATAAAGTACTTCAATGGCTTGTAAATTTCTTTCTGCAGCGTTTAAATTTTGTGCAACTTTTGCCTTTCTTAAGTCGGCCATTCGTTGGTTGATGAGTAAACCTTGTCCTATCGGTACTGAAATTCCTACAGATGTTAAACCGGTATTTGGCAGCGTATTTTCAGGATTCATATAGATTCCTTCTGTATTATCAAATCCTGCTTTCAATTCAATGCCATACCAAGTTGGAATCTTGAAACTGCTATTTAAAATGGAATAATAATTTTTGTCTTTAAATTGTTTTTCACTAAAATCAACTTCAATTTTTGGATCGAAAGCACCTCTAGCCAGCATTAAATTAGCTTGAGCTTCATTGAGTTTTAAATCGGCTTGTTTTACTAAAGGGTGGTATTTTTTCACATAACCTAAAAACTCGTTAAAGCTAAATTCAGTTGGTGAGTTTTGACCGAATAGATAAAGCGAATTGCAAATGAAAAGTACCAGGTAAAAGCGTATAGATTTCATCATTTTTTAGTTTTTTCAGTTGCTGCTGGTTGGTAATAATTAGGAGGAAAACCGTTAAGTGTTCGCCAAATTTCGAACCAAATTGGCACATCATTTAAAAGCGCTAATGATTGTGTTCCTGCGCCAATACTCAATTGACTAGGCCATTTTTTATCTTTTGGATCTGGGGCAATTAATACTCTGTATTTTCCATTTTCACTAATAAAATTTTCTTTTGCCACAATAACTCCGCCAAATGTTCCATAAGACATGTCAGGCCATCCGTTGAAAACTATGGTAGGCCATCCGTCAAACCATACTCTCACTTTTTCGCCATTATTGATAAGTGGAAAATCCATTGGTTCAATATAGGTTTCTACTGCAATATCATATTTAAAAGGCATGATACTAACAACAGGAGTTCCTTCTTTTAAGGTTTCACCGATACCCGATTGTAGCGCTCGGTTGACATATCCGTCTTGTGGAGCAGTAATATAGTACATTCCATTACGAATTTTATAATTGCTGTACTGGTTTTTAAGTTTATTTACTTGAGCTTCGGTGTCAAATTGAACACTTAACGCTGTTTGTTTATCACTGCTTGCTTTGGCATTTTTTTCAGCATATTCAGCTCTAATTCGGTTGAGTTCCATTGTAGCATTTAATACTTCATTTTTACTAGTGATGTATTTGTTTTCTTGGGTAATAATTTTTGCTTCTGTTTCTTGTAATTTTAATCGTTTTTCTTCAACATCGGTCATTGGTTTTAAACCTTCTTTATTTAAATTTATAGAGCGATTGTATTGTGTTTGTGCAATTTTAAGCTGGGTTTTACTCGCTTCAAAATCAATGCTATCACTTTGAATTTTTAAGTAGGCTTGTTTTAATTTATTTTGAGCTTGTCGTAATTTTAGATTCTTTTCGTTTTGAATAGCTCCCATTTGATCTTCTAAAGCAATTACTTTATCGGCATAGGAACGCACAGCATTTTCTTTTGCTTTTACTTGATTGCCCGTATTTTCAATTAAATTTGGATCTAAATAATCTTCTTTTATCTCCGAAATAAACAAAATGGTATCTCCTTTTTTTACAAAATCTCCTTCCTGAACGTACCACTTTTCAATTCTTCCGGCTATTGCAGTGTGTATAGTTTGAGGGCGTTGGTTGGGTTTTAATGTAGTTACGCTTCCTGATCCACTGATGTTTTGTGTCCATGGTAAAAACAAGAATAGTATCAGTAAAATAATGAATCCCCAAATTATTTTACGAATAACTTGATAGTGCTTTTGTTCATTAAAAATAGCTGTCGATTTAAATTGATCTAATTTTAGAATGGAATCAATTCTATTATTTGTAATGTTTAACATAATTATTCTGCTTTAAGTGCGCCTTTTTCAAGCACAATTCTTTGTTTACATATTTTTTTCCAATAGTTGTTTTTACTAACGACAACTAGAGTCCAAGGTTGTTGTTCTTCGCATAAATAATCTAATATTTCTTTGCTATTTTCTTCATCAATTTTGTCTAATGGATTTTCTAAAAACAAGAGTCTGGGTTGATTAATAATGCATCGAGCCAAGACAATTTTTTGTATGGTTGATGAATTAATTTGTTTTCCTTCAGACGATATAGGAGTATCTAATCCTTTTGGAAGCGCCTTTATGGCATCGGTTAGTTTTAACTTATCTAATAATTCATTCACTTTATCCATTTTAATCTCAGCATTATTACAGGTAATATTTTCTAATATAGTGCCTTCAAATGGGGTTTCTTGAGCGGTTACTAATCCTATACTTGAACGATAAATCGCTGCTGAGAATTTTTTATAATTTGTATTATTAATAAATATTGATCCCGTCGTTGGTTCAATGATTCTTGCTAACAGTCTTATTAGGGTTGTTTTACCTGAACCATTTTCTCCATCGATTACAGTATGTTGTTTAGGTTTTATGGATAATGAAATATTTTTTAACGTTTCTTTTTCTGCATTTAGATACTGAAAAGAGATATTTTGTGTTTCAATTGTAATGTTATTTTGATCTATAACATAAGTGCTATTTTCAGTTGATTCTTCTAATTCTAGGTCAACTACAGTACCTAGTTTTTCTAATGAAGTTAACACATCATAAAACAATTCTAATCCCGAAAATAATTTTTCTACAGCAGTAATTATACTTAAGATAATGATTTCTGCTGCCACAAATTGACCAATGTTCATTTGTTGATTTATTACTAAAATTCCGCCTATTAGTAATAAACCAGCCGTAATAATTACTTTAAAGCCTGTTAGTTGAATGAATTGTTTTAACAACACATTAAAATGACTTTCGCGTTGCTTTAAATATTCAGTTACCAATTCGTCATTTTTGTGCAATGAATAATCAAAAGTAGTATTGCTTTTAAAACTTAAGTGATTTCGAGCAATTTCTTGAAGCCAATGCGCAATTTTGTATTTATATTTTGATTCCTTTAAACTAGTTTGTAATCCAGTATTAAAGTTAATTTTAAAAATTAGGTATAATAAAATGAGCAACAAAAGCCCAAAAAATATGAAAAACGAATGATAAAACGATAATAATATTATCCCAAAAATAATTTGTAATGCAGCTCCTGAACTGTCTAATAATAATTTTGAAACCCCTTTTTGTACAGTAATTGTGTCGAAAAAACGATTTGCTAATTCAGGGGGATATTGATTATAAAGTTGATTAAATTTAATTTTAGGGAATCGATAAGCAAATTCAAATGACGAACGAACAAATATCTTTTGCTGTAAATTTTCGGTAATTCGGAATTGCATTATTTTTAATAAGCCTACAAAAGCTACACCGATTACAACAATTAACACTAGTACCATCCACGAGGTACTAACTTTTCCTGCTTGAATAAAATTGATTATCGATTGAATTCCTAGTGGTAATGATAAACTTATAAGTCCTGCAATTATTGAATATAAAATGATTTGATAAATATCTTGTTTATCAATCAATATCAGATTTTTAAATCGTTTTAAAGGTTTCATTGTATTGTTTTTTTTACGAGGTCAATAAAAAATTGAGAGGAGCAATCTTCTTCTGAAAAATTGGTGATGGTTTTTAAATGTTGCTTCAAGAATTGTTGATGTAATGCGCTTTCCACTACAGTTGAAGCAAGACTTTTTGAATAAGCATAGTTTGGATTTATTTCTTCAATTATTGCTATAATTCGGTTTATAACTCTTTTATATACAATGAAATATCCAGCTTTGTTTTCATCATCCACATTTTTTGTTCGCATTGTTTTAGTAAATTCTTCTATAACAATTCGATTTAATAGTTTTTCATTGATATACGGTGTAGACTCGTCATCAATAATATTTTCTGTAACTATTTGAATAGCTTTTTCTAATTTCTGTATTGGATTTTCAAGATTAGCTGTTGCAAATACAATTCGATATTCCATCCAAGACCAATACCATGAAGACAGATACATTAAAAGTTTATGTTTGTTTTCAAAATAACGATAAATAGAACTTTCATTAGATTGAATGCGATCGCCTAGTTTTTTGAATGTAAACGATTCAAAACCAATTTTTTCAATTAATTCGATACTATTTTTTAATATGTTACGACCCAGTTCTGATGTTTCAGGGTCTTTAACGTATAGTTTTTCGTTAATAGTTATCTTTAAATTGGATAGTATATTTTGCATACTTATAATTTTAACAATGCAAATATAATAGTAATACTATTAATATGTAAAAGTTTAACTTTTATTTAATATTTTAACTTATATAATTTACATTACCAAAAAAAAACATCACTGAATAAACAGTGATGTTTTTTATTAGATATCTTGATGCTGTTAGTTACAATGTACATTCATCAATTCAACTAATCCGTTTTCGGATGCAACAGTGAAAGTTACACTTGGATTATCATCAAATGAAACGGTAATAGGATAGTTAAATAATGGAATATGATTTTGGCTTGGGTCATATAATTGCAACAACTGATTATCGTTTTGAACTGAAGTAACTGCGCCATTATATTGAACCTGTACAGGATAAGAAATGTTTAAACAACTTTCTAAAATAGCATCAAAAGAATCATCAGTACTATTACAGTTTACAAAATCATCAGGTGAAAATCCTGCACATTCTGCAGTACAAGCATTCGGGAATTCTATTACTTGTCCACCAATATCAACACAAACAGGTTGATATACATCAGGACAATTACAATTAGAAGCAACACAATTGTTCATCAATTGTTCGTATTCATATGCATTATCAATTTGGATAGTTTCATTATTTGATACTACTGAAAATGGATAAACAAAATCAACAATATAATTATCTTCATTGTCATCATCAATTAAATTATACAATGCTTGTTCACTTGTAATAACAATAACTTGATTATTTATAGTCATTAAAGAAAATGGATAAACAAAAGTGTAACATGGGCCTTCACCAACTACATCGTCATAGGTATCCATATCACAAGTTTGAATTACTTCCCAAAAACCTTCTTCACTTGTAATAGTTACTGGTGAAGTATTTCCTGCAACTAAAATGTCAAACGGAAATGCAATTCCTTCTATATACAATTCATCTGTTTCGGTTTCTAATATTGAAATCAAATCAATTTGACTTGATATTGAAACAGTTGTTCCATTGTTATACGAAAGCGTTATTGGATACACAAATTCAAAACACATGTTTGAATCGTCGCTTGAAGTTCTACCAGAAATATTGTTGGCAGTTTTCATTTCTCTCAAAAACATACGTAAAGCCGTACTTTTTTCGGTATTTACTGAATCGTCGTTACTAGAACACGATTGAAATATTGTTGTAGAAACAACAAAAAGAACTAAAATTAGTTTTAATTTTTTCATTATTAAAGTTTTAATTTTTTTTCAAAATTATAAAATTAAATTAAAAAAACAAAAAATGTTTAACATTTTTTCATAAAAAGTAAACAAAATAAAACTATGTACTTATAATAATGACTTACAGGTCATTACGGTTGGTTTTTCAATTCCCATCAATTCTAAAATAGTTGGAGCAATATCACCTAACACACCATTATTTATATTTTTCAAATCTTTGTCCACTAAAATAATTGGAACAGGATTTGTTGTATGAGCAGTATTGGGCGAACCATCTGGGTTAATCATTGTTTCACAATTTCCATGATCTGCAATGATTATGGTTGTGTAATTATTTTCTAATGCAGTTTCAACCACTTCTTTTACACAAACATCTACAGCTTCACAGGCATTTATGGCGGCTTCCATAACACCGGTGTGTCCTACCATATCGCCATTGGCAAAATTTAAACACACAAAATCAACTGCGCCTTTTTTCAATTCTGTGACCAATGCATCTTTTAATTCAAAAGCACTCATTTCGGGTTGTAAATCGTAAGTTGCTACTTTAGGAGAGTTTTTTAAAATTCTTATTTCGCCTTTAAATGGTTCTTCTCTTCCGCCCGAAAAGAAAAAGGTTACGTGAGGATATTTCTCAGTTTCGGCAATGCGAATTTGTGTTTTACCTGCCTTTTCTAAAACTTCACCCAGCGTTTCAGTAATATTATCTTTATCATAAATTACATGAACATTCTGGTAAGTTTCATCATAATTGGTCATGGTTACATAGTACAAATTCAGTTTGTGCATATTGAATTCGTGAAAGTCTTTTTGCGACAGTACTTCGGTTAATTCTCTTCCTCTATCGGTTCTAAAGTTGAAGAAAATAACCACATCTTCCTCTTTGATTGTTGCAACAGGTTTGTCTTGGTTGTCTACCATAACTATCGGCTGAATAAATTCGTCGGTAACATTGTTAGCATAACTATCTTGAATACTTTTAACAGCATTAGTAGA
>Ga0315907_10000346_pt1 | contig 67659 bp, 62 predicted proteins | sample LakEriMetagenome_3_FD_203525 | JGI IMG/M metagenome (GOLD analysis project Ga0315907, IMG submission 203525) | Freshwater fungal communities from buoy surface, Lake Erie, Ohio, United States - Buoy 12 MA123 | ecosystem: Environmental > Aquatic > Freshwater > Lake > Lake biofilm | place: USA... | reverse complement strand
TGACCCCGCCGCCAAAGGCAGCCAAGCCTTTGTCGAGTTTGCCCAAGAGATGGTGGAGCGGGCAGGGCGCATGCCCATACCTGGTTCAGTGCCCAAAACACCCCTTGGCGCTTGATTTACTAAGGCATAAAGCTACTAAAACCATAGCAATGACAGGCGTTCGCACCTTGATACTGCCGGGCTGGAACAATTCTGGCCCCGAGCACTGGCAAACCCGCTGGGAGCATTTGTACGGCTACCACCGCGTGCAGCAGCATGACTGGGCGCACCCCTTGCGGGGCGACTGGACGGCGCGTTTGCAAGACGAAATCCTTGACTCTGAGCGCCCCACGGTGCTGGTGGCGCACAGCCTGGGTTGTATCTTGACTGCTTGGTGGGCCAGCCACAGCCCTGTGGCGGCACAGCCCGGGCGCATCAAAGCCGCCTTGCTGGTAGCCCCCGCCGATGTAGAGCGGCCCGAAGCCCCCCATTCTTTGCAGCACTGGGCGCCCATAGCGCAGTCGCGCCTGCCGTTTCCAACCCTGGTGGTGGCCAGCAGCAACGACCCCTATTGCAGCCTGCCCCGCGCCCAGCACATGGCCCAGCACTGGGGTGCAGCCTGCTACAACGCAGGTGATTTGGGCCATATCAACGACGCATCGGGCCTGGGCGACTGGCCCGAGGGCCATGCACTGCTACAGCACCTTCTTCATTCTTAAAGCACACCATGGTCACCAAAAAACCCAAAGGCCTGGGCCGCGGCCTGGAGGCCCTGTTAGGCCCCACCGTCAACGACACCCCCGAGTCCACCAGCGACATAACTGAGGGCAGCCCCAGTACTTTGCCACTAGACCGCATGGTGGCGGGCATCTACCAGCCCCGCACCCGCATGGACGAAGGCGCCTTGTACGAGCTGGCCGAAAGCATCAAGGCCCAGGGCGTCATGCAGCCGATCTTGGTGCGCCGCCTGGACGACGCCTTGGCCGCCCAGCGCCGCCAAGAACGCGCATCCCAAACGCCCATGCCCGCCCAAGGCAGCCTGGCGCCCGAGGGGCCTTTGTACGAAATCATTGCGGGTGAACGCCGCTTTAGGGCCGCCCGTTTGGCCGGCTTGGCCGAGGTGCCCGTACTGGTGCGCGATGTGCCCAACGAGTCTGCCGCCGCCATGGCGCTGATCGAAAACATCCAGCGTGAAGACCTCAACCCCCTGGAAGAAGCCCAGGGCCTGCAACGCCTGGTCAAAGAGTTTGGACTCACCCACGAGCAAGCCGCCCAGGCCGTGGGCCGCTCGCGCAGCGCTGCCAGCAACCTGCTGCGCCTGTTGAATTTGGCCGACCCGGTGCAAACCATGCTGATGGCGGGCGACCTGGACATGGGCCACGCCCGTGCGTTGCTTAGCCTAGACCGCGCGGCCCAGATCACCGCAGGCAACCAAATTGCAGCCAAAAAACTCTCGGTGCGTGAGGCGGAAAGCCTGGTCAAAAAGATTGGTGCCGAGTTCAGCCTCGTGCCCCAAAAGCCCCAAAAAGAAAAATCCCGCGACATGAAGCGGGTAGAAGAAGAGCTCTCAGACCTGCTCATGGCCGAGGTAGAAGTACGCGTTAAAAAACGAACCAAACGCCATGGCCGGGTAGAAGAAATGGGCGAGCTGGCCATCCAGTTCGGCTCGCTCGATGCTCTCAATGGGCTGATCGACCGCTTGCGCGGGCACCACTGATTTCATTGCTCAATCATCCCCTGGCCTTGTTGCTGTGCCTTGCGGGCATTTGCCCGCTCTGTCGCCCAGCATTGTCAGCGCGTAGCCTCTGACAGCCCACTCGGGCCCATCCAAAGCCGTTTCTAGGATGATGGAGAAATGAAACCTTTTCTTCGGTAGCCTCACCACCATGCCTTGGCCCATACCCGCTCTGTTAACTTGGGCCGCTGCATGGGGCCTGTTTGTGGCCCTGCAGCGCGTGCTACCCACCACCCCTGCCGTACTGGCAGCGTGCCTGCTGGGCGTTGCAGCCAGCCTATGGGGTGCCACATGGTGGCGCAGGGGCTTGATTGCGCTGGGCTTTCCCCTGTCGCTGGTCTTAACGGGTGCTGCCAGCTTGCCCGCATGGGCATGGCTGCTGCCCCTGGCGCTGCTGCTGCTGGTGTACCCCTTGAATGCTTGGCGCGATGCGCCCGTCTTCCCCACCCCCGCAGACGCCTTGCACGCCTTGCCAACCCATGTGCCACTGCCCGCAGGCGCGGCTGTGCTGGACGCAGGTTGCGGCCTGGGCCACGGCCTGCGTGCCCTGCGTGCCGCTTACCCCCACGCCCAATTACATGGCCTGGAACGCAGCCTGCTGCTGCGCCAGCTATGCGCCTTGCGCTGCCCCTGGGCCCGCTTGCGCGGCGGAGACATGTGGCAGGCCCGGTGGGATGGGTACCAGTTGGTGTACCTGTTTCAACGCCCCGAGTCCATGCCCCGCGCCGCCGCCAAAGCCGAGGCTGAAATGGCCCCTGGCGCCTGGCTGGTCAGCTTGGACTTTGCTGTGCCCGGCAAGGCCCCCACAGCCCAGTGGCAAAGCCCCGGGGGGCGCATGGTGTGGGCGTATCGTGTTGGGGCGGGTGTTGGTGATCGGTGAAAAATTTGCAATTCAATCTGTTTAAATAGAGCACCTTAAAAAGGCTGCAATCTATTAAATTGATAATCATCTTAAAACCATGTTCAAGTTTATTGCAGTATTTATAATCTTAACAACCATTGCGCTTCCCAAAACAGCGCTCTCACAGATAAAAGTACCGCCAGAAAAATTCAAAATGGATAACTTTCTAATGCAGCATGGCGATTTGAAAACAACGCTGTCACTTGAGAAAGATTTTCATCATGCATTAAGGCGAAAAGATTTAGTATGGATGAAAAGTCGCGCTGAAAAATTCAAATCAGATCTATGGGATTTTATGGATGCTATAGAAAAACAAGAAGAAATCGCGCCTGATACAGTTTTGGCTATGGGGCCTTGTCAATACGCCAGCTTCGCTTTGCATCAGGCGATTTTTTTGGCATCCTTAAAAACAAAATTAGCGAGAAAAAATCATAGTGACTTTGAGAAAATAGAGCCAAAAACTTATCAGAAATTTAGTGTAAATATCCGGCGTTGCGAATTAATTAAAGGCAGTGCCTTAAGTGAGCGTCTGCTGGTATCTGAATAGGGGAGGTCTAAAGGTTAAATGGTGGTTTTTGCGGCAAGGGAAAAATCGAATTAAATAAGATTTTTCACTGATAAATGCTTGTAATTTTGACACCAAAGTTTTTAGAGGTGAGGTGTCGGGCAGCCCGATAAGACTGTTCAGAATTTGATTGGATTTGGTGATGGTTCATTGAGTTTGATAATATCAAAATTTACTGTGGATATTTGAGTTAATATTCATTCCAAACTTTCTGGTGTGAGGAGTGAGTATTCCGCGAATCCAATCTTGATATTCAAAATTCTGAAAAATAAAAAACAAGGTGATAAATAAGAAAAATTGACCGAAAATCGGCGGCCAATGAAAATATGAATTCGATAAAGAAAGCAATGAATAACAAAGAGCAATTTAAAACGCTACTGGTAAGCGCACTAACTGAAGCGAGTGTTCTGGAAGTAATGGGCGACACAACGCTACTTGGCTACAGATGATTAATTTTGACAAAGATTTTCTTACCTTGGGCGCTGATATCGGCGGTAAGGACGCATTTGGCGTAATCAATCCACATGTGTTGGCGCTTCGTGCCCTACTTCGTCAAGGGGCTAGTGGGTTATCTTGCGATCCAATAAGAGAAATAGCGCTTGTTCTTCGAGTGGATGGGTCTGTGCAAGCTTGGGGTAAAAGAGGTGTTGAGAATATCTCTTTGTTGAAGAAAAAAACCTTTGTAACTGCCGATATATTTGTCCCAATCGATGTATGGTCTAAGGATGAGTCGATAAGCATTCGGCAATTCCTCTTCGATCAGGTTGCGCACGCGATTCGCCTAATCGTTGAATACGTGAATAGGCAGGGGGTTGCGTTAGAAGGATCGGCTTTAGAAGAGGCTCTTGCGAACGTGAAGCTGCAGTATTTGAATTGAAACAGAGTAGCTACTGGGTGAGCCGCTTGACCTTGTAAGGGATGTTCTGATGATCCCACTAGGGTCAGTCCAACGGACATATACAGAACAAAAAAACCCCGCCTTGAAGCCAGTTCAAGGCGGGGTTTTTACAAAGGCAGGCACAAAACCTGCGCTGTGTTTTTAGTTGACTTTGAGTACGCCACCACGGCCCAGGCCGCCGCGCACGTCTTGTGCTTTATAGCTGCGCAGCGAGATCACCATGCTGTTGTAGGCATCCACAAACGCAGCCACGGTGGCTTTGCCAGCAGGGGTGCGCGAGAAGCCGCCCAGGCTTCCACCAGCACTGCTACCAAAGGCGCCTAGTGCGGCACCGTAGTTGGTGGCGGTGGAGTTGCCTTCGGCAATGCCAATTTGCACGGACGAGCGGATGTCAAATAGGGTCAGGGTCACCACAGACGACTTGCTCTCCACACTGGCTGCCAAGCGGCCAAAGCCACTGTTGAACAGGCCACCAATGGCTCCAGCAATGGCGCCAGTGGACTCGTTGTCGATGATGATGGCTGGTTCCAAGTAGTAGTCGGCTGCTACGCGTTGGCCTTTTTGTTGACGCGAACCGGCGCGGAAATCGCCCGAGTTGCGTTGTTTGTCGGTAATGGCCGAGAGCTTGCTTTCGGTGCGGTTGTTGCCAATCGAGGTGATCACAAAGCAGTTGGATTGCTGAACTGCCAAGCGAATCAGCGGTTCAATAGTAGTCAGGTTGGTGGCGGCGCCAAAGCTACCGTACCACTCTTTTTCACGCCCATCGTCAACTGCCAAGGTGCCCAAAGGCTCAGAGCAGCGCTCCAGACTGGGGTTAGCGCCTGCACTGGTGCTACCTGCTGCGCCACCGGTGGCAGCGGTGCTACTGGTGCCAGTGGTCACGTGGCCGCCACCAGGCGTTACACAGCCTGCCAAAGCAAGAGTGCAGATCAGGGCCGCCCAGCGACCAGGGAATTTTGTCAACGTCATGGTGGTTTCCTTTAGGTTTCAATCAAGTTGCTGTGAAGGCTTAGCGGTAATACCAGCCGTTGTTACCCCAATGCCAATCGTAGCCGTAGCCACTGTGCCAATAACCATACCAATACGAGCGATTCAGGTTGACCCAGCGGCGGTATTCAGCTTCGTTTCGTTTGGCGGTGCGGGCTTCACTTAGTAGTTTGACAGCAGACTTGTCCCCACCATCAACCGCCATGCCCAGCCATTTTTCGGCCTCAGCAGGGTCAGAGCCCATTTCTTCTAGGCCCATCAAATAGAACTGGCCCAAGGCTAACTGGGCTTTGACCACACCCGCTTCGCCCGCTTCACGCATCCAGCGGATGGCTTGGTAGCTGTCTTGGCGCACACCGTCACCGCGAAAATGCCGCAGACCCAGGTCGTAGGCGGCACGAGGATCGCGCTCGGCCAGTTCGCGCAGAGCTTGCAGGCGTTGTTCAGCCTGTGGGTTACTGCCCGCAGCCGGGTTGAAGCTGGAGTAACTTCGGGGCCTCTCGGCGCAACCATATTCATCGCAAATGCGGATGGTTTTTTTGTCTGCGCCACCCGCGTTTTGAGGGGCTTGCTCAGACGGGGTGTGGACAACATCTTGCGCATAAGCAGCAGAAGACGCCATCAGCAGGGCCAAGAGTAAGCGGTGCATACGCATAAGGCTCGCGGTAACGAGCTGATTACAAAAGCGACGGAGTTTACTGCCCCGGGGCCAGATAGATCTAGTCCATCCTGCCGTTGGGCTCAGCAGTGCTGCATAAGGGGCAGCTGCTGAGGCAGCATATTGAGTGACTGGGTTTGTCAGCACTTGCACCGCCTAACACCAACAATGACGGGCTTTTGCGCCCGTGTGTTGGCGCTTAAAAAGCCAAGGGTTAACCCCATACTCGTGCCTGCCAAGGGGTGCGGCAAAGTCCAAGCCCATACACATTACGAATCGCTTGAAACAATTGCTTACCCAAATATTGTCGTAGGAGCGGTCAAAAAATCCGTGACAAACCGATTTCAACGAGGCCGTGGCATTTTGAAAAGCTGCTCGGGGCCCACTGTGAAGTAGTCGCCTGTGCCACCTGCACGCAAAATGTGCCCTGCAGCTGCAGTGTTGTAAATCCCATCTTTAAGCAACGAGGTGCTGATGTGCACCATCACCACCTCGCCCAGCACCAGCCACGTGGGCACACTGCTGCCCTGCACGTCTTGTAATTGCACGATTTGTGTGCAGCGGCACTCCATGCTGACCGGGCTTTGGCCCACCCGGGGCGGGCGCACTTTGTGTGAAGCCATGGGCGTTAATGCTGCATGTGTGAACTCGCTTTGGTCGGGGGCCAAAGGGCGCGAGGTCTCGTTCATGGCCTGCGCCAAATCGTGTGTGGCCAGGTTCCACACAAACTCGCGCGTGGCCTCTACGTTGCGCACGGTGTCTTTGTAGCCCACGCTGGCAAAGCCAATGATGGGTGGGCTGTAATTGAAAGCATTGAAAAAACTGTAAGGTGCCAAGTTCAATAAGCCCTGCGGGTTTTGGCTCGATATCCAGCCTATGGGTCTGGGCCCTACGATGGCGCTAAAGGGGTCGTGCGGTAAGCCGTGCCCGTTGCGCGGGTCGTATGAGTGGACAGTGGCGTTCATGGCAGCTGTTCAGAGTTGGGCCACTTATGCTAAAGCTTAAGTGCTGATGCATCAAACACTATTATTTTTATAGCTAACTATGCTTTTTTTACTAAGGCGTAAAGGCAATTTGACATAAAAACATGCCCTTGGTGCTGTAAAACCCCTTACAGCACGACAACAGCGTGTAGCGCCTACCATTAACAGCATGACATCACCCACCTCTAGCGCAGCAGTGGTTCCGCTGCGGCAAGACGCCCGCACCATTGGCTTGGTGGGTTTGGCCCACGGCAGTTCGCATTTTTTTCATATGTTGTTGCCCCCGCTGTTTCCGTGGCTGGTGGCTGAGCTGGGTTTGAGCTATTCGCAGCTGGGTTTGCTGGTGTCAGTGTTTTTTGTGATCTCGGGCGTGGGCCAGGCCCTGGCGGGTTTTTTGGTAGACCGTGTGGGCGCAAGGCCCGTGCTGTTTGTGGCGCTTTCTTGCTTTGCAGTGGCGGGAGTGGTTGCGGGCACTGCGCAGGGTTATTCCGCTTTGATGGCCGCTGCAGCATTGGCTGGCTTGGGTAATGCACCTTTTCACCCAGTGGACTTCACCATTTTGAACAAACGGGTGTCGCCTGCACGCTTGGGGCATGGGTTTTCAGTGCATGGCATCAGTGGCAATTTAGGTTGGGCGGCAGCGCCTGTGTTCATGGCGGGTATTGCCACGGCCACGGGCTCGTGGCGCATTGCCTGCCTGTGCGGTGCGGGCTTGGCGCTGTTGGTGTTGGCCGTCATGCTTTACCACCGCGACGCCCTGGACGACCGTGCCACCATGGCCCACCACGCCAGTAACACCACCCACACAAGTGCCACACCAGAACACCCCATGGCCTTTTTGCGCTTGCCATCGGTTTGGCTGTGTTTTGGCTTTTTCTTTTGGAGTACCTGCGCACTGACCGCCATACAAACCTTTGCCAGCCCTGCCTTGCAAAGCATGTATGGCCTGCCCTTGACCCTGACGGCTTTGGTGGTGACTGGCTACATGCTGTGTGGTGCGGCAGGCATGGTCGCGGGCGGCTTTTTGGTAGGCCGCGTGCAGCGCTTAGAGGGTGTGATTTCTGTCAGCTTGCTGGCAGCCGCCGCCCTGCTGGCCTTGGCAGGTACCGGCTGGGTGCCCGGCACCGTGGCGTTTGCGCTGGTGGCTGTAGCGGGTTTGGGCACGGGCTTGGCAGGCCCTTCGCGTGACATGCTCATCAAACGCGCAGCGCCCCCGGGCGCTACAGGTCGTGTGTACGGAACGGTGTATTCGGGCCTGGACTTGGGCTTTGCCGTGGCGGCCCCCGTGTTTGGCGCACTGATGGACCGTGGCCTGACGGCTGGTGTGTTTTATGGCTCCGCCACGGCACTGCTGCTGGGCGTGGCCTCTGCCGTGGTGGTGGGGGCGGGTGTGGTGCGGCGCAAGGCGCTTTTGCAAGCCGCCTGACTCCTGTCATCATCGGGGCTTTTTGCAGCCCCACTTGTCCCCGCCATGACCAGCCTTCGCACCATTTGCGCCTTTTTGTTGCTTTGCGCATTGCAAGCCCTTGCGCAAACCAACCCGGTCACCACAGAGCCCAGCCCTTATGGCAAAACTTTGCTGGCCAGCTATGCAGCGCCATCGGATGTGATCAGAAAGTTCAACGACTTTCGCCCATCAGCAAGTGACAAGGGCGAGTCCGCATGGGTCAATTCAGCCCTTGCCGACACCGTGGGCTGGATTGGCAAACCTTTGACAGCCGAGCCTGCTGGAAGCCCCTACACCATTGTGCTGACCTTGACGGGTACCGCACGCGCAGACGGTGACATGAGCAGCATGTGGCAAGCGGGCTGGATGCTGGAAGACGGCATGCAAAAGCCGCAACTGCTGCCTGGCGTGGCGCAAAACGGTGTTAAGGCAGGTCAGCGCATTACCCTGACCAAAGCAGCCCCGACAAGCCGCTTTGATGAAACTAAAACCGTAAGCCCCGTTCTGGCCATGGTGAACGCTCAAAACATCACCATTGAAAGCGCAGAAATGCAGATTTGGTCAGGCTTTGGTAAGTCGAGCTGGTTAGAGAATTTTTTCCCCTTGGGTGGTTTGCTCACGGGCCTGGTGTTTTTGGCTGTGGTGTGGTGGATGCGCAGAAGCTAGTACATCAAGCTGTTTTAGTCCGCAGGCTTGAGTGGCCCGGTGCGCAGCACTTCACCCAGTGGGGAATAGTCCACGCGCTGGTCAAGCACGCCATCGTTGTTGCTGTCGGTAATCGCAAACAGCAGCATGCCCAGGCGGTAATGTTCTATGCGCTGGTCTTTGTGGGTGCGTGGGTTGATGTAGCGCATGGTGGCCAAAACCCCGAAGGGTGAGTGCGTGCGGATCTCAGGGTAACCGTCACCGTCTCTGTCTATCTGCCCCATCTCTGGGTTGCCCTTGGAGTACCAAAACTTGCTCTCCATGGTGCCGTTGAAGTCGTCGTCCGACGCATCAGACACCAAATCGCCCTTTGGCCCTATCTCTTGCACCAGATCTACAGCGCCATCCAAATTGCGGTCAATCTCGGCACGCAGCAAGCGGCCTGTGGGCGATAGCGTCCACTTTTCGTCTAGCACACCATCGCCATTGCGGTCTATGCCGTCTTGGTGATATGGCATGCGTAACATGACCCAAGTCATGCCTGCTGCAATGGTGCCACCCACACACAATGCCAGAAACCAATGTAGGCCAAGGTGCGCCCACAAAGGGCGGGTGCTGGGTGGATCTTGGGCGGGGGCGGTATGAGGCCACTCGGCGTGTTCTGGCGCTGTGTCTGCTGTGTAGGCTGGGCTAGCAGCACGGGCCTTGAGCAACTGCCTGCGCATGCGTGCAGCGGTGGTTTCTTGTGGGGTGTTCTGTCGGAGCATGTGCCAATTCTCGCTGACACATTGCCATTCATCTGCACACATAAAAAAGCCCGCAGCGCTGGGCGACTGCGGGCAGGGTGGGGTCTATAAAAATGGTTTCGAAGAAATACTTAGTGCTTAAGACTGCACGCCTTTTTCAAACTCGGTGCGTGAAAGCGCTCCATCTTTGTCGGTATCGAGTTCTTTAAAGCGCTGCGCTACAGCAGGCATTTGCGCTGCTTCTTGTGGGCTGAGCTTGCCGTCTTGGTTGGTATCGGCCCGCTCAAAAGCAGCCCCAACAGCGCTTTGTGTCTCGGCTTTGCTGCTGGGGCCAATGGTTGCGGCAGGGGTACCTTTGTTGCTGCCACTCTGTGGCATACCGCCTTGGGCATGCAAGGCACCCGCGCCGCCCAGGGCCATGGCTGCAAACAATGCAAGGCTTCGGCTGTCAAAAAAGTGGGCAGTAGTTCGTACAAATTTCATGGGGATGGAGCTCTTTCAAAAGTTGAACAAGGCATTCATTGCACCCCCATATACGCTGCAACGCCAGCACTTTTGTCTGCTGTTACCCCCATCAACATTTGCCTGCGTGGTGTAACGCTAATGGGGATGAATGCACGTTTGCATACATGCCCAGCGAGAGGTAAGCCGCTGCAGCAGTACGTATGTATGTGGCCCTTTTACATAACGACTTGTAGAAATTTAGGCCACCGCTTCGATTAAGGTGAATTGATTTCAGTCAATCCACGTCTTAAACCACAAGAGCAAGTGCAAATGTGTGTTTCAAGAGGGTGTCTCTACAGCATCCCAGTGTGTGGGCACCACCGTCAAGCACACCCACAAAAGTGTAGTCAAGCCCGTAGTGGCCGCCAATTTTGGTCCGATGCGCAGGTGCGGTTTAGTGCTGAATTGGCGCCTAAGCACAGTTTGCCCACCTAAGTGACTTTTCACGATACAACATCGGCTGCAATTGCTGAGCTGCGCCTCACCACCGATGCCGAGTTGGATGGTGTCAGTGGCATCGGTATCAAAAAGCGCGAAGCCCACGCTGCTGATGTTTTGTGCATTCTTGCCAGAGAGCTTGCGCAAACTTGTAACACAGTAATTCGTGTTTATTGCGTGGCTAGTATTTACCCTAAACTCGGCGCTGCAAATCACTGCCGTAGCGCATTTAGAAATGCTGTTTGGTGACATCGCAACTAAGTCTGTTTGCAATGTTGGGTATCGATGCACTGCAAAACTGAATGCTCTGCAACCTGTGAAGGCGGTAATGCAAATGGTGCTATCTGGGCATGCGTCATTAGTTCACGTCTTGAGCACTGACGCATGCTCATACACAACGTTGATTTTGATAACAACAGGTGCTTCTTCTCAGAAGCCCACCGCTATGAAAAGGGATTGATATGTTCAAAAAATGGCTGCTATGTTTAGCCTTATTTAGCACGGCCATCGCACACGCCTTCACGCCACAGCCGGGCAGTTGGATGATTGATGACGAGCTTGACGGAAAACCAGGTCGTGGTTTTACGCTTGATGTGCAAAACACCACGCTGGTAATAACCATGTATGCCTATGAAACCAACGGCCATCCAACGTTTTATGTGGGGGCAGGTACTTACAGTAACGGCACAAGCAGTGTCACGCTACAGCGCTATGCCGGTGGTGTCTTCTTAGGTTCAACAAGTCGAACGTCGGCGACAGGAACTGGCTCGCCTGGAACTGTGACATTTCAATTTACCAGCGGCACCAAGGGAACCATGACTTTGCCAGGGGAGCCTCCCAAAGCCATCTCTCGCTACGAATTTGGTTACGCCAGCTTTCGGGATAGCCTGATAGGGAGCTGGGTATTTTCTGTTTATAACGACACTGAAAACGGTGAGAACAGAGGTGCGTCCGAGATCATCTTTTTGGGATCTGCACAGCAGGCCTTTGTGGGTAATTCAGGTCTTTATATCAAGTGCGATAACCCGAGCACAGGAACCTACGCCGGGTATGTTGTGTGTGCCAGAACAGATAATACGGGTCGATTGTTGAAAACGTATTACTTCAAGGTAAGTGGTGACATTGGCGAGGGATTTGTAGAGGGAGATGCCAATGGTGCCCAATTATATTTGCGCAGATTGAAAAAATCACTTGGCCCTGATCTGGATCTTTTTTAAACAATAATATTTTCAATATGAATTGAACCATCATCGGTAATTTATTTTTATATCCAATACGTAAAAACATGCAATTCAAAAAATACTTATCAATTGCTGTGGCTCTTGTTTGTTCTGGCTTTTCACACGCAGGCTTTTTGCCACAAAATGGTGCGTGGATGATTGATTCAGAGCTTGATGGAAAGCCTGGTAGAGGTTTTACTTTAGACACCCAAGGCAACATCACAGCCATTACTTTTTATGGTTATGAAACCTACGGCGAGCCTACCTTTTACGTTGGCGCCGCGGCGTTTGCTTCTGATAGAACTTATGCCCCACTCATTACGCTTACGCGTTATTCAGGTGGTCGATTTATTGGTAGTACATCGCCTGTGTCAGCAGTTCCCTCATCTGCAAATTCCGATGGGAGCGTCGGCAAGGTAGAGTTGAAGTTTTTTTCGACGGACAATGGCGTGTCAGGTTCTATCAAGCTGCCAGGCGAACCCGAAAAGCGTATTTCCCGGTTTAATTTTGGTTACGGAAAAAATGCAGAAGGCCTAAAAGGTAAATGGCTTTTCTCAACAGATGCAATTCGTCAGTCACCAACATCAAATGTTTTCGATAATGGAATTGCGACCACTTTTAACTTGGTGAATGTTGGTGCTGCTAGCGCCAACGGCAATGGGGTTGTGTACAGCCCAAATGGCTTGTTTGGCTGTGAACATCAAGTCGCTGGTCAAAATTCTGGTAAGGTGCTCTGCGCAGAGGTTAATTCTGCTGGACAGATTTTGCAAAGATTTATATTTGGCCTCAGTGTCAATGATGGTCAAGGCAAACGTGATCTTGCAAAAGACTTACTTAACAATATCAGCAATGATTTGTATGTGAGGCGTTTGGCATCGACTACACAAAATACAGGGTTTATCAAGCAGGCTAATGTCGTTAAAACTGCTTCTGTTATTTCCTCCCCGCATCCGGCAGTTGTTGCCGCGATTGAAGGTAATACCCCTTAGCGTAGACTATTGCAGATCGTATTGCCCCCCCTATTGAAGGGGGGCAATAGTTAAAGACAGTGTCAAAGGCTTGATCTGCTTGGGTAAAGAAAATAGTAATGGTTCAAGAAGTTTGCCAAAACTTGAGTAACTAAAAAACGGGTCCAATACTTTTAGCACGCTAAGGCCTGTACTGCGCCGCCGTAATAAATTGCCCAAAAGTCTCGCACCACACCACCACAGTGGTGTACTGGTGGATGTCAATGACTGTGGGTACAGGCACCACAAAGTTTTCAAAGGTGCGCACATCGCCCACACGCACCATCGTGCTTTTCAGTCGGTTGAAGTCGGCCTCGGTTTCTACAAATGTGGGGGACAAATACAGCTTGTAGTCAGGCCCTGGGGCTAAACGTCCTAGCAAGGTGATGGTGTTGGAGTTGACGGACACTTCACCCTCACCCCAGTGCAAGGGGTCGCTGTCTTTTAGGTCGCGTTTAAAAGTGCCCTTGTACTGCGCAGTTTGGCCCAGCGTTTGCAATTCAGCCTCGGTAGGGCTTGGGGGGGCAATCAAAATAGGCAACAAAAAAACGCCTAGGCCGATACCCACCAGCAGTGTTACCGCGTGCGACGTAAGAAGTAGCAAAAGTTTGCGCATACAAGGGCTTGTGTGACCAATCAATCGCCCCATTGTGCCTGCCTTGGCCGGGTACGATGCCAACAATATTTGTGTTTTGTTTTGCCGCCATGCAACCAGGCCCTTCCTGCCCCTCGTGCCGCACCTCTATGCAGGTGCATCACTTCAGCACCCGCCTGGGCGGGCGCATGGAGCTTGATATTTGCTTTGCCTGCCAGGGCCTATGGTTTGACCGCAATGAAAACCTGCAACTGGCCTCCGCATCGGTGGTGGATTTGTTCAAGCTTTTGCACGAGCACCGCATCGATGAACACAACAGCATTGCCAAGCAAATGGCCTGCCCGCGCTGCAAAGGTGGTTTGCAGCAAGGCTTTGATGTGGTGCGCAGCGGGCGCTACATGACTTACCGCTGCACTGCGCAGCATGGCCGATTCAGTACCTTTGCGGCTTTTATGGTGGAAAAGGGATTTGCCCGACAGCTCAGCCCGGCCGAGGTCAAAGAACTCGGCGCCCGCATCCAGGCTATCCATTGCAACAGTTGTGGTGCGGCGGTGGACATCCGCAAAGATGCAGCCTGCCCCTATTGTCGAACGGCTTTTTCCTTGCTTGACCCCCAAGCGGTAGCCCAGGCCCTGCAAGAGCACTCGCGCCGCGCCGGACCGATCAGCACAAATGCGCCCCAAGGGCACATAACCGTGGAGGCCGTGGCCGATGCCATGATGGACCTGGAGCGCGAGCGGCGCAATGCTGCACGTACAGCACATCAACTCTGGTCGCGCCCTGCGTCTGGCAGCAACGATTTGATGGGTGATTTGCTAGGCGCAGGGATCGTGCTGGTGTGGAAGATGCTCAGCAGCTAGGAATATGCCTTACCCGGTTTGTACCAATGGTTAGAAGAGTTGGTGTGCCCTAATATGTTTTTGCAGTGATGAAGCTTTGCACAGGCGAGCCCTTATTGACGCTTACAAGCTAATTTTTGCTCCCTTTATTGTTAGCGACCCTTTGGGCTGTTTTGAGTTGAGGGTTGTACGGATGCGCCTTGTACCAGCATTGTTAAGTCTCTGCGTTGGCAGCTTCTTTGTGGGCGCTGCCAACGCAAACCAAAGCCTGACCACCGTGGGGGTGAGTAAGCAGTTCACGCCCGCTGTCATCAAACCGGGCGAGCGCTCACGCTTGCGCATTACGTTTACAAACGGATCCACACTGTCGGCCAGCAATCTTTCGGTAGTGGATAACTTGCCAGCAGGCGTGGTGGTGCCAGCTGGGCCCAATCCCATAACCACATGTCCAGGCGCAGTCATAACAACGCCGACGGCTACCCGAGTGCAAGTCGATGGCGGTAGCTTGGGCGCTACAACTGGACTTGAACCCGCGCGATGCTATGCAGAGCTGGACGTTTTGGCCTCAACCCAGGGTGATTTTGTCAACACGATTGCTGTGGGAGGCTTCACTGCTAGGGTTGGAGGAGCCCAAATTGCCAACGCTGACCCTGCAACCGCCATCTTGCGGGCTAAAACCCCGGTGGTTATCCATCAGGCAATTGCTAGCCTAACTTTGGATCCAGGCAGTCCAGCGGGCTTTACCACGGGTGAGGCCAGTCGTTTACCAGGTGCCAGTGCGCCTTTGGTGATCCGATTAACCAACCCTAACCCCACACCCTTGACGCAAGCCCAGCTCACAAATTCTTTACCCATAGGCTTGGTGGTGGCGCCGACTCCAGCGGCTGCGACCACTTGCCCAGGCGCAACCGTTACGGCCATAGCATCCTCTGGCAGCATCCAGCTGACAGGCGCAACCATTGCGGCCAATGGTTTCTGTACTTTGACGGTGAACGTGCTGAGCAATACGCCCAGTGCTTACACCAACACCATTGAATCGGCTGCTTTACTGACCTTTGAAGGTGTCACTAATGAAGAGCGCACGCGTGCCCGTTTGCAGGTTCTTTATCCGCCAGGCTTGTTCAAGCAGTTTTCGCCGCCGGTGATTCCTCCTGGTGGAACGACTCGATTGACTATCAATGTTGGCAACGTCAATGTTGCTAATACGACCCTCACGGCCAATCTGATTGACACTTTACCGACCACTCCTGCGCCGATGGTGGTAGCTGCTGTGCCGAACGTCACAACATCCTGCCCGGGCGGAACGGGCATTGTTTTAGCCCCAGCAGGCAGCCCCACCGTTCGCATGAACAACGGTGCGGTGGTCCCGTCAGCTGGTTGCCGAATTGAAGTGAACGTGACAGCCCCCTTACCGGGCTCCTACCTCAACAATTTGCCAGCGGGCGCATTGCAGACGAACCGAGGCTCGAATGAGCAGCCTGCCACGGCCACCCTGCGGGTTAGTACTTTAGGCTTTATTTCTGGCAAGGTCTTTTTTGACCGATTAACGCCATTCAATGGAATTTTTGCCCCCGGTCAAGACCCTCCGATTTCAGGGGTGGAGATTCAACTGCGCAGTGGCCCCACTGTTGGCGGAGCGTTGCTTTTTACCACCCACACGGATGCTGCGGGCAACTACTTGTTCTCCGATCTCCCGGCTGGAACTTACTCTGTGCTGCAAAACGGCCAACCGGCGGGCACATTGAACAACGTAACCCTCGCTGGCACGATTGTTGGAATTGGTGCCAGCTCCGGTAGCGTGGGTGTTGCCAGCAATCCAACGGCAACCACCAGTCAAATTGTTGGCATTGTTTTGGGCAATGATGCTGGTGATGCTGGTCGCGTCAGTGGTTCGATTAACAATAATTTTTCTGAAGTCAGACCGGTCTCTGTCTCAGGAACGGTATTTCGAGACGTCAACAATAACGGCGTGCAACAAGGGGCGGATCTTGGCCTGCTTGGAGTCCCGATTGTTTTGACTGGAACCGGCTGGCAAGGTCAGTCCGTGAGCGCGAGCACCACGACCGATGCCAATGGGAATTACAGTTTTATCAACCTTCCACAGCCCAATGGTTCTGGTTACACCATCACGCAGCCACTGCAACCCATCAATACCCTCAATGGCATCACCACGGCGGGCCCTGCCGTTGCCAATGGTGTGGCCGGTGTGGCAACCACTGTGTCCACAGTGCCAAGTCGAATCTCAGGCATCGTGATGCCACCAGGAAGCAATTCCGTTGGCAATAATTTTGCAGAGATACCAACCGATCGCCGTGTTTCAGGCCGTGTATTTCGCGACTTCGACGATAACGGCATCTTCAACGGTGCCGATCTTGGAATCAGTGGGCAAACACTGGAGTTGACCGGTTCGGACATCAATGGCAACCCTGTAAGTCTCACCACCACAACGCTAGGCGATGGCACCTATGTGTTCACCAGCGTAGCGCAAAGTAACGGCGTCGGCTACACCATCACACAGCCCAATCAACCAGCCGACACACAAAGCGGCATCACTACAGCGGGTAGCACTGGCGGTACGGCAACACTTAAAACAAGCGTGCCAAGCCGTATTGCGGGTTTGAACTTGGCTGGTCTTAATACCGTATCAGCCGATAACAATTTTGGTGAACTCGATTCCCGTGGCCCTCCGCCACCCGGTGGCGGGCCTGACCAGATTCAATCCATCCCAACGCTTTCTGGATGGGCTTTTTTGTCTCTCCTGGCCTTGATCGTTGGGCTTGGGTGCTGGCCTGTGCGCCAACGCATTGATGCGTAGCCATTAGCAAAGCGCTGCCCTTGAGGACTTGAGCATGTGTGCCAGCAAAAACCTTGGCTGAGGTGTGTATCTGCACACGGTACACTTTGCGCCTTTCCCAAAGCGCTTGTTGAGCACAACCACCCATGGCCGTTGACACGGCGGGCTACGCCCGCACCAGCTTTGACCTTAAAAGCGCATCGCTGCCTGTAGTGGCCGTGGTGCTTAAAACCACCGATGTGCAGGCCTTTGGTGCCGAACTGGCGCAGCGCTTGGCGGACGACCCAGGTTTTTTTGACAACGACCCCGTGCTCATCGACTTAGCCCCTGTGCGCGAGGTGGCCGAGCCCATCGACTTTGCCGCCATACAGGCCTTGCTGCGTGCCCACCACACCCAACCCGTGGCTGTGCGTGGCGGTAACCCCGACCAAATGCAAGCGGCCCATGCCGTGGGCCTGATTGCCGCCCCCGAGGCTGCGCCCCACCGCGCCGAGCATGCCCCTGAACCCCGAGAGGTGGTACGCGAGGTGGTGCATGAAGTGGAAGTGGTACGCGAGGTGCCCGTGGCAGGCCCCGGCACGGTGGTCATCGACAAACCACTGCGATCAGGCCAGCAGGTGTATGCGCGGGGCGCAGATCTGGTGGTGATGGCGGTGGTCAGCTTTGGTGCCGAGGTGATTGCCGATGGCAACATCCACGTGTATGCACCTTTGCGTGGCCGCGCCATTGCAGGCGCACGTGGCAATGCCGAGGCCCGCATTTTTACCACCTGCCTGGAGCCCCAACTGGTCTCCATCGCCGGTATTTACCGTACCTCTGAAGTTGCTTTGCCTGCCGCTGTGCTGGGCAAACCTGCGCAGGTGCGCCTTGATGGCGAGAAGCTGCTGATAGAGCCGCTTTAAGCCGTTTTTATTCCGTACATCCAGACCCATTTTTTTCAAGGATCTGCAACACATGGCCAAAATCGTCGTCGTGACTTCGGGCAAAGGTGGCGTGGGTAAAACCACCACCAGCGCCAGCTTTGCATCCGGCCTTGCCTTGCGCGGCCACAAAACTGCGGTGATCGACTTTGACGTCGGCCTGCGCAACCTCGACCTCATCATGGGCTGCGAGCGCCGCGTGGTGTATGACCTGATCAACGTCATCCAGGGTGAAGCCAACCTGAACCAGGCGCTTATCAAAGACAAGCAGTGCGACAACCTGTTTGTGCTGGCTGCCAGCCAAACCCGCGACAAAGACGCGCTGACGCAAGATGGCGTAGAAAAAATCCTCAAAGACCTGGGCGATATGGGTTTTGAGTTCATTGTGTGCGACTCCCCTGCGGGCATTGAAAGTGGCGCCCTCATGGCCATGCACTTTGCCGACGAGGCTTTGCTGGTGACCAACCCCGAGGTCTCCAGCGTGCGCGACTCTGACCGCATCTTGGGCATGCTAGGCAGCAAAACCAAGCGCGCCATTGAAGGCGGAGAGCCGATTAAAGAGCACTTGCTCATCACCCGCTACAACCCCAGCCGTGTGCAAGACGGGCAAATGCTGTCGCTGGAAGACATCCAAGACATCTTGCGCATCAAGCTCATTGGTGTGATTCCAGAGTCTGAAGTGGTGCTGCAGTCGTCAAACCAAGGCACGCCTGCCATCCATGCCGATGGCACTGATGTATCTGAGGCTTACCGCGATGTGATCGACCGCTTTTTGGGCCAGGACAAGCCGCTGCGCTTTATCGAAGCGCAAAAGCCCGGCTTGTTCAAGCGCATTTTTGGCGGGAGGTAAGCAGCCATGTCTCTGCTGTCTTTCTTGCTGGGCGAGAAGAAAAAAACTGCCAGCGTGGCCAAAGAGCGCCTGCAAATCATCTTGGCGCACGAGCGCAATGGCCGCAATGCCTCTGAGCCCGACTACCTGCCCGCCCTGCAGCGCGAGCTGGTGGCCGTGATCTCCAAGTACGTCAAGATCAACCCCGAAGACCTCAAGGTGCACCTGGAGCGCCAGGACGACTTGGAAGTGCTGGAAGTCAAAATTGAACTGCCCGACGCCGCCCGTTGATGATTGTCTTGGGTTGATCTAGTTTGAGTCTCGGGCCATCCAAAGCCCGCGACAGGTGTTTTTGAGACGCCTTTTTGGTCTTTTTGCGCCTCTGCCTTAGTAAAACAAGCGCCCCATGCTATTGTTTTAATAGCGTGTGGTGCGTTTGACATGTCCCCAGCACGCATTTGCATATTCCCGCAGGGTTGTTTGCAAGCAAATGTATCTGCGTGGCATGCCTCGTTTACCCCCTTTCTGGGCACCGGGGCCGCACCTACACTGCGCATCTGCCTTGGCGGCGGCAGGCTCGCGGTGTTCTGTGGGGACTGTAGGTTGCCAGTGGGCAGCGGTTGCAACCCACTTTTCTACGCCTATACGCCATGCAACACCTTTCTGAAACCGATGCGCCCCACTTGGCGGTTGACATTCCTCCGTGTCCAAAGCCGCTGGTTCCTGCGGCTGAAGATCAACAACTGCAGCGCCCAGGCACCGTTAGCGCTTCACTGGCCGCACTAGCGGCCAGCGCGGTCTTGGCTGCTTGTGGTGGTGGCGATGGTGATGCCTCACCAGCCAGTCCTGCGCCTTCTCCAGGCGCTAGCCCACCAGCTTCACCGCCTGTTGGCTCGCCGCCAGCCAGTCCTGCGCCACCCACTGGTGCGCCTTCCAGTCCCGCACCCGCACCCGCCCCAGCGCCACGCCCTCCTGCGCCCAGCCCCGCCCCCAGTGGCTATGCTTTTGTGGCCCCGGCCAGTGACCAAGAGGCCGCACGTTTTCTGTTGCAGGCCCAGTTCTCTGCATCCACCACAGAAATTGCTGCGCTGCGCAACAGCACTTACAACGCCTGGTTGGATGCCCAATTTGCCATGGGCCGAAGCACCACGGCCAAGCAGTGGCTGACATCACGTGGCTATGACGTAGCCGATGGCAGCACCGAGTATTACTTCAATACCTATTTTGGCGACTATGTTGGTTGGCAGCAGTTGATCCAGTCGCCCGACACTTTGCGCCAACGGGTGGCATTGGCTTTGTCAGAGATTTTTGTGGTGTCGCTCAATGGGGTGGATATCACTTGGCCATCGCAAGCCATGGCCCACTATTGGGACCAGTTGGCAGACGGCGCTTTTGGCAACTACCGCAAGCTGCTAGAGGACATCACCCTCAACCCGGCCATGGGGTATTACCTGAACACCCGTGGCAACCAAAAAGAAAATGCCACTACAGGCCGCCAGCCTGACGAGAACTATGCCCGTGAGGTGCTTCAGCTCATGTCGATTGGCCTGGTGCAAATTAACGCTGATGGCACACCCCAGCGCGGGGCCGATGGCAAACCCATAGACAGTTACACCCAAGCCGACATTACCAATTTGGCACGCGTGTTTACCGGGTATGACTTTGACCCCTCTTACAACCAGCGCAGCGTTGTACCTGGCACTAGTACCAACATCACTGGCGTGACTTACACCCGCTTGCCCATGGTGCTCACCGAGTCGCGCCACTCCACCTTGCAAGCCACGTTTTTGGGCACCACCATACCGGCCAACACGCCGGGTGCAGCAGCTTTACAAACAGCGCTGAACACCATCTTTAACCACCCCAATGTGGGCCCGTTTATGGGTCGTCAACTCATTCAGCGCTTGGTTACCAGCAACCCCAGCCCGGCCTATGTAGCCCGTGTGGCGGCGGCATTTGCCAACAACGGCGCGGGGGTACGCGGCGATATGCGCGCAGTCATCAAGGCGGTGTTGCTCGATGATGAGGCTCGCTCCCCCGCTGGCCTGACCCAAGCCAGCTTTGGCAAACTGCGCGAGCCCATGCTGCGCTTTGTACAGTGGGCGCGTACCTTTGGCGTCACCTCTGCTGCAGGCAGCTGGAAGCTTGGCAATTTAAGCGATGCCGGCACCCGCCTAGGCCAAAGCCCTTTACGCTCCCCCTCGGTGTTCAACTTTTTCCGCCCGGGTTATGTGCCGCCATCCACTGCGCTGGCTACGGCTGGGGCTGTGGCGCCAGAGTTTCAGTTGGTCAACGAGAGCAGTGTGGGCGGCTACCTCAACTACATGCAGGGCGCCATTCGCAACGGCATTTTTGTCAATGCACCTGACCTACCCAACAACGGCAGCACAGCGGCCAATGGTTTTGACATCAAAACCCTCTACCCCAACGAGATGGCCATCGTGACCGATGCAGACGCCTTGGTGGCACGCATTAATTTGTTGATGTGCGCGGGACAGTTGTCGGCCAATACCGTCAAAATCATTGCAGACGCCATCAAGGCCACCCCGGTTACCGCTACCAGCAGCGAAAGCACCAAGCTCAACCGCATTGCGTCGGTGGTGTTTTTGACCATGGCTTCGGCCGAGTACCTCATTCAAAAATAAGGAGGCCCTGCCATGCACCTCTTGCAACCCGAACTCCACACCCGCCGGGCGTTTTTGCGCCGTTCTGCACAGCTGGGCCTTGCTGGCACAGCACTGCCCTTTGCGCTCAATATGGCTGCTATGGGTGAAGCCGCCGCCTTTACCGCCAACGACTACAAAGCCCTGGTCTGTGTGTTTTTGTATGGCGGTAACGACTACGCCAACACCGTGGTCACCTACGACGACGACAGCTACAACCGTTACAGCACCATCCGTGGTGGTGGCGGTGGCCAAACGGCAGGTGGCATTGCCTTAGCCAAGTCGGCCCTTGCTGCCACCTTGCTCAACCCCACCACCGCCTTGCCCGGTGGGCGGCAATACGCCTTGCACCCCGCCATGGGCGGCTTGACCAATTTGTTCAACACCGGCAAGGCTGCGGTGCAGCTCAACGTGGGGCCTTTGATCGTGCCCCTGACCCGCGCCCAGTACAACGGCAGCAACCGCACGCTGTACCCCTTGCCACCCAAGCTGTTCTCGCACAACGACCAGCAGTCGGTGTGGCAATCGTCATCGCCCGAAGGCTCCACCGTGGGCTGGGGCGGCAACATTGGTGACTTGGCTTTGTCGTCCAACAGCAACTCGCTTTTTACCTGTATTTCAGTCACGGGCAACGCGGTGTTTTTGTCGGGTGACAGTGCCTTGCAATACCAGGTCAGCACCAGCGGCGCGGTGCCCATCAATGGCGTTAAGAACAACGTCTATGGCTCAGCTACGGTACGGGGTGCACTTACCCAGCTCATCCAGCAGCCCAGCGGCCAAGTACTAGAGAATGAATACAACCGCGTGACCACACGCGCTGTGTCGTCTGAGGCGCAAATCACCGCAGGTCTGGCCGGAGTGACGCTGGCTACGGCTTTTCCTACCAACAACAGCTTGGCCAGCCAACTGCAAACGGTGGCACGGTTGATTGGTGCCCGCAATGCCTTGGGCACCAAGCGCCAAGTGTTTTTGGTGTCGCTGGGCGGTTTTGACTTGCATGACAACTTGATCTCGCAGCAACCCACCTTGATGCAGCGCGTCAGCGACGCCATGACGGCTTTCTATAACGCCACGGTAGAACTGGGCGTGGCCGATAAAGTCACGGCCTTTACCGCATCAGACTTTGGCCGCACTTTGAGCTCCAACGGCGACGGCTCTGACCACGGCTGGGGCAGCCACCATTTTGTGGTGGGCGGTGCGGTCAAGGGCCAAGCCTTTTACGGCAAGGCTCCACCAGTCAGCATTACCAACACTGCAGCACCCGAAGACCAGTGGCACGTGGGTCAAGGCCGCTTGCTGCCCAGTACTTCGGTCGACCAATACGCCGCAACCCTTGCGCAGTGGTTTGGTGTGAATGAGTCCGAGTTGCCTGGCATCTTGCCCAATATTGGGCGTTTTGGTGGGGTGGACTACCCTACAAATTTAGGCTTTTTGTAAGACCAAGAATCAGATCTAAGCGGGCCTGCTATTGAATCGACAGGCCGCTTAGAAATTTCTGGCAGTCTGGCTCGTACTTAAAGAAAAGTGATTGCGCGGTATAGCAAGTCACTTGGATGTTGCCAATATCGCTGCCGTAGTAGTGTGTCTCAAACACAAACTCCATGCCTTCGCGCATGGAGACTGCAAACCGGACAGAGCGGACATCCTTCTCTTTGTATTCCAAGCTGCGCTCTTTCAGCACCACAATGCTTGCGCCTGAGCTGCGGGCGTTTGACAAAATCGTATCGCGCATGCTGGCCGTCTCTAGCGGTATTTCGTCCGCAATCACCATGGCATACAGTGGTAAAGCGCGGTGCTTGAACACCCGTTTGTTGAAGTCTTCTTCAGGCTTTGGGGTTTGCAGTACCCAGTAGTTTTCATCAAAATTGACCGAGAAGTTCTTGACTCGGGTAATGAACGGCGATTGGCCGGCAGGCGTTGCACGTGTATTCTTATCAAAACGCCATTTCCCATCGGGCATTAACAGCACTTTGCGGCCGTCTTCAGTAATGGCGCGCAGATCTTGTGCCAAAGCGTGCTGCGTGGCACTTAAAAGAGCTGTGGCAACCAATGCTGCAATGGTGATTTTCTTCATGACGGGTAGGCGCTGAGTAAAGTAAGAATCACCAGACCACGGCCTTGGGCGTTGGCTGGCGTTACAACTCTTAGCTTACCCCAGGTGCTTGCGCATCTTGGCCGCAAATGCTTGCGCAATGCTCACATTGCGTGGGCCAGCCACCAAGCGGGCTTGCTCACCAGGGCTGATGGTGCCCGGTTGCTGCACCGCCAAGTAGTAACCGCAGCAGCCGGCCTGCGCCATTGCTTTGCTGGCCTTGGCAAAGCCCATCACAGCGTTGAATTTGCTGCACGGCTCTCGTGGTGCCGTGACCCGCAGCACGCAATCTGCAAAGTGCAAGGTGTCGCCCACATAAATATCGTCTTCTAAGGGGCCATCCACCGTCAGGTTTTCGCCCGCCAAGCCGGGTGGCAGGGCTTCGTCAAACAGGCTCACGCCGTTTGCACGGCGCTGCTCTTGCCAAAAGGCGTAATGCACCACGGGGTAGGCATACACCGCTTTTTCTAGCCCGCCATGCACGCTAGGGTCTGCTTGCTCGTCCCCTTGCAGGCCCAGTGCACCCACGACCACAGGGCCTGACATAGACGTTTTTCCAATTGCGCTTAAAAGGCTGCGCTCACCCACACGCAGCTTGCGTGCCTTGCCCAGGTTAATATGCAAGGCGGTGATGGTGGTGTGCATTGCCCGACCTCATTACATTTCTAAGTCACGCATTTTGCAGCTTTGCGTGGACGTGTTACAGCATTCAGGAAGCCTTCTGTGCATAACTCCCTGCGGGCTGCGCTGTGCGGGTCATCTACTTACTTACCAGCCCCAAAGTAGTCGTTGCGCTATCCAACCCTTACTGCCACTGTGGCGTTGCACTTTGATCCAGCCGCTGCGCTTATCCAGCGTACGCAGTACTTCGCCCCGCTCGGCTTTCCCCACGATGCGACTTTGTGTGGTGGGCGCACTGCGCAAGTTTGCTGTGCTGGCTTTCACGATATGGTGCTTTTGTTGACCGACCAAGGGGCGGTATACCCAGCCAATGTCGTTTTCAAAATCGCGCACTTTGAGCCACTTGTTTTGCCGCTGCAGCACTTGCAGAGGGTAGCCCTTGCTTAATGCCCAAATAGCGCTGTGCTGCGTACCAGGGCCTGTACGCATATTGACTTCAGGACGGTTGATGCTGACCATCTCGCGTGCGTGTGCTGTCGGAGCAGTCACGAGAGCAGCACAAGTTATGACAGTGCCAAGCAATAAGTTCAGTAAGAGACGGGGCGGCGCAAAAACAGATGGGTACATGCAGGATGCGCGCACGGTGGTGCACGTTGAGTTACAGAGGTTGACAAGGCCTTGTATTTTTTCCGTGCTGTCGCTCAGGTCAAGTTTTATGCTCTTTTCGCACCACTGCGCATGGTTTTATGTGCAGAAGTTGCATGTATGGTGCTGATGTGTTGGGCCGCAAGCCTACAAAGGGTGTTCGGTGTAGAAGCGCCCACCGTGGTACAGCAGCGGCGGCGTACCCGTGCGATGGCTGCAATGCTCCACCTCGCCCACAAAAATCACGTGGTCGCCTTCTTCGTAGCGGCTGCGGTTAAAGCACTCAAATGTCGCCACCGACCCTGTGAGCACTGGGGCATTGCTGATACCAGCCGAATGGTCTACGCCTGCCCAGCGGTCAATGCCCTTGGTGGCAAAACGCTCGGCCAAGGTTTTTTGGTCAGCGGCCAAAATGTTGATTGCGTAATGCGAGCCCTGCGCCAATACGGGCAGCGAAGCAGCGCTACGCGACAAGCTCCACAGCACCAAAGGTGGCGAGAGTGACACTGAGTTGAACGAATTGGCGGTCAGGCCAATCAACTCGCCCTGTGCACTGCGGGCTGTGATGATGGTGACCCCGGTGGCAAACATGCCCAATGCGTCGCGGAACTCGCGGGTGCTGAACTGGGGCGTCTGGGCCAGGGGGGAGGGGGCGTGTTTCACGGGTAGTTTGCCGTGCCATGGCGGCAGGCTCAGATGACAAAAGTGGTGCAGCTATTATCGTGCGCCCCTTGCAACCTTGTTGTTGTGGGGTTGACTGCCTGGCAAATCACAAACTCCTTGTTATGCCCTGTGCCGCATCTTTACCTGCGGGGGCGTTGTTTATCGACTGATTTCTTGCATGCTATGAACGTCTTTTGCAGTGCTCGCCTCTTGTGCGGCCTCATCACCAGCCTGGCTTTATGGCTCCTGGCACCTATTGGGGTGGCTGCACAACAAGCTGCTGCATCGGCACCGTCAAAACCTGTTCTGATGGCTTCAGCGGCACTGGCGGGCACCTCGCAGCCAGCATCTGCCCCGGTGCATGCTGCAAGTGCACGCAAACCAGCCTCGGGGCCGCAGACAGGGCAGACACCGCCTGTTGATGCTGCCGTTAAGTCGCCCCCCGACCCTTGCGCCTTGTTGTTGCACCGCATGCCCGGTGTCAGTGCCAGCCTGTGCGAAGCCGCACGCATGCAGCCCAGCGGGGCTTATTCGCACAAAGGCTTGCCTTTGTATGTGCGTGATGTACGTCCCCACCCCTTGCTGGGGCGGCCCATCAGGCCGTTGCGTATTTTGGTGGTGGGCGCCATTCATGGCGACGAATTGACCTCTGCATCCCTGGCGCTGCATTGGCTGGCCTTGGCAGAAAAAGACCAACGCTTGGTGCATTGGCGCTTTATCCCGGTGCTCAACCCCGACGGCCTGCTTGCTAAGCCGCCTACGCGGACCAACGCCAATGGCGTGGACCTGAACCGCAATTTTCCGACCCCTCGTTGGGAGCAAGACGCCCCCGAATATTGGGAAAAGCGCACCCGCAAAGACCCCCGCCGCTGGCCCGGCCCCGACCCACTGTCTGAACCTGAATCCGTGTTTTTGCACCAGCAAATGGAAAGCTTTAGGCCCCATTTGGTCGTCAGCCTGCATGCCCCCTACGGCCTTTTGGACTTTGACGGCCCCCACCAACCCCCTGTGCGCCTAGGCAAGCTCCGCTTAGACCGCTTGGGCGTGTTTCCAGGTTCGCTAGGGCATTACGGCAGCGTCAACCAAGACATGCCCGTAGTCACCGTGGAACTGCAACACGCCCTGGACAGCCCAGATAGCGCCGAAGTGCGTGCCATGTGGCGTGACCTTCTGCGTTGGATAGACACCCGCTTACCCACCCCGCGGCCTGCGCCGCATGTGGAATGGTTGGCGGTTTTGCGCGAATGGCGCAGTGAGGCCCAGCAAGCGTGGGACAAGGTGCAATGGCAACAAGTCATTGCACAAATCACGGCGGCCAAGCACTCCAAACTGCACGATGGGCGAACCGCTACCCAGTAGCTTATTCACGCACCCAAAAACCCAAACCCTTCAAGCCCACAAGGCACCCCACTGATCAGTGCCGCTAACGCTTTGCCAGACCCCGCCCCATGCGTCCAACCCAAGGTTCCATGGCCAGCGTTGACCCAGAGTTTGTCGACCGGGGTGCGTCCAATGAAGGGAATATTGGTGGGAGTTGCGGGCCGCAATCCGGCCCAGTAGCGTGGGTTACCGCCCTGCGCCACGCTGCGGGTATCGCACACGCCTGGCAAAACTTCTTCGATTCTGCGAGCCAGCATACGGCAACGCGCTTGGGCTGTGGGTGTCTCCAGCGTCGTATCCCAGCCCGATAGCTCTATGGTGCCAGCCACCCGTAAGGTGTCGCCAAGGCGGCTCATGGCAATTTTGCGGTTGTCGTCTATGCACGAGACCATAGGCGCAGCGTCTGGCCGCAGCAGTGGGAAGGTGGCGCTGTAGCCTTTGCCGGGGTAGATGGGCAGATGCACGCCTACGCTGCGAAGCAAGGGTGCCGTGTAGCTGCCGCAGGCTACTACAAAGGCGTCTGCAGTGAGTTGCAGGGCGTTTTTTAAGCCTTTTTCGATCTCTGCCCTAGTATTACAAGGTGTTATTGCTATATTTTTAATAGTATTTCCTTGTCGCTCAAAGCCTTCTACCGAGTGGTTAAAGAGCATCTGTGCACCACGTTCAGCACAGCGTTGGGCCAGGGCTTGGGTAAAGATGCGGGCGTCGCCGCTTTCGTCGCTGGGGGTGTAGGTGCCGCCCACAATGTGCGCGGCATAAGGGGTGAAGGCTGGCTCTATGCGCAGCAGTTCAGCCGTGCTGACAATGGTGCGCTCAACACCAAAACGCCGCATCAACTCCACCGCTTTACTAGCGGCGGTAAACGCGACAGGGTCAGTATAAAAGTGCGCAATACCGCGCTCCAATCGGTGGTATTCGATGCCAGTAGCGGCCACTACATCGCGCAAAGCTTGGTGGCTGTAGGTGCCCAGCGCCACCAGTTGGCGCACATTGCGTTCAAAAGCGGTGTCGTTGCACTGGCCCAAAAAGCGCAGCAGCCAGTCCCACTGGTGCCAGTCCAGTTGGGGGCGCAGCAGCAGGGGGGCTTCGCGGTCAAACATCCATTTGAGCGCTTTGAGGGGGGCTTGGCGGTTGGCCCAGGGCTCGCAGTAGCTGACCGATATTTGCGCTGCATTGGCAAAAGATGTCTCTAGCGCTGCGTCGGACTGGCGCTCGACCACGGTGACACTATGCCCCAGCTCCAACAAATGCCAAGCGGTGCTGATGCCAATGATGCCTGCGCCTAAAACAACAATATGCATGACCACAGTGTGCGCCAGGACTGCAATACCGTGAAGGGGTAGCGCAAGCCATGCCACGGCAATCATGGCAATCACAATTTGAACGCCTCAGTAGCAGATTAACCCTTGCATCTGTTTTGTGTACATCCGCGTATAAGATGTACATATGAACCAGCCAACAGCCGCCAAAGTCTCTTTCAAAGAGCAAATGCACCTTGCCCGCGAGGACGCAATTTTGCAGGCCACTTGCCGTCTTTTGGGCGAAAAAGCCTTTGATGCCATGACCATGGACGACGTAGCCAACGCCGTGGGCATTGCCAAGGCCAGCCTATACAAGCACTTTTCTAGCAAAGAAGAGCTGTGCACTGCGGCCATGGTGCAAATTTTGGGCCGCGTCAGTGCTTATCTGGCTGGCATTCCAACAGACATGCCGGCCCAGGCCAAGTTGCAGTCGGTGGTGCGCTGGTCGCTGGAGCGTCTTTTGACCAACGAGATGCCACTTCTACCCAGCCGTAACTCCACGCTGCGCAGTGTGTTGATGTCCAACAAGGACTACATGAACGGCCTCATCAACACCAGCGACACCATTGGTGCCTGGATTGTGGAGGCACAAACGCAGGGCAAATTGAACCCAGGCTTGCCACCTTTGGTGGTGCTGTACACGCTGTATGCCCGCGCATGTGACCCGGTTGTAACGTTTTTAAAAGAAAGCGGTCAATACACCGACGCCCAAATTGTGGACTTGGTGGTGCAGACTTGCTTTGAAGGGTTAGCGGCAAGGTAATTCCATTTTTAAATCATCACTGTTATCGTTGCTTTGTCTTGCTGAGCTTTAGCACTGCTTGTGGCTTTGAGCCTAGACATGAATGATTTAGAAATGGAATAAATATCAAAAAACCCGCCAGCGGCGGGTTGTGTGTGTTTGATAGCAAGGCACCAGGGCCTGCAAACCCTATCAACGAATCAACAGAACAGGCACTTTGCAATGCGCTAGCACCTGCGTGGTCACAGAGCCCATCACAATAGTGCTCAAGGCACCATGCCCGTGTGAGCCCATGATCAGCATGTCATATTTGCCAGCATCGGCCACCTTGGCAATGGTCTCACCAGCGTGGCCCACTTTGACGATGCGCTTGGCTTCAACGCCATGGCGTGTCAAAAACTTGCACACAGGAGAGACAATCTTCTCGCCTTCATCGGCGTAGTAGCTCTCAACCACTTCTTTGCCAAGGGCAGCCCTGGCACGCGCGGGCAGCTGGGCCTGCACTGTCAGCACGGTGTATTGGTGGTCGGTACCCAGCAAGGCTTCGTGGGTGACCAAGTAAGCCAACATTTTTTTGGTGTAAGTGCTGCCGTCAACAGCGAGCAGGATGTTCATGCAATTCTCCAATGGGGGAAAAGGGTCAGACTAACCGGCGCAGGCTGTTGTGGTTTTGATGTGCATCATGTTTTCACTGCGTCGCTGGGCAAGTGCCCTAAGCGGCATCATACGGTGGCGCAGCCCTGTGGCAAAAAAGTTTCCTGTTCGCCTTTACGCGCATAACCTAGTGGGTTGGCAAGCACACGACATTGCCAGCGCTCCCCATTGCTGTGCTGGCCCTGCGCGATGTAATGGCTGGGTGCATGCAAGTGGCCGTGTATCCACACATCAGCAAACGGCAGAAGCTCATCCAAAGCATTGCAAAACCCTGCGGTGCCAGGCACCAGCCCATAGCGCGAGTCTGCACTGCGCAAACTGGGTGCAAAGTGCGTGACCGCCACAGTTGGGCCTGAAAACGGCATAGCCAGAGCTTGGCGCAGCCAGGCTTGACACACCAGAGCCTGTTCGCGTACCGACTGCGCCTCGTAAGGCTGGCCCGCACAGGTAGTGCCTGTTTTGCTCAGGTAAAAGTTAGCGGCCCTGAACGCTTTTTCGCGGCGCTTGAGCCGCAGGGCGGGGTCTTGTATGCCTTCGTGGTCTGACAGCACATCAAAGTCCGTCCACAGCGTGGTGCCCACAAACCGCACGCCTTCCAGCACCAGCGTTTCGCGTTCTAGCCAATGCAGCCCTAAGCGTTCGCAAGTGGCACGCAAACGCAGGTGTGCGGCATCAAAGTCTTGGGCATCGTATTCATGGTTGCCTGGTACAAACACTACTGGCACAGGCCAGCCCGCATACTGGGGCAAAGGCGAGAACCGCGCTAGCCCGTAGTCTGGGTCGGCCAACTGCGAGCCGTTTTGGTACGACCCAATATCCCCTGCCAGCACCAGCACGTCAGCACCCACTGCAGGCTGGGGTTCAAAGTGGGGGTGCGCCTCCAGATGGAGGTCAGACATGAACTGAATCTTCATAGCCCGCAGAGTTTAGGGCCCGGCACAAAAACCCTATGCCGGAAACGACTGCCTCGCCGACCTTGCCAATGCTTGAAGCAACCACTCCATGGCCGTGGGCTGCGCAGCCTGGCGACGCCACAGTGCATCCACATGCACCGCGGGCACCTCCATGGGCAGCGGGCACTGCCAAAGGGCATCGGCAATACCCGTCACAGGCACAAAGTGTTTGGGCAAAACCGTCAGCAGGTCAGAGTTGGCCACTACCCGGCCTGCAGTAAAAAACTGGTTGACCGTGAGTACTACGCGCCGTTCGCGCCCCAGCGAAGCCAAGGCCTCATCAATAAAACCGTAGGGCCGCCCAGAAAAGCTCACCAGCATATGCCGGGCGGCACAAAAGTCATCCAGGCTCAAAGGGGTGCCTGCCAGCGGATGCCCTTGGCGCATCACGCATACATAGCTGCTGTCGTACAGCCTGCGGCTTTCAAAGCCCACAACACCGCCGCCTTGTGCCCGGGCGGTCAAGTCCGCCAGCACAGCCGGAAAGTGCCCCACTGCCATGTCAGCAGCGCCCTCTTCGATCAGCCTGCGTGGGTCGCGTGTGGTCAAAGGCACCACTCGGATGGATATGCCAGCGGCTTCGCGTTCAATGATCTCAATCAAGCCAGGAATCAGCGTAGCGGCCGTAGCGTCTGCCAAGGCCAGCACAAAGGTGTTGTTGGCCGTGGCGTGGTCAAACTCGCCAGGGGCCAAGGTTTGCTGCAACTGTGCCAGTGCCTCGCGCACCGGAGGCCATAGCGCCATAGCGCGGGGGGTGGGCTCTACCCCTTGGCCGCTGCGCACCACCAAGTCGTCGCCCAGGGTTTCGCGTAGCCGCCGCAATGCATTGCTGACAGCCGGTTGGGTCAGTGACAGGCGCTGCGCCGCCTTGGTCAGGCTACGCTGGGACATCACTTCATCGAAGATGCGCAGCAGGTTCAGGTCAAAAGAGCGGAAGTTGGGAGCCGTCATGCGCCAACATTATTACCAATGTGAATAGATGAGATTCAAAATATAAATTTGCAAACACGAGGGGTAAACCCTAATATTCAGTCATTCGTTAGGCAATCATGCCCACAACGACAGACTGAAAGGGAAAAAAATGACCCGCACTACTAACACCATCACCGCAGTTGCTACCCACCAAGGCCTTGCCCGTGTGGAGCACATCATCAACGTTTTGTCTGCTGCCGCCCACCGCGTGCGCAGCACCCGCGCAGTTTCACCTTTGTTGCTGGCAGCCGTCGTGGCATCTGCCCTGGTAGTGGTTGACCAAATTGTGGACCAATGGAGCAACGGCCTGGCAGCCTGGATGGTGCTTTGGATGGTGGCGTTTGCATCGCTGGCTTTGTTCTCTAACCCCGCACGCCGTTTAGCAGTGGCGTTCCGTGAGTTCCGTAAGGCCCTGCACGAAAGCCGCAAGATGGAAGAGCAGCATGCCGAGGTGTTGCGTGCAACACTGTACGACCCGTACATGGCTAAAAACCGCGGTTTTGCTGTCTAAGTAGCTAAGCCCAAAAATTTCAAAGCCGCAGCAGCGCTGCGGCTTTTTTTATGGCCGCGTTGATTTGTAATAAATGGCGAACAAGGCCATAAAAATCAAGGCACCAATCAATACCCTGCGCCGAGTGCCAGTGTCTTGAGCCTCGTGTTTGTTGCGGTTGGCAAAGCGCATCACCAAATAACCAAACAACGCCATGCCAATGGCTTTGCCCACACCTGATGCAGTCGATTCATTGGTATTGGCAAAACACCATGTTGGCCACAGCAAGCCGCACAGCATGAGCCAGAGTGAATAGCGCTTTTGCATATTGCCGTTGTATTCCTTGGCTTTGACGCTTCACAAACACCAAACCCGGCCAACAGCCGGGTTTGGTAGGTTTTTAAGCTTGCGCTAGATCAGACAGCAGCCAAGCGTTTTTCAATCGCTGCTTTGGTTTCTAGCAAAGCAGCAGGCAGACCTTGTGCCAGTTGCTCAAAGTGGGCTTCGTGCAGCTTGAGTTCTTCGGCCCATGCGGCTTTATCGATGTGGGTCACGGTTTGGAACTGTTCGGCGCTGAAGTCAAGACCTGTCCAGTTGATTTCTGCGTATGCGGGAGCAACGCCAAACATGGTGTCCACACCAGTGGCCTTGCCTTCAATGCGGTCAATCATCCACTTGAGCACGCGCATGTTCTCGCCATAGCCTGGCCACACAAACTTGCCATCAGCACCCTTGCGGAACCAGTTCACGCAGTAGATAGGGGGCACGTTGGCGCCGTTGGTTTGCAGCTTGGTACCCACATCCAGCCAGTGCTGGAAGTAGTGGCTCATGTTGTAGCCGCAAAACGGCAGCATGGCGAAGGGGTCGCGGCGCACCACGCCTTGGGCGCCAAAGGCCGCAGCTGTGGTCTCAGACCCCATAGTGGCAGCCATGTAAACGCCTTCGGTCCAGTTACGGGCTTCGGTGACCAGCGGCACGGTGGTGGAGCGGCGGCCGCCAAACAAGAAGGCGTCAATCGGCACACCAGCAGGATCATCCCACTGACTGTCCAGTGCGGGGTTGTTGGTTGCCGCTACGGTAAAGCGGGCGTTGGGGTGGGCAGCCTTGGCGCCAGTTTCCTTGGCGATTTGGGGTGTCCAGTCCTTGCCTTGCCAGTCGATCAGGTGCGCGGGGGTTTTGCCCTCGTCCTTTTCCATGCCTTCCCACCACACATCGCCGTCGTCTGTGAGGGCCACGTTGGTGAAGATCACGTTTTTGTCCAAGCTGGCCATGCAGTTGGGGTTGGTCAGCGTGTTGGTACCTGGGGCTACGCCAAAGTAACCCGCTTCAGGGTTGATGGCGTACATCTTGCCGTCAGCATTGGGTTTGATCCAGGCGATGTCGTCACCAATGGTTGTGACTTTCCAGCCTTCAAAGCCTTCTGGGGGCACCAGCATGGAGAAGTTCGTCTTGCCGCAAGCGCTGGGGAACGCTGCCGCTACGTGGTACTTTTTGCCTTCGGGAGACGTCACGCCCAAGATCAGCATGTGCTCAGCCAACCAGCCTTGGTCGCGGCCCATGGTGGAGGCAATGCGCAGGGCCAGGCACTTTTTGCCCAACAGGGCGTTGCCACCGTAGCCCGAGCCATACGACCAGATCTCACGTGTTTCGGGGTAGTGAACGATGTATTTGGTGCTGGGGTTGCAAGGCCAGCTGGTGGTGTCCTTTTGGCCAGCAGCCAGTGGTGCGCCTACGGTGTGCATGCAGGGCACAAACTCGCCTTCAACGCCAAGCACGTCGTACACCGCTTTACCCATGCGGGTCATCATGCGCTGGTTGACGGCCACGTAGGCGCTGTCAGTCAGCTCAACACCAATGTGCGCGATGTGGCTGCCCAGCGGGCCCATGCTAAAAGGCACTACGTACATGGTGCGGCCACGCATGCAACCATCAAACAGGGGCTGCAATGTGGCGCGCATTTGGGCGGGCTCCATCCAGTTGTTGGTGGGGCCTGCGTCTTCTTTTTTGGCTGAGCAAATATAGGTTCGGTCTTCCACGCGGGCCACGTCCGATGGGTCGGACCAGGCCAGGAAGCTGCCTGGGCGCTTGGCAGGGTTGAGCTTTTTAAAGGTACCAGCGTCCACCAGTTGTTGACACAGGCGGTCGTACTCTTCTTGCGAGCCATCACACCAGTAAACGTTGTCGGGTTTGCACAGTGCAACCATGTCGGCCACCCAAGCGAGCAGGCGGGCGTTTTTGACATAGCTGGGGGCGTTGATGTTCAAGCCCTGCAGGGTGGGTGCGTTCATCGGGAGCTTCCTTTAAGTTGAAAAACCGTCTTTTCAAAGGAAGCGGGCTGGCTAAGCGGGTGCTGAGCGCTGCCTTTGAAAAAACGGCGGATAGCTCAGTCGGCAAGCGGCGGTTGTGCCATGCCACATGCGCAAGCAGGGGGCAAGACCACGGTTGCGCAGGTCGGCTGGGATGACGATTTTATGAATCTGCCGCCAATTTGTCTGTCAGGCTCGGGTCAAAATCGGGTCAAAACAATGCAAAAAAAACATGGGGTTATGTGGGTTTTGGGGCTGTCCAGCGCTCAAACCCTGCCCGGCGCAGCTCACAAGCGGGGCAGTGGCCGCAGCCTCGGCCCCAGGGGTGTTGCTGGTCGCGCACCCCGTGGTAGCAGGTGTGTGAGTGCTCGACAATAATGTCTACCAAGGCCTGCCCGCCCAGTTGGTGTGCCATGGCCCAGGTGGCGGCCTTGTCGATCCACATCAAGGGGGTCTCGAAGGTAAAGCGCTGGCCCATGCCCAAAGACACTGCCACTTGCAGCGCCTTGAGGCTGTCGTCCCGGCAGTCGGGGTAGCCAGAAAAATCGGTTTCGCACATGCCGCCCACCAGCACATGCAAGCCGCGGCGGTAGCCCACAGCCGCCGCCAGTTGAAAGAACAGCAAATTACGCCCTGGCACAAAGGTATTGGGCAGACCGGCCGCAGTCATGCCCATTGCGGTTTCGCGCGTCAGCGAGGTGTCGCTGATCTGGCCCAGTACGCCCAGGTCCAGCAAGTGGTCATCGCCTAACTTTGCATTCCATGCCGGAAACTGTGCGCGCAAGGCTTGCAGCACTTGCAAACGCGATTGCAGCTCTATGTGATGGCGCTGCCCATAATCAAACGCAATGGTCTCAACCCGCGCGAAGTGCTCCAGCGCCCATGCAAGGCAGGTGGTGGAGTCTTGTCCACCCGAGAAAAGTACGAGGGCGTGTCCGTCGCGCATGGGGTCTCCTGGCAGCACTTTGGGCAAGAAAAAAGCCCCGCACTGCGGGGCTGCTGGTGAGATAAGGCGGGGCCTTAAGCCATCATCACGGCAATGAATGCCAACAGAAACATCATCACACCGCCGACGATGGGCAATACGATGGGCATCATGGGCACAACGGCTTCCACTGCATCAGCGGGTTCTTGGTGCGGGGTGTGGGATGTGTTGTGCTCGGACATAGTGTTGGCTCCAGATGCGTGAAATTGCCTGCATTTTAGCTTGGATGATTTTGAATACTAGAAAAACCTACACCCGCTGGGCTTGAAGGCCTGCAGATTCAAGCTGCGTCAACACCTGCTCAATATGCCCATGGCCACGGGTTTGCACGACCAGCTCAATCTCAACATTTTGGGCGGCCAGCAAAGTAAAAGCGCGCTGGTGGTGCACTTCTTCAATGTTGGCGCCCGCTTGCGCCACCACTGCGGCGATGCGTGCCAAGGTGCCAGGAACGTCGCGCGCATTGACACGGATACGCACCAAGCGACCCGAGCGCACCATGCCCCTGGCGATGATGTCTGCCAACAGCAAAGGGTTGATGTTGCCGCCGCATAGCACCAGGCCAACCTGCTTGCCTTTGAAGCGCTCGGGGTAGCGCAGCAGTGCGGCCAGGCCAGCGGCCCCTGCGCCTTCCACCAAGGTTTTTTCAATCTCCAGCAGCATCAGTACCGCTTGCTCGATGTCGCCTTCGTCCACCAGCAGCAAGTCGTCTACCAGCCGTGCCACCACTTCGCGTGTCATTTGGCCCGGGGTGCCCACGGCAATGCCTTCGGCAATGCTGGAGCTTCCTTGCGGGTGGTGTGTGCCCTTGATGGCGTTGAACATGGCCGGAAAGCGCTGTACCTGCACGCCCACCACTTCAATGCTGGGCTTGAGCGCCTTGGCAGCCGTGGCAATGCCAGCGATCAGCCCTCCGCCCCCTACCGACACCACCAATGTGTCGAGGGTGGGCACTGCCTGCAGCATCTCAAGGCCAATAGTGCCTTGGCCTGCGGCAACGGCTTCGTCGTCATAGGGGTGCACAAACACCAGGCATTGTTGGTCGGCCAGCGCATACGCATGGGCGCGGGCCTCGTCCAGTGTGTCGCCATGCAGCAGCACTTGTGCACCAAAGCCCCGTGTGCGCTCTACCTTTACGCCGGGCGTAAAGCACGGCATGACGATGACGGCACGCACACCTAAGCGCTGCGCATGGTAGGCCACGCCCTGTGCATGGTTGCCCGCGCTCATGGCAACCACGCCCCGGGCACGCTCATCAGGCCCCAGCTGTGCCAGTTTGTTGTATGCACCACGCTCTTTAAAGGACGCGGTGAATTGCAGGTTTTCAAACTTTAAGAAAACCTGCGCACCCACAATGTCTGACAAGGTGCGCGATTCAACGCAGGGGGTTGCAAGCACCTGCTCTTTGAGGCGTTCGGCAGCGGCTTGGATAGTTTGAAGTGTCAGCATGGGTGCATTTGTAGCACCGTGTGCAACGGGTCCAATGTGGCTGCAGATCAGCGAAAAACTTTGACGCCGCTGAACATCGCGCGAATCAATCCAACTTTTTCAATACGGCCCATGATGATTGCTGCAAGCGCATGCATGCCAGCCGCAGCTAAAAGTGCATTGGAGAGCAGCTCGTGGACCTCTTGAAGCCATTCATCGCCCCAGAACATATCGGTGGTTTGTAGCCAGCCTGTGAGACCTAGCGACAGCACTAGCAGTAGCAAAAGGAACATCATCAGCGCGCCCAAAGGGTTGTGGCCTATGTAGTGGGGCTTGTTTCCGCTGACCATATGGGTGATGTGTGCCATTAAGCGTGCAGGAGTCGGGAAAAAATCGCTAAATCGCGCATGTCGCGAACCGATAAACCCCCACACAAATCGTGCAACGATCAACAGACAAGCCGCATAGCCTGTCCACTGGTGCGGTGTTTCTCCATCTTCTAATATGAATAAATTGAGGCTTACACATAAAACCAAGCCCCAATGAAAGAGCCTGACAAAAGGGTCCCACACATGAACAGAATGGGGCGTTTGGCGTGATGCGTTATCCATAGTGTGGGCCCTGCAGACTAGACTTATTTGCGCTCAATCACGGCTGCAGTGGCGGGGTTGAAATAAATTTCAACCTTCTGCCCGGCTTTGTCAAAGCCATAGATTTCGTAGCACTGACCTTTGCTGACTTTGAATGTTTTGATCTCGAACCCTTGCTCTTGAACACGTGCGCGAAAATCAGATTCCTTCATCCACTGCTCTTTTGGAACATCGCAAGAAGGGCCAGCAAAGGCTGCATTCGCAGCAAGAGCAATCACACCCACGGCAAAAAAACGTGAAAACTTCATGGTCGTCCTTGTAAAAAATGAACGTGCGTTTTGTGCACAGAGCGATTGAAGCGCTTGAAAATTAAGCCAACCTGAAGTGAAGCGATCAGCAACAAACTTTTGCATTTAAAGACTGACGTAAGCTGTGCTCATAACAGTGAGGCTGCTTGCAGCGAATGGCTGTTGAGTAGCGCTTACACGTTCCATAACAATCTCAGGCTTGGACAGTGGTGCAATGTGATCGCTGCACTTTCTCAACTCGGCATTTCGGATGCCATTTCATTCCACAGTTGTATGTCGACTTTTAATCATTCCTTTTTAGCGCTAGTGCTTGGTTCATTGGCGCTTTTTGCTGGTGCTGCAAACGCTGGCCGCCCGCTGACCGTAGACGATGCCTCCACCAACGCTGCAGGCGAGGGCCATGTCGAGGCTTGGTATGCAAGGCTTCCAGGTAAGGCCAACAGCTGGAATATCTCGCCTGCTTATGCACCCATTGAAGGCTTGGAGTTTTCTGGTTTGCTCTCACGCGACACCACGGCCAAGGCAACCATTACAGCGGTGCAGTTCAAATGGCTGCTAACCCCCGCCAGCGAATCAGGCTGCAATGCTGGCGTAGTAGGCGGGTTGGCCCACGAGCGGGTATCGGGCGAGGGCTCAGTCAATGCGCCCTATTGGACGGGCTTGGCAACCTGCCGCCAAGGCAGTTGGGCGGGTCACTTGAACCTGGGCCGCCAGCACCCACGCCACCAAACTGCGGTCACCATGTGGGGGCTTGCGCTGGAAAAAACCTTGGGGCCAGTCACCGCCCATGTCGAAGTCTTTGGCGAGCGCCATGGTCGGCCCACGCGGCAAGTGGGTTTGCGCACCGAGCTGCGCCCCGGTCTGCAAATAGATGGCACGGTGGGCCGTGGAGAGTCCAGCACCGTGTTCAGCATAGGTTTGAAGCAGGCTTTTTAAGCCGTGCCTTGGCACACCCGCAGCACCTCGGCCCCGTAGGCTTCTAACTTTTTAGCCCCCATACCGCTGATGCCCTGCAGGGCATCCAAGCTGTGTGGGTTGCGCTCGGCAATGGCGGCCAGGGTCGCGTCATGAAAGATCACATAGGCGGGCAAATTGTGTTCCCGCGCCACTTCAGCGCGCCAGGCCTTGAGGTTGATAAACCGCACCTGCGCATCGGGCCCCAGGTTGGCGGCAGCGGCCGACGGGGCTGTGCTTTTACGGGTGCGTTTGGCTGCGGGTGCTGACACACTGGCACGTAACTGCACAGGCACTTCGCCTTTGAGTACGGGGCGCGAGGTCTCGGTCAGGCACAGGGTGTCAAAGCTGTAGCCGCCGTCGAGCATCACTTTTTGCAAGCCCACAGCCCCTGTGGCAATCAACTGGCGCAACACGCCGCGCAGTTGGGCCTCAGACAGGTCGGCGCCAATCCCAAAGGTGGAGAGCTTGTCGTGCCCAAACTGGGCCACTTTATCGGTGGCTTTGCCTCGCAAGATGTCCATGATGTGCCCGGTGCCAAAGCCTATGCCGCTGGCTTGTTGCACGCGGTAAATGGTGGACAGCAGCTTGCGTGCTGCGTCGGTGGCGTCCCATATGTCGGGTGGCCGCATGCAGTTGTCGCAATTTCCGCAGGCGGTGGAGCGTTCACCAAAGTACCCCAACAAGCGCACGCGGCGGCAGTCAGTTGCTTCGGCCAAGGCCAGCAGGGCGTCTAACTTGCCACGCAGGCCTTGCTTAAACTCCTCGCCCGCAGGGCTTTCGTCAATCATGCGGCGTTGGTTGACCACGTCTTGCAGTCCATAGGCCATCCAGGCGTTGGCAGGCAGGCCATCGCGCCCGGCGCGGCCTGTTTCTTGGTAGTAGCCTTCTATGTTTTTGGGCATGTCCACATGGGCCACAAAGCGCACGTCGGGTTTGTCTATGCCCATACCAAAGGCAATGGTGGCCACCATCACGATGCCTTCTTCGCGTAAAAAGCGGTCTTGGTTGTGCTGGCGCACCTTGCTGTCCAGCCCTGCGTGGTAGGGCAGTGCATTGATACCCGCAGTACTCAAAGTAGCCGCAAGCTCCTCAACTCGTTTGCGCGACTGGCAATACACCACACCCGCATCGCCTGAGTGTTCACGCTCAATAAAGCGCAGCAGCTGGGTGGTGGGGTCTTTCTTTTCAACAATGGTGTAACTGATGTTGGGCCGGTCAAAACTGCTGACAAACAGCCGTGCCTCCTGCAGTTGCAGCCGCTCAATGATGTCTTCGCGCGTAAGCGCATCGGCAGTGGCCGTGAGCGCAATGCGGGGTACGGCTGGGTAGCGTTCGTGCAGCAGCGTCAGGGCGCGGTATTCGGGCCTAAAGTCGTGCCCCCATTGGCTCACGCAGTGGGCTTCATCGATGGCAAACAGCGCCAGTTGGTGGTGGGCGTACAGACTGTCGAGCAGGCCCAAAAACCGGGGCGTGGTCAGCCGCTCAGGCGCGGCATACAACAGCGTAATGGCACCGCTTTGCAGGCGCAGTTCAATGTCCTGGGTTTCGTCGTAGTTGAGGGTGGAGTTCAAAAACGCCGCCTGCACCCCCGCCTCATGCAAAGCACCCACTTGGTCGTGCATCAAGGCAATCAGGGGCGACACCACAATCGTCACCCCCCGGCCCTGCTGCTGCCGCACGATGGCCGGCACCTGGTAGCACAGGCTTTTGCCGCCGCCCGTGGGCATCAGCACCAGCGCATCGCCGCCTGCAATCACATGCTCGACGATGGCCTGCTGTGGCCCGCGGAACTGCTCATAACCAAAAACGTCCTTTAGGACGGACTGCGCCGAAGACAAGTAAATACTCTTATTTTGATAGCAATAACACCTTGTTTTACTAAGGCATAGTGCCATTTTGGCTATAAATTTGCAAAACCAAGCCCCTACAGTGGCTGGTAAGCACAAGGGCGGTATTGTGCGCTGCAAGGCCCGCGCAATCGCCCGCTTGGGTGCGCCTTTCTACAATCGGGGGATGCACGCCCTCCAATACACCCGCGCCGCCCAGCTTCCCGACATCCTCGCCCAGCGCATCGTCATCCTTGACGGTGCCATGGGCACCATGATCCAGCGCTTTAAGCTGGGAGAGGCCCAGTACCGTGGCGAAGGCTACAAGGGCCCAGATGGCGCGGGCGACCGCTTCAAAGATTTTGGGCGCGATGTCAAAGGCAACAATGAGTTGCTGAGCCTCACCCGTCCCGATGTGATCCGCGACATCCATGAGGGCTACTTGGCTGCGGGTGCCGATTTGATTGAGACCAACACCTTTGGCGCCACCACCATTGCGCAAGAGGACTACCAAATGGCCCACTTGGCGCGCGAGATGAATCTGCGTTCTGCCCAGCTGGCCCGTGCCGCGTGCGATAAGTTCAGCACACCTGACCACCCCCGTTTTGTGGCGGGCGCTCTTGGCCCCACGCCCAAAACCGCCAGCATCAGCCCCGACGTAAACGACCCCGGTGCCCGCAATGTGGACTTTGAGCAATTGCGCGCCGCCTATTACGAGCAGGTAGAAGCCTTGGTCGAGGGCGGCTCCGACGTATTGCTGGTTGAGACGATTTTTGACACCCTCAACGCCAAAGCCGCGCTGTTTGCCATTGACGAGTTTTTTGAAAAAAGCGGCGAACGCCTGCCGCTCATCATCAGCGGCACAGTGACCGATGCCTCGGGCCGCATTCTTTCTGGCCAAACCGTGACGGCCTTTTGGCACAGCGTGCGCCACGCGCGTCCCTTGGCCGTGGGCCTTAACTGCGCCTTGGGTGCTGCGCTTATGCGCCCCTACATCCAAGAGCTCAACCGCGTGGCAGAAGACACCTTTATCAGCTGCTACCCCAATGCGGGCTTGCCCAACCCCATGAGCGACACCGGGTTTGACGAAACCCCCGAGGTCACCAGCCGCCTGGTGCACGAGTTTGCAGCCGAGGGCTTGGTCAACATTTTGGGGGGCTGCTGCGGCACCACGCCTGACCACATTGGCGCCATTGCCAAGGCGGTGCAGCAAGTGCCCACACGCAAAATCTTTTACCCGGCAGAAGCATGATGGACACCACCACCCCTGCCAGCAGTACCGCAGCAGACGCTGCTACTACCCACGAAGCCGTCAAGCTAGAAAAGCGCTTGGTGCGCCAAGTCAGCCAAGCCATTACAGACTTTGGCCTGATTGAAAACGGCGACAAAGTCATGGTGTGTGTCTCGGGCGGCAAAGACAGCTACGGCATGCTCGACATCCTGCGCAAATTGCAGCAGCGCAGCGGCCTGCAATTTGACATGGTGGCCGTCAACCTTGATCAAAAGCAACCCGGTTTTCCGGCCCATGTGCTGCCAGACTACCTGGCCCGCACCGGCGTGCCTTTTCATATCGAAACACAAGACACTTATAGCGTCGTCAAGCAGCACATCCCCGAGGGCAAAACCATGTGCAGCCTGTGCAGCCGTTTGCGCCGGGGCATTTTGTACCGCGTGGCCGACGAGCTGGGGGCCACCAAAATCGCGCTGGGCCACCACCGTGATGACGTGTTGCAAACCTTCTTTTTGAACATGTTCTTTGGCGGCAAGCTCAAAGCCATGCCCCCCAAAGTGCAAAGCGACCGGGGCGACCACATCGTTATTCGCCCCCTGGCCTATGTGGCCGAGGCTGACCTTGCCCGCTGGGCGCAGATACAGCAGTTCCCCATCATTCCGTGCACCCTGTGCGGCAGCCAAGAAAACCTGCAACGCAAGCAAATCGGCCAAATGCTGCGCGATTGGCAGCAGCTGTACCCAGGCCGCATAGAAACCATGGCCACCGCCATGCAAAACCTGGTGCCATCGCACTTTTTGGATGCGCGCCAGTTTGACTTTAAAAACCTGCGCCCCACAGGCGTGCCCGACGCCGACGGCGACACCGCCTTTGACCCCGTGCCCCTGCCACCTACCCCGCCTATGACACCGCCCCTGGGCGCAACTTTGGGCAAGCTGGCGGGCCTGCCTGTTACCGCTGCCTGAACCATTTTTTGCAAAGGGTCTTGCCATGACCACCCTCAAAGCCCCCGAACTTTTGCTGCCCGCCGGCTCGCTCGACAAGATGCGCGCCGCCTACGACTTTGGTGCTGACGCGGTATACGCCGGGCAGCCGCGCTACTCCTTGCGCGCGCGCAACAACGAGTTCCGCCTAGAGCAGATCAAGCAGGGCATAACGGAAGCCCACGCACGCGGCAAAAAATTCTTTGTGACCAGCAACCTCATTGCGCACAACGACAAAATCCGCACCTACCTGCGCGACATCGAGCCCGTGATAGCCTGCAAACCCGACGCCCTCATCATGGCCGACGCGGGCCTGATCATGATGGTCAAGGAGAAATGGCCCGAGCAGGTGGTGCACCTCTCGGTGCAGGCCAACACCACCAACTGGGCGGCTGTGAAGTTTTGGCAAAAGATGGGTGTAGAGCGCATCATCCTCTCGCGCGAACTCAGTCTCGACGAGATCGAAAAAATCCGCCAGGAATGCCCTGACATGGAGCTGGAAGTATTCGTGCACGGCGCGCTGTGCATTGCGTACTCGGGTCGGTGTTTGCTCAGCGGCTACTTCAATCACCGCGACCCCAACCAGGGCACCTGCACCAACGCCTGCCGCTGGAACTACGCCACGCACGACGCCGACATTGACCCCACCACAGGCGAGGCCATTGCGCAAAAGATGGAAGGCGACTTCAACTTTGAGGCCGCGCAGCAAAAGGCCGAGCAGTCGTTCTCCACCACTGGCAGCGGCCAGCGTCACCCCAAGGCCGACAAGGTCTACCTGATCGAAGAAGCAGGCCGCCCAGGGCAAATGATGCCCATCATGGAAGACGAGCACGGCACCTACATCATGAACAGCAAGGACCTGCGCGCGGTGGAGCATGTGGCACGCCTGGCGCAAATAGGTGTGGACTCGCTCAAGATCGAAGGCCGCACCAAAAGCCTGTACTACGTAGCCCGCACCGCCCAGGTGTACCGCCGCGCCATCGACGACGCCGTGGCGGGCCGCCCCTTCAACCCCGAGCTGTTGATTGAGCTCGAAGGCCTGTCCAACCGTGGCTACACCGGCGGCCTGCTGGAGCGCCGCCCCAGCAACGACTACCAAAACTACATCAACGGCCACTCCACTACGCAGCGCAGCCAATACGTGGGCGAGGTGGTGGGCACCGACGGCCTGGAACAAGCGGGCCTCAAGGGCGATTGGATCTTGGTCGAAACCAAAAACCACTTTGCCGTGGGCGATCTGATTGAAGTGGTGCACCCCAGTGGCAACACCACTGTGCGCTTGCAAGAAATGCGCAACCTAGAAGGCCAGCCTGTGCAAGTAGCCCAAGGCAGCCCTGTGCGCGTGTGGGTTCCGCTGTCAGCGCGCTACGCAGGCGCTTTGTTGGCCCGCGTTGTAGAGCCACAGGCTACAGAGCCTGCTGTGACGGCCTGACTGTTGGCCTGCTCTTTTACTAGCAGGGCGGCAGGCAAAAAAAAGCCATCTGCACCACAGGTACAGATGGCTTGAAAAGGTCGCCCTGGTGCTTGGCGCCAGAGCAGACCCCACCGGAAAACATGGGCTGGCGCGTTGTGCACACGCCAGCGGGGCATCAGGGGTACAGACCGCGCATTTCGCGGGCATGCAAGATGCGTTGGCAGGCCACGATGAAGGTGGCAGTACGCACAGTGACTTTGTGCTTTTGGGCCACTTCCCACACGGCTGCAAAGGCTTCTTTCATGATGCGCACCAGGCGCTCATTGATTTCGTCTTCGCTCCAGAAGAAGCTGGAGAAGTCTTGCACCCACTCAAAGTAGCTCACGGTCACGCCGCCGGCGTTGGCGATCACATCAGGCAGTACCAGCACGCCCTTGTCGGCCAAGATGTCATCGGCTTCAGGGGTGGTGGGGCCGTTGGCACCCTCGATCACCAGCTTGGCCTTGATGCGGTTGGCGTTGTCTTTGGTGATTTGGCCTTCCAGTGCGGCAGGGATCAGGATGTCGCACTGCACGTCCCAGAAGTCGTTGTTGGCCATGGTGTCAGCACCAGCAAAGCCACCCACGCCGCCCTTGGCTTTGACGTGTTCCAGCAGCGCTGGCACGTCCACCCCATTGCTGTTGTAGATGGTGCCGGTATGGTCTTGTACGGCAACCACTTTGGCACCTACTTCGGCAAACAACTTGCCTGCAATGCCACCCACGTTGCCAAAACCTTGCACGGCTACACGGGCACCGTCAATGGACATGCCAATGTGTTTGGCGGCTTCAACGCCTACGGTGAACACGCCACGGCCTGTGGCTTCTACGCGGCCCAGTGACCCGCCCAAGTCCACGGGTTTGCCAGTGACCACGCCAGTGGATGTGGCACCGGTGTTCATGGAGTATGTGTCCATCATCCAGGCCATGATTTGGCCGTTGGTATTGACGTCAGGTGCTGGAATGTCTTTTGACGGGCCAATCAGCAGGCCAATTTCGCTGGTGTAGCGGCGTGTCAGGCGTTCGAGTTCACCACGAGACAGCTTTTTAGGGTCTACGCGGATACCGCCTTTGGCACCGCCGTATGGCACGTTAACGGCAGCGTTCTTGATCGACATCCAGGCCGACAGCGCCATCACTTCAGACAAAGTAACGTCTTGGTGAAAACGCACACCGCCCTTGCCTGGGCCGCGGCTGAGGTTGTGTTGTACGCGGTAGCCTTCAAAGTGGGCGATGGTGCCGTTGTCCAGTTCAATTGGCACGTCTACGATCAAAGCGCGCTTGGGGCGCTTGAGGGTTTCTACCCAACGGGCCAAGTTGCCCAGGTAGGGAGTGACGCGATCCACCTGTTGCAGGTAAATACCCCAGGGGCCAAGGTTGTCGGCTTGCAGGTAAGAAGGCAGTGGATGGGCAGTACTGGCAGCCACACCGGCGATTTGAGACATGTAGGTTTCCTCGCGGGATCTGTTCAAGGCCCAAAGCTTATGCCCCCCCATGGGGCCTGTCCAAGGCCGTAGTGTTTGATGGTTATGCGGCGCATGCATAACCGCTTGAAAGCCCCTGTTTTAGGGCAAAAGCCGCCCATTCGTGGTGCAAAAAGCCCTGTGCATGCGCAGTTGGCAGGGGTTTACCCTGGTTTTTGCGGTGCAGCCTCTGTGTTGCCTAAATCCAAATTGCGCAGCACTTGGTGCAGTACGGTGGCCACCATCAGGTTGCGGTGTGCCGCTGAATTGGACGGAACAATTGTCCAAGGTGCCCAAGGGGTGTGGGTGGCAGACAGCATCACCTCGTAAGCCTGTTGGTAGGCGTCCCAGGGCTTGTGGGGTTTAGGCTCTAACAAACCAAATTTGCTTTGTAGCTCGGGGTCTTCCAGCAAGGCTTGGCGGCGTTTATCTTGCTCGTCTTCGCTGATATGGAGCATCAGTTTGATAACTACTGTGCCGGTGTGGCTCAGCATGCGTTCAAAGTCATTGATATGCCCGATGCGCTGGTGGTGCTGGGTAGGCGTAATCCAGCCATTGACCACTGGCGCAAGCAGGTCAGCATAGTGCCCGCGCTTAAAAACAGCGATTTCACCCGGCACAGGCACTTGGCGATGAATGCGCCACAGGTAGTCTCGGTCGCGCTCGGCTGGGGTGGGGCGTTGCCAGTCAACCAGTCGTACACCTTCAGGCCCCAATGGGCCAAATACGCTGCGCATAACGGCTTCTTTACCGGCGGTATCGGGCCCTTGCAGTACCACTAGCAGCTTGTGGCGCTTTTCGGCCCACAGTAACTTTTGCAAGCTTGCTAGTTTGATAGCCAAAGCTGCAAAAAGGGCAGCGTCTTGGGCTTCGTTGTCCAAGGAAAACGGCTTACCCGCAGGGTTGAACTCAGCCAGTTTGATGTGTTTGCGATGCCGCCCAGCTCTTCTGCGTTCAATTTGTCCGTTAGGCAAGGTGTCATAGCCTAGCTCGTAGGGCACATCGGGTTGCCAATAGGCCCAACGCTGCGCAACGTCTTCAATCACACTGTCAAATGGACGGGACATGTTTGGGCTCCGACAAAACGGGTAAGGCAGGGTAACGCATGCAGGCTAAGAACAGTCTCTTGCGCATTCTGACTGATTGTCAGATGCATGGGTACTGTTCAAAAGCGACGGTTTGTCCCATGGAGTCTTGTTGGTGTTCATCACATAAAATCACGCCCTGTACCCAAGGAGCGTTGCAGCAGCCCTCACGACCAAGAGGCTGTCAGGCTTGGGTAGCCTAAGCCCCTTCGCAACGACGCTCACCTGTTACCCCGACTGTTCGCACAGGTGAGTCTATGTCTGCCATCCACATGCCCCCCATGAAACTGTCTGGCCTGGAGCCCGTCAGCATTGGCGAGGGCGCGCTCTTCGTCAACATTGGTGAACGCACCAACGTCACAGGCTCCAAGGCGTTTGCGCGCATGATCTTGAACGGCCAGTACGAAGAAGCCTTGGCCGTGGCACGCCAGCAGGTAGAAAACGGCGCGCAAATCATCGACATCAACATGGACGAGGCCATGCTCGACAGCAAGGCGGCCATGGTGCGCTTTTTGCAGTTGATTGCCTCAGAGCCCGATATCGCTCGCGTGCCTATCATGGTCGATAGCTCTAAATGGGACGTGATCGAGGCTGGCCTGCGCTGCATTCAGGGCAAAGGCATTGTTAACTCCATCAGCATGAAAGAGGGTGTGGAGGAGTTCAAGCGCCAAGCCACCCTGGTGCGCCGCTATGGCGCTGCCGCGGTGGTGATGGCCTTTGACGAAAAAGGCCAGGCCGACACCTTCGCCCGCAAGATCGAGATTTGCGAGCGCGCTTACCGCATCTTGGTCGATGAGGTGGGTTTTCCGCCAGAAGACATCATTTTTGACCCCAATATCTTTGCCATTGCCACTGGCATTGAAGAGCACGACAACTACGCGGTGGACTTCATCGAAGCCGTGCGCTGGATCAAGCAGCACCTGCCCGGTGCCAAGGTGTCGGGTGGTGTGTCTAACGTGTCGTTCAGCTTCCGGGGTAACGACCCTGTGCGCGAGGCCATCCACACCGTGTTTCTGTACCACGCCATCAAGGCGGGCATGCACATGGGCATCGTCAACGCAGGCATGGTGGGCGTGTACGACGACCTAGAGCCCACCCTGCGTGAACGTGTTGAAGACGTGGTGCTCAACCGCCGCCCTGACGCTGGTGAGCGCTTGGTAGAAATTGCCGAAACCGCCAAAAGCGGCGCCAAAGACGAAAGCAAAAAGCTTGAATGGCGCGGCACGCCCGATGCGCCCAAAACCGTGGCCGAGCGCCTGTCGCACGCCCTGGTGCACGGCATTACCGACTTTATTACCCAAGACACCGAAGAAGCCTACCAAGCCATTTTGGCCAAGGGTGGCCGCCCCTTGCACGTGATCGAAGGCCCGCTTATGGACGGCATGAACGTGGTGGGCGATTTGTTTGGCGCGGGCAAAATGTTCCTGCCCCAAGTGGTCAAAAGCGCCCGCGTGATGAAGCAGGCCGTGGCCCACCTCATTCCCTACATCGAGGAAGAAAAACGCCTGCAAGCCGCAGCTGGGCAAGACGTGCAGTCCAAGGGCAAGATTGTGATTGCGACCGTCAAAGGCGATGTGCACGACATTGGCAAAAACATTGTCACCGTGGTCTTGCAGTGCAACAACTTTGAAGTCGTCAACATGGGCGTGATGGTGCCTTGCCATGAAATTTTGGCCAAGGCCAAAGAAGAGGGCGCACACATCATTGGCTTGTCGGGCCTGATCACGCCCAGCCTGGAAGAAATGCAGTACGTGGCTGCAGAAATGCAAAAAGACGAGTACTTCCGTACCCGCCGCATGCCACTGCTGATTGGTGGCGCCACCACCAGCCGCGTGCACACCGCCGTCAAAATTGCCCCGCACTACGACGGCCCTGTGGTGTACGTGCCCGACGCTTCGCGCAGCGTCAGCGTGGCGCAAAGCCTGCTGGGCGATGGTGCAAGCGCTTATGTGGCCGAGCTCAATGCCGACTACGACAAAGTGCGCACCCAGCACGCCAACAAAAAGCAAACCCCCTTGTGGCCCCTGGCCAAAATCCGCGCCAACAAAACGCCTATCGACTGGGCTGCCTACCGCCCCACGGTGCCTCGTGCATTGGGCCGGCGCGTGTTCAAGAACTTTGACCTGGCCCAACTGGCCCAGTACATCGACTGGGGCCCCTTCTTCCAAACCTGGGACTTGGCCGGGCCATACCCCGCCATCCTGACCGACGAAGTGGTGGGCACCGAAGCCCAGCGCGTATTTGCCGACGGCCAGGCCATGCTGCAAAAAATCATCGAAGGCCGCTGGCTTACCGCCAGCGGTGTGATGACGCTGCTGCCCGCCAACAGCGTGGGCGACGACATCGAGTTTTACACCGACGACACCCGCACCCAAGTTGCCATGACCTGGTACGGCCTGCGCCAGCAAACCGAAAAACAAGTCATAGACGGCACCACCCGCCCCAGCCGCTGCCTGGCCGACTTTGTGGCCCCCAAAGACAGCGGTATTGCCGACTACGCAGGCATGTTTGCCGTCACCGCAGGCCTGGGCATTGAGAAAAAAGAAAAAGCGTTTATTGACGCCCTGGACGACTACTCGGCCATCATGTTCAAAAGCCTGGCCGACCGCTTGGCCGAAGCCTTTGCCGAATGCCTGCACCAGCGCGTGCGCACCGACCTGTGGGGCTACGCCCCCAACGAAGCGCTGAGCAACGCAGACCTGATTGCCGAAAAATACCAAGGCATCCGCCCCGCCCCCGGCTACCCAGCCTGCCCTGACCATAGCGGTAAAACAGACTTGTTTGCCGTGCTGCAATGCCAAGACATTGGCATGGGCTTGACCGAGAGCCTGGCCATGACACCCGCAGCCAGCGTCAGCGGTTTTTACATTGGCCACCCAGACAGCGTGTACTTCAACGTGGGCAAGATCGGCGAAGACCAGCTCAAAGACATGGCCCAGCGCCGGGGCATGGACGAGGCGGTGCTGGCGAGGTTGTTGGCCCCCAACTTGTAATGCTATGTATTTAATAGCTACTCAGGCTATCTGAGTCTGCGGTAGATGCCTATTTTGCTTAAAAATAGCCCCTGCTATGGGGCTGTTTGCACACACGGGTGTCAGGCATGCTGCGCTGGCTTGTTGAACAAGGCCACCAACTGCTTGTGCACCAAAAGCAGCACCAACACCGCCGCCCCTACGCCAACTGCGCCCAGCGCACTGCCAAGCGGTGGCACCTCAAACCCAAACATGTGCCGCAGTGGTGCTATGCCAATGACCAAAGCCAGCAGGCTGACTGTGGCGGCCACCATGCCCCACAGGGCTTTGTTGCTTGCTTTGAAGACGGCTTGCAGCTTGGATGCCAGTGAGCGGTTGGCAAATATCAGTGCCAGGTTGGATGCCACCAGCGCGATGAAAGCCAAGGCGCGGGCCGTTGTCTCGGGGGTGTTGTCTTGCAGCAGGCTCCAGTAAAACCCGCACACCACCAATAGCACCAAACCGCCTTGCAGCAGGCTTTGGGCGATCATGCCCGGCGAGAACAATGGGGCCGTTGGGTTGCGCGGTGGGCGCTGCATGACGTCGGCTTCTTCGTCTTCTGCTTCAAACGCAATGGAGCACACGGGGTTGATGACGATCTCCAGAAACGCAATGTGCATGGGGCTAAACAGCAGGGGCCAGCCCAGCACCATGGGAACCAGCGTCAGCCCCGCGATGGGCACATGCACAGCCAGCACAAAGCGCATGGCTTTGCGCAGGTTGTCAAAAATCCTTCGGCCTATGCGTACCGCTTGCACCAGCGTGCCAAAGTCGTCGTCCAGCAAAACCAAGGACGATGCCTCGCGCGCTACATCGGTGCCGCGGCCACCCATGGCAATGCCAATGTGGGCGGCTTTGAGGGAGGGGGCGTCGTTTACGCCGTCGCCCGTCATGGCCACCACATCGCCGTTGGCCCGCAGCGCCTGCACGATGCGCATTTTTTGCTGTGGTGGCACACGCGCAAAAATGGTGGCGGTGGCTACCTTGCGCATCAGGCTGGCATCGTCCAAGGCGGCCACTTCATCGCCGCGTAAAAGGCCGCTGTCGCCGTCAATGCCTGCCTGGCGTGCAATGGCGCGCGCGGTTTCGGGGTGGTCGCCAGTGATCATCACCACGCGTATGCCGGCGCTTTTGCAATCTTGAACCGCCTGCGCAACGCTGTCGCGCAGCGGGTCGGCCAGTGCCACCAAGCCTAGAAGCCGGTAGGCAAAGCCATGCTGGCTGGCGGGCCACTCTGCACCAGTAAATGCGGCTTCTGCTACAGCCAATACGCGCATGCCTTGGCTGGCCAAGGCACTGGCTTGGGCCAGCACTTGTGCATGCAGCGCACTGGGCAATTGGCACAGTTGCGCCACGGTTTCGGGGGCGCCTTTGCAGGCAACAGTGTGTGCTGCGCCCGGGTCGGTTTGCCATGCACGCGACATGGCGGGGCATTGGGGGCTGAGGGCGTAGGCATGCACCATCTGCCAATGTGCGGGTGTATCGGCAAGGCATGTGTGCGCCAGTGTGTAAAAGGCCCGCTCCATGGGGTCAAATGGATTTTTGTCGCTGGCCAGAATACCTGTTTGCAGCAGGTGTTGAAACACCTTGCCAGGTGTGCCACCGCTGGCTTGCCAGTGCACCGGGCCTTGGGGCGTAAAGCACACCATGGATTCAATCGCCATTTGGTTGCGCGTGAGGGTGCCAGTTTTGTCGGTGCACAAAACCGTGGCGGCGCCCAGTGTCTCTATGGTGGCAGCGCGGCGCGTCAGCACCCGGTGCTGCGACAAGCGCCACGCACCCATGGCCATGAACACCGTCAAGATCAGCAAAAACTCTTGCGGCAGCATAGACATGGCCATGGTGATGCCTGCAAGCGTGCCGCCCAGCCAGTCGCCACGCGTCCACACGTACAGCCCGGCCACCAACACACTGACCGCCAAGCCCAGCACAGAAAACCAGCGCACCAGTTGCCGGGTTTGCTGGTGCAGTGGCGTGGCCTGTGGGCTGATGGTGCCCAGGGCGGTGCCAATGCGGCCAATTTCGCTGTGCGCTCCTGTGGCCGTCACCTCGGCAAGGGCCTGGCCAGCCACCACCATGGTGCCTGCAAATACCTGTGTACCGGGGCTGGCGGCGGTGCTTGCACCAGCCTCTGGCAAGGCTTTGTTGACGGGCACAGATTCGCCACTGAGCAACGACTCATCCACCGCCAAGCCATTGGCCCGCAGCAGCTGCGCATCTGCTGGTACGCGATCGCCTTCCGCCAGTTCAATCAGGTCGCCACGCACCAGCTCTGCGCCCGCCAGCCTTACCCGCTGACCACCGCGCCACACCAAGGCCCTTGGGCTGGTCATGTCGTGTAGGGCCTCCAGCACGCGCTCGGTGCGACGCTCTTGCACCAGGGTGATGGTGACGATGACCAACAAAAAAACCAACAGCACTGCCGCCTCTGACACATCTCCCACAGCCAAGTAAATCAACTCAGCTGCCATCAGCAACTGAAACATGGGCTCACGCGCTACCTCCAGCAAGATGCGCCATGCTGTACGGCGTGGCTGGCGCGGCAGCTCGTTGGGGCCATCTTGCGCCAGCCTCTGTGCAGCTTGGGCGGCGTCTAATCCGGTGGGGTGTTCTGCCGGGCTTGGGTGCATTGAATGTGCCTTGTGGGTGTGTGCGTGCATGGGGGGCTCTAAAAGCCTGTTGTTGGGCTTGTAACCCTTCAGCTTTGGGCCAGCAAGCGTTGGGGGGGTCTTGTCGGTGTGCTTTGTGATTTTTAGTGGTGTTTGCGAAGTCTGGAGCGCACAGACTATCGAACGAATTGTTACAGCCAGGGAGGCGATTGCTGTTCCTGGGCATTTAAAATCAACAGGTTTATTTTCAATATCACTTAAACCTGTCTATGCTTAAAAACAAAATATCCATTGCCATTATTGCAGTAATATCAGCCCTGGCACTTCAAGGCTGTGGCGGTGGATCATCCCAAGGCGATACCGTCACACCGCCGCCTCCAGCCGTTAATGCGTTCGTTATTACACAGCAACCTGTTGATGCCTCGGTAATTGTTGGCCAAAAGGCCATATTCAGCGTTGCTGTCAACAGTGCGGCCTCAGTTACCTATCAGTGGTTAAAAAATCAAACGCCCATTACTGGCGCTACCGATAGTACGTTTACAACAGATAATACGGTTATTGCTGATGATAATGCTGTTTATTCGGTCAGAATAAGCAATGCCAATACATCGGTTACCAGCCAAGCTGCCAAGTTGACGGTCATTTCAAAAAATGTCATTGCAGAGCATTTTGGTGGCAAGTCCATTGAGGGCGTTGAATTTGACCGCGTTGATGGCAGTTTGTTGGGCGTTGATGCGCAAGGTGCTGCTTATGTCTTGAAGCAAGGCCTGCGTGTTGTAAAACTCTCACCAGATGGCACGCAGTTGCCGTTTGGTGATTCCCCGAATGGGGTGCAGGCTGCTCAGGTCAACAGAGCCAATGTCAACCCCTGCATATACAGACAGGCCGGTGGTGCGGTTGATGCGCAAGGCAATGTTTATGTCTGGCACAACACATCGGAAGCCTTCCCTGTAAATGGCTGCAGGCTTACTGGTGGTGCAGTGAATAAAATCAGCGCCGATGGTAAATCAAATACTGTTTTGATTCAGTCTTCGATCAATGAACCAATTGTGCCTTTGTCGGTACACCCTGCGGCAACAGGAGATGTTTATTTGAAAAGCGCCTGGGGGCCAAAATTATTCAAAATAGCTTCTGGTGGCGTTGTTTCGCCAGTCAGTAACCTTGGCTATGAAACCCCTGTTTTAAGTTATTTTCCCAATAATCCCACTGAAATCCCCGAGGTCACCGTAGACGAAGCAGGTCAGGTGTATGTGGCCTCTTACCGAAATGGTCAATTTTTTAAATTGGGCAGCGATGGCAAATTAAACCCTTTGCCAGCGAGCAATCTGGCTCCAGGTCAAACCCCTGTGTTGCTTGACCGGGTGGTAACGCTGCAATGGAATACATCCAGCAAAAAAATGTTGGCTTTGACCATGCCCGGCACATTGCCTGCCAGCAATCCAGAAACGGGCCCAGGAATGTTGTTGTCCGTGGACCCATCCACCACAACCGTATCGGCCATTGCTGGCGCACCAGCGGCTGGTGCTGGCGATTTAATATCTGCTGGCGTGCTGCCCGGCAAACTGGGTGGCGTGACCAAGTTTGTGTACGGCTTGGATGGCAACATTTACGCTGAAGCTTATGTTTCGCCCGGCGTGATCAAGGTTTACAAAATACTGCCCTGACCCATCTGGTGCGCTTTGCACACCGCTTTGCCATGCGGTTTGGTGCGCACCGGCGTCTGCTGCGCCAAACAAAAAGGCCTCCAGGCATGCCTGGAGGCCTTTTTCAAGGCAATTTAAAGCCTTTTATGCGCTTTGCCATAGTAAATCAAGCACTTTTCGCTATTGATTTCATAGCAAATTGCTACTCTAGAAAAAGCCCGCATTGGTCATTTAGGAACAGCAGTGCGCTGCTGTCAGCAGGCCAAAAAGACGAAAGCCCCGCATGCGGGGCTTTCCATTTGGTGCATCTTTCAGCTTGTTAGCGTCCAGAGCGCATATCCCAGTGATATTGCTTGTAAGAGTATACGTCGGTAAAACCCTTGTTTGATTTTTAGAAGGAGCCTTCTGGTGAAAACTATGCAACCGTATCGGCTAGCTTTGGATTTGGGCTCCACCTCGCTTGGGTGGGCGATTTTTCGTCTCAATCGGCTCTATGAGCCGACAGCCGTTGTAAGGGCGGGTGTTCGTATTTTTAGCGATGGTCGCAGCCCTAAAGATGGCGCTTCGCTGGCGGTTAGCCGCCGTGAGGCGCGTGCCATGCGCCGTCGTCGTGACCGATTGCTCAAGCGCAAGGCGCGCATGCAAGACCAATTGGTGCGGCACGGTTTTTTCCCTGCCGATGTGGCTGGACGTAAAGCGCTAGAACACCTTAATCCCTACCAGTTGCGAGCCAAAGGGTTGCACGACAGCCTGACGCCTGGCGAATTTGCGCGGGCATTGTTCCACATCAATCAGCGCAGGGGTTTTCAAAGCAACCGCAAGACCGACCGCAAGGACAACGATAGCAGTGCGCTTAAAAAAGCCATTAACCAACTGCGGGAACACATCATTGCCAGTGGCTGCCAGACGTTGGGCCAATGGTTCTGGCAAGTGCGCATGCAGCAGCAGCCTGAAGGAATGGCCGGGCAGGGCGTGCGTGCGCGTTACCGCGAAACCCCGCACACCACAGAAGAGGGCAAAAAGCGTATTGATAAAAGCTACGACCTGTACGTAGACCGCGCCATGATTGCGCAGGAGTTTGATGCGCTGTGGGCTGTTCAGGCGGCGCTGCAACCTGCCCTGTTCACCGAGGTGGCTCGTGCCGATTTGCGCGACACCTTGCTGCACCAGCGGCCGTTGCGCCCCGTACGCCCTGGCCGCTGCACTTTGTTGCCGGATGAGGAACGCGCACCGCTGGCCTTACCCAGCACACAGCGCTTTCGCATCTTGCAGGAGGTTAATCACCTGCGCCTACTGGATAGCACTTTGCGTGAAGTTCCGTTGACGCTGGCCCAACGTGACGCTGTGGTGGCCGCGCTGGAGGCCAAGAGCAAACTTAGCTTTGACCAGATACGTAAGCTGCTTCAACTATCGGGCTCGGTGCAGTTCAACCTGCAAGATGCCAAGCGCACTGAACTAAAAGGCAATGCAACTAGCGCAGCCTTGATGCGCAAAGACCTGTTTGGTGGGGCATGGGCGGGCTTAGCCGCCGATTTACAGGACGAGATCGTCTGGCAGATCGTGAACGAAGAGGGCGAGGGCACCTTGATTGCTTGGCTGCAGCAGCAAACGGGCGTGGACGAAGCACGAGCCGAGGCCATTGCCAATGTGGTTCTGCCAGAAGGGTACGGTAGCCTAAGCCGCAAAGCCTTAGTGCGCCTCGTGCCGGAGTTGCAGCGCAGCGTCATCACTTACGACAAGGCGGTACAGGCTGCCGGGTTTGCGCACCATAGCGACCTGGGTTTTGACTTTGACCACGCGAGCGATGAAGTAGAACTGGTGGGCGAGCGCACCATTGCATCCACCGGAGAAATCAAGCCCGTGTATGCCTTCAAGTCGCTTCCCTATTACGGGCGTGCGCTGCAGCGCCATGTGGCCTTTGCAAAAGACAACCCACGCAATGACGAGGAGCGCTTTGGCAAAATCGCCAACCCCACCGTGCATATTGGCCTCAACCAATTGCGTACTGTGGTCAATGCGCTTATTCGACGCTATGGGCGCCCCACCGAAGTAGTGGTGGAGTTGGCCCGTGACCTCAAGCAAAGCCGTGAGCAAAAACTAGAGACGCAGAAAAAACAGGCGGAGAACCAAAAGCGCAACGCCCGCATTTGTGAGCGCATTGCAGAAACTTTAGGCATAAGCCAAGAGCGTGTTCGCACCAGCGATATCCAAAAATGGATTTTGTGGGAAGAGCTCAGCTTTGATGTGGCAGACCGCCGCTGCCCCTACAGCGGCGAGCAAATCAGTGCCACCATGCTGCTTAGTGAGCGGGTTGAAATTGAACACATCCTGTCGTTCTCGCAAACGCTGGACGACGGCCTGAACAACCGCACCGTGGCCATGCGCCATGCCAATCGCATCAAGCGCAACCGCACCCCGTGGGCAGCACGGGCCGACTTTGAAGCGCAAGGTTGGAGCTATGAAGGCATCCTGCAGCGCGCAGAGCGCATGCCCTTGCGCAAGCGCTACCGTTTTGCCCCAGATGGCTTTGAGCGTTGGTTGGGGGAAGACAAAGACTTTTTGGCACGCGCCCTTAACGACACCCGCTACCTATCTCGCATTGCCGCCAGCTACTTGCGGCTGGTGTGCCCGCAAGGCGTGCGGGTAATACCAGGGCAAATGACCGCGATGCTGCGTGCCAAATTTGGACTCAATGATGTGCTGGGCCTCAACGGCGAGAAAAACCGCAATGACCACCGCCACCATGCCGTTGATGCCTGCGTGATTGGCGTGACAGACCAGGGCCTGCTGCAGCGCTTTGCCCAGACCAACGCCCAGGCCCGCGAAGGTGGTTTGACCCGTTTGGTGGAGAGCATGCCTCTGCCGTGGGACACCTACCGCGACCATGTGGAACGCGCAGTGCGCCATATTTGGGTGAGCCATAAGCCCGACCATGGCTTTGAGGGCGCGATGATGGAAGAAACCTCGTACGGAATTCGCAAAGACGGCAGCATCAAACAACGGCGCAAGGCTGACGGCAGTGGGGGCCGCGAGATCACCAACCTCATACGCATTACCGAGCCAACTCAGCCTACCCGCCATGGCGTAGACGCCAAAGGCCAGCCCCTGCCCTACAAAGGCTACGTCGGTGGTAGCAACTATTGCATTGAAATCACTGCCAACGACAAGGGTAAGTGGGAGGGGGATGTGGTGTCCACCTTTAGCGCATACCGCATTGTGCGGGCAGCAGGATGGGGGCAATTGCGCAATCCATTGCAGGGGCAAAACGGGCGACCACTGGTGATGCGACTGGTCATTGGGGACAGTGTGCGGCTGGAGGTGGAAGGTAAGGAGGAGGCGATGCGGGTGGTAAACATCAGTGGAAGCAGTGGTCAAATCTTCATGGCACCGATAAATGAAGCGAATGTTGATGCCCGCAATCGAGATAAGCAAGACGTTTTTGCATACACATCCAAATACGCGGGCTCAATGCAAAAAGCCAAGGCTCGCCAAGTCACCATCTCCCCCATTGGCGAGTTGAGCGATCCCGGTTTTCAAGGCTGATTAGCATGATCGGTCGTATCGTTGAAATTGCTGACGATCGACGCCACCTCTTTGTCAACCGTGGCTTTATGGTGGTTAAAGACACCGAGGGCGACCGCAAAGAGCTGGGTCAAGTGCCGCTAGACGATATTGCAGCCGTGATTGCCAACGCCCACGGCCTGAGCTACACCAACAACCTGCTGGTGGCACTGGCAGAGCGCGGAGCTCCCTTTGTGCTGTGCGGGGCCAATCACAATGCCGTAGGCATGTTGTTGCCTGTAGATGGCCACCACGTACAAGCCCACCGCATAGAAGCACAAATTGCTGCAGGCCAACCTTTGCATAAGAGGCTCTGGGCTGCGGTGGTCAAAGCCAAGCTAGAGCAACAAGCCGCGGCCCTTGAAGCCGCAGCCGCTCCAACGGCACCTTTGCTAGCGTTGGTGGGTAAGGTCAAAAGCGGCGACCCAGACAATATTGAGGGCCAAGGCGCACGGCGCTACTGGGGTTTATTGTTTGGCACAGACTTTAGGCGCAACCAAGACGGCGACGGCGTAAACGCGCTGCTCAATTACGGCTACACCGTCTTGCGCTCTGCCACCGCGCGCGCCGTGGTGGCAGCAGGTTTGCACCCCAGCATAGGCTTGCACCACAGCAATGATGCCAATGCCATGCGCTTGGTGGACGATTTAATGGAGCCCTTTCGGCCCATGGTAGACCTGAAAGTATGGCAACTGCACAAGGCGGGTGAAGGTTGTGTTACCCCTGAGGCCAAGCGCGCTTTGGTGCGCGTGCTGTATGACGATATGCAAACGCCTGCAGGCGTCACGCCCGTAATGGTGTGCATGCAACGATTGGCTACTTCGCTGGCGCAGGTGTATTTAGGGGAGCGCCCAAAGCTTGATCTGCCCTTGCCAGGGCTACCCCTTGCGCTGGCGGGTAGCTTTGAGCCCGATTGACCCGCCCCCGCCAGCCTCACCATGTTGTCTGGGTACCGACTTATGTGGATGGTGGTGATGTTTGATTTGCCTGTGGTTGAGAAAGCAGAGCGCAAAGCGGCCACGCAATTTCGCAATAGCCTGCTGGACCTGGGCTTTGAAATGAGCCAGTTCAGCGTTTACATGCGGTTTTGCACCAGTCAAACCCAGGTTGACACCTTATGCCGCAACGTAGAGCGTGCATTGCCCACCGGGGGTAAAGTACACATTTTTCAGTTCACAGACAAACAATACGAACGTGCCATTACGTACCATGGGCGTAAGCAACAGCCTGGGCAAAAAGCACCCGATCAATTTGACCTTTTCTAAACCGTGGCGCTGTTTTCTCGACGTCTGATAGCAAAAACCTTTTTTAAAATCAAAGGCTTATCGCTATCAGAAGTCTAGATCACTGGGATATGCGCTCTAGCCGGAACACCGGTACGATGTACTCGTCCTTGCTGTCGAGTCTAGATCACTGGGATATGCGCTCTAGCCGGAACTCACAAGCCCGCACAAAACAAGGCTTTGCGCAGTCTAGATCACTGGGATATGCGCTCTAGCCGGAACAGCCGTACTCTAGTAGCGTAGTTTTGTTGAAGTCTAGATCACTGGGATATGCGCTCTAGCCGGAACCCATGCTTCGCATCGCACTCACGCAATCCGAGTCTAGATCACTGGGATATGCGCTCTAGCCGGAACTTGAATATCAATGAGTTATGAAGGTTGAACAGTCTAGATCACTGGGATATGCGCTCTAGCCGGAACGCAACCGGCGACGGATCGCGCGCTTGGGGCAGTCTAGATCACTGGGATATGCGCTCTAGCCGGAACAGGATTGACCGTGACGAATCAGCAATTGCGAGTCTAGATCACTGGGATATGCGCTCTAGCCGGAACATCCGGCACGCTTTAAGCAAATCAGGCGCTAGTCTAGATCACTGGGATATGCGCTCTAGCCGGAACTGCCGTCGTTGTCGTTCGCCGGCGGCGGCGAGTCTAGATCACTGGGATATGCGCTCTAGCCGGAACTCCCGCTTGCACGCAGTTCTGCGGCTATTTAGTCTAGATCACTGGGATATGCGCTCTAGCCGGAACTTGATGCTGGGCACGAAGCGGTCTGTTAAGAGTCTAGATCACTGGGATATGCGCTCTAGCCGGAACCTTGAGGCCCGCGCCAAGGCTGTTGGCTCGAGTCTAGATCACTGGGATATGCGCTCTAGCAGGAACTGTGTTTTAGTATCGACATTTGAAGGGTTTAGTCTAGATCACTGGGATATGCGCTCTAGCCGGAACGAGCCAATGTTGTTAACGTTGTTGTATACGAGTCTAGATCACTGGGATATGCGCTCTAGCCGGAACAATGGGCGGCTCCAAGAGGGCCAAGCTCCAAGTCTAGATCACTGGGATATACGCCACGTTTTCTGCACCCCCCAACAAAAAAGGCCCCCAAGCATGCCTGGAGGCCTTTTCCAAGGCAATTTAAAGCCTTTTATGCGCTATGCCTTCGTAAATCAAGAACTTTGCGCTATTAATTTCGTAGCAAATTACTTCTCTACAAACGCCCGCTCAATCACAAAGTCGCCGGGCTTGGTGGTGTTGCCTTCTTCAAAGTCGCGCTTTTCGAGGATGGCTTTGAGCGATGCCAGCATCTCAGGGCTGCCGCAGAGCATGACGCGGTCTTCGAGGGGGTTGAGGGGGGGGACGTCCAGGTCGGTAAACAGCTTGCCGTTTTCAATCAAGTCGTTGATTCGGCCTTGGTTTTTAAAGGGCTCGCGGGTCACTGTGGGGTAGTACTTGAGCTGCTTGCTGATCATCTCGCCCAAAAACTCGTGTTGTGGCAGGTCTTGGGTGATGTAGTCGTGGTAGGCCAGCTCGGCCACTTGGCGCACGCCGTGGATCAGCACGACTTCTTCAAACTTCTCGTAGGTGTCGGGGTCGCGGATCACGCTCAAGAAGGGGGCCAGGCCGGTGCCGGTAGAGATGAGGTACAGGCGCTTGGCGGGCAGCAGGTAGTCGATGAGCAAAGTGCCGGTGGGTTTTTTGCCCACGATGATGGTGTCGCCCACTTGGATGTGTTGCAGGCGCGAGGTCAGCGGGCCGTCGGGCACTTTGATGCTCAAGAACTCCAAGTGCTCTTCGTAGTTGGCACTGACGATGCTGTAGGCGCGCAGCAGGGGCTTGTCGTTGACCTTCAGGCCAATCATGGTGAAGTGGCCGTTAGAAAACCGCAGGCCCGTGTCGCGTGTGGTGGTAAAGCTGAACAAGCGGTCTGTCCAGTGGTGAACGCTCAGCACGCGCTCTTCGTGAAATGCACTCATGGTGGTTGGCAAAGTTGGTGTCTGAAAACGGCGCGCAGGGCGGGGTGCCACTGCGGCAAAACCCTGTATTGTCCGGCAAACGGGGGTAGGGGTTGCCGTGGGGCCTTTGCGCAGGCGTGTCGCCCAGCTTTTGCCGTGGCATTACAGTGCCCCATATGCCGCAAGCCCTCAATCCATTCGCCCCTGCAACGCAACAGCCCAGCGCCCGCCAGAGCATGGCCCAGGCGGTTGCCACTTTGCCTGCTGGGGATGTATCCCGCATCATCGAAATGGCCTGGGAAGACCGCACCGCTTTTGAGGCCATAGAGCGCCTGTACGGTCTGAACGAATCTGCCGTAGTGGCCTTGATGCGGCGCACGCTCAAGCCTTCATCGTTTCGCATGTGGCGCAAGCGCATGGCAGGGCGTACCACCAAGCATGCCGCTTTGCGCCAGGCGCACGTGGGCTATGTGCACGCTATGGATGCCAACGAGGCCAGTCCGGTGAGTGATACCAATCTGCTTTTTGACGATGCTGATGCGGTGCGACGTGTGGGGCTGTTGTAGCCATGGTTTGCCGTTTGGTGCTGCTGCCGGGTTTAGACGGAACCGGTGACTTGTTTGCCCCTTTGTTGCAGGCACTGCCTCTTAGCATGCAGCCTGTGGTGGTCACTTACCCAGCGGGGCAAGCCATGTCTTATGAAGCTTTGCTTGAGCATGTGCAAAAACTTTTGCCTACAGACCAGCCTTACGTGCTGCTTGGCGAGTCGTTTGCAGGCCCGCTGGCATTGATGCTCGCGGCACGACAGCAAGCAGTGCCAGCGCCTTGTTTGCGGGGTGTGGTGTTGTGCTGCAGTTTTGCTTGCAACCCGCGCCCTGGCCTGGGTGTTTTGGCGCCCCTGTTGCAGCTGGCATTGCCACGCCCACCTTGGTGGGCCGTCAACATGGCACTGCTGGGTGCTTGGACTAAGCCCGCACTACAAGCGGCGGTGCGGCATGCGGTGGGCCGTGTCAGTGTGGCTGTGTTGCGCCAGCGTTTGCAAGCAGTCGTCAAGGTCGATGCCCGTGCGCATTTAGCGCAACTGCGTGTGCCCGTGTTGTATTTGCGTGCTTTGCATGACCGCTTAGTGCCCACCACTGTGGCAAGCCAAATGCAGCAATTTTTGCCACACATGCAGGTGCTTGATGCGCAGGCTCCGCATGGCTTGCTGCAAACCCAGCCCCAATGGGCGGCAGAGGCTTTGCAGCGTTTTGTGCAAGCGGTGACGTGTCGGGAAACATAATGCCCGCCATCAGTCAACAAAACACACAGAGGGAATCAAAATGCAAGTCACGCGTTTATGCGCAGCCGCGCTAGTGGCCATGGTGGTGGTGGGTTCTATGGTGGCGTGTTCGCCCAAGGCCAAAGAAAAGTCTTTGATCACCACCAGCGCCGACCAAAAAACCTATGTCAACGAATACTTTGGCCTGCAAGTGAGCAAGCCCGATGGTTGGTTTGCGCAAGACATTGAGGCCATGATGAAAATGTCCAGCGAGGGCGCAGGCCTGCTGGCAGGTGATGACAAAGAGCGGCGTGCTGCTTACGACCGCACCCTGAAGAAGACGGTGCAGCTGTTTTCTTTTTTTGAAAAAGAGCCAGGCGCTGTCGCAACCACGAATGCCAACCTGATGGGCGTGGCAGAGAACATTGAGGTTTTGACGGGCATCAAAAAGGGCTGCGACTATTTGGGCCACGCCCGCCTGTTGTTAGAAAAGGGCAGTGTTCCTCTCAAGGTCGCTGACGGTTGCAAAGAGCTTCAGGTTGGTGCTGCCAAGCTGGGTTTTATTGATGTCACTATGCAAATGGGGGCTGCCACGGTGCAGCAGCGTTACTACGCCTGCGTAAAGGGTGGCCACGCTATTGGTGTGGTGCAAACCTGGATGGACGATGCGGGCCACAAAAAGGTGGACGAAGCATTGCAGTCGATCAAGCTCGACTGCGTGTAATTGCATCGCCCGCAGGCACTTACACCCCCTGCAAGCCGCGTCGGTACTGCATGGCCTCGGCCACATGGCTAACCCCGGTGGTGGGGCTGCCGCCCAGGTCGGCAATGGTACGGGCCACTTTGAGCGCGCGGTGCGTGCTGCGGGCAGACCAACCCAGCCGCGCGGCTGCCGTGTGCAAAAACTTGGCGGCGGCGTCTTCTAGTTGCAAATGGTCGTCTATGGCCTGGCCTTGCAGGGCTTGGTTGGGCATGCCTTGGCGGGCCATGGCGGCGTTGCGCGCTGCCACTACACGTGCGCGGATGGTGGTTGTGCCTTCGCCGGGCGGGGCTTGCAGCAGTTGGTCGGGCGGTAGGGCGGGTACTTCGGTGTGCAGGTCAATGCGGTCTAGCAAGGGGCCGCTGAGCTTGCCTTGGTAGCGCGTCACTTGGTCTGGCGTGCAGCGGCATGCACGTTGGGCATGGCCCAGGTAGCCGCAGGGGCAGGGGTTCATGGCCGCAATCAACTGAAACCGCGCCGGAAACTCTGCCTGCCGCGCTGCGCGGGCAATGCGGATCTGGCCCGTTTCTAAGGGTTCGCGCAGGGCCTCTAGCGCTGCGCGGGGAAACTCGGGAAGCTCGTCTAAAAAAAGCACACCGTGGTGCGCCAAAGAGATCTCGCCTGGGCGCGGGGGCGAGCCACCGCCTACCAGCGCCACAGCACTGGCGCTGTGGTGCGGCGCACCCGTGGGGCGCACGCCAAATTGTCTGGGCGCAAAGCGGCCTGCAAGGCTGGCAATGGCAGCGCTTTGCAGGGCTTCGTCCAGCGTCATGGGGGGCAGCAGTCCGGCAAAGCGATGCGCCAGCATGGATTTGCCCGAACCCGGCGGCCCCATCATCAGCAGGCTGTGGCCGCCAGCGGCGGCAATTTCTAGCACGCGCTTGGCGGCGGCTTGGCCCTTGACATCGGCCAAGTCTGGCCCGGGCTGGCTTTGGGCCAGGGGCAGTGGGTGCAAGCGTGCCCAACCTTCGCCCGGTGGCAAGGCCCCATCACCTGGGGGGGCAAACGCGGCCACCACATCCAGCAGGTGCTGCGCCCGCCATACCTGTGCGCCGGGCACCAATGCGGCTTCTTCTGCACTGCCGGGGGGCAGCACCAACTGCGCGGCAACGCCTTGTGCTTGCAGTGCCAAGCTGGTGGCTAATGCGCCGCGCACGGGGCGCAGTTGGCCAGACAGAGACAGCTCTCCGGCAAACTCGTAGCCGGCCAGTTTGGCGGCGTCGATGTGCCCGCTGGCGGCCAAAATGCCCAGGGCAATGGGCAGGTCAAAACGGCCCGAGTCTTTGGGCAGGTCTGCCGGGGCCAAATTGACCGTGATGCGTTTGTTGTGCGGGTATTCCAGCCCCGCGTTTTGCAGGGCTGAACGCACCCGTTCGCGGGCTTCTTTGACCTCGACATCAGCCAAACCCACCAAGGTAAAGCTGGGAAGCCCGTTGGCCAAGTGCACCTCAACGGTGACAGACGGCGCTTCAAGCCCCAAGAGGGCGCGGCTTTGCACAAGTGCAAGGCTCATGGTGGTGGTTCTCCCCAGTTGGGTGCAGGATTAAGTGGTTGTGATTGCACCAATGTGGTGCAGATCAAATGCGCCTTAGCGAGCATCACACTGTAATAGCGATTGTCACGCCAGCATGGCGGGCAATTGCGATTGGTTACAGGCAAGCCTTGGGGGCTGTTAGAGGGCTCTAGCGTGTGGTTGTCAAGGCAGGTGGCACGGTCTGTGCTTTGAGGCTGTGCATTCACCAAAACCACCGGAGGACCATCCATGAACCGTGCATCCGTCAAGACCGTTAAGTTTCTCAGCGTTGCCCTGTTGGCAGCTACGCCTTTGCTGGCCAGCGCCCAGCTCACAGGCAATGTGGCCCTGACCACCAACTACAAGTTCCGTGGCCAAGACCAAGACCTTGGCAAAAACAGCGCTTTCAAGCCTGCCATCCAGGGCGGCTTTGACTACGCTTTTGGCGACAGCGGCTTTTATGTGGGCAACTGGAACTCCAGCGTCAACTGGCTGCCCCGTAACTCCATCGAAATGGACTTGTACGGCGGCTACAAATTCAAGGCTGGCAGCCTGGACATGGACGTAGGCGCACTGACCTACATGTACCCCGGCAACACCGCTGGCAACACCACAGAGTTGTACGCAGCTGCTACATACGGTCCTGTAACTGCCAAGTACTCGCACACCGTCTCTAAAGACTACTTTGCCTATGCAGGTAACAAGGCTGGTTCAGGTCTGAAAGGCCGCAACACCGGCTACCTTAACTTTGCTTTTGCACAAGAAGTCATGCCCAAAGTAACGGCCAAGGCCAGCCTGGGCTTTACGCGCTTTTCTAGCGACATCAAAGGCATTGGCGTGCCCAACTACATGGACTACAGCGTAGGCGGTGCTTACGACTTTGGTGGTGGTTTGTCTTTGGGTGCAGCTGTAGTGGGTGCCAACAAAAAGAACTTCTTTGGTGACATCAACAAGTCACGCTTGATCGTCACGCTGACCAAAACCCTGTAATTGCTGGTGGGCGCAACGCGCCCCCGTTCTGGAGGAACCCCAAATGAAAATGGTGACAGCCATCATCAAACCCTTCAAGCTCGACGAGGTGCGCGAAGCCCTGTCGGACATTGGCGTACAGGGCATCACAGTGACTGAGGTCAAAGGCTTTGGCCGCCAAAAAGGCCATACCGAGCTGTACCGCGGCGCTGAATACGTGGTCGATTTCTTGCCCAAGGTCAAGATCGAAGCCGCCGTGTCCGACGAGCTGGTAGACCGCGTGATCGAGTCCATCGAAAACGCGGCACGCACCGGCAAGATCGGTGACGGCAAGATTTTTGTGACCCACCTCGAACAGGTGGTGCGCATCCGCACTGGTGAAACCGGCAAGGAGGCCCTGTAAGGGCCCGCCGCATCTGACTGAAGAGAGAACCACCATGAAAAAATTTCTTGCTTCCCTCGTTTTGGGGCTAAGCGCACTGACCTGCGTAGGCATGGCCCACGCCCAAGCGCCTGCAAGCCCAGAACCTGCCGCCGCAGTGGCACCCGCCCCTGATGCCGCAGCCCCCGTTGCCGCGCCAGCACCCGTTGCCGCGGCCCCAGCGGCCCCTGCCGCCGCAGAAGCCGCCCCCGCTGCTGCGCCTGTACCCAACAAAGGCGATACCGCCTGGATGATGGTCTCCACCATCTTGGTGATCTTGATGGTGGTGCCCGGCTTGGCACTGTTCTATGGCGGCTTGGTACGCAGCAAAAACATGCTGTCGGTACTGATGCAGGTCATGGTCACCTTCTCGCTCATCGTGGTGCTGTGGTTTGTGTACGGCTACAGCCTGGCATTTACCGAAGGCGGCTCCTTCATTGGTGGATTTGACCGCCTGTTTATGAAAGGCATTTGGGACAACGCCGCTGGCACCTTTGCCAATGCCGCCACATTCAGCAAAGGCGTGTACATCCCAGAGGTGGTGTTTGCAGCCTTCCAAGCCACCTTTGCGGGCATTACCTGTGCCCTGATCGTGGGTGCATTTGCAGAGCGCATCAAGTTCAGCGCCGTTATGTTGTTCATGGTGCTGTGGTTTACCTTCAGCTACCTGCCAGTGGCCCACATGGTGTGGTTCTGGATGGGCCCTGACGCTTACACCTCCAAAGAAGTCGTAGACGCTATGACTGCCAAGGCTGGTTTGATCTGGCAGTGGGGTGCCCTGGACTTTGCAGGCGGTACCGTAGTGCACATCAACGCCGCTGTAGCGGGCCTGGTAGGTGCCTTTATGGTGGGCAAGCGCGTGGGTTATGGCAAAGAGTCCATGGCCCCTCACAGCCTGACACTGACCATGGTGGGCGCATCGCTGCTGTGGGTGGGCTGGTTTGGCTTTAACGCAGGCTCGGCCCTGGAAGCCAATGGCTTTGCCGCCCTGGCCTTCATCAACACCCTGGTGGCTACTGCTGCTGCGGTACTGGCATGGTGCGTGGGCGAAGCCCTGATGCGCGGCAAGGCCTCTATGTTGGGCGCTGCATCTGGTGCTGTAGCTGGTTTGGTGGCCATTACCCCTGCTGCTGGCAACGTGGGCATCGGTGGTGCACTGGCGATTGGCTTGATTGGCGGCTTTGCAGGCTTGTGGGGCGTCAATGGCCTCAAGCGCATGCTGGGTGCCGACGACTCGCTGGATGTGTTTGGCGTGCACGGCGTGTGCGGCATTGTGGGCGCTTTGCTCACTGGTGTGTTCAACTCGCCTGCCTTGGGTGGTCCTGGCTTTGTGGCCGATTGGTCCACTGCCACCATGGTCACAGCGGCAGACTACTCCATCGTTTCGCAAGTCATCACCCAGGGCAAAGCAGTGCTGTTGACCATTGTCTGGTCGGGTGTGGTGTCTTTCATTGCCTACAAGGTGGTGGACTTGACCATTGGCCTGCGTGTCACCGAGGAAGAAGAGCGCGAAGGCCTGGACATCGCCGCCCACGGCGAGACAGCCTACAACCGCTGACCTTTAAGAGCTTTAGTGCAGTGGCGTCTGGTGGCGCCACTGCATGCACAGAGCAATCCCTGCGAGAACCTCCAACTCGAAGTTTGCCCGCCTTCTGGCGGGCTTTTTTTTGGCTTTTGATATGTTCCAAGTAACTCGGATTCGCTAGTAATGTATGGCCGGTGATTCAGATCACGCGATAGATACCATTGCCCCAGCACCACGACCTTGTGGTGCGATCCTAGTTGGGATCGGTTGCCCCTTCACGGATATTTGCCTGCTTGCATGCGCACTAATGCCGGCGCTCTTACCCGTTCATACCCTGCGAGTGATATGTAGGAAGGGATTTGACCCTCACAGCCCAAGAATCCATCAAGTCCATGTGGGCCAGCAGTTTCTGATTGCGCGTTTTCTTGGTGTTCGGGCTCAGACAAGGCGGCTTCGTTTCATGGCCTTAAAAGATGCTGTAGCGGCTGACTTTTTCAAACATCGGGAGAGCTTTTGCAAGATCTTCTTGGCACTTCAAATACAAACCTAGGGAAGGTCTGCACAACCCCCGTTTACTAGGTCGTTGTTGATTGATATTTCTGATGACGACATTTTTGGGTTTTTCTGTGGCCATATCGGGGTGGTTTTCACCCCTTTCGCGGCCCTCTGGC